>Ga0123352_10000807_pt1 | contig 39306 bp, 47 predicted proteins | sample TergutLab28metaG_FD_89700 | JGI IMG/M metagenome (GOLD analysis project Ga0123352, IMG submission 89700) | Labiotermes labralis P1 segment gut microbial communities from Petit-Saut dam, French Guiana - Lab288 P1 | ecosystem: Host-associated > Arthropoda: Insects > Digestive system > Gut ... | reverse complement strand
CTTACCGTATTTACCACAGCAAGCGTCGGGTTGCACTTCTGCATTGCCCTGATTATGCTGTATTGAAGTATTGACTGGAAATCGAGAGATTATACCATTTACACAGTTTATTTTACACTCCCAATAATATAAATTGTTTTAGAATAGTTTTTAAGTGCTCTCACTTAGCAAAACCTCAGTATATTTGGAAAGAAATTCACTAAGGATATATTTGTGTTCAGTGCAAACATTCAAGCCTTGTAAACGCTGACGAGCACAACCGCCCATGCAAACAGGTAAAAATTTACACTTTGAACAACGTATGTCATCTGTAGGATCATATAGCATATACTCATGCAAGAGAGGAGCATTTATAGTATTATTATCATCATATACAGTGGATACTCTTCGCTCCTCCATCCCTATATCGACACTACATTTATAAATATTCCCCCGCGGATCTAATTAAACTTGCATCATAATCTGCTGTACAATAATTCCCCCTTTGTTTCGGGCGTGCGTTTGCAAGAGATATATTATTGTCTAACATAAACTGCAAACTTACCCTACTATAATCTTCAAGTGACAAGCACTTGGAAGATTCATACTGTTCATTATATGGCACAACATGCCCAGCATATGGATAAATATGCTCCATTAAATTACGCTCTTTTAATATCTCCACAACATCAGAAAGACATTTTTCATTTTCCCTGTCTACATTAATTCTAAGCATTACAGACAGATTGCTACTTCCTGAAGATAAGTTATTTATGATTTCATCAAACGTACCCGTACCATCTGAAAGAGGTCGACGTTTATCATGAATATCTTTAGTTCCATCAATTGTAACTTGTGCACTTTCAACCTTACAGCCCTTAAGTCGTTCGACTATATCCGCTGTCAATAAGTAACCGTTTGTAATAATCGAAGAAGAATAGTCCACGTTAAATTCCTTGCAAACATCCATGAGTTTCTTAGAGGCTCCTTCTAATTGTGACATCGCAAGTAGAGGCTCTCCTCCAAACCACAATACATGAAGACTGGCTAAACTTCTAGCTCTGCTTCGCACAATTTCAACGATTTTATCGATTATCTCATCAGAAATAACCTGAGCATGATTATATCCTTTCTCATAGCAATATGTACATCTAAAGTTACAATCCATTGTAGGAGCAATAGTTATACGCATATTTGAAGTATTATACCTATTGGTTAATAAGTTTAATTTAATTTGCTTTATCTCATCAAAGTCATCTTCAACAATATAACCGCAATGTCTTAGCTGTTTCTCAAATTCTGAATCTTTAATGGGCAAACCTTTATTGCTGAAATCTTTGAAGCTAACATAGTTATCAGACTCTAAAGCTGCGAGTGCACCCGTGCGTGAGTTGTATATCACCGCCTTATCTGTGCCCGGTATGTTTTCATAAAGAAAATTGTATCTTGAAAGCTTCATAAAGTGACCTCCTATCGTGAAATTTACGATTTGCTCTTGCCATTTAACGTTCCTTCACTAGTTGCTTGACCTCAGAGTAAAACTTACTTTAGACTTCTCTTCTTTCAAGTTTCGATAAAAAATGCACTTTCAAGTTTAGTTTATCACTCCCCCTCTTTTTTGTCAATGCAAAACACTAAACTTTTCAACAGGTTTATAACTTATCAAAAGCATGCAACTTTCCACTATACATCATGCGCCTTGCCGTTTGTATAACCTAGGGTACTGCAGCAAGAAGGCTCCTTGCCTAGTCCTTTTGACTATAAACAAAAGCGAACCCTCTTCGGCAAATATAACCGAGGAAGGTTCGCTTTAATCGTAAATCTAAGAGGTAATTGTAGTTAATCAGTTTTATTTTTATTTAATAATATTATTGCAGCGATTCTGCCATTTTGATTAGTGTATCATCATCCAAAACATCCCAAGCAAAGAAAGTATTCCTTACTTCACTGCTTGTATGCACAGATAAACCGCCGCTACCTATAATGGCGTCTCTTCCATTGATAGTGATTTCTTCAACTGCGCCCCAAATATCAAATCCATAACGCTCATGTTGGCGGCGAATTTCAAGCATAAAGCTTTGCTCACCATCGCTAAATGTTACCATTAATTGCCCGCCGGCGTGCTCTATATCAGGATTATTAATAGGGCATAATGGGAATCTTGCACTTTCAAAAACGAAGCCTTCAGGTAAATACGTTGGTATTACAGGAGCTTCATCTCCTGGAAATAGTGCCAGAGCTTCATCTAAATCGGTAAGTACTAGCGGATCTTGCCATACTTGTAGCTCGCCCTCGACATCAACAACAACTCTTCCGTCACCTTCTCCTCTCATCGTGCTTCCCATTATAACGCCATCATCAGATACTTTCATGACTACATCCGTTATATACTGTTCACCTTCAACAATTCGTGTTTGCAATGTTCTCCAAATAGGATTGCCAAGAGCAATAAACGATAATGATAATGCAGCGATTAATGCCGCAGCAACTGCCACCGAAAATTTAACAACTTTTCTTTTACCCATAGTATATCTCTCCTCATTTATATTAGATTTTAGTTTTTGGACTAGAGCCTCATCCGGCTTTTCTGAACTTGCTAGGGCTTTCCGAAGAAGCGCATCCACGTCGTAGTCTTTATTTTCCATACCCAACTTCTATCAACCCTTTCTCAATAATTTTTCTCGCTTTGTGCAAGCGACTCTTTACAGTGCCAACGGGCAGCTTTAGTGTAGCTGCTATATCCGTCAAGCTCATTTCCATTGTGTAATATAGAATAATTGGGATTTTAACTTTTTCAGGTAAGCTTTGTACTTGATTTTGTACTATGCGTATGTCTTCCTGCGCTATAATGTCATCTTCAATGTTGGTGTCGATTATCTCAACCGTCTCATCATCCAAGTTTGAAACAGGGACAATTCGAGCGCGGCGTGCATATTTGCGCTTTTTACTCTTCCATATATATAGTGCAGTGGAAAAAAGGAAGCTTTTAGGATTGTCTGAAGCATTTATTTTTGTCATCTGCTCAAATGCTTTTAAAAATGTTTCTTGTAATAAATCCTCCGCATCTTCCTTAGAGTAAGTTAGACTGCGGCAAAACCGCCATATGGATTCATTATAGTTGTCCACTAAATCCTCAGGGGTTAAAGGTATATAGTTTGTGTCCGTTTCTATTGCGCGCAATATTTCCTCCAAATTAACCTCCCTTCAAAATCCCGTACACTTGTTAATAGTCATGAGGTTATTATCGGTTCATTTTATTTTTAATTATTGTCAATAAACTTTAAAATCCAAACAAGTAAATGCAGATATTTTTTTACTAGACAAGGGAGAGGTTCTCGCCATACCCAAAGGTATGGCAGGGTTCTTTCGACGATGTATAGTAGAAAAGTAGTATGTTTAGTATTTGGATTTTCAAGTACATCGACTATATAGTCAAACCCTATACGGTCATACCCCCGTCTGCACTTTTCACTTCGTGGAAAGCCACCCTGCAATCGCCTCCGGCATCTTCCACTGCGGCAACTAGGCTCGGTTGTCGTCTCTTTGCCTTGCGGAAAAAATCTTGCCTAGAACTTTTAGAGCGCCTGACTATATTATAACAAAAAACGGCAAGCTCCATGAGCTGCCGCTTTGACCATATTGTTTTACCTATTAACTCTGAGCCCTGCCTAAATACTCACCCGTCCTGGTGTCTACCTTTATAACATCATCTACATTAAGAAATAGCGGCACCGCTACAACTGCACCAGTCTCCAAAGTAGCAGGCTTGGTAGCCCCTGTTGCAGTATCACCTTTAAAACCAGGCTCAGTATCAACTACTTTAAGCTCAACAAACAAAGGCGGCTCAATTCCAAAAACCTTACCGTTATGAGACATAACCTTTACATTCTCGTTTTCTTTCACATATTTAAGAGAGTCACCTACATCGCTTGCGTTTATTTCGGATTGCTCAAAGGTTTCAGTATCCATGAAGTAATATAAATTACCGTCATTATATAGATACTGCATCTCTTTTCTGTCAATGTGTGCTCTAGGCATTTTCTCCGATGGTCTAAATGTTTTTTCAAGAAGGCTGCCCGTTACCAAGTTCCTAACTTTTGTGCGCACAAATGCGGCGCCTTTCCCCGGTTTTACATGCTGGAACTCTACTATTACATAAATGTCACCTTCAAATTCAATTGTAATTCCGTTTCTAAATTCACCTGCTGAAATCATAACTTTCCTCCTATTTGTTATACAATGGCTTTTAAACTTTAACTCGACTTTTGAAAAGGAAGAACATTTTTTCAAAAGATCACATTGCACAATTGGTTAGAAACGCCTCGCTACGCTCGTTGTCCCCTCATGTGCACTTTATCCAATAATCTCTGAGAGAGCATGTACGCCCAAAACATACGAAAATGCACCAAACCCCGATATCTGCCCAACACAAACCGGCGCAGTCACGCTGCTTTGGCGAAACTCCTCCCTGGCAGCTACATTAGACATATGTATCTCAATCACTGGGAAGCTCACAGACGCAATCGCATCCCTTAAAGCGTAGCTATAATGAGTGAATGCACCCAGATTAACAACTACGCCGTCGATACCTTCATAATGACAGCTCTGTATATAATTAATAATTTCGCCCTCTGAATTAGATTGAAAAATCTCTAAATCCATATCAAGTTCACGAGCCGTATCCAATATACGCTGGTCAATATCCTCAATGAACTCCGTACCATAAATTTCTTTCTCTCTAATGCCTGTGAAGTTGAGGTTAGGACCGTGAATTACTCTGATTTTCTTCATATTAATCACCGATTTATAGTATAGTATAAAATTCTTGATTAGGCAAGTATAAGAAATTTAGTATTCATTAGATGAAACCAAGTCAAAAAAGCGCCGGCTTTTGGGCGTTTTTTGACGCAGATTGAATCAATGAATAGTTAATCTGTTACAGAAATTTAGTACTCATTAGATGAAATCAAGTCAAAAAAGCGCCAGCTTTTGGGCGTTTTTTGACGCAGATTGAATCAGTGAATAGTTAATCTGTTACAGAAATTTAGTACTCATTTAAAATCCTAAACAAGTCGGCACGAGCATAGCAAGCGATTTTAGTGGCTTCTGAAATAAAATCAAGTCATGAAAGCGCCGGCTTTTGGTTGTTTTTTGATTCCGATTAAATAATGAAAGGTCAATTTGTTACATTTTTCTTGTTGACAAATACCTGTCAATTATTTTTCTCTCTGCGCGCCTCTTCCACCGGACACTAAGTTCGTCCCGTGTTGCTATTGGCTTCACTAAAATAGAGTAAATGCCCAACCTTCTTGCACACCATACATCTGTAAAAACTTGATCGCCTATAAGCACTGTGCTTTTCACATTCGCCCCATTCTCAGCCATAATCTTTTCCACGGCAGACTTTAAAGGCTTTTTAGCTCTGAACGTTGCTGGCAATTTAAGCTCTCCATTAAACTTTTCCACTCGTCTTCTGGAATTATTGGAAACTAAAAGCACGGAAAAACCCATATTGCCGAGTTGCAAAAGTAAATCTATATTTTTCTGAGACGGCAATTTGATATCATATGGCTCGATTGTATTATCAATATCGAATATTAGAGTTTTTATACCTTTATCCACTAACGTTTCATAGTTTATTTGATGGATGCTATCTACATATTCATCGGGAAAAAATCTTCCTAGCATATCGCTCTCCTAAGAGCCTGTCTAGTATCTTCATTCCGATACCTTTTCGGCTTATTTTTCGCCTGTCTTTGTCAACGCCCCCTGGCAGCAAAAGCAGAAGCTTTTGCTGCCAGGGGGAGCAACCTGCCTTGTAGATATACTTCGAATACTCTGAGTGCAAACCTTGATTTGCACGAATGCTTCGTCGGCGTTTACTCGTTAGGCGAAAAAACGCTCGGAAATCTATCGAAGGCGAGATGCTTGACAGGCTCTTATTGAATGCAAGCTTTTACAATCTCCAAAGCCTTAGCTATAGCTTCACCAACTTTTGACGCATCCGCACCGCCTGCCTGCGCCATATTAGGTTTGCCACCGCCTCTGCCGTCTACAATCTGTGCCACTTCTTTAATAATATTACCGGCGTGAGCTCCTTTTGCAATCATATCATCGCCCGACATAACTACTATGCTAACTTTCCCTTCCGCCACTCCAAAAAGCACGAATACACCTCTACCTTGCGATTTATCTTTGAGTTTATCTCCAAGAATCTTAAGAGCATCAGCATCAGCATTGTCTATTTTTGTAACGACTACGTGTGATCCATTTATTTCTTCATGATCCTTACTTTCCCATATTTCTTCGATAATATTTGCCGAGCCTTCTGTTTTTGCTTTTTCAAGCTCTTTCTGCAGTTCTTTTAGCTGTGCTCCTACGCTCTCAACTTTCTGAAAGACGCTTTCAGGGTTAACTTTAAGTCCCGCAGCCAGAGCTTTCACTTTTATATCCTGCTCACTATAATAATTTAAGGCCGCCTTGCCTGTAAGCGCCTCTATCCTTCTAACCCCGGCAGAAACGCTGCTTTCAGACAGTATTTTTATAAAGCCAATTTGCGAAGTATTCTTCACATGAGCTCCGCCACAGAGCTCAGCACAGAAGTCTTCTATTTTCACGACTCTGACATCATCACCATATTTCTCGCCAAACAAAGCCATTGCGCCCATATTTTTTGCTGATTCGATATTTGTATTAACTGCTTTAACATCAAAGGCATTAAATATAGCTTCATTCACCATATTTTCTACTTTGCCAAGCTCTTCCGATGTTACCGGTTCAAAATGTGTAAGGTCAAACCGTAAACGTGTTGGGCTAACTTGTGAACCCGCTTGTGTACAGTGAGCTCCAAGCACTTCCCTCAAGGCTTTGTGCAGTAAATGGGTCGCTGTATGGTTACGTTCTACCGCCTTGCGACTCTCAGCGTCGACTTCGGCAATTGTAGATTGACCCGCTTTAATAACTCCCGATACTACTTTCCCTATGTGGATATGTTTATCACCATCTGCTTTCTTGCAGTCAAACACTTCGAAAACTCCGCTTTGCGTACTTATCCTACCTATATCCCCTACTTGACCGCCGCCTTCGGCATAAAATGGTGTATTGTCTACAATTATCACACCTTCTATACCCTGTCCGGCCTCTTCAACCTGCGCTCCATCTATCACTATAGATATAACTTTTGCATCATTTTGTACAAGTGACTCAAAACCTGAAAAAATTGTTGCTGGCAGATCAAAAGCCGCATAAATGTCCGCATCTGACCCAAGAAACGTAGTTTCTTCACGGCTTCCTCTAGACATTTCTTTCTGCTTTTGCATTTCCATTTCAAACCCAGCCTCGTCCATACTAAGGCCCGCTTCTGTCAAGATTTCGTGCATGAGCTCAGGGGGGAAGCCGTAGGTATCGTAGAGTTTAAAAGCATCTGCACCCGCAAGAATTTTCGTTCCGTTCTTAATCTTTTCAATATGTGTCTTTAGGTATTCAAGACCTTGGTCGAGAGTCTCGTAAAACCTACTTTCTTCAATGGCAAGTATTTTCAGTATATACTCTTTATGAGAAGCAAGTTCCGGATAAGCCTCTCCAAAATTTTGAACGACAACTTCACAAAGCTCCGGCATGAATGTTTTTTCTATACCCAATAGCTTCCCATGCCTAGCTGCTCTTCTTAGCAGTCTTCTAAGAACATATCCCCTGCCCTCGTTGCCAGGCATTACGCCATCTGCCAGCAAAAAGGTCACTGCTCTTATATGATCCGTAATAATTCTCACTGATAAGTCTTTATCCGCCGAGCTTCCATATGCATAATTACATATACCGCTAACAGCATCTCTTATACTTTTCATAGTATCGATATCCATGATTGTTCTAACACCTTGCATAATGACTCCCATGCGCTCAAGACCCATACCTGTGTCTATATTGGGATTTGCAAGAGGCGCATAGCTTCCATCTTCTTGCTTATCAAATTGGGTAAATACAAGGTTCCAAAATTCTGTATATCGATCACAATCGCACCCTACAGTACAATCTTCCTTCCCACAACCATATTCTTCGCCCAAGTCAAAATAAATCTCAGAGCATGGACCGCATGGACCAACACTACCCACTTCCCAAAAATTGTCCTCTTTACCAAACCTAAATATCTTTTCTTTAGGCACTCCTATCTTTTCATGCCAAATATCGAAAGCCTCATCATCTTCCTCATACACTGACGGATAAAGTCTATCCACAGGCATTTCAAGAACTTCTGTACAAAACTCCCACGCCCATGGTATTATCTCATCTTTGAAATAATCACCGAAAGAAAAATTACCGAGCATCTCAAAAAGAGTGGCATGTCTTGCAGTCACACCTACATTTTCAATATCACCTGTTCTTATACATTTTTGGCATGTAACAATCCTTTTTGATGGGGGTTTTGCCTGGCCTGTAAAGTAGGCTTTCATTGGAGCCATTCCCGCATTTATTAAAAGTAAACTTTTGTCATTTTCCGGTACTAATGAATAACTCTGTAGTCTCAGATGTTCTTTCCTCTTTTCAAAAAATTCAAGGAAAGCTTTCCTAATTTCACTCACTGTCATGTACTTCATAAACAATCCCCCTATTCAGTGATCAAAAAGTTTCATAAAAAGTGAACTGCCCCACTGCAAGCAGCGTAGCATCGGTTTAATACAACGCGTAAGCCGCGAGGTATTAAACCTGATCACTCCGCGGCGTTCGCCAAATACAAAAACGCAAGCGTTTTTGTGCCTGGCTCACTGCTTCGTGAAAATAAAAAAAGCCCCTATAAAAATAGGGGCGAAATTATCCGCGGTACCACCCTGATTGCGCAAATATAAATGCGCCACTCAATCCGCAACGGCGCATAATATAATCACGCACTATTGCCATTCGATTAACGCTCGGTCACGCCAATGTATGGAAGTTATACAAAAAGCAGCTTCAGCAACTCGCTTTTCCAAAAACCTTTCAGCCATAGAACCTTTAGGTTCTTGGGTTTTCTCTCTGAAGGTGCGCTTTTGCCTACTCATCTTTTTCTCTTTTACACTATTCATCTACCATATAGTATATCCGTTAACTTGGCAGTTGTAAAGTATTTATTTTATTCAGATATTGAATGCGGTCGCTCCAGTATTTTCCAGTTACGTGGTGTGATTAAACCTGTCCATAGTTCATAAGCCCCACCGCTCTTCCACTCAAATGTATACGAGTTCGTCGCTGATTGGATGTATAGATAGTACCACGCTTGTTCATTTGCATTATCAGGCCATCTGCTCATACTCGGCAATAAATCCTCAGAGTTCTCTTGCAATCGCCCGGATATGCGGTTGATCATCGCTGATACTTCTGCTCTTGTTATTGCTTGATTCGGATTAAACTGCCCGCCGAAGTCCGCAGATCCGTAAACCCAGCCGCTTACTGCAGCTAGATTAAATGTATCCTCTGGCCCAATGGGTGTTTATATCGTTAAAATGATTGCTGCCGCTCACAAGCGCTTCTATGTTAACTCCTTCGCCATTTGCAAAGAATCTCGCGATTACCGCCGCAAGCCGCCGCGCGTAATATTACGATGCGGCTCAAACGTGTCAGACATCACGCCATGGAACCATATTTGTAGTAGTTAATACTGCGTTGTATACCAGTCGTTTATCCCTACATCTACAAACGAATTCGTCTGCGTCCAATATTTTGTGCGTTCAGCGTCTAAAATCAAGCGGAAGAATATTGTCGCAGCTTCGGCCCTTGTTATATTGGCAAGAGGACGGATAAGTCCATGATCATCTCCGACCATACAAATGACGAACATTTGTCGAATCAACTTCTGCTGGAGAATAAACCGCCGGGCGAGTGGTTGAAAATAGCTGCACATTGTACGAAAAAATGTAGAATACGTCAACTTTTCCACTTTTATTTCATTGTCGGCTCTTTAGGGTTAAACAAAATAGACGCAATATAACTAAAAACTACAGCCGCAGCCACCCCGCCTGCCATAGCTTTAAACGAACCTGTGAATATCCCAATGAAGCCCGCTTCGTCTATTTCTCTCATCACACCTCTTGCTAAAACATGCCCAAATCCGGGTAAAGGAACAGCAGCTCCAGCACCCGCAAAGTCTACCAACGGCTGATAGAGTCCGACCGCACTTAATATAGCACCGATTACGACAAATGAAACTAAAATCTTTGGCATTGTAATTTTAGTCTTATCCACCACTATTTGAGCAAGTACACATATAAGACCGCCTATTATGAACGCTTTCAAATAATCCATAAAAATATCACCTCACATTTTCTATAGCAACAGCATGAGCAATGCCCGGGATATTTTGCCCTTGTTGGCTGGACGTAGGGCTAAGGAGAGCGCCAGTAGGCACGAAGAGAATTTTGTCTATACTTTTTCTCCTCAGATTATTATGCAAATATCCCGCAAAAGTAACAGCCGAGCAAGCACAGCCCGAACCGCCTGCATGTGTGTCTTGCTTAGCTTTATCAAATATCTTTATACCGCAATCTGTGAATGTGCTACCCAGCACATAACCTTCATCGGCCATTAACTTAGCCGCTAATTCTCGTCCAATATGCCCTAAATCCCCCGTTATAATTAAATCATAATAAGAAGGGTCCCTTCCAGTATCTTTAAAGTGCCTAACTATTGTATCTGCCGCTGCCGGGGCCATTGCTGCCCCCATATTATTTGCATGAAATGATTATGCCTAAATATCGCCTGATTATTTCACTATTCTGACAGCATATAAGATTTGATTTTAGCCAATAATTATATTGTGCTAATTTGCGCATATATTTATCTGATGTGCCAGTTTATATACGTGGCACAATCAAATATGTCATAGGGTGTCCATCGTGATGCCCTATTATATTTTTAATAACTTGTCTCGTAGGCGTGAAAATTAAAAAATAAAACCATTATAAATAAATAAAGGCCACCTACAAGGTAAACAAGTAAGTGGCCTTACGAATATTAATAGTTTCATGGCTATGATAAAATTATTTTAAACATTTTGGAATACACTTTACGATACCAGATAGCATTTACGATAGTATTTGCAATATTATGAAATTTTTCAAAAGTATTGCATATTTTGTTCAACTTAGTATAATAGTAATACATATATTATTATAATAATTATGTAAGGCTCTTATCCCACTTGGGAGCTGTCATGTATTGCTGATGTTAGGAGGCGATTTTCGTGGCAACAAAAAGCATACTTAAAAATGTCCATATTAATGATAGAAAACTAGCAAGAGGTTTGGCGTCTGCTTTAGAGAACGCAGAAAATAAAAGTTCTAAAGATGTAGTGTTGAAAAAAAGACTTAATGAAGTTAAAGGTGAAGATATTAAGCATTTATTTGGGGTAAAGTAAATGTCCGGATATAACCTGATTTTATTAAAAGAAATGCTAGAAGAATTAGAAGAGGATAAAGTTAAAGAAATTTTATCCTCTTTTTCGTGCCCTTTAAACTCTGATGTAGAAAGTTTTTTACGAGATAAAGCTATTGAATTTGAAAAGCAAAGCTATTCATCGACTTATCTTATATCTACATCTTACAAGCAAGAAGAACAACTAGCAGGTTATTTTACTATATCACAAAAGCAATTTACTATATCTAGTAAGCGAAGTAGGCGCAGGCCGCATGTCAGTCCGATAAGCAAGACGCAAATAAAAAAGATTGCTAAATACGGCACCTACGATAAAATAACAGACGTACATACAATACCGGCTCCATTAATAGGACAGTTAAGTAAAAATTTTGCATGCGGAGATGGGAAGCGCGGACTTATAAGTGGAGATGAGCTGTTAAAAATTGCGTGCGATAAAGTGTGGGAGATTCAAAGGCTTTTTAGTGGAAGGATTGTATATCTCGAATGTGAAGAGGAGTCTAAGTTAATTGACTTTTATACAAGTAATGGATTCGTAGAATTCGGAACTCGATCACTTGATCCAGATGAGAAAGACGATTTATCGGGCGACTTTTTAGTGCAAATGTTAAAAGACTTAAAAGCTAACTATGAAAGAAATAGAAACGTTTGAAACCAAACCGCTGTAGAGCGGTTTTTTTGTCGCCTATCACACTAAAAATTCTCTTCCATGTACCATTCATCATTGTCTTTATATAAAAATATCTCACGCTGAGATTCACCTAGAGTCGCAAGGCAAGTATATCTGTCCCCAATCCACCCGCTTTAGTAGATGCTTAACGGCGAATGTCCGTTTTGCGGTCGATAGTGATCGTTTCCTCTGCTCTGGTCAGTATCCGGAGTGGGATAACTCTATACTTAGCCACTTGCATTGGACTTGCTGGGATTCGTTGCAAATTAAAATCCTCGCCGATATATACCGTATAAACACAAACAGAGATTTTTGCCACATGAACCGCCCCAAATCAAATAAAGTATCGAGATTTATATACTTTACGTCCAATTCATATTTAATATACGGAGTTATTATAAAACCAACAAAAGGAATTGTTAGTCTTGCAACTTTATGTCTAATTTGGTAGAATTGTAAGATAAACTTAGTGACCTAATGATGATAAGGAGAAATTATGGAATCAAACACTTTGAGCAATTTCAGCATTTTAAAGGCTTTTAGTGATAGCGGAAGAAACATTCTAGATTGCTTGATTCCTTTCGTTGAATTTGGCATCGCATCTATTGGTACGGAGTATATGTATCTAAGTCAGATCAAAGATGAAGTGCTCAATAATTGTGACATTGATATTCCCTTAAATACGCTTAAGACATTGTTAAAAAGGCTTAAACGTGAGAATAGAATAACAGACTATGATAACTGGCAATATATAAGACTTGTTGGGAATTTTGCTCGTGAAACCAATACATATAACAACGAGATTCAGAAATTCAACAGGGATGTTAATCAATTCGTCGCTAAATACAGGGATCACTACTCATTGTCGGATTCGGATGATGAAATAATTGAATTAGTATGCTCTTTTATTCAAATTTATCAAACCGATATCGATGTTAGCGCATTGGATTTCGAGCTGAGGCACCAGCAACCAATAGACGATACATTTCGCAAGGTCGCTAATTATATCTCACATATTTCAACCTATGATGATCAAAGCTATTCAACCTTTAAAAATATCTTCTTCGGATACTTGCTTCGTCAATTTATAAAAAAAGGGCAAACAGATATTTCTCCAAAAATCAAAAATCTCACGGTATATGTAGATTCAAATTTCCTATTGCGTACATTGGATATGCAGGCTCGTCATTTTACTACAACATCAAGAGAGCTAATGGATTTGTTTAAATCACATGGCATTGAAGTTGCTGTGCTTATTGAGACTGTTAGTGAGGTTAGAACTACGCTCAGCAAGCATACCACGAGGTTCTCTTCAAATCGGGATACTTTACTTAAAATGCATAGTTCACGCCTTTATGAGCTAGATGGTATTGAAGGGGCCTTTTTCAGACGTAAAATGTCAATAACAGACGCTCATGATTTTGTTGAGGATTTGGAAAAGCATATAACAAATGAACATATTAACATACACCGAAACGGGATAGGATCCAGCACCCATTATGACGAAGAAGTTAAAAATATGATTGTGGAGAGAAAAAAGAAAAAAGAAAATACAAGCAATATCAAAGACCTTAGCAAAAGAGAAAAAATAGAACATGCAATAGAAAAAAAGTCAATTTTAGATGCCCAAATTATAGCATATATCAATAAAAAAAGAAAGGGTAAGAAATATAAACTGGAGAAATGCGAACACCTCTTCCTGACGTGCGATAATATTCTCCATTCGGTAAACAGCAGTATGCACAGGCATGAAAGCTCATCAATACCTGAATGTATGAATGAAGTCCAACTAACAAACTCACTATATATGAGCAACCCACAGGCCGGTGGTAATGCCTCAATTAAACTTTTCCTTTCAATATTTAATGCATCTAATTATTTAGAATATGACCATTTACAAAAATTCCACAAAGATTTAAATGGTTATTTCGAGAGCAAACCAGATGAGGGCCAGCTTTTGGGGCAGATTTTCAGAAATCAAAAACTATTTCAAGATATCTATGGTCAATATTCGGCAAGTGACAATGATTCTGCCAGCGACTTGGAATTTATTAGCACTCTCGTCGAAAATGCAAAGAGCGAAACTGAAGAAACTAAATTGCAAATAGAAAATGAAGTTGCAGAAAGCTATTCACTCTCAAAAGAGCTGCTGGCTGAAAATGCGGACTTAAAGCAAAAGCTTGAAGATGTCATTGCAAAAAATAATGATCTTCTTTTTGCAAGCGAAGACTTCACAGGGAATGACAAGAATATATCTGCCGAAAAGATTTTAAAGACTTTAATTGGAATTATAGAGACTTTGATTTGCTTAGGCGGTATCATCTCTTTTGTATTATTGGCTAATGTAAACAACTTCAGCCTTACTCGCGAGTGGATAAACGATGCGCTGCTGCCGGGTATTATTCCAGTATTTGCTTTTACATTCGTTGGATTCTTCTACCGGTATAAGGGTAACGACACTGCCATTCAAAAGTTTGTTTATGCGGACACGGCCTCATCAATCTTCAAAATGTTATTACATATCACAGGAAAAACAGCTTTTGCAGTATTGCTCGTTTATGTATTACCGGTTAGCCTTCATTTACTGTCATAAAGAGAGCGACCGCCCCTCTGTTGCTCCACCCTAATTCTAACAAAAAGGGTAAGCTTCTTTGGGGCGGTCGCTCATATTAATATTATATGCACAATTTCACGATTCTATACATGAAGCTTTTATTGTGCCCTATTTACTGAGATTTGTAAAGCTAGAACTCAATACGGAAATTAACGCAGCACTCATTTCAAGGAAAATACAGGTGAGAGAAGCTACGAGAAATAATAAACATTTCAAATTGCTTTTTATAGCTGGCTTAATCTAATTATAGCATCGCAACAAAAAGGGGTCAAGAGCCAAAGTCCTTGCCTGTTCGACAATATTCTTTATCACCTATCGCCCGGCGGTTGTCCTGACGCTTTTTTGTCCATGTAAGCATTGAGGTCTTTTAATGTATCCTTGACCTCACCGTTAGCCCCAACTTGCACTAAGCCCTCAAGGCAGCCACGCAGGCATTTAAAAAACATTTTAGTATCTTCTTGTCTATGAGCTGCTTGCTTTTCTAATTTTCTGAATCTGTACCAAACAAAAAAGGCTGCAACTGCCGCACCTAACAAAATCGCTGCGTTTTGTCCTAAGTATCTCAACACAACCGCATATAGCACATCATAATACATATAGCCACCCGCTCCAACAATTCTTAGCAATATAGCCCGGCTCTATCGTTTATCACCAATAACCTCAGCATATCCATAGACAGGTTCAAGTTGCCGCCTTTGCCTTTCAAATGACCGTTCTTAATTAACTTCTCAACGGTTTCCACTGCCCAATCAGGCAATTCTTCAACTGTGTTGAATCTCACTTCCTTCACCTCTTCCTTTTCTTCTATTTCTGCTTTTTCAAGCTCCCACGGCATTCTTGCGTGCTCAGGAAGTCTATACCCTCTTTGCAAATCCCGTAGTGTAAGTCCACCTGTATATTGCATGTGTACTCGATCCGGGAATCCTGTCCAGCTCCCGCCCCACTCGCCGCCCATTTCCTGCCAAATGCGCCCGGCAGTCTCGAAAAATCTAGGGTTATTCCATTCCTGACCCCTGATGTTTTGGAAAATATCAAAGGCCAACCGATAATTATGTATTGACTGCCCCTCTCTTGCATTTGTCACGATATTACCGGGGCGAGTCCGCCCCTGTGCAAAGAGCCAGTCCTGATGCACATTATCACGGTACGTACTTGATACCCCAACATGCGGAAATCCCGCAGCAGCCATGCGCCTCATGAGCTCACGCGCCCCTCGCTCCAACGCCGGATGTAGGTCTCCCAATGCTCGGCTGTTTATCCCTACGCTCACAGTCTGCCTCCTATCTTAAAACATAAAAATGATGATTGCCGTAAGTAAATATTCTTTTCAAAGCCCTCTCATGCCAGCTACCCTCTGCCCCGGTTACAGTTCTAAAAAAGGTAGCCCCTTGGGAGTAATCTGCTCCATCTAGGGCCATCTGCACTGCGTCTTTTATGTATTGACATGGCGTAGCTCTCGCAAGCGAACCATTAACTGTTGGACTGAATTGTACGCCGTGTTGCCTATCGAAGATTACTCCATGTATTGTGTCTGGAAAGCTGGGACAATCTCGTCGATTAAAGATAACATTAATAACTAAAATAATGCCCTTCTTGCCCTCTCCACGAGCTTCAGCCCATCCTATATCATATAATAGTTGACGCTCTTCATCTGTCACGTCTCGACTGATTTTGGCAGTATTATATTCGTATTTAGATTCAGCTTGTGCGGTGTAGTAAATTCCACCTGATATGTATATCGTCAGAGCCAAAAAAGCAGCTATAAATTTTCTCACCATTTTTTCACCTTATTTTTTAAAAAGTCTGCTAGATAGTTAGAGCCTCTTGACATTAGAATACCTGTCATGACCACCCCAATGTGCGGTATATGCGTCTGTAGTCCTAAAAATGGGATAATGTCAAGCCCAAAGCTAAAAGCCACTATAACGCCAATTAGTAGCGATAGTGAACATTTGAGATGTGTCAAGTAAACGCACTTATCAAATACCATGCCGATATACTCTACTAAAGTCTCTGTGAGGATCGCGCCAATAAGAATCTGCTTAATCATTTCCATTTACTTTCCCCTTTCAAAAAATAGCCCCTAGCATTATGCTAGGGGCTATAGGTGATACTAAGCTAAAGGATTAGCTTCTGCGGCTTCTCTTGCTGCAATTGCAAGGTCTCTAAGTACTGCTGGCAAGTTGCTTGGAATCTCTTCATTGACAATTAAGTCTTTGAACTCTCTTCCTTCAACAAATGCATTTGCGTTTTGGTCGGTGCTAATGCCGGGGAATCTTTCACGGCAAACTTCAACCATTCTAGGTCTGAATCTCAAGAGACTCCTAGACGTTACATCTTCCCATGGTCTGTTTTCAACGATTACTTTGAGCATATCCCCACTGTCTAAATAAGCCCACAGCTTATCACTTGGATTGCTTCTCATGTCGTGTTCTTGTGTTTGATTAATCATTTTATTACCCCCTGAATTTTTTTATCAAAAAAGCTGCTACCAGCGGCCTAATTGTTAATTAAATTGTGTTTATGAGCCTAACTTAAAGATTAGGGTCACCCTCGTTTACTTGATGCCTTGCAATGCGATTAATCGTATTGCCTAGCCCGGATACGGACAGAGCCGTTGAAGTGGCAAAATCATCCCTGAAATTGCCAAGCTCGGCGTTTATATACCGCCCCTTGAGTGCATCGTATCTTATTTTTATACATTTTGCCTTTAAATCAATGCCTAACTCTGGATGAATTACCGTTATCGTATCGCCTAAATAAACAGTTTCCAGAGCTGCAAACTGTTCGTACTCTATTGTGTCGCGCAACATTATAAAATCGACCTTAACATTAACAGTCGGCAGGTCGTTCCCGGCAGCAAAAAACTCGTCTGCCCTTTTCCTAAGCTCTTCTTGTGCTTCTTCAAGTAATCTATTTGTGCCTAGCTCGTCAAACCACCAAAAAGGGCCCTGCTCGTCTCTAAGCTGGAACCATTGAGCATCGACTATAATATCACTAAACGGCAGAGCCTTAATAAATGGTCTAAAATAATCGTTAATACGCTGACTATTAACAAAAACTCCCGGTAAATAGATATTTCTGCTCTCGTCTTCCCTGCGCCTATCCCTGTATATCCCGTAAGGCTTGATACGAGTGATTATATCCCGTGAATAAAACTGGATATCAAGCCCGGATAAATTCTTTCGATATCTTACAGTAAAGCCCCTATCACTGCCGATATTAGGCCGTAGGGTGATATTGAACTTGTCTCGCAATAGCTCGCCTTCTACAAGGGTAGCAAGTCCGTCACTGCCTAGCAATGCTTCAACAGGGTTAACATTGATTGCCTCAATCTCAAACACACCATTTATACCGATACTACTTGTGGTAAAGCTTAATTGCGGGATTGCTGCTGACACAAACTGGCTAATTGCCTCGCCGGCTGTTAAATCGCCTGAAACGTCATCTATTAACGTTCTCCGCAAGTCATAAAAGATATGCTCCGCACTTATCCTTATTTGGTTATTAATAGTGTCTCTAACATCGTATATCCTGAAAAACTGATTCCCGCGTGGCGTAGGAGCGCGCAATATGTAATTATTGGCTATATGCTCTAACTTGTTTTGGTTCGCATCCACTGGAATAGTAGCAGAAAGCTCATACATTCCATTGAGTTCTTCGACCACAACCGCTTCCATAGCCACGATTACCCCAAGCCCATTATGACTAAAATTAGTCTCGGTCGGTGAATATATAGTTATCATTGCGCTCTCCATAAGGACGGAACCCTCGGCGGCTCCCAACCCGGTTGTGTGGTGTGGCCTGTGATGCAGACATAGACTTCGCCGTCATAGCTTCGCTCATCATCAGCTGCTACTGTCTCCCACTCTATCCACGGTAGAACATCACCTGGTTTTGCCGAACACCTATGCACCGTCCAAAGTGCAGGGGTTATATCAGGAGTCCAGTCAGCTTGAGTTACGTGAGCTTGTCGACATATAAACTCTGTATCGTTGAACATGCGTATTGAACCAACAGCTACAAACGCGCCCGCTCTCCACGGCCTTTCCGGCTTGCCCGGATCAGGGTTAGGTTCTGCTTGTATTCCTGCCGATTGTATGATTGCCGCTTGCGCAGCTGCTTCTTGCTCTATTGTTAGCTCAATCCCGAATGCTTTAGCCGAGATTAAGCCTCTAGCTTGGTCAATGGGTATAGAGTTGCCAATTGTTATATCAGGTGGCAAAGGCTCTAACCATTCACCGTTTACATATCGCCAGTCTATACCTACATGTGATTGAGTTTCAGGACATAGTTTAAACATGTTTGGGAAATCAACCTCTCCAGAGGTCTCAAGAGTACTAACAACTACGCCATCTTTTATTTGAGCATATCGATCCATGCGTGCACTCCCCCTTAATTATATGTAATGGCTTGCCATGAAAACGATTGACTAGCACCGCCTGAGATAGCTACTTGCACAACGAATGACGAAGCAAAAACGCTTACCAACTCGACACCGCTTGCTGCAATACCCTGTGAGGGTGGATTACTTCGTGCTGCTTGCAGAATAATCCAAGTCCTAGCCGAGCCTACGTTAGCCATTGGCACTGTAATGTTTGCAGTAGCTCCAGTAGGTAATCCTGTTAAGCCCGCTTGGGTGCCGCGTTGTATAGTTACATTGAGTCTAGCGCCCATACCCGTTCGCAGTAGATTCAGTAGAGTAACCAGTTGCGCATTTGCTCCGCCGGCGACATCAGTGTCACCTATTCTCCTTAAAACCTCGCGCACATCATCTACAATCTCAGCCGCTGAATTTTCATGCAACCAATGAATTGTTCGATTAAGCGCACTAGAAAAGCTTATAGGCGGTGGTCCGTCTACCATGTGGTCATCGTCAAGATTGCCGAACATTTCACGTAACTGCCTTATAGTCTCTCGCAAGTCCCAAACGTCTTGAAAAAGAAGAACTACCGCACCAAACTCGTTAGACGATTCAATGGCCACATCATCGCGAACCGTTACTTGTGCGCGAATCTCAAAAAGCCTTGATGTCAAAATTCTGCTTTCGCCCTCTGAGTGGATAGAGATATCGGCTATGATAACTTCATCTCTCCCGCCCTGCCCAAGCGGTGCGCGTCCAGATAGCAGTTGGTCGGTTAGTGTGACCCTTATTATGCCATTTGCCGCGTTTACTATTTCGCATTCATTAAACACGCTGGTAGAATCCCATTTAAGCGCGTTTATGCGCACAGCAGTGCCATTTAGCTGTACTGGTGTTCCGTTGCCGTTAATAAGCGTAATCTCTAAAATTCGGCTATTTACGTCAAATTGCTTGCTACTTATAATGTTCGGTATATCGTGGTCGACGTTTAATGTAAACCTTGAAACTGATTCTGCCATTAGTACCACCTCCAATTAGGAATTATTTCTACTCGCTGAACATTTCCAGTCCAGCTAATCGTATTCATTTCCCCGTTACTCCGTAAAATAGGGAAAGCGCCTGTCATGCGGTTATTTAAGTTTGTGTTACCGCTATAAGCGTCCATGATTTCAGAGTTCAAAGTTATATGCCCTGAAACACCAATAAGCTGAATGGGACTGCCGTTTATGGTCAACGTTATATTACCGGTACCGAAAATAGTTATAACTGGTTCAGCTGTACGACTTCCTTTGCCGAAAAAGTTAATATGCTCTGTAGTACTCAAAAAGTCATTTTCAGGATTGTTTGAATACTTAAAGGGTTGCACTTCAAACTGTACCAAAAACGAACGGAAACCGTTATTAAAGACCCATTCGAGCGGTATCGGTGAACGGACTATAGCGCGGTAGCTAAAATTTCGTTCTGTGCTAAAAATAACATTACCACTACCACGCAGCCAGCCGGCTAATTCGCTTAAATATTTTTGCGTGAATAACACACATTCGGCAGGCTTCGGCCGACTTCGATAACTCGGCCTTGCTTCGTGCAATGTACCATCTCTGCCCGGTATAGTAAATGATTCGTGGTGCTCATAAGCAAAATCTATCGGCGGTGGTTTCGTCACTATCGCGTCAAAGTCGTGCAATGAACGCCCGTTGAACCAAAAATTATGCGCGTCTTTAAGGTTAGGAAATACATCAAGATAGGGCTTGTGTGAGTAAATATTATTAAATCGTGCTTGATTCATTTATTGCCCCAACCCCTTTAATTTTTGATTAGCATAAAACCCTAATGATTCTGATAGTGCTTGCACGTCATTAGGATTACTTGCATTTACCGTGCCTATGTGCACATGTATAGGCGCACTGTAGGTTATAGACTGCGAAGATTGTGCTGCCGGCGCAGCGTATGGCATTGCTGAGGCATAATTGCTGAATGCTCCAACATCACCCGCTATACTAAATCCTTGTGGCGAAAAGCTGCCTAGTATACCATTGGCTCGCGACATTGCATTGCTCACAGTAGAGCTTAGCGCCTCGGACAAATCGTCTGCCCTTAACAACACTTTATCAATAATGCTTTGTATCATGTTGTCGCCCACCTTCGGGGATTCCTGCGAAACCAAAGCATTAAGTTCTTCGTACAACTCTTGAATCTCTGCGTCAACTTCTTCGCGCATACCTTGCAGCTCCCTAATAGCCATTTCTCTAGCCAAAGCAAAACCTTCATCCCAAATAGCTGCAAACTCTTTTAGCTCGCTATCGGTCATGTTTGCCATGATAGCTATTTGCTCTTGGGTTTTACTGGCTAGCATTGTTTCATCAATACCACGCGCGGCAAGGGCAATTAAGTTATAAGAAAAGTTGCGTGCTTCTTCAAGCTGAACTCTTGCGTTTTCAATCAACAATTGCGCCTGCGTCTTAGAAGCAGCTATTTCAGCCTCGCGAAGTGCTTCGCGAGCTGCAGACTGCTCTTGCAGCAAGCGTGTTTCTTCACTTGCTAAACGTTCAAAATCTTCGCTGGTGCTTTCGCGCACCGCTTGAAGGCGCTCTTCGATGTCAATTACACGCTGTCGAGCTGATTCAGCAGTCGCCGCACGTTGTTCTTCAGTGGTGGCTAGTTGCGGGAAAAGCCGGAACTGGTTAAAAATAGATTGCGTTGTGCGTTCCAGTTGCTGTTGGAATCTTTCTTCGGCAGCTTCCATACGATTCAAAGCATTAACCTGTGCATCTGTCATACGAGTATAGGCTGCAAGCCTCGCGCGGTCAATTTCTTCTATTTTAACAGCGTTATCCGCATAGGTATTTCGCAAATCATACAATAACGCTATCTCATCATTAATTGACAAGCCAAAGTGTTCACGACGTTGGTCAATCATATGTATTTCATTGCGGAAATTTTCACGCCGTAAATCATACAATTCGCTCTCAAGATTTCTACGAGCTGTGAATAGCTCTCGTTCTGCACGGTCTCTTTCTTCTGTCCCCTCAGCAAAATTATCAAGCGACTTCTCCCAAATTTCTACAATCTCGGCAGCCGTGATTTCTTCAAAATGCCTACGGCGTCCGATATAGTCTGTAATTTGTGTAAAGGCTTCTGCCGCGGCGTTTACTGATGCACGACTTGCAGCACCAGATGCGGCCCCAGACGCGCCTGCCGAATTTCGTATTTCATTCGTTGTTTGGCTAATGCTACTTTTTAATCTTTCAAAATCGGCAATAGTATTATTAATTGATGCTACTTCTGCTGCAGCAGACGCTGCTTCCGCCGCCCTGCTTGCAGCTAATACTATATATGCCTGCGCTGTACCTAAAACCTCGTGTCTCTCGCTGTTAAGGGCATTTATCAGCTCACCCCTTCGGGTCTGAGCTGATACTATCTGTTCATTTATTTTAGCTTTAACAAGGTAGATGTAAGCCTCTTCGTTTAGCGTAACTGAACCTGTTTCTTGATTCAGCTGTAATGTTTGTTCGAACCCAGCTTCCGTTAATTCGTTAATCGTCTGAATGCTGAGTCGTCCGATTGCTTCCTGATCTCTCTGCGCTGTTGATAGTCGAACAGCTGCGCGAGTAAGATCCCCTAATGCCGTTCCTTGGATATTTAACTGTGAAGTCGCGGCGGCTCCCTGTGCAGCCGCTCGCTCCATTGCATTCAAAAGAGTGTTATGAGCTCTAACATTGGCAGCGATGAACTCACTTAGCCTTTCCCACGCTTCATTTGCATTTGCCAGATTATCGGCTTGCTCTTGTATTTTTGGATTTAGTTCTGCTATTTGACGTTGATATGCAGAAGCTCCAGATAACTGCACATCCCAAGCTCCACTGCGCACAAGTTCTTGATGTTTAGCCTCAAGCTCTAATCGCTGAGCCTCTAGCATACTCAATTCTATATTAGCACTAGCCTTCTCCCTCAGAATTTCTATGCCTCGTGCTTGCATTTCATCAACCATAGTCTGCTTTGCCATAGCTTCTATGCGCCGTTCCATTGCTTCCGCAGATAGCGTAAGCAGTCCTGTTTCTTCATCAATGTAATTTAGCAGTTCAGGCATCGCCTCTGTAAGCCCTCTGGTAAGCATAAGCATTTCTTCACGAGACGCTGCGCTGTTGCCTTCCGCATCTGACAGAACGAATAGCATTCTTGACATTTCTCTAGCTGCGTCCGCATCTGAGTTGACAGCTCTTACGCGATCTTGGTGCGCTTCTGCGCTTCTGCGTATCGAATCGCTAAGCCTGTCGCTAGAAGCAATAAGTCTATCAGTTTCTTGGCTAAGATCCCTGACTGATTCGCTTGTGCGCCTTCCCGCTGTGGTTATTGTAGTTAAAAGACCTATTAGCCCCGCCAGACCCGCAACTACAAGCCCAATCGGATTGGCTTTCCATGCCGCATTAAGGGCTAATTGTGCCTTTGTTGCAAGCCCTTTTGCTGCCGCTGTTGATGTAGCGGCTACCGTTTGTGCTACATCTGCTTTGGTTTGTAAGCCAGATAATAATGTTTGAGCCCTTGTTGCATCATTTCTTGCTTTAATTGCTGCTGCTGCCAATGTATCAGCCGTTGCAGTTGCCGTTGCGGCAAGCTTTCTTGCAGCCTCTGCGCTCAAGCCCATTGATATTGCTTGAGTCTGAATTGTAATTGCGGTCATCCTTGCCGCTGTTGCCTTTCCTGCTGCTGTTTCTGCTTTAGCCGCAAGACTTACTGCGAGTGTTTTCGCTTTAGTAGCCTTTTCACTTGCGACAGTAGCCGCCGTAGCCGCCTCCGTTGCCAATTTTTGCGTAACCTTCGCCCCCGTCAAAGACCTTATAGCTTGAATCGTAGGGTCAATTACGCTCTTTTTATTCCTTGCCGCTGCATTGTATAGCCTTGTAGCTGCCACAATGCCCATGATAGCCGGAGCAAGAGGCACGGCTACGTTAAGCAGCCCTGTCACCGCATTCGCTAACCTCGGTAGCCATTGTAAGACTACGGGAGCCGCCGCAACTGCGAAATCCGTAACCCGGCTGACAATATCGGTAATTGCATCCGCCAGCTGTCTCACGTAAGGGTACAAATCCCCTTCACGTAAGCGAACAGCAAGATTACGAGCCTCATCGGCCGCTTTGCTAAAAGACTCCCCTAAAGGGGTCTCGATTAACTCAAATATAGTCTTCAGCACATCCCTACCCGCAGCTTGGAACGCTCCAAACTGATTAATAAGACCACCTGTTCGCGCTTCGATAGCGGCCATAACGCGCTCGTAATCTTCTCCTGTTTCCATACCATAGCGGAATGAAGCAGCTAGTTCATCAACATACTGTGTCTCGTTTTTAAGGACGTTGAACATGTTCGCAGCACTACCCGTCCAGCCAATTTGCGCAATCGTGGCGGCGCGAGTGTCATAGTCAAGACCTCGCATAACTTCCATTAAATCTGATAAAGATTGCTGGTAATCAATTGAACCGTCAGCATTTCTAACAATCGCAACGCCCAACCCTTCCATAACACCGCGTACATTAGAGGTAACGTCTAGCATATCTCCAAATATGGTGCTAAGTCCGGTTGCGGCAACCTGCATAGACATACCGCCTTGATATGCCCTAGTAAGTGCAGCGGCGGTAAAGTCATAGGCAAGACCAGCGTTGTTCACAATCCCAGCGGCACGCTGCAAACCTTCGAGCAAACTTGCATTTGCAACACCCGCTACACCTTGCGCGGTCGCAAACATATTTGTGAATTTCGTCGCACCTTCAAGCGTTTCATTACCAAACTTAACCATTAGAGCGTCAAGATTGGATATTGATGTCGCAAAGCTATTACCCGATGAATCTGCAAGTCGTGTCGCTCTCTCAACTAACATCAATTGATGTTCGGACGTTTGCCCCGCCCTAGACACGCCGTAAAGACCTAAGACCAATTCGTCTGCCGAAAATCTGCCCGTTTCTAGTGCAAGATCTCGGATAGCCATTTTTGTAACTCCAACATCATCGGCTGTTTGGCCTGTCTGGGCTTGGATAGAGTTACCCATTTGCTGAAATTGACCGCCAACATTTATAGCAGCAACGCCAATACCCATGACAGCCGCACCGACAGCAGCGCCAGCCTTGGCAACCCCAGCAGCCATTTTTCCCATTGATGCGGCAAAGCCTCGGCCTTGATTTTCGGCCTGGTCTATACCGCGGCTAAAGTCTCGATCATCCAGCCCTATCTTCCCGTATACACTAAATAACTCTATTTCGTTCACCGCCTTCTCTGCATGAAAAAAGCCGCTCAGGGCGGCTTTGGGGGTTATGATGCATATCTTATAGAAAGTTCTTTGACAATCGAGGTGTATATTTCCTTCATGTCAAGCACTTTTTCCAAATTTTCTTATTTAGATTGCCCACACGTTAACTTTTTAGATTAGTCTATTATGTCTACTGGCTAAATAAAAAAGCAGTTGGCAATAACATACCTTTAGTTTATAATAGTATTAATATATATTGGAAAGGATGAGAAACATGATGTTTGTGTGGACTACTATTGGGGGTATTGTCTTATTCTTGGTCATTAGTGCACTTGTAAAAGCACCTGGTCAAAGCCTAAGTAATAAATTCGCCGCTCTTGGGGTTGTGCAAGGAAAATCTTTGGCGGAAATTGTTCAAGCTGTTGGCAATCCAAACTCTATATCATCAACAGTAGGCGAGGATGGTCAAGCAATCACAATACAACAATGGATGGCAACAGGCTACCATATTGTGCTGCTGTTTGATGAGAACGAAATATGCCTAGGTATTAGTTCCGAAACAGCAGTTTAGGCGCACTTTGCCCCAGCTGCGACGTAGCTTTGTTAGAAAGTACATATTTTGGAGTTAATTGTAAATACAATAGAGGCCTCTATGTATTGACGGAGTCCTCTTTATGCATAACAAAACCGCCCTTGGTTAGGGCGGTTGTACGTAATAAATTTTAAAAACTCTTGACGTTACGTAATATTACGTGTTATAATCTTGTTAGGAGGTGGGGAAAATGACAAAAAGGGAACTGGAGAAGATTCTTAAATCAAATGGCTGGGAGATTACACACGGTAAAGCTCACGACCAAGCCACTCATCCAGAAAAACCCGGTATCAAAATCCCGATTCCTCGCCACAAGGGAGATATTCCCAAAGGCACAGCAAATAACATTCTAAAGGCAGCAGGGCTTAAATAAAGCCCTAGCCTTTATGTATAAATGGAGGTGCTAATTATGAAATATGCATACCCCGCAATTTTAACCCAAGAGGATGGCCAAATACTCGTTAGCGTTCCCGACTTACCCGGCCTGTATACTTTCGGCGACAACTTACCTGATGCTCTGTATATGGCTAAAGATGCCATTGAAATGTGGCTATGGGATGCTGAAAATAATGAAGAGCCAATTCCGGCAGCATCAAACCCACAAGATATAGCTAGTCAATGCGAAAGCCCTGAATCATCTGTTAGCCTGATAGCTGCCGATACAGATGAATATCGCCGTCAACATGATACAAGGTCGGTTAAAAAAACACTGTCAATACCTGCGTGGCTTAACCATCAAGCAGAACAGGCTAATGCTCCATTCTCACAGATTTTACAAGAAGGATTAAAACAGTATCTTAAGGTTTAGTACAAAGAGGGCTTAACGCTCTCTTTTTTCGTTTTGTTTTATGTAACAAGTTGTCACTTTGTGTTATAATCACCTCGAAAGGAGGTGAAGATCATGGAGATAGACAATTCCATCATTAAAACTAAGCAATTGCTCGAATGGACTGTTGAAATTACAAAAGCCAAATTAGAAGAGGACAAAGGAAACTCTCCGTACACTAACACTGCAGAAGAAACAGCCGCGTTCATGAAGAAAATTCATGAAACGCTTGTTGAGTTAGCTAAAAAAGATCTTTAGTAGTTTCCAAGCAAGATTCCTACAATCGCCGGTAGAGCTTCCACCTCCGCCGGCATTCTGTCGTATTTACCATCTGATACTCGAATTACAAAACCGTGCAACGCTTCCATTACTTCTTTTCTTTGCTCATCGGTCATTAGATTTTCCTCCGTTCATCTACTCGCTAATGCTTCAAAAGCTCATCTAATAGCTCACTTGCATTTTTCTCTGTTTTCTTTCCCGCGCTCATTAATTGTGGATTTCTAATCTCAATAAAACGTGGCATGGTTACTGTTTCTTTATACTTTGGCTTTTCTTGCGGAGCCTCCGACTTAACAAACCGCTGCCCTGTTCCTGCAGCCCAAGCGCAATCAGCCATATAATTCTGCCACAAATCATCTTCTCGGCTTTTTGCTGTGGCGTACCGAATAAACGGAATAGCCCTTAACGCCCTCGGTAATTCTGATAAATATACAATTACCCGATCGCTTCCGGCTGTTCCGCAAACGGCAAAAAATCTTTTAGGTCTATATCCTTTATAACTTGGTGAACCAGGCCTACTAACTGTGGCGCAGGCAAAGCCCTTATTTCATCAATTGTCTTTCCTTCAATTATCGCTAACCCTTCAAAGGTTGCCGAGCGATACTCTTTTGATACAAGCTTAGGCACGATAAGCGTTATGTCCCTTACCGCCATCATTGACTGCTCGTTAACAAGCGCCACTGTTGCCGCTTCTATAACGTCCTCTTTTTGACGGCCTTTTTCTTTTGCGGTCTCTTTACGCAGAATAGTAGCCTGCTTGCGCACGTTTTCATTTATCGCTCCCAAAAATTGTGATTTCACAATTTCCATGTCTAAAATCAAAGGCAACACTGGAGAAAGCGCAAAAACTAAATCCAGAAACTCATCGCCATTTAGGTCTTTTATTTTACGCATAAAACCCTCCCGAACTATTCTCCTGTAACTACGGACCTATCAATAAACCCGTTTTGGTCTACAAACCAAATCTCGCATGGAGCAAAGTCTATCGCTTCAAAGTCATCAATATGACCATCAACACGATACGGTATGTCGCCCTCGTTCTTATCAGCACTTGATATAGCCCCAGTGGTTCGCCCAAGCGCGTTATGCATAGCAACCATAGCCCAGCCATATTGAGTTGTGGCTATCCAGCATATATTTTTCATATAGTCGTCAGGCCCAATGCCTGTTCTTATACGCATGGCTGTAATATAGTCCCCCACTTCGGCAAACTCGCCTGTCGGGAACGCTGCTTGCATAATAGCAGGCGTAAACTCTTTCAGAGTCGTCTCCATATAGCATTCCCAAGAGTCAATCACGCTGTCACCCTTAAACGGAATGTTCGCTCCGTCTATCTCAATACGCCTAAATTCAGGTGTTACGTTTATATTAACCCCACCGTTAGTGCCGCCTAAAGACTGTCCGTTGCGCATCGCCTCAATAAATGCGTCTCTAAAACCCTCAGGGGTTGTGATATTTCCGTAATCAAAGTTAGCAATCAATGCACCTGCGCCAATTTGTAAATGCCTAAACGTATCAGCTGTTACGCCTGCTAAAGTTCTAACTGCTTCTGCCATTACTGAGTCGCCTCCATTCTATCTTCGGTTTGTGTATTTGCACGGTCAACTTGCGGTTTTTTCTTTACGCCTGCAGTCGCCTTAGCTTTTTTTAAATCTTTTGCCTTCTTAGGCTTCGTATTCTTGTCTTTCCACACTTTTGAAAAAGACATTTATAATTCCCCCCTCTTATAATACATGGCTCCTAATCACCAAATTTACAACCCCGCGCACTATAGCCGGGTCGCTCGGGTCACCTATGATATTCATAAAATTACTGCCCCGCTGTATCCATATTGCGCCGGTATCGCTTGTTTTGATGATTATACCTTCTTCTGGGATGGTTTCGGCCACTTGTTCCAAAACATCACTTACAAGCCCCAGAAACCCCGGCTCGCTTACGCTCTTATCCCATATTGACGCTGTACCAATAGCGCTTTGTGTAAACCCAGGGCGGATAATTGGATATGTGATGTAAGGGAAGCTAGGTGCTTTTATTTTGTCGCCATCTTGCTCATTTGCGAGCCCTTCGGGAAAAGTTTTGATGGGTTTACCCTTGGATGGATTAACGAACTGTCCCCAAAAATCTGAATACGCCTTAAATACTTGATTCATTTTTCTCACCACTTTGCGCGAATTGCTCCGTCTCATCACTGCTAACTATGTGAGCTTCATAAGTTTTCACCAGAGATACCGCGAACGACGGCGCAATAAGAGAATCGCTCGTAAGCCTAATATAAGCCCCATCGCTTGCCCGTCTCAACACGTTACCAGGCGAAAGACTAGACGACGGATGTGTTGCGAATCTGCCTTGAGTCCTCACCGGGTTTGCGCTCGCTATGGGCCGCTCGCTACTTTGGGTTTGATTGAAAAAGCCTATGACTTCACAGCCATCTGAAAACTTTTTAATAGTTTCAAAAGGCGGTTGAAGGTTACTGGGTTTTTCAACAAGTTCTTGAAGGTAATACTTTTCATAGTAGCGTTCCAAGCTCATAAGCGCCCCCTTCTAAATTTGAATAGTAGAAAACATGCGCCGATTAAAAGCGGATAATTTGCTACTAAAAACTTGCTGCCAGCCTAAGGGCAGCCCACTCTGCCTCGTGGCTTTACTCCAGCTATGGAACCCGACAACGCTTTCGCTAGTAACCGCGCTGGGAGTATTAATAGGGTCATTCGCCCACGACATTATATCACCCGCCAGCTTTACGAAACCAGGGGGCAATTTCAAGTGATAAATCGCCCCATTAAAGCTTTCGCCTTGCTCCACTGGTAAAACTTCATCCGAGCCGTTCGTTAGTTTAAATGGGGCGATTTCGCTATTCTGTGCTAGCATATAGATGCCATCGCTGAAATTGCTGCCAGTAATCGCTATCCACATGCCGTTTTTGAAAGTATTAGGCAAACGAATCAACCCGTCCTCGATGGTGAAATTACCTGTCGCTTTCTCGTCTTCAAAAGTATTCCGAAGTTCTCGGACGACCTCAAGAATTGTTTCGTTAAGCTTCATATATTAATCACCCGGCCCTACTCATAACTTCAATTTCTACAACATTGATTGACGGCGTTACAGTTTTGACCATGGCGGCGTAAACATCATAGCTACCTCCCATTTGGGTTAACCCACTGTCAATTAAAATGCCCGTTGGCTGCAATAGCGTTTTAGTTTGACCATGCATAGGTTGGACACCCGACTCTCCAGGTACATCAATCACAACATTTGCAATCCCGTGAACCTCAACAGCGCGCCCTTGTAATAGTCCAACCCTGTCAACGGCGTGAGTAATCGATAATGAACCAGAAGTAATTCCGCTTTCTGGTAAAAAATCAGAGAACGTAGTTGTTAAATCAAGATGAACACTTACCTTATCATTAGGCCCAAGTGGAGTTTTAAAGTCTATCTTGTGTTGAGTTCCAGTCACAAAGGTATTTGTCGACGCATTAGCATCGATGCGTAGACCTACTACACCAAACGAACCGTTGCCGCTAATGTGCCTAATGTGTATCCCATTTACTGGAATCCCTTGCATGGGTACGTGTAGCACGGAACTTGTATTATAAGAATTTGGTATAGATCCAATGTATATCGAGAATTCAAACGTATTAATATCACTACCAGCTAACTCTGCGCTTGCTGTTCCGTTAATACGGTAGGTATCGAAGCCATCAACAGTCCTTATTTGATCTACTACTGTCACAACGCCCTGTGCAAGTATGAACTCTAGGGGATCTGGGGTAAAAACAGTAAAGGATATATCGTTAATATCAGAGATATTAGTTGGGATTGCGCGCGGCATACCGTTAACCATGTGCTGAAACGGTGCTACAACAGTTGGAAAGCTTGAATTAACGATGCCCACCATGGCTTGGCTTGGATCTCCATATGACCATGCGCTTAGGTTGACCGCGGTAACACCCGCCTGGTTTGAAACGTCCATTTTTTGCAGCACACCATTCGGGTTGAAAGTATAGTCGTCAGGTGCTAGTATTCGCGGTTTGTTTGCCTTGCCACTGTCTAAGTCTTTGAAGTTAGAGTTTAAGGCTTTGCGCACATCGCCTGCGTTATCTCCATTATTGATTTTTCGTATTGCCATATCATCCACCTACCCAAAAAAGATTATCGTCCCAAGCCTCATTATCGAGCCATTTATATAATGCTCCAGATTGTTGTGGCAAAGTGGTAAGTAAAAATTGTGTCTGTGTACCACTAACATCAAACATTGCTAACATGCGTAGCGCATCACGCCAATTTGCGGGCCAATCTCCTGTAACAGTCTTTGCTATTCGGATAAGGTCTGACCCCCACCACGCGGCCGGTATACCGTATCCTGCGGCCCATTTTCGGATTGAGCCTCGCCAGTTGTTGCCACCACCGATAGCATTTAAGTTGGCTCGCCAAGAGCCATGATTTTTACCAGTTAGGTTCTTGGCGATAGTTTCAATATCTTTTCTCCAACTACTCATTACCTTTCACCGCGCTTAAGATTTCGGCTTTGGACTTGGCTGTTGGCGGAATTTCTATGCCGTTTTCGGCGGCGTACTCTTGGAGCTGCGCTATAGTCATAGCTTCGAAGCCTTCTTTATCAAGTGACTCGCTACCAGGCTCATTTGGCCGTTCGTCATCGGACTCGTTAGTCGATTTGTTGTCAGGCTCGCTAAGCTTAGCTGCGGAGAATGCAAATGCCCCTGATGCGCCAGTTGCAAGAGTAACTTGCGCTAGTGCTACGCCGTTAGGGCGAGTAACCTGCGCACCGCCCAAAAACAAACCTTTTAAGCCATCTGCGAAACGTTTTTCCATGCGATAGGCCTCGGTTTTTGTGATCTGGGTTGCAGCAGTGGCAGAAATTGGATGTCCTGCGATAATATGGCTGTTGCCGGGGATAGTGTTTACCTCTAAGATGTCAAAGCCGGCGGCTCTTGCCACAACACCGTCCTGTAGACGATTTTCAGCGTCAGAACTGCCCGTTTTTGTGAAGCGATCGTCTTGCAAAGTAAGCTCAACGAGACTTGGCGGCATTGCTGCCAAACGACCTCTAATCGGAATATTTGCAACCGTTAGCATAGTGCGCAAGCGAGTAAGGGCAACGTACAACTCATCGGGAGTTGTAATCGTTGCAGATAACACATTGCTCGAAGCCGCGCCGTCAATTAGCTTATCGAAAAGCCATGCATCAACCACTGCGGACAACCCAACACCTGAGCGCTCCATCGCCGCATCCATGAGCTTAGGGTTACTCTGTACATTATCAACATCATCGATTTGAAAGTTGAACGCCTTCGCAAAATCAATTACCATTTCTTGTTGCACTCCGCCTAATGTTTCCGGCGGGTCCATATCTTGATTAGGGATGTAATCAAAAACCGAAACATCTCCGATTTGATTAATCTTGACAGTATTGCCTTTCTCACGAATCTCGCCTTCCCAATCGTTGTTGAAAAAGCGATTTGCCACCAAAGTATTATCCAAGTGCGCTAAGAGCCTCGCGCTCCATATTGTTGGTATAAATTTTTCAATTGACATTTATCTTTCCTCCTCTTTATTTCTTTGACTCCAACGTTGATTTCACAGAGTCCCAATTTTTATTTATTTCTTCCGGTGTCATCTTTGCTATTTGGTCGTGCGTGTAAGACTTGGCGCCTGCGCCACTACCGTCAGATTTGCCCACGCTAACTCCCTCGACCGTCACTTCTCCGAAGAAATCGCCCCACTCGCCCTTGAAAAACTCAAACACCTTATCGGCATTCTTGATATTGCCCTCTTTATCACGCTCGACTATAGAGCGGTCGTACATCTTTAAGGCTTTGGGTATAACTGCTGCACTCATCTTGACCGCCTTTTCGCCGTCCTTATGGCCCGCTTTCAGCAACTCGGCAACAAGCCCGTCAACAGTGGCGGCGTCCCTTTCAGCAGCAATAGCGTCTTGAGTGGTTTTGTGGGCCGTTTTTTCGTCACTGAGAGACCTTTCAAGACCTTCTTTTGTCGTAGTATGTGCAACGACCTCGTCATTGTATTTTTTCTCCCAATCGATGGCGCCTTCTAGTGGCTGCTTGGCTTTAGCAAGGTCGGCTCGAGCTGTTTTTAAGTTGCCCTCAAGCTTTGTGATATCACCCCTGAGTGATTCGGCAACGCCCTTTTCTCGCTCGATACCTTCGCCGTGTATCTGCACGATTTTGTCAATAACCTCTGTCTCTAAGCCTAGCCCCTGTAGAAATTTTCTTGTCATTTCATATCCTCCATATCACTACGATTTTTTACGCGGTTTCGCCGCTGTGATTGCAGTTTTACGCCATGCCGGGCAATAAAAAAGCACTTGCCAACCGACAAATGCTTAAAAACCTTCTCCTAATATTTCTTCTACTATTCGCTTGTAGCCATCTTGATAATTATTTAGACTGTTCTGCATAAATGGCTTTGTGGCCATGTGGCGGGTGCCCATAGTGACGAAAATTCCGTACTCAGCTTTACTTCCAACGACAACCTCTTTAGCATCAACATTTACCACACTGTCCATACTCGACCGCAAGAGACCGGTTCGCCTATAGCCGCTTGCAGATGTCGGCGCGTTGTAGATTAAGCTATCCATCTCGGCCATAGCGTTTGCATTCTGTTCCAAACCTAAGGCGGCTAAAGCTTTCGCAATATTTCGGTCAAATTGACCTTGCACTTTGTTTTTACTTGATTTGAAATTAACCGATATTACTACCACCTCGCTTTTTAATCCTAAACGACACACCGCAGCTACAAAATATAGTCTCTTCCGGCGGCGCTTTAGGGTCTAGTGGGTACATAAGTCCAATAGAAAAGGCCTCTGTCAAATCAACAGTCTCGCCATTGATTTCTGCATGATTCTCCCTCGGCACATTTGCCACAGGTGCATGATGCCAAGTTTTTTCCAAGTCTAGCCCGTATTCTTCTGCGTATTGCAGCGCTGCCGCATATCTTCCTTGATTTGCACAACGTAGGCTTTGGGTCTGTGCAATCCTTATGGCCCGGTAATGACAAGATTGTGCAATACTCTGAATTCGTCGGGTAATCTGCTCAACACCTTCACCTCTTGCTATGCTACGTGAGATTTCATTCAGTAGGCGTTGAGCTATAGACGTACTATCAGAGAGCCTGCTCACAGCCTGATTAAAATAAAATTCTGATCGAGCTCGGTCTAAAGCCATCTGATTTAGAGCAGTGCTTATAAATCGAGGGCTCAGACTTCCTCTAAAGGCAGTATCTATTGTGACTTGCGTAGGTGAGAACCACCGAGCCCTTATGCCTGCCTCTCGTGCTTGCGACTTTAATATCCTCGACTGACTTCTGTAATTGCCTGCAAAAATATTGCGGGATTCGCGCTGTATTGACTGACCCGCGGTTAAACCTGCACCCGAAAGACCAATAGCTATATTGTCCAATACACCTGTAACACTGTTCAGCTCTTGTATGTAGGCCCTTGCCAATGACTCTCTTTCGGCCATTAGCATATCAGGGTCTGGTGTAAAGTTTGCAAGTTGCTGTATTGCTCGGCGTTCACGCAATAATATGTTGGCTAAAGCTGCGGTGTATATATTCTGTAGGCGTCTATTAGTTCGCCTACCCATATTGGGTCTCAATAGTAAAGCCTGTGATAATTTTATTCATCTTCACCATCACCCCCCTGAGCCTCCAGCAACTCTTTCATCTTGAGTTTAAGCTCTACTTCCTTTAGCTTCACCTCAAAGGCTGTAATATCGGCTTTGGATTGGCCTAATGCCTGAGCTTCCATGTCCGTTATGATATCCCCCTGCATTTCTTGCGGTATGGCGGGATTAAGCTTGACATGCCACTCATCTGGCAAATTAGGTATCATCGTTAACATTTGCGCCACTTGTAAATCATCTGACGGCCTTTTGTGCTTGAAAGTTATTCGTGAGCTCTTTGCCCCAGCAACAGTCAGGAAGCCTCGCATAAACCGCCTCGCGCAACCCTCGACACCTACCATTTTGGCATCCTCACGTTGTAAAGCTAGTGCAATAGCCTTAGCAGTAACGCCGCCAGTCATCAACACTTTAGGGTTAGTAAACTGAGCCCACATAAATATAGCCGTTTCTGCCTGCTCAAGAGCTTCACGATGTGATAAGTACGGCGGTTCAAATGCTTGTACATCAACCCGTGCGTCTCCCTCAAGTCGTCGGTCTGCAATAAATCCAAGCTTTTGGCTTTTTTCAACCATTTGGCGCATTGCCTTCGCATCGCCACCATAGCCGCTTATTGTGTATCTGACATTCGGTTCACGGATTGACGTATCGCTGTAAACTGTGTCTTTTATCTCGTAGTAAGTTATGGCTTCTTTGACATCTCTTGAAAACTCACTAGCTCTTTGTGGGTTAAAATAATATGGTACTATCGGGAAAATATCGGCCTTACGTGGACTCGCCTGAGTAAACTGTGCACCAGCTGGGAAGGTTACCACGTCTTGACTATATGGCATTTGCACAGGCGCGCTTACGGGGTTTCTATCAGCGTCAATGGGCACCATCTCATCACCCATCTTTTTCCACATGGTTATGCCGTCCATTTCATATAGCTGTATAAACATTGGCGCATCAGAATCGCCAGTACCCAATTGCCAAAACCTTATACCAGCCTGAATACTACTGTCCCACTCATCTAGTAAAGGTATAAACTCGGTCGCTTTAAACATTAAGGGGTTGCCATTGTTATAATAAACCCAGCTAACTCCATGAATTGCCGCCCAACGTGCATACTCTTTTACATCCTCGTCAAAGTATTCTCCTAGGACTTTTTTGTCAAAATTGTCATCCAACTGTACAGGATTATCCCACAGTCTAGAAACTCCATGATTGACGATGATTTTAGCAAAGCCCGAATACTTCTTTCGCTTTGGCGTCAAATCAATAGGGCTTTCACCTTCAATATGCACTTGGATTTTAAGGCTTGTTAACTCGGGATTTTCACTTTTAAAAAGCAACTCGTTGTTGTTAAGACTAATTACGTCATGCCCAGTTATCGCTTTTTCAATAAAATCCTCAAGCGCTCCTGCCTCTTTTGCGCTATTCAATTTTTGTAAAGTGAAAAGTGCCATTATTTCTCCCATCTTTCTTTGCGCCAGATTTCCTCAAAGGCATATCTAGCATTATCAATTGAGTGGTTGTCTTTATCTATATATCCCGATATTACGTTTCCGTCTTTGTCTTGGGCGTACTCATAGCTCGAGAACTCATTCGCAGCGTTTGGACATCTAGCAGAGTCAATAATAATTTCAACTCGAGTCGAGAGCCATCTCATACCGCTGTCAACACTACCTTTGCCCTTTTTAGCACCAGCAATCCAGAATCCTAAGTCCTTAAAGTCTGTTATCGACTTTGGTTCAGCGGAATCTGCAATAATGCGTGTGTCTTTCCATTTTTCAACTATCAGCCCAGCAAACTTTTCATTGCTCGCTTTTAAAGCTGTTACCTCATCAAAGACGTACAGCTTTTGGCTCGCAGAGTGATAGTAGTATGCATTAAACACAGCCGGGTCTGGGAAATAGCCCCAGTCAATTCCTAAATAAATGTTATCGAATTGTGCTATTTCCTTATCGGTTATCTTGCGAATAGTCACATTCTCAAACACGTTAGAGCCGGTACCGGTGGCTTCTCCGCCGTATTCATGTTTGTAAGCTCTCTCATTTGTAGATTTTGTGTGCTCTGCTAAATCAAGGAACGCTTGACCGAGCCACTCTTTAGGTGCATTTTTATAGCTAGTGTGGTATATAACCCTTGTTGGGTCAGTTTCAAGAGCGTCCTTATTAACCCAATGCTTATTGCTTATCGGTGTATTGTATGAACAAAAAACAACTCCGTCGTCTCCGCCTCTAAATGCTGACTGCAATATGTTACGATATGCAGCAAGCCCATTAATCTGGTCAAACTCTTCAAACCAGAGTAACCCGATGTGCATACCTTTTGGAGGCTTTATCGATTTTATCTTGCTTGGGTTGTCGGCGCCTCTGAAATAAATAATTTGACCGGTAGTCTTCCGAGTTATTTGCATCGGGCTTTTCGTGCATTTAAACTGGTCTGTAAGCCCTAACTCATCAATCGCCCATACTATTTGAGCATAGACACTATCTCTTAGATCGTCGACAAGCTGCCTAACGCACATAGCGCATAGATGCGGGTGTCGCATAATCTGGTCCACTATCTTCAGGCCAAAGTATGATGACTTAAGCGACCCTCGGCCACCTTTGTTGTCGTATCTCCTGTATCTGCGGCTTTCAATATCGCGGTCGATATCAAAATACTCCCGACCTAAAGCCCTAGCCGGTAATCCTTGATAGGATTCTACATTGTTATCGGTTTCGCCATTTGTCGCTGCGTATTCCGCTTCCCTTATTTCCATTTCTCGCTCTTTAATTTGTGTCAATGGGTCTTCCCCAACCAATGATAAAACCAACTGTGCCGCTTGATGGTTGCCCCTCATGCCGGAAAGTGTTTGACCGGCTACTAAAGCAGCCTGCATGTTCAATTCTGTTTCTTGCAGCCCCATTTCCTGAAGCATTGAGCGGATAGCACTTGTCTTTGTATCGTTCAGAGGAATGTCGCCAGCAAGAATCATCTTTGCTATTTCTTTAGCGGCGACTTTCTCCCGGCGAGCTTTATTTGATGCTACTCCCCCAGCGGACTGGATTTCTCTTTGTGCTTCCTTTGAGCGTTTATTAAGAGGAATTAGGTTGTCTGCAGGATTAGCCTTTGTTTTTACTACACTTAAGGCTACTTTGCTCCCTGTTACATTTTTTGTCCCCTTGTCCCCTAATTCTTGCCCCCTTGCCCCCTTACTTTGTCCCTCAGTCACATCATCGACCCAATACCGCTTTTTCCACTTTTTTACTGTATCAAGCTTTAAATCGTACTTCTTTGCAATGCCAGAGAGTGACATGCCTGCTTTATAGTCTTTGAAAGCGAGTTCTTTAACATTATCCGCCATAGCATGTTGTCACCTCCACAAAACAATATCCAATACAAAAAGCCGCACTAGGCGGCTTATGAATGTACAGTAATCTACAATAGATATCATAACATGATTTTTGAGTGACAATCTTTCAACTTTCTTTCACTTTTCTTTCAACTTTCCTTCAAAAAGCATTCAAAAGTCTTTCAGTTTTCTTTCAAAAAGCTTTCAAGAATTATAAGATATCCATTTTGTCATGTCCTCTAATATGTCTTGGTGAAAACGCCACACACTGGATTCGGATAGGTTTAGCTCAATCTCAATAGCCCTGCCGGAGCGATTCTCTTTATATCGCATCTCGATTAATCTACGGGCTTCATTGCTGAGCTGACCTATTATAAACTCCATATCACTAGTTTTTTGTTCAAACTCTCGTATCAGTTGCTTAGTGTCGAGAATTTCAATGTCTAGGGCCTTTATCTTCTGTTCAAGTCTTGCAAATGCATTGTCAAGGGCTTTCTCTTGGGGGCTTGCACTTCCGGAGGTCTGCACTTTATCCTTGTCGTAAGATATCCCTTGAAGATCTGCCCTTAAGAGGCGTATATTGTCCGTATCGATATCCCGTTGAGCTTCGTCCCTGTGGCGATTGAGCATATTAAGTCTGTGCTCATTATACGCAAGTGAGCGTTTATCCCTATAGTAAGCCTTGATTCTATCTTCCATAGTCGCTCTTTGCTTTTCAGGTGATATCTCAGATTGCCCTAAACTATCATTGTTATCCAAAATGGTCAAAGCCCTCGCCTCCTATTTACATTTCTGGCTAAACGCAGTATAATGTACTTGAGTGTGTGTCATTGGGCGGCGAGAGCTGCCTTTTTCTTTTGTGGTTACTGCCATGATAGGTTTGTTTTTTTATGTATCAAGATTCATTCGGCACAGCTCCCCCCGAATCTCTGCCCCTGATAGTTCCGTCCGGATATTTAATGCAAGAATGGCTATGTGCTACACATCCTTCTTTCTTCATTTCGTAATTAGCAGTATTCGGCACCCAACTATCGCATGTTTTGCAGTATAAGGAGTATTTTGCACCTTTCATGCCATGGCTCTCTATTACGTCATCATACAATACTTTATCGTCCTTGCTCATTTAGTCCCCTGCCTTTCTTTCAGCACAGCTTCGGCTTCCTCTTGAGTGGTAAATACGGTTTTGCCTATGACCTCAAGCGGAATATAGTCACCTAAGTCGCTATAATTAGTCCAGTGAATCCCTATATAGCACTTTGACCTACGATAGTCCATAACCACAATTACCAATCCAGCCTTTTATATCCGCATCTGCAATCACACCCAAAGCATCACCTGTCGCATGAAATAGCTCATCAAAGGTTCTAG
>Ga0123352_10000804_pt1 | contig 39353 bp, 38 predicted proteins | sample TergutLab28metaG_FD_89700 | JGI IMG/M metagenome (GOLD analysis project Ga0123352, IMG submission 89700) | Labiotermes labralis P1 segment gut microbial communities from Petit-Saut dam, French Guiana - Lab288 P1 | ecosystem: Host-associated > Arthropoda: Insects > Digestive system > Gut ... | reverse complement strand
TTCCTCCCCGCCCGGGGGCAGGGGCAAGCCATAAGGTAAAAACGCACAAACAACGGCAATCATAAAACCGGGGGCTATACGCAGGGACGGGGCTACCGTTTGTCGTTAGTGCCGGTGCTAGAGAGGGTTGTATGGGTGGTGCCTCTTGACTTGGGTGTAGTATACATTAGGCCGATTTGCATTTCACTAGGAAAATGTCTAAGACTTTGTCCTAGGAAACCTCCAACTTTATATCCGCGCCCAAACTGGTAAGGTCGCGCTCAATTGCTGTATAACCGCGCTCTACATATTCGGCATTTTGCACTATAGTTTCACCTTCTGCCGCAAGCCCTGCAAGTACTAACGCCGCACCGCACCGCAAATCATGTGCGGCTACTGTTGTGCCTTGCAGTGTTTCTTGCCCCACAATTTCAAAGGTTTGACCGGTTACGGAAATATTTGCCCCCATTTTGTTTAACTCACCCGCGTGGGCAAAGCGTTTGTCAAAGATATTTTCTGTCACTTTGCTTGTGCCGTTGGCAATGGCCAGCGCAGCTACAAACTGCGCCTGCATGTCTGTTGGGAATCCCGGGTGTACTTCTGTTGCGATATACGGCACTGCATTAAGCTTCTCTGGCGCGATCAAAACCATACTATTGCCCTGTGTGTATATTTTGCAGCCCATTGCGGTAAGCTGGTTTGTAATGGGTTGCATATCTTCGGGGCGGGTGTTGTGCAGGGCAATGTTGCCGTGTGTCATAGCGGCAGCAACCATATATGTGCCTGCCACAATGCGGTCTGGCATGATACGGTGCGGCTTTGCTTCGTATAATTTAGCCACGCCGTTAATATATATGGTGTCGGTACCTGCGCCATCAACTTGCGCGCCCATACTGTTTAGGAAAACGGCAAGGTCGATAATCTCTGGTTCGCGTGCGGCATTTTGGATAAGTGTTTCACCTTTTGCCAGTACCGCCGCAAGCATCAAATTTTCTGTTGCGCCAACGCTGGCTGTGTGTAAATGTATTTTTGCACCGTGTAAACGCGGGGCTTCGCAGTACAGCCGGTTGCCAATTTCGTGAATTGTTGCACCCATTGCGCGTAAGCCGCGTAGGTGTAGGTCTATTGCACGGTTGCCCAGTTCGCAGCCGCCCGGCATCGCAATATTTACTTTACCTACACGCCCCAGCATTGCTCCCATAAAAAGTATAGACGAGCGCATTTTACTTACACTTTCTGTTGGGATATTGTGCAGCAAATTGGCAGGCGGTTTTACCCTAAGATGTTCGCCTTCAAAGTATACTTTGCACCCTATTGCCTGTAATATGTCCAAAGAAACAAATGTGTCTGTAATGGGTGGACAATTGTAAATTTCGCTTTCGCTTTCGTTAAGGCATACGGCGGCAAGTATTGGCAACACGGCATTTTTTGCCCCGCCAATACAAATATCGCCCGATATCCGGCTTTTGCCGCGGATACGGTATTGACGCATAGCCCTTTCATCTCCCCAGATAGGCATGTGGTAGTATATGCCCAAGCTGTGGTGTTGGTGAACAAATGATATCCTTGACAACACATATCCCAGCGCATACACTTAATTTTGCAAGACATTTTCTAATAAAATACGTAAATGTAAATAACAGAGAGGACTTGATACAATGAGAGGTGGACGTGGCGGAGGTTTTGGCGGCGGACGCGGTGGCGGCTTTGGCGGCGGCGGAGGTTTTGGCGGGCGCGGTGGCGGCAGGCTTGGCGGTGGCGGTAGTATCGGCGGTGCGGGGCGCGCAGGGCGCGGGTTAGGCTCTTCGCCAAGGCCGGCAGCACCACGACGTAGCCCAGGTTTTGGCGCAGGCCTTGGAATGGGTATGGGAATGGGCATGGGAATGCGCAGACGACGCTGGGGCTGGGGTTGGGGTCCCGGTTGGGGCTGGGGCAGACGCCATACCACAGTTGTTGTAAACGGCGGCGGTGGTCATGGGGGTGGCGGCGGTTGCGGTTGTGCCGCGCTTTTGGCTGTGCTAATCATTGTTGCCATTTTTGCGGTGATATTAATTGGTGAAGGCAACCGCCAAGGATGGTCGCTCTCGCCCAATAATTTAAGCAACCCTGTGCCGCGCTCTACAATTGTACGCGAACCTTTGCCAAGTGGCTCGGCATCTACAACAGGCCCGTGGTTTACAGACCATCTTAATTGGATACAAGCCCATACAGAACTCACAAACGGTTTGCGCAACTTCCACAATGCAACGGGTGTACGCCCGCATGTGTATATTGTTGGCGCAAACCAATTGCCGGGTGTACAAGGGCAAACGCTTTCCCAGTTGCAAAATTCTGTGCCTGGTGTATTGCCGGGTTTTGCACAACAAACCTACGACAGTTTATTTAATGACGAAGCACATCTTCTGTTGGTATTCTTCGAACACCAAGTAGGAAGCGATTTTATTTGGTTTTCATATATATTACCGGGTAGCCAAGCGCGTGCCGTTATGGATGACGAAGCTTTGGATATTTTGCAGCGTTTGATACAACGCTATTACTACAGCAACCTTTCTACCGAAGCAATGTTTAGCCGCATTTTTGATCAAGCCGGCACGCGCATTATGGCGCAACCGACAAACATTGTGAGGACACTCATCATTGTTGCAGGTGTGGTTATTGCACTGTTCATCCTCTTTACTTGGTGGAAACGTAAGCAGGAACAAAAAAACCTGGAAGCCGAGCAAACCGAACGCATACTTTCGCAATCGCTAGACACATTTGGCAGTGGCGGTGGTAGCGACGATGCGGCGTCTCAACTGGCACAGGAATACGAAGATAACGACCCTAACGGTTCAAATTAAAAGGAGGCAACACTATGGGAATTTTAACAAGATTTGCAGACATCGTTTCGTCCAACATTAACGCACTTTTGGACAGGGCAGAAGACCCGGGCAAAATGGTAGACCAGTACCTGCGCAACCTCAGTAACGACTTGGCAGCAGTTAAGAAAGAAACCGCTGGCGTTATGGCAGAAGAAAGCCGCACAAAACGCCTAGTGCAAGAAAACGAGAAGGAAGTTGCCAAATTTACAGAACTTGCAAAGCGCGCATTGGTATCTGGCAATGACGAAGACGCACGCGTTTTCCTAGCCAAAAAGCACGAACTTGAGGATGTAGGCGCAGGCCTGCAAACAGCCGCCGCTGCCGCACATGAAAATGCAGTAAAAATGCGCCAGATGCACGACAAACTTGTGAAAGACATTAACGCGTTAAACGCACGCCGCAATACAATTAAAGCAAAGGCCGCCGTTGCAAAAACCCAAGAGCGCATTAACAAAATTGGCTCGGCAGGCGACAAGGCCGCAGGCGCAATGGGCGCGTTTAGCCGTATGGAAGACAAAATTAACCGCCAGTTGGACGAAGCAAACGCCCGTGCAGAACTTGATGCAGCACCGTTTGATTCCGCCCTTGCACTGGAAGAAAAATACCGTGGTGCCAGCATAGACTCGTCTGTAGACGACGAATTGGCAGCACTAAAAGCACAGTTAGGACTGAATTAGTTGAAGAAAAAAGCAGCAAAAATAATACTGCAAGGCAAATTTATAGGTAATACCAGGGGTTTTGGTTTTGTTGCACCAAGCGACGGAGGGGCGGATATTTTTATCCCCCCTCATTTGACGTTGGGGGCATTGGACGGCGACGCGGTGGAATACAAAATCGTCAAAGAATCCAAAGAACCCACGGAAGGTAGCCCTAGCAAAACTGGCAAAGTCATCGCGATTACAGCCCGCACCGCCATGGTGGGGGCATTCTTTACGCGTGGTACAAGTGGCTATGTGCGCCCTGTAGACACAAAAATACCCTATGTTTTTGAGGTGCCGCCCAAAACAATAAAACGTTTTGGGCTTGTAGACGGCCACAGGGTAGTTTTTACAGTAGACAAGCGTACCGATGTAAGCCGTGGCGACCATACCTGTCAAATAACAGAAGTGCTTGGGCATATCAACGACCCTGGTATGGACGTACTCACACTTGTGCGCCAGGCCGATGTGCCGTACGAATTTCCCGAAAAAGTGATGGCAGAAGCAAATGCCCTGCCAGATGCTGTTTTACCGGAGGAGATTCAGGGTCGTTTAGACCTGCGCAGCATCTTCACATTTACGATAGATGGCGATGATACTAAGGATATAGACGATGCGATATCTTTTGAAAAATTGCCGGATGGCAGCTTTAAGCTGGGGGTGCATATCGCCGATGTTTCGCACTATGTGCGCGAGGGGATGGCACTGGGCGCATCTGCGTTAGACCGCGGCACAAGCATATACCTGGCAGACCGCGTTATCCCTATGTTACCGCACAGGCTTTCCAGCGGGGTGTGTTCGCTTTTCCCCAATGTGGACAGGCTAACATTGAGTTGCATGATGACTGTAAGCCCGCAAGGCCACGTGCTTTCGCACGAAATTGCAGAATCGGTTATCCACAGCCAAAAACGCTGGACGTATGACCAAGTGCAAAACAGTCTTGACGCGGGGGACAACCCGCTTTTGCTTGACATGGACGGCCTGCGTGAAGTGTTGCGCAAAAAGCGTGAGGCCAAAGGTGCATTGGACTTCGACCTGCCGGAAGCCAAAATCCGTGTAGATGATACGGGTAAGCCCATTTCTATAGAGCCGCATAAGCGCACCAACGCCACCGGTATCATAGAAGAATTTATGATTTTATGTAACGAGACTATTGCCGCGCATTTTTTAGCATTGGAAGCACCATTTGTATATCGTACCCACGAGCCGCCAAGCGAAGAAAAAATATTGCGTTTGGGTGGCATTACAAAACAGTTTGGTTTTAAAACCCCGCAGAATGTGTCAAGCCCAATTGCATTGCAACGCCTGCTTGCCAAAACAGCAAATACTGCCGCGGCACAAGTGGTTGCAACGGCTGTGTTGCATAGCTTGCCGCAAGCACGGTACACACCAAGCGATCCAACGCATTACGGGCTTGCATCGCAGGCATACTGCCACTTTACGTCGCCAATACGCCGCTATGCAGACTTGCAGGCGCATCGCATAATTAAAGCATGGTTAAACGGGAAAAGCCTAGACCGGTTTGACGAAATCCTCCCCGGCGTATGTGCCCAATGTTCCAAAACAGAGCGCATTGCCGAAGCATTAGAGCGCGAAGTGACGCAGCTTAAAAAAGTGCAATTTATGGCACCGTTTGAAGGCGAAGTATTTGAAGGGACTATTAGCGGCGTAACCAGCTGGGGCGTGTATGTCGTGCTGCCTAACACGGTAGAGGGTATCGTGCCTGTAGAACACTTGCGCCGTAGGCAGTTTGTTTTTGACAAGGAAAAAGGCGTATACAATGGCAAGAAAAAAGGCAAAGAAAAGCAGGTGCTTACACATGGCACGCCTGTTACTGTGCGGTTGGTAAAGGTCGCAGAAGACGAGATGAAGCTGATGTTTGGGCTGGTGCTAAAATAACCTGTTTTAATGGCAAAAAAAGCCCCCCGGCACTACCGGGGGGCTTTGCTGTATCGCTATATCGTAACAACAACATTCTTATTAATTTCTTCCAACCACGGCTCACTTTCCTTTAACGGCATATTGAGCGATTGCGAAGTGCCATCTTTAAGTTGAAGCAAAATGTCCAACTGATTTTTAAATAGCCCTGTCACCTCTGTGGTATACGACGCAATATTATCGCGGTTTATGATAATAATGGGGCGCGGCTTTTTTTGCTTGCGGGAAGAAAATGCAGACGCAATAAGGCTGCCAATAAGCCCGCCAATAAGCCAAGCAGTGGTATTATCCTCTTCTTGTTCAACAAAAATTAGGCGGTTTGATGTTAATGTAATGTTGCCAATTTTTGTATCAAATTTTCCTGGTTTGCTGCCCGGCACCTTTGCCGACGCACCAACAGTTAAAAACATAGTTTCCGCGCTTGCATCCGCCATGTTCGCCAGACATTGGAAGCATTCCCTTGGTGCGGCCACTCCATCGGGTACATGTATCACAAATTGGCAAATGTGGCATGGTATTTTTTGTTTCCCCACAAATATCCCCCTCTAAGGCTTATTCGCTTTTATTTTTCAAAAACGTGTTCATTTCTTCCATTAGTGCGTCGGGGTCTAGGCCGTGGGTTGCTGCGGCTTCTTCCAATGTTTCAGCCGCGGCAGACGGGCAACCAACGCAGCGCATACCATGGTTTAATAAAATTACTGCAAGCTCCCTATCTACTTGCAAAACGTCCTTGATAAGCATGTCTTTTGTTACTTGTGCCATAAAAAAACTCCTTTTTAAAAATATTTATATTATGTGTTTCTTAACAACCTAAAACCGGGATGGTACCTAAAAATTACCCGCCCAACAATATCATTTTCCGACACAAACGCATTATCACGCCAATGCCGCGAGTCTATCGAGTTGCTGCGGTAGTCGCCCAGCACAAAGAAATAACCCTCGGGTACTTCGTACGGGCCGTAGTTGCCCAAAATGGGGCCTTGCACAAAATCGTCACGCAACGGCATAGCACTGCCATTGATAAATACCTGCCCGTTGATAATATTTACAGTATCACCAGGCACGCCAATCACGCGTTTTACATAGTAGTCTGGGTCACCATCAGTACCGCGGAATACAATAATGTCAAAAGTACTTGGGTCACTAAACAAATACGACAGACGGAATGCAATAATCCTGTCTGCTGCCCGTATTGTGCCTTCCATAGAGCTGGTTGGTACGGTTGCGTTTACAATAACAAAGCGGTTAATCAGCACTGCAAACACAACTGCAAATAAAATAATCGTAGCCCAGCTAAGTGCTTCAGAGATTAATTCCTTTTTTACGTCAATTTGTATATCATCATTATTTTCGCTGTTTTCGCCAATATTATGCTCGTCCACATTTCACCTCTGACAAAATTCTTATATTCATTCATTATAGCATACAAGTTTATCGTTATTCAAACCTTGCGCCCTTTTCCACTTTGCGGCCACGCAAATAATCTACTGCGGGCATTCTTTTACTACCGTCCCCTTGCAATTCCGTTATCCATACGGCGGCATCCCCGGTTTTAACCAATATGCCTTTTGTAAAGTTTATGTCCAGTATTTTACCCGTTTGGCTGGTACCGTGGTATTCTGCGGGTTCTACTTGCCATATTTTTAGCGATTTGCCATTGTACATCGTTTGCGAACCCGGCCATGGGTCTAGCGCACGGGTCATGTTTTGTATTTTTGTTGTAGGCCACTCCCAACGAATAATCGCATCCGCTTTTTGCAACATTGGCGCATAGCAAGAAAGCGCATCATCTTGCGTGGTGCGTGGTGCGGTGCCGTTTTCCAATTGCGATAATGCTTCCAGCAATGCGTCTGCCCCAAGCTGTGCCATGCGGTCGTGCAGGCTAGGGAAGCGTTCCTGCGGGTGGATATCCAACTCGCGTTTAATTATCATGTCGCCCGTATCCAGCCCAACGTCCATGTGCATTATCGTGATGCCGGATTTTGTGTCACCATTTAACAACGCTGCATGTATCGGCGATGCACCGCGGTACTTTGGCAAAAGCGATGCATGTACATTTATGCAGCCAAGCGGCGGCATGTTGAGTACGCCCTTAGGCAATATCAGCCCATAGGCCGCAACCACAAAAATATCCGCGCCATATGCTTTTAGCTGTGCGCGGGTGTCTTTTGATTCCTCAAGTCGTAATGTCTGCGGTTGCAAAACGGGAAAGTTGTATTCCAATGCCGCCATTTTGACTGGGCTTGGGGTTAGTTTATGCCCCCGCCCTGCCGGGCGGTCTGGCTGGGTGCATACGGCAACAACCTGATGGTGCTTTGCCAAAGCGTGTAGGCAAGGCACGGCAAAGGCCGGTGTGCCCATGTAGATTATTTTCATATACCTACCTCCCGCGCCGTTTTTTCTTCCGCTCTTCTTTATCTTCTTCCTCTAGCGGGCGCATGTTAGTCGCCTTATCACGGTATAAAACACCATCTAAATGGTCAAGTTCGTGGCAAAAAACAGACGCCATAAATTCGCTGACCGTAGCGGTATATTCTTCTCCGAGTCTATTTAACGCTTTTACAGTAACTTGCAATGGGCGTTCTACATCGCCGCACAGCCCCGCTACAGAAAGACACGCCTCGTTACAAATTTGTGTGCCTTCGGTTTCTATTATTTCCGGGTTTATTAATTCGTAAAATGCTTCCTCGTGGGATACCAGGGCTATGCGTTTAAGTATTCCCACTTGTGGGGCTGCTATGCCAACGCCCTCGACAGAGTCCATGGTTTGTTTCATGTCGTCCAGCAATTGCAAAATATCAGGTGTTATTTCACGTACAACCTTTGCACGTTTTTTTAGAATGTTATCGCCTTCTTGGCGTATTTGCCTAAGCCCCATTGCTATCACTCCATCATAATTGGGTCTAGCGTAAGGTGAACGGTAATGCCCGTAAGCGGGTCGTTCTCCTTTAGCTTTTTAATGCAGTATAGTACAAATGCTTTTAGCGGTTCCTCTTCGGTGCATTTGAGCAGCAGCTTCCACCGGAACTGGTTTTTTATTTTTGAAACAAATGCCGGTGAGATACCAATAATGCTAAACCTGTCGCGCCCATCACGGTTATTGCAATATTCCATAATTGCGGTCAGTTTTTGCAAAGCTAAAATGATATTTTTCTCGTCCCCGCCACTAAACATTATGGCAAAAACGTGGGAAAATGGTGGATACACCATCGCACGGCGTATTGCCATTTCATGTTTGTAAAAATTAGCGTAATCTGCCGTTTGGGCAAAAGTAATTGCGTAATGATCCGGGTTGTATGTTTGCAAGAACACTTTGCCGTGGTGCATTGCGCGCCCCGCCCGCCCGGATACCTGCGTCAAAAGCTGGAATGTATGTTCTGCGGCACGGAAGTCCCCTGTATGTAGCGAAAGGTCTGCCGCTACAATGCCAACCATTGTCACCTGCGGGAAGTCCAGCCCTTTTGCCACCATTTGTGTACCAATAAGTATTTGTGCCTCGCCATTGCGGAACGATTCCAACAGTTTTGCGTGCCCAAACTTTCCGCGTGTCGTATCCATATCCATGCGCAGCACACCAACACCGGGGTACAGGCTTTTAACCTCTGCTTCAATTTTTTGCGTACCCATGCCAAAAAGCTTAATGTGCTTAGACGCACATGCAGGACATTCTGTGGGGAGCGTTGTGCCTACACCGCAATAGTGGCATAACATGCGGTTTTTGTCGGAATGATATGTGTGGTTTACCCGGCAATGCGTACATGCAAGCACAAAACCGCACCATTTACACGACACAAACGACGAATGCCCACGACGGTTTAAGAATAAAATTGCTTGCCGTCCTGCTTCAATGGTTTCTGTTAATGCTTGCTGAAAACCATGTGCAAACAGCGACATATTGCCGTGCGCAATTTCCTGGCGCATGTCCAGCACTGTAACATCTGGGTTGGTTTTGTTCACGCGCTCCGGTAGTTCCAGCAATGTGTATTTTTCGCCGTTGTATTCACTGGTCGTACGGAAGTAACTCTCCAAACTTGGCGTGGCAGAACCAAGCACAACTGCCGCCCCTACAAGCTTTGCACGTTGGATTGCAACTTGGCGCGCATCGTATTTTGGTGTAGTCTCGGAATGATAAGTATGTTCGTGTTCTTCATCTATTACAATAAGCCCAAGCCGTGCAAATGGCGCAAACACCGCCGAGCGCGGGCCAATGACTAAGTCAATTTCGCCGTTGTATGCCTGTCTCCAAATTTGGAAGCGTTCGCCGGCAGTTAATCTGCTATGTGTAACAGCCACTTGCGAACCAAACCGCGCGGTAAACAAGTTTACCATTTGTGGAGTTAGCGCAATTTCCGGCACAAGGACAATTGCCTGCCGCTCCTCTTGCAGTACCTGCTGTATAGCATGCAGGTAAACTTCCGTTTTCCCACTACCTGTTACACCATGAAGTAAGAATGTTTCGCTTCCGTCACGCTTTGAAACAATATTATTGACGGCATTTTGCTGGGGTAGGGTTAGCGTAATATCTGGTGCGGGTTGCGGTTTAATATCCACTTTTTTGCGCCGTGTGGTTGGGAAACGGCCGTCTGCCTTAGCACTTGGTGTGATGCACCGTGCAACTGCAGCAAGGGTGCAGTAGTATTTTTCCTTCATCCAAAGGGTGAGTGCAAGCGTACCTGCCGTAAATACAGGAAAGCCGTCCACAACGGAATCGACTGCCTTTATTTTGGCAATATCAATTCCCTGCGGCGGCGTATTTTCTAGCGATATTACATATCCCAAAATAGGCTTATTACCTTTACCAAAAGGTACGCGTACACGCATCCCGGGTTCAACCTGCATCCCGGGTGGTATCGCATAGTGAAAAAGACGGTCTACATCACCATGTAAAACATCTACGCATACAAGTGCGAAGTTATTCGTCAAAGTCGTCTTCGTCGTTTACATCTATTTCTTCTTCGTCTACATCATCGAACAGGTCAAGTGCGTCTTTGACTTCTTCCGGGACATCCTCCACCTCATCTGTAAAGGTATTTTCTTGGAAAATACCGGTGTCGTCCTCGTCTTCTAATTTGTAAGTGCGCGCGGTAGAATAGTCATCTTTTAAATCTTCGCGTAGGTCGTCACGCGAAAGGGCAGTAATTGCACGGTATTTGTACTGGTCTTTCATAATGCGCTCGTAATTTGCGTCCATAAGTTCTTCTTGTACATGAACGCGCAGCTTACCTTCGCTCATTTCCTTAACTGCGATGGACACAGCGCGGTCTGTAGGGGCGTATGTGAGCGGTTCTGCCCCCTCTGTAATTTGACGGGCGCGTTTTGCTGCCGCCAAAACTACAGTGTAGCGGCTTGCAACACGCGGATCAAGCTCGCCCCCTTTTTTTATTACATCCATAAGCTCCGAATACGATGGTGTTAGCATATTTGTCTCCTCCTGGTAGATTTTAAACGTTCTGCGGTAACTATTGCATTTATATGATCCACTGCTGTATCAACAGTGTCGTTTATAACAAAATAGTCGTATTTTTCTGCCTGCGCAAATTCCCAGCTGGCTATTTGCAGGCGGCTGTTGATTGTTTCCATATCTTCTGTATTGCGGTAAACAAGCCGGCGTTTTAGCTCATCCATAGAAGGAGGCGCAAGAAAAATGAGTGCCGCGTCGGGGAATTTTTCTTTTACTTGTAACCCGCCAACTACTTCTATTTCCAAAATAACCACTTTGCCGTCTGCAATTTGATGTTGCACATACTTTAAAGGTGTACCATAATAGTTCCCGTTATACTCCGCATGTTCTAAAAGATTGTTGCCATTTATCAATTCTTCAAACTCAAAATGCGAAACAAAAAAATATTCGCGCCCATTTAACTCGCCAACCCTTGGCGTACGGTTTGTGGCAGAAATAGAAAGCGCGTAATTTTCATTTTGTGCAAGCTGCTTAACTACAGTGCCTTTACCCGCGCCAGACGGCCCCGACACTACAATTAACAGCCCTTGCGTAACTGCAGAATTATTCATTTGTGAGCCCCTCTACTCGATGTTTTGCACTTGCTCCCTCATTTTTTCTATCAAGCTTTTAAGCTCTATAACTTGTGCTGTAACCCCAGCATCTACAGATTTAGAGCCTATGGTATTAGCCTCGCGGTTTAGTTCTTGTATTAAAAAATCCAACTTACGGCCTATGGCGTCCTTTTCCTGCAACATGGTCTCTAGTTGCGCCATATGGCTTTGCAGCCTTGCAATTTCTTCACTAATGCAGCCTTTATCCGCAATAATTGCAACTTCTGTCGCAAGTCTTGTTTCGTCTGGGATATGTTCTGATTTTTGCAACATGTCGGCCAAGCGCTCGCGCAGTTTTGCTGCGTTTTCTTCCACCACTTGTGGCGCACATCTTACTAATGAAGCGACTATCTCTTGCGCAAGCATCTGCTTGTTACTTATGTCCTCTGCCATGGCATTGCCTTCTGCAGTGCGCATTTTATTAAACTGCAAAAGTGCATTTTCTAGTGCTTGGTGTAAAGTTTCCCATATCGCTTCCTGTTCCGCGTCGGAACTTAATGCCGCGCCAAACTTATCTATGGTTATAATATCGGAATTTGCGGCTAACAGTTCCATTGCTGTATGTGCCTCCAAGGTGCCAAAGCCATAACGAGAACTAAGCCCTGCCAATGTTTCTATATAGGCATCGGCTAAGCTTGTATTTACATTAACGGCAACATCTTTTTGTGCAAAACTCTCGAAGTGTATCCACACATCCACTTTTCCGCGCGTAATATCCTGCGCTAGCCGACGGCGAAGTCTGTCTTCTATCGAGTTTAAGAACCGTGGCATTTTTATCGTTATATCGCAATAACGGTGGTTTACGGCTTTAATTTCGACTTTAAACTTTCGTTCGAAACTAATATGCTCGCCCCTGCCAAAACCTGTCATACTTTTGGGCACAACTAATCACCTTTATCTATTCTATCTATATCTTCGCCGCCCTGCAAACGGCCTATCGGTTGAATTTCTTTTTGCCGAAATGGCTATACATATGCCAACAATGCCAACAATGGTACCCACAAAACCAAACCAATATGGCAAGCCACGACGTGTAAAAATATTATTTAAAATTATAGCCATATAATAATCCATATCTGTGTCAAAAGTGCGCTCGGCAACGTATCTTGATGCGATGGCAACAGTGGTAAGCACAACTTCGCTGCCGACCGTATATACGACTGTGCCAACTTGTTCGCCCTTTTCTATAGATGTACGCAACTTGATATAGTCACCGTCGTGCTCCACCAAAAATATTGGATTAAACGTGATAGTACGTTGTAAAGACGCGTATTCCGCACGGCTAAGCAACATTGTATTGCCATCTGGCAATACATCGGGGAGCAGAATGTCAAGCGTGTTAGAGTCGCCCAGGCGCGGATTCTCTATTTCTACGGTGTCTAGCAGCATTCCGGGTGTTGTAATTTGTCTAAACTCATAATTAAAAAAACCATAGTCTAAAAGAACCCTTGTGTCCTGCCAACGCGTAATATCACCGGAATTTAACACAACCGCAACCAATTGTAAACCATTGTGATACGCTGCGCCCACAAAGCAATGTCCCGCTGGCGTGGTAAACCCCGTTCTGCCGCTAATGATATACGGGTGACCATGCTGCGCACCAGGTAACATGAGGTTGGTATTTACTAAAGAATAATCGCGCACTATCGCGTCCGGGTAATATCGCCCTTCCAAACCATCGCCAATAAAATGCCTTGGCGCAGAAAGCTCCACAAGCGTTGGGTTACTCATAAATGCACGCGCGATAAGAGCCATGTCATATGCCGTAGTAAAATGTGCCTCGCTATGGAAACCATAGGGGTTGTTAAAATTACTTCCTCTTGTGCCAAGCGAACGCGCAGTAGCGTTCATAAGCGCAGAGAATTGCCCCTTTGCTTCGCTATATGGTATATTCTGGCGGTCTTGTATAGTGCGTATGGTTTCTAGTGCCAAAATTCTGCTGGCCTCGTTGCTGGAGCGTATTAATAATGCCTTCAACAACATCCGTACAGTAATATATTCCCCTTCTATATGAAGGTTAGTGGCAAACCCGGCGGGCATTTGGCGTATTTCCGGCCCGATTACAACCACTGTATCCAAATCTAGGTGTGCGACAGCAACAAGCGCGGTTAATAGTTTTGTAGTACTGGCGGGGTACATGCGTGCATGTGGGTTGCGTGAATATAAAATACGCCCTGTTGTTTGCTCTACCAGTATAGCCGCCGCCGCGTCAAGCGAAAGCTCCGCTTGCGCAGATACACTCATTGGCGAAACGATACCAATGAGCATAAGCACACATACCAGCAATAACAAAACTTTATCGCGCATCATTACCATAAACCCCTTATGTCCAAGCTTGGCAAGCCCATAGGACATTTTCTATAGAGTATATCAAAATGTTAAGGAGAATTGCAATAAATTTCACTTAACTAGTGCTAGAAACTTCGCCTCTAACGATTCCACAACCTCTACGGTTAAACTGCAGTGCGTTGTATATTCTACGTGTAAAATTGGCACACCCAGTTTTTCTAAATTATATTTAAGCTGGTCGAAACGGTTGTATTCGCAAGTGATGTGGTGCAACTTTTTTATAATAAGTTCTTGCGGTGCGGACGCTTCCATCGCGCCTTTTGCCGCTTTGGAATACGCGCGAACCAAACCGCCCGCACCAAGCAACGTGCCGCCAAAATAACGCGTCACTACGCATACATAATTTATCACGCCGGTTTTTTGAAACACATTTAGCACAGGCATACCGGCTGTGCCGCTGGGCTCGCCGTCGTCGCTGGCGCGTACAATGCCGCCCTGCGAAAGGGCGTATGCAAACACATTATGGTTTGCTTTTGGGTTCTCGCTTCTTATTTTTGTAATTATTGCCCTAGCTTCGCTTTCTGTTACTACAGGTGCGCAGTAGCCAATAAAACGGGAGCGTTTTTCCTCCAGCTCAAAAATGCCTGGCGCAGGCAGGATAAGCGGCATTATTCCTTCCAGCCGTCCAGTGCCGTGTGCGCGGTTTTAAGTTCCTTTATTATGTCAATTTCTTGCGGGCATTTTTCCAAGCACACACCGCATTCGGTACAATTTTTTGCGCCGCTGTTTGCATTTTTTGCAAACATATAGGCACGGCGAGGCTGGTCAAAATGCTCGAAACGGTGCGCGTCGTTATAAAGGGTAAAAATATTGGGTATGCCAACGCTGGCAGGGCAAGGGATACAATAATTACATGCGGTGCATGGGATTGTGACAATAGATTCGTATGCCTTGCGCGCGTTTATGATGGTTTGCTGTTCGTCCTGTGATAGGCAATTTGCCACCATGTCTGCTTGCGAGAACAATGCGATATTTTGCTTTAACTGCTGCATACTGGACATTCCGCTTGTGATAACAGAGATCTCTGGCATGTTTACCAAATGGCGGAATGCCCATTCTGCAGGGGTGCGCGGTGGTGTTGCGTTGTCGTACACGGCTTTTACAACTTTAGGCGCATGCGCCAAACCGCCGCCACGCAACGGTTCCATGATGGCAATGCCAAGCCCAAGCTCGCCTGCGTATTTTATGCCGTCTGGCGTGACTTCGCGGGTTATATCCAGTATATTGTGCTGCACTTTTGCCATTTCCCAAGGATATTTTGCGGCAACGTCTTTAAAAGTTGCGTAATCGCCATGGTACGAAAAACCGACATGCTTAATAAGCCCTTCGCGTTTGAACTCGTCCAACTGGCGGAAGATTTCGCGCTGCTGGATAGCTTCCCAAGACGGAGGCATAATACGGTGCAGTAGGTACACGTCGATATAATCGGTACGTAATTTTTTCAACGTGTTTTCTAAATTGCGGCGGATTGTTGCATCGTCGTGCATTTCCCAAAAAGGTTGCTTGGTAACATATACAACGTCTTTGCGTTTATGTTCCAATGCCTCGCCTAAAATGGCCTCGCTTTGCCCGCCATGGTAACCAAATGCGGTGTCGAAATAGTTTATGCCATTGTTTGCTGCGTATTGTATAAGTTCGATTGCTGCGGGCAAATCTACACCTTGATTGCCGTCGTTGTTGATAAATGGCAGGCGCATACAGCCCATACCCAGTAAACTTACTTTTAATCCTGTTTTTCCAAGTGTCCTATATTGCATTATTATCACCGTTTCTTATTATTTTACGAACAACACGCAGTTGCCCGATTCTTTGTAATATTTAATGCGTTCTTCTATTGCCGCGCGGGTGCAGTTTAACTCTGCCGCCAGGCAGCCAATGCACAAAAATTCGGCAGCGTTTCGTGTCACTAGTTTTGCATATATTGCAATTTCGTCTGCGGCAAGCTGCACGTTACATTGCTTGCATTGCATGATTATTGTAGCCTTGCGCGTACAACCACGCAATCATGCGCGTCTACTACAGGGGCATACCGCTCCTTAAACACGCCCGCTTCCTTGTGCGCCCAACAGTCGTAAATAGCCAGCGAAACACCAGACGCATAAGGTAGCCCAATATCCCAAAACAGGCATGGAATTTCCCGCTTGCTGTCGCTTAGGTTAAAAAAGCCGATGGCGATATCGCCATTTGATAACGCTTTAACCAGCATGAACACATCGTCGGAATGGAACCAGTTTGGTTCGGGTTTTATACGATACGCGCCGCGGCATTCGATATCTTGGTTGATAGCAATGATATCGCAGTTTAGCAATGTATCAATTGTTGTGGGGCTAGCGTTGCGGACATCGCAGCCAATCATCAGGGGCGACCCCATCATTGCCCACAACGAAAAATGCGTTTTGTACTGTACATCTGTGCAACCGCCAATTTTGCTGCCGATGAAACCGTCGTTACTGCCGCCGTACATGCCTACAATTAGCATATCCATATCGTTGTGGCAAAAATTGCCCGTGTAGCATTGCTTGTCCAGCTGCGACAGTGCCAGCCGCTTTACAGATTCCCAATTGTCTTGGATATCACCTGTGGAGCGGTACATGTGCGCCCCAGATTCGCGTATCCAACGGTATACGCCGTCTTCGCCCCAGTTGCATGCCGAAAATAAAATATCCTGCCCGCTGTTTTTTAGCGCCAAGCTCATGCGCTTATATAGCATTTCGCCGGACATATTACGTGGTTTAAAGCAGTAATCGTATTTTAAAAAGTCTACGCCCCATTCCGCAAACAACCGCGCATCTTGGAACTCGTGTTCAAAACTGCCTGGGTGCCCGGCGCAAGTGTGTGTACCCGCGCAAGAATAAATGCCAAACTTTAGCCCTTTGGAATGGATATAGTCTGCAAGTGCTTTTATCCCGCTTGGAAATTTTTGAGGGTCTGCTACCAAATTGCCGTTTGTGTCGCGTTGCTTTAAGCTCCAGCAATCGTCGACAACGATATATTCGTAACCGGCGTTTTTGTACCCTGCGCTTACAAATTTGTCTGTCACGCCGCGTATAAGTTCCTCGTTAATGTCCCATGTAAACGTGTTCCACGAGTTCCAACCCATGGGTGGCGTTATACCAAGTGGCCTATTTTGCATATGTCATCGCCCTTCTAATATGTACTATTTATATCTTGCCACGCATGGATGAAAAAAACAATAAAATTTTACACGAAAATTGCGTATAAAAAAAAGTTTCCCGCAAATACTAGGTTCGCAATGGTGGTGCAGAAATGCACACCATGAAACAAACCTAAAAAGGAGAAACAATAATGAACACGAAAACATCTGTACCACAAGCAAAAGACGCACTTAACAAGTTTAAGTACGAAGTAGCCAACGAAATTGGCGTACCTTTGAAACAAGGTTACAATGGCGACCTTACTAGCGCACAAGCTGGTTATGTAGGTGGCTACATGGTTAAGAAAATGATCGAAGCTCAAGAAAGACAAATGGCTAGCGGTCAATCTTCTCTATAAGTTTAAAACTCTTTTAAAAACAAAAAGCCTTGTTGGGTTAATCGCCCGGCGGGGCTTTTTGGTTTTCTTCTTGGACAATAAAAAAGCGTTTAGGTCAACGTGATTATCACATTATCCCAAACGCCTTTTTTATTTTCTATGCTGTTCTCCAACGCTTCAGATTAGGCAAGCCTTCTTTGCATTGTTCTATGGCGTCCTCTGGCGAAAAGCCAAAGTCTTTAACCATAAGCGCAGCAACCGATTCAATCATTTCATCAAGGTTGGTGTCTGGGTTTGTAAACGCGCCGTTGTCGTAGCAGAATTTACAATAATCTACACTTTTGTTTCCGTTTAATTCTGTTCCGTACATTTCGTCGGTTTCGCCCATAGGCATACCGCAGCTTTCGCAAAATTTTTCTTGCAAGGGAATGTCTCCTTCATATTATTTAGATTAGTGCTAGTTGATTCGCACCATATCTACGGTATAACCTACATAAGGTGACAACTGCGTCCATTGTACAACTACCCAAAACCGTTGGAAATACGGGGCTAACCTACAATTTCAAAAAGAAATTCACAACGCTTTTGTCCGCCGGAACTGATTGGCGAAGAAACGATCTCTTTCAACCGTAGCTTCACTCCAAGCGCAAGCTGATATGAACTTCGCACATGACCAGCACAACACCCGCAGAAAGTGGCTGATACGTCGACCGGACCGCTGCGAGTTTTATACAACCTTTTTATAACATTGCAAACACATTGTTTCTTTTCGTTATCCCATCCGTTCCAATATATAGATAGTGTACCGTCAGGATTTAAATGGCATGGTGCTTTGCGACCCGATTCCCATTCATTAAATAGCTTAATTTTTTCAATTAATGTACTACCCGTATGTTCTAACCCAAACGTGATAAATGGTGCGGAGTAACCTTCACCCTTATAGCAGCCCTGTTCCTCCATAATGGCAAGGCATTGTTCACGGGTTAACAACTTGTCCATTTGATTAATGAGTGAAAGAACTTCCTCCGGATGGTTTCCTCTTTGCTTAGGGAACTCAATCTGTGCCATTATTTCAGTAGAAATTCCTTGTTCAATCATGGTTTTCTTGATTTCTTTCACTTTTGGCATGGTACAGCCTCCTTGTTTAAGTCCTCTTGTTTTGCCTTTAATAATATAACACACAATATGACAACGGGGTGTCATGTTATGTATATCACCAAAAATATAATCGCGTTGCGCCTTGCCATATTTCGCCTCAATGTCGCCGGCAAGCTGTAGGAGCCATTTTTTGTTCATAACTTATACCCTCCTATATACTTAGCCACAATGCAGGGCGAACGCCCATATCAATCGCGTACACATCACTTCCGCAAACGAACAGTGCCCCTTGTGTGCCGACGACAACGGTGGTTGGGCGTAAGTGTATTCCTGGTGAACGCAACCACCACCATTTTGCATCCCAACCTGCATTGTACACTTTGTGATACAAGGCTTTTCGTGCTTTGTTGTATTGGTCGTTGACACACTGTCCAAACTCAACACAATGCTCTCCGTCGCTTAATTCAAGCCCTTCGCTTCCGTCTTGTTTCCAATGCCATCTTTTATTGTTCCGCAAATCGCCGCTGTCACCGAAATATTCCAACACATCGTTTGTACTCAGTAGAAAGATTTTATCAACGGTAGGATTACCCCATTTTGTGCCGTACCAAGGGTTATCGCAGTCGGTCAGCCTTGTTTCCAAGATTCGTACTCTATCAGTTGGGTCGAAAGTGTCGTAGAATTGCTTGTTTAGATATTTACGTAAATCACAATGCTCCCAAGTGATGTGAGTAAATTCCTCGTGATATGGGCGCGTTTCAATCACACTTTCAGTGATAATCAACGCGCTATTGCCGTCAGTTTTCAGTACACGCCACTGATATTTACCAAAGGGGATTATTGCCCCTTCAGTGACAGAGACCGGTGATAAGATTGAATCAAGCGAGCTATTTAAAAGCTTCGCCAACAAAGGAAGCATTGCTGTTTCCGGCAAAGTGTGACCATTCTCCCATTTGCTGATTGCTTGCGCGCTTATGCCTAATTTTTCAGCCAACTCATCTTGCGTAAATCCGTTTCGTTTACGCAACAATAAAATTTGGTTGCCTACTTTAATATTATCCAGCATAACATCCTCCTGCATTTAATTTATTCCGATTTGCTCTCTCGAACAAATTAATGTTAGCAAAAATGAAATGACGTTACCATACCGCACAGGTTGCGTTTTTTTGCTGCAAACTTAAATGACAGTTTAGTTGTTTTGTACATCATCATGTTTTGGGTAAGTATTTATGTTTTATTTTTTCGATGCGGGCCAGCACTTCGTCACGGATATGTTGCGGTGTCAATACTTCAACTGCAGTACCGTACGACAAAATATAGTCAGCTATCCACTGGCCTTGGCTCATGCGTAATGTAAATGACCCATTATTGTTAACAGTTATATTGCTTTCGGCAAATTCGTCATAAATCCGATATTTTGCGAGCGGCGAAATAAGAAGGGTAATATCGATGGTGCATGGTGTAGACACGTCTTGTGCCGACTCGATTTTTGGAATTTCGTAGCCGTTGCTATCAAATGGCTTATCTAAAACCACCATATTGCTTATACGCGTAAATTTGAATATCCGATAGTCATTTTCGGTTATGCAAAATGTATGAAGATACCAGGCCTTTGATTTAAATGACAATTTAAGGGGGTACGCTTCGCGCCCGTTGGATTCGCCATAAGGGCTTAAATAATCGAACGACACGGCAAGCTCGTTAATGATGGCATTCTTTAGCATTTCAAATTTTGTATTGTCTGCCGCGCTATGCCCCCAGCGCGAAAAGTCAACATCGATCCATTCTTTGTTAGGGGTGGCAAAAAAGCTTTGCAACCTACCAAGCACCTGGTCTGTTTCAATAAACTCTGTTGCAGACATGCTTTGTAAGCCAAATAAAATTTGCTTTTGCTCGCCTTCAGAAATAAAGGTTTTGTTTAGCACAAAACTATCTTGAATAAAAATGCCCCCGCCTTTACCTTGCATCGTGTATATGGGTATCCCCGCAGTTGTTAGCGCATCTATGTCGCGCAGAATAGTCCGTTTTGACACTTCAAAATGTGAGGCTAGTTCGTTCGCCGTCACGCGCTTTTTATTCATCAAAAGATACACTATTTCAAATAGCCGGTTAATTTGCATAAGCTCACCTCGTGGATAGCATATCACAAAAACTCAAATATCATTTGAGTAGAACGTAATATACGCGTCCTTTTTTTGTAACCCAAGCTATGGTTTGTACATACAATAAAAGTAGTAACACCAAAGGGGCGATGGCAATGAAAGAAATTCTTCGCTTCCAAAATGTATCGCTAACGTATCAGGCGGAAAACGGCGAGGTAGAAGCAATCCAAGACATGGATTTTGTTGCACACGAGGGGGAGCTGGTAACAATTATCGGCCCGTCTGGCTGCGGCAAAAGCACCATGTTGTCGCTAATTGCCGGGCTAGAGCAACCTACAAGCGGCAAAATTTTTGTGGAAGCAGAGGAAGTGCGCGGTATAAGTAGTAAAACAGGCTACATGCTGCAAAAGGATAATTTATTAGACTGGCGCACCATTCGTGGCAATGTGCTGCTGGGGCTAGAGATACGCGGCAAGTTAAATGCCGAAAGTACCGCATATGTAGATAGCCTGCTTATGGCATATGGCCTTTGGGAATTTAAAGATAAACGTCCGTCGCAACTTTCCGGCGGAATGCGGCAGCGCGCGGCACTTATCCGCACACTAGCGTCCAAACCGGAAGTGCTACTGCTAGACGAGGCATTTTCTGCATTAGATTACCAAACCCGCCTTGTAGTGGCAGACGACGTATGCGCCATTTTGCGGAGGGAACAAAAGACAGCAATCATAGTTACCCACGATATATCGGAGGGCATTAGCATGGCAGACCGTTTGATTGTACTGTCCAAACGCCCCGCGCGTATAAAGTGCGATATAAAGCTAAGCTTTGACGCGTCACCACTTAAACGCAGGGAAGACCCAGCCTTCCGCGAATACTTCAACTTGATATGGAAAGAGCTTGATGTGCATGTCTAGTACGCATACAATGTCGCCCAGCCGCCGGGCATATATGCGCAAAAAACGTAGGCGGCAAAATTTAATCCGTTTTTGCCAGTTTGCAATGCTGTTTGTAACTGTATTTTTGTGGGAATGGCTTGCCCGCATTGGCGTGATAGATAGCTTTATAATGAGTCAGCCCACGCGTATCTTGCGCACCATGGGCAATTTCCAAAACAATAACCTACTGCATCACATTGGTATCACCGTGCTAGAAACCATTATTGGATTTACACTTGGCGTACTCATTGGCATGTGTATTGCATTTACGCTTTGGTGGTCAAAGTTTTTGGCAAAAGTGGCAGACCCATACCTTGTGGTGCTTAACGCACTGCCCAAAATTGCCCTAGGGCCGGTCATTATTATATGGGTGGGTGCGGGTATGCAAGCAGTGATTGTCATGGCACTTGCCATTTCGCTAGTGGTTACGATCATGGAAATGCTAAACGGCTTTGCCAACACCAGCCCAGAGCTTATCAAAATGGCAAAAACATTTGGCGCAAACCGCTTGCAAACATTCATAAAGATAGTGTTCCCGTCCAACTTGCACACACTGTTTAGCTGTTTAAAAATTAATATCGGCCTTTCGCTTGTTGGGGTTATCGCGGGCGAATTTCTGGTTTCCAGGGCAGGGCTTGGTTATTTGATTGTGTACGGCGGGCAAGTGTTCCAGATGGATTTGGTTATGACCAGTGTAATTATTTTGGGTGTGCTTGCGGCACTGTTTTACTGCTTTATTATGCTGGTAGAATGGGTTGTAATGAGGGTTTGTTATAAATAATGTTAATTTCTTGGAGGAAAAACATGAAAAAGCAATATGTAATTTTGGTGCTGCTTGTGGCATTTATTGGCGTGCTAACCGCCTGCGGCAGGAACGAAGTTGACGGGCTTACAACCGTTAGGCTTAGCGAAGTAACACGTTCGGTGTTTTACGCGCCGCAATACGCGGCAATAGAACTTGGCTTTTTTGCGGACGAAGGCATTCATATAGACCTTATCACAAGCGACGGTGCAGACCGCGTGATGACAGCATTGCTTTCCGGTGCGGCAGATATTGGTTTCTCTGGTCCAGAAGCTGCAATATATGTATGGGCAGGCGGCAGGGTAGACCACGCCGTTGTATTTGCGCAAGTGACCCAGCGCGACGGTTCGTTCCTTATCGCACGCGAGCCTATGCCAAATTTCACATGGGACGATATCCGCGACAGCCACTTGCTGCCCGGGCGCCGCGGCGGTATGCCATTTATGGTGCTGGAATATGTAACACGCGGATACGGCATTTTGCCGGGTGTGGATGTAGATTTTGATACATCTATCGCGTTTGCGGCAATGGTTGGTGCGTTCCTGGGCGGCACCGCAGACTTTGTTACCGCGTTCGAGCCTGTTGCGTCTACAATCGAACTTGAGGGGCGTGGATATGTAGTTGCCTCTGTTGGCGAAGCCTTTGGCGAAATACCTTACACCGCGTACTACGCGCTTGGCAGCTTTATAGATGCCAACCCGGAAATTATCCAAGGTTTTGTTAATGCAATACACCGCGGGCAAGTGTGGGTGCAAGAAAATGATCCTGCAACCATTGCAGACGTTATTTCACCATTCTTCCCAGACGCAGACATGAATGTACTTGCAAGCGCGATTGCCCGCTACAAGGAAATTGAAGCATACGCAACCACGCCATATGTATCACGCAGCGGTTTTGAGAACTTGCAACGCGTTATGGAATCGGCAGGGGAACTACCTGCCCGCGCGCCTTTTGATGTGTTGGTTGATAACCAGTTTGCAGAAAGGGCAGTTGGGGGAAGGTAAAAAAATAGGCGCGCAATGCGCGCCCCTACATATTACCCCTTGCCCCGCCACACAAAAGTCGCCAGCCTTGGGGCTTCGTCCTTTGTTGGGCGTTGCAGCAACCCTTGGTTATACAGCGACATCAGTACCGGCATAGTCGGTGAGATTTCGTTGTATTTATGAAATTCGCGCACCTCTTTTGATAAAAACGTCGGTATCTCGCGCTCAAACAGTTCCGCAAAACCCTCCATGTATGGCACAAAAAAGTCATTGCCAAGTTCGTCGTGCCGTATCTCTGCAAAAATTTCAAACAACTCTGTAGATTGTATGGCATTAAAATACGGAATAAGCAAGCGCGGTTTATTGTCGCGCATTTCTACATAACCGTCCTCGATATACTTTGCTATGGTTAGCTTGTCCAAGCCGCTTGTGTCGGTGCTGCCAAGTTGGATATTTGCGATGTGTTCAATTTTTGCAAGGTCTGGGTCGTCAAAATTACGCCAGTGCAACCCGGCATCTTTTTTCGTAAAGCGGTTTTCTACCTGCCAACCTCGCAACTGTGTGTTATATCCAAACGATTTAATACCATTAGAAAAAATATCTTTTTCGAATTGTACAACGTCGGGAGCAAACTCACTTTGCGTTGCCCGATAGTCGTCATCAACAATATCCGCTATACAAAAATGCTCGCTACCATCTGCGCGTTTTGGGCGTTTTATTTGGCTATACGGCAACCCCCATATAAGTGAATTTACCACATACGGCAGCAATGCCCAGCGTACAAAATTCTTGTCTAAATCTGCCCCTATAAAACCTATGCCCAATATGCGGCTAAACCGCTGCTCAAAAACGTCCCAAATTCTTTTTGCATACGGGGCAATATTATCCAGCGCATACTTGACAGCAAACAGCGAGTTGCGCGGGCTTGAAATAAAAAATGTAGTCTGGTATCTGTTTTTGTCCACAACACGGACATAGTCCATACGTGTCAAACGCTTTAGATTATTTTCGATATACGGTGCGGCAACCGTCAGCTTTCTTGCAATTTCCTCTACCGTTAGTGGAGTGCCATAACACGCCAGGGCAATGTTGTCGGCAAGCAAGTCATCGCCAAGATATGTTCCGCCCATAGTGCCGTCATCATTCCCGTTGCCGTGGATACCTACATTCATGCGTTGTGGGGCATAAATTGGGGATTCTGTCATTTCCATTCCTCCTTGTAATTTTTTGCGAATGACCCCAAGGTGCCAGCGGATAGTGCCGGGCGGCAAGCCAAGTTTTAATGCAATTTCGCGGCCTGTTAAACCGTCGTAGTAGTACATCACGGTAATGCGGCGGTGCGCTTCGGCAAGGTATGCTATTTCGTGACGCAGCCTGTCGGATAGCAGTTTTGTTTCCACGTCTTTTTCTACATTGGTATCTGCCGCAATATCCCATGCCGCGTCAAGCCCAATGGTCAAACTTTGTTGCTTAGCCTTGCGCAGGCTTTTTGCCCATGTAAACTGGCAAATGGAATACACATAACCGTCCAAGTCGTCGATATTGTCATGCCGTTGTAGCGCTCCAACCAGCTGTAACAATATTTCCTGGGAAAGATCTTCTGCCTTGTACGCATCCCGCGTTTTTGTATATGCATACCCAAGTATGCGCCGCGTGTACCGCTCTACAAGTTTGTCTGTAAATTCCATGGTAGCCCCCTGTGGTGGTGATTCGCATATAATACAAATACCACTTGCGGTGAAAGTGTTGGGATGGGTTTATGCCTTATCCCACTCGTCATACAAACTTGCAATACGCGCTTCTATTTCTTGCTTCTTTTGATACAACGCATCCATTTTTTCGTACTCGGCATTAGCCAGATGCTGCTCAATTTCCGCCTCTAACATATCAAGCACTGTTTCCGCCTCGTAAATCTGCACTTCTAGCGGGACAGTGGCTGGTGGCTTTTTTTCTTTTACCGGTACAACTTTCTTTTTCTTATCCGATGGTACGGTTGCGACAGTTGTTTTTGCCGCGCTTGTATACTCGCCATAGCCGCCGACAAATTCGGTTACACCGCCGTCTTTCATACTCCATACTTTTGTCGCAAACTTGTTTAGGAAATATCTGTCGTGGGATATGAATAGCAAAGTGCCGCCCCAGTCCTCTACCGCCGCTTCAATCCACTCACGGGAGTCTATGTCCAGGTGGTTTGTTGGTTCGTCCAATATCAAAAAATTGACCTTATCTTGCATCAGCAAACATAGTTTGAGCCTGCTTTTTTCCCCGCCGGAAAGACTGCAGACTTTTTTTGTCACATCTGCTGCTCTAAAGCTAAAACGCGTTAAAATGCTGCGTAGCTTATCCTCTGGCAGGCCAATGGCGTTGCGCAATGTTTCAAGCACCGTTGCATTTTCGTCGTCAAATAAGATAATTTGCGACATGTATGCAATTTTGATATTGCTGCTTACCTTCACTGTTCCACTATCGCAGGCCTCTTCGTCCATAATTAGCTTTAGCAGCGTTGTTTTGCCACAGCCGTTTGCACCAATAAGGGCAATGCGGTCGCCCCTGCAAAGGTTCAGCGTCACATTGTCCAGCAATTGCTGGTTGCCATAACCCTTACTTACGTTGTCAAGCGCGACAACTACCCTTGCGGCGTGGCCACCGCCGCTAAAGTCTTCTGCTATTTTCCTGGTCGATGTCGGCTTTTCTACCTTTTCCATATGGTCTATACGCGACAATATGGCGTGGTGCTTTGTCGTAAAACGGTTGTTTTCTACAAACCATTTGCCCTGTCTTCGATGCGTTTTATTTCCTTTTGCTGGCGTTCGTACTGTTCTAGTTGGGCGGCGTGCCTGCGTTGCCGCTCTTCCGCAAACCACGAAAAATTTCCGCTGTAAAAATTCGCCTTACCCTCATCAATTTCAATCACCCGTGTGATTACATTGTCTAAGAAAACCCTGTCGTGGGAAATGACCACAACTGTACCTGCAAATTCGCGTATAAAACTCTCTAGCCATGCAAGGGACGCTAAGTCTAAGTGGTTTGTTGGCTCGTCCAGCAACAAAATATCACAATCGCGTAGTAGAATACGCGCAAGGTTTACCCTGGTTTTTTCCCCGCCGCTAAGCAGATTAAACAGGTTTGCTCGCATTGTATCGCCGATATTCATGCCGTTACATATTTTTTCTATCTTAAAGTCTACATCGTAGCCGCCCAGCCGCTCGTATTCTTCCATTAAATTGCCATAACGCATTAAAACTGCCGGAGTGCCGTCGCCCTCTATTGCTTTCATTGCTTCGTACACGCGGGTCACTTCCGCAAAAGATGAACGCAAAATATCGTCTACGGTATCGCCTTCTGCAAATTCAGGTATTTGGGAAAGCACCTCCACTTTTTTGCCTACCGCTTTGGCAAGGTTCCCGCTTTCGTAATCCTCTTCCTCTGCAATAATTTTGAACAGCGTTGTCTTTCCGCTGCCGTTTTTGCCCAATAACCCAATCTTTTCGCCGCTGTAAATTTCAAATGAGACGCCCTTAATCACATGGTTAGAGCCGTAGTATTTATGCAGTTCGTGCACCGATATATCAATCATGGTAAAACTCCTTTTATTTTAAATATAAAAACCCTGTACAGACTGTTTGGTCTGCACAGGGTCAAATAAGCACATATAAAAAGCCTGGGGCTACACGCCCTGCCTTAGTATGTGGTGACCGGCATCAAAACAATCTTTCCCCTTTAAGTGGGTCAAATGGGTATACTGCCCCCTTGTAAAAGTTGCTTTGAATGAAAAATGAAGCACTACATCACTTCCTGGGAAAGCCGTAAGCAGTACATCTTTAAATTGTTTCATGCGTCTCACCACCTTGTGAATCATTTTTTTGAGATTATCACAGAAATGGCGCAAAGTCAAATGATATGCGTGATATTAAGTTCCGCAAAATGTCTTATATTTACAATGTGTTGGTGTTGGTGGTTGCGCATAGGTTTCAGAATCTTCATAGGGCTTGCTTAAAGCGGCTAAAAGGTTGTGCATTACAAAAAAATCCCCACGCGCTGCCGCCGTCAAAGCCTCTTCCACACGATGGTTTCGTGGGATAATGGCCGGGTTATGTTTCTTCATTATATCCAGGGCATTTTCGCTTTGCGGCTGCCGGCCCATTCTGGCTTGCCATTTTTGCAACCAAATATCGAATGTAGGGACTTTAAGCAACGGCGAGTTTTCTTTAACCGGGAAGGACAGCGCACGAAAAGTATTTGTGTAATCCAGTTTATGCGTTTCCATTAAACTCAACAATTCCGCAATAATCGCAGTGTCGTCCTGTTTTTCGTCCATAATACCCAGTTTTGCTCGCATACCGTCTGTCCAATTTGCGTTATAACATTCCCAGTAATATGCGATTTCCCTATTAGCTTGCTCTATCGCGCTTTCTTTGTTGTCGTGCAACAATGGAAGCAATGACTCTGCGAACCGGGCCAGATTCCAGGCTCCCATGGCAGGCTGGTTTTTGTAGGCATAGCGTCCTTCTGTGTCAATTGAACTAAAAACAGTGTCCGGGTCGTAAGTATCCATAAACGCACAAGGGCCAAAATCTATAGTTTCTCCGCAAATTGCCATATTGTCGGTGTTCATCACACCGTGGATGAAACCAACCAACTGCCACTTAGCTATCAACGCTGCCTGTAACCGGGCCACTTCGCGTAATAATAAAACATACCGATTTTTTAGCGCAGGGAAATGCCGCCGAATAGTATAGTCAGCAAGCGCGCAGATATCTTCGGGTGTGCCAAACGTGGATATATAGTTAAAGGTTCCCACGCGAATATGACTTGATGCGACGCGCGTTAAAACAGCACCGGGCAACACTTTTTCCCGAATCACATCTTTGCCAGTAAGCACCACCGCTAAAGAACGCGTTGTGGGTATTCCCAGCGCAAACATGGCTTCGCTGATAATATATTCACGCAGCATGGGCAGCAAAGCCGCATATCCATCGCCGCCACGGGAAAATGGAGTGCGGCCAGAGCCTTTTAGTTGGATATCAAACCTGCGGCCGTCTGGTGTAATTTGTTCCCCAAGTAAAACCGCCCGCCCATCACCAAGCATATTAAAATGGCCAAATTGATACCCGGCATATGCTTGAGATATAGGCTTTGCGTTATGCGGTATTATCGTACCCGCAAATATCCCGGGGGCATTTTTTAATTTTTCTGCATCTAACCCTAGCATTACAGCAAGTGCTTGATTAAAAATAACCATTTGCGGAGCGGGTGCAGGCGTGGGTTTTTGATTACGATAAAATATTTTTGGAAGCCCTGCATAGGTATGTTCTAAATTCCAGCCGTCATTTTGCATGATTAACTATTCACCTCGGAAGTTAGTATTGCAAGGAATATAATTATTATACTAGAAAAAGGAAGCCCGATTTTGGGCTTCCTTCATGATATGGTGGTGATTAATTTATTGCGGAGGGCAGGACTAGAACCTGAATCAAGCGTTTTTATTGCCTCAAACAAGTCACCCGCCTCTTCTAAATTACAAACCCTACAGCTTCCTTAACCTTTGCCAACGTACCTGCTGCTCTTTCCGCCGCTTTTGCCGCGCCTTCTGCCGCCACTTTATCCAAATGTGTCCTGTCTGCCATAAGTTTTGCTTGTTCTGCTTGGTATGGTTTTAACGTTTCTACTACAGCTTCGCCTACCGTGGTTTTAAAATGCCCATAACCCTTACCATCAAATTCTGCTTCGCATTCTGCAATAGTTTTGCCTGTAATACACGAATAAATTGCCAAAAGGTTACTTATGCCCGGCTTTTCCGGCGTTGCCTTAACAGTCGCGTCAGAATCTGTAACGGCGCGTTTAAATTTCTTCAAAATTAAAGCAGGGTCGTCTGAAAGAAGCACACAATCATTCTCGTTATCATCATCAGACTTGGACATTTTGCGGTCGGGGTTTTGCAAGCCCATAATACGTGCGCCAACAGGGGCAATAAATGGCTGCGGTATGGTAAAAATGTCGCCGTAAATTTTATTAAACCGTCCGGCAATATCCCGTGCAAGTTCCAAGTGTTGTTTTTGATCCTCGCCTACTGGCACCATATTTGTCTGGAACAACAAAATATCTGCTGCCATAAGCACCGGGTAGGTATACAAACCAGCATTAATATTGTCGGCGTGCTTTGCAGACTTGTCCTTAAACTGCGTCATACGGTTAAGTTCGCCTACGTACGTGAAGCAGTTCAATATCCAAGAAAGCTCTGCGTGCGCAGGTACATGAGATTGGAAGTAAAGTGTATTTTTGTTGGGATCCAGCCCAAGGGCAATAAACCACGCAAGCATATGGCGCGAGTAATCGCGCAGGGTTTCCGGGTCTTGGCGGATGGTTATGGAATGCATGTCCACAACGCAGTATAGACAATCGTAATCTGTACTCAATCTTTCCCAATGTTTGATTGCGCCCAGGAAGCTGCCCAAGGTAGGGATTCCAGTTGCTTTTATGCCACTAAAAATAATTGGTTTTTTTGTCATGGTATGCATCTCCTCATTTATATTACAGCAAGTTTACACTTTCGATAATTTTTCCGCAATATAATGAGTCACAAATTTACAAGAAAATGCGATAATATTTAGTCACTTTTGCACAATAAAAAAGATATATGATGGCAGTTTTCACATTTGAATGTGCCATCATGTGTTTTTTTTTGCCATTGTGTATATATATTCACCATAACGCGAATAAATATTCATTTATTCATTTTAAAATGAATTTGACATATTCATAAATTTGTGGCAAAGTCTTCACACTGTCGGCATATCCGCGCACATAAAAATGCTTTTGCGAATATGCTGGTATGAATAAATAACCAGGTGATATGCATGGAAAAAGTCGAAAAATTATTAGAGATAAAAAACCTACATGCATCGTTTCGGATAGAGGGCGAATTTTTTGACGCGGTGGACGGCGTGAGCCTAACCGTTAATAAGAACGAAGTTTTTGCAATAGTTGGCGAAAGTGGCTGCGGCAAAAGCGCAATGGCACTTTCTATTACACGGCTACACAACCAAAACTACACGCGGCTAACCGGCGAGGTTATTTTTAAAGGGCAAAATATACTTGAAATGCCACCAGAGCAGCTCAACAAAGTGCGCGGCGGCGGCATTGGTATGATATTTCAAGACCCGCTGACGGCACTAAACCCACTGCACCGCATAGGCAAACAAATAGAAGAAGCCCTTACATATCACACCACTTTAGACGCGGCAGGGCGCAAGGCAAGGGCAATGGAACTCCTCACCAGTGTTGGCATGGTAGACCCGAAATTAACCTACAGCCAATTCCCGCATGAACTTTCTGGTGGTATGCGTCAACGCGCAATGATAGCCATTGCAATTTCCTGTAAACCGGATTTATTAATAGCAGACGAACCTACAACTGCGTTGGACGTTACAATTCAGGCGCAAATACTCGACCTTATGCGCGATATCCGTAAGGAAACAGGCGAAAGTATGATACTCATCACCCATGACCTTGGCGTAGTTGCAGAAATGGCAGACCGCGTCGCCGTTATGTATGCAGGGCAAATTGTAGAACTTGCCGAAGTAGAAGAACTTTTCGAAAATCCGCAGCACCCATATACAAAATCGCTACTCAACTCTATACCAAGCGCGGCGCATGAGGATGTTCGCCTCAAAACCATACAGGGTATGGTGCCAATGTTAAAAGACCTACCGCGCCATGGTTGCCGCTTTGCAGAACGTATCCCATGGATACCCGCAAGCGAACACGAGGCAGAGCCTTCCTATCACGAAGTAGCTCCCAACCATTTTGTACTATGCAGTTGTTACAAAAACTTTGCTTTCGACGGGGGTGCAAACTAATGCCTTTGCTAAAAGTAAAAGACCTAAAAGTTTACTATCCCGTCAAAGGCGGCATACTTGGGCGCGTTGTCGGTCATGTAAAAGCCGTAGATGGCGTAAGTTTTGAAATTGAAGCAGGGCAAACGGTAGGTTTGGTTGGCGAAAGCGGCAGCGGCAAAAGCACAATGGGTAAAGCGATACTTGGCTTAGCAGAAATTACAAGCGGGCAAATATTTTTTGAAGGACGCGATATCACCTGGTCTATGAAAAAGAATCGCTCGCCATATCGCAAAAGCGTGCAAATGATTTTCCAAGACGTGTACTCGTCGCTTAACTCCCGCAAACGTGTGTTGGATATAATTGCCGAACCACTCCGCAATTTCGAAAATTTATCTAAAGCCGAAGAACGCAAACGCGTAGACGAACTTTTGGCGATAGTTGGACTTTCTCCCGAAAATGCAAAAAAATATCCATTTGAATTTTCCGGTGGGCAACGCCAGCGTATTGGTGTTGCAAGAGCTATTGCACTAAAGCCGAAATTAATAGTTGCCGACGAACCGGTGTCTGCGCTGGACTTGTCTGTACAGGCGCAAGTATTAAACCACTTAAAAGACATACAAGAAGAGTTGGGGCTTGCTTACCTATTTATAAGCCATGACTTGGGTGTTGTGCGCCACATGTGTGAAAATCTAGTCATTATGCATAACTCTCGCTTTGTGGAAACTGGCACACGCCAAGATATTTACGAAAACCCAACACATATATACACCAAGCGTCTTATTGCCGCCATTCCAGACATCAGCCCCAAAAAGCGCGCCCAAAATGCAGATATGCGCGCAAAAATAGCTGCGGAATACGAAGCAGGGATGGACGAATATTACATTAATGGACATGACGTGCCGGATCTAAAGCAAATTTCGGAAACGCATTTTGTAGCAAAAAAATAAAGGAGTCCCGCCATGTGGAAAACAATCGTTAGGCGATTTCTAATACTAATCCCGCAGCTTTTTGTGCTTAGCTTGGTTATTTTCGGGCTTGCTCAAATTATGCCAGGGGATGCATTGCGTGGTTTGGTTGGGCCGGACACACCGCAGTCTGTCATAGACAATCTACGGGAAATACATGGCCTATGACCCATGGTATATCCAGTACGGACGCTGGATACGTGATATATTCTTACATGGGGACTTTGGTACGAGTTTAACCCATAGCCGTCCTGTAACCACCATTATTGGCGAGCGGATTTTTAACACCATGCGCCTTTCATTATTAACCACGCTGTTCACATACATGATTGCCATACCGCTTGGTTTGCTTGCAGGACGCAAGAACGGTACGCCTGTCGATAAATCAATTATGGTGTATACGTTTATTGCACTTTCTATGCCAACTGTTGTCTTCTCCACTATCAACCTTTTGATATTTGCGTTTAACTTGGGCTGGTTTCCAACCGGCGGCAGCGTTGGTGCAACAGAAGTTGCAGGTACGGTATCATTCACCATAAGCCGTATCCACCATTTGATACTACCTGCAATATCACTGGCACTTATAAGCACAATCAGTATAATCTACTTCCTGCGGAGCGAAATTGTAGATTACGAAGCTTCCGATTTTGTACTTACCGCACGCGCCAAAGGCGTACCCGACAACAAAGTTTATACAAATCATATTCTGCGCAATTCATTCCTGCCGATAGCCGGCGGGATGGGCGCCATCATTGCGGGATTGTTTGGTGGCTCCATATTTATAGAAACGATATTTTCTTACCCTGGTATGGGAGAGTTATTTCTAACTGCTGTACAAAGTAGGGATTTCCCGGTTGTAAACACGTTGGTTATGCTTTTTGCGATAATGTCTGCAATGTCTATGCTCTTTTCGGACATCATAATTACCATTGTAGACCCGCGTATAAGAATTAAATAGGGAGCATAAAAAAGGAGTAACGCTTATGAATTCTACCAGTGCATGGCGGATAATGTGGAAAGAAATATACAGCGACAAAGTGGCACTTGTTAGCCTGATACTGTTTTGCGTTATTGTAATAACCGTATACATTTGGGCGTTGTTTATAGATGCAGATGCGTTGGCAATTGTAAACCTGCGCACACGCAACCTGGCGCCAAGCGGTGCCTTTCCATTGGGTACGGGCTCTGCAGGGCAAGACATGCTGCAAATGCTAATACTAAGCGCACGCAACTCGTTTAACATTGCGTTCCTTATTACAGGCGGCGGTGCGGTCATTGGCATATTGTTTGGGCTTGTTGCAGGCTTTTATGGTGGTCATGTAGACAATGTACTTATGCGTATACTTAACTTTGTTGGCATGGTGCCTGCTATAATGCTTGTCATTGTGTTTGTGCAGCTTATACCAAACTATACTTCTGTGACTTTTGCACTTTTGATGATTGTAGTTTTTGCTTGGCAAGGGACGGCGTTTCTTATACGTGTTAAAACGTTACAACAAGGGCGTATGGAATATGTTGCGGCGTCAAAGACCCTTGGTACCCCCAACTTTATAATAATATTCCGCGAAGTTTTACCAAACTTGGTTTCCATCATCGTAAGCAATTTAACCATTTCGCTTGCATCTAACATGGGCATAGAAACCGGGCTTACATTCCTAGGTTTTGGGTTGCCATTTGGCACACCAAGCCTTGGGCGTCTTGTGTTTTATGCACGCACACCCACAAACCTTACGGAGCGCCCGTGGTTGTGGTTACCAGCGGCATTACTCATCATTATTATGATGTTATGCATAAACTTTGTTGGCTCGGCATTAAACCGTGCGGCCGACGCAAAAAAACGCTCACATTAAATAGGAGGATTTTTATGAAAAAGATTTTTGGATGCATCACATTGCTTGCCCTTGCAGGGCTTATGGCATTTTCGCTTACCGCCTGCGGTAACGATACCAACGAGCGCGACGCCATTATTGAAGGCGACGCACTTGCGGCACTTGAAGCCGCGTTAGAACGTTTCCCTGAATACCGAAACCTTGGCGGGGTACATGTAGCAGGTACAACATTTACACGCGGCATACTTTCACCACATCCATTACCTGGGCTATATGGCGGCGCTATCTTTAGTAATGCCGCAGTAGACTCCGATGTTATGGCTATGCTAGGTACAAACTCGTCGTTACTTTCCATGACCGAGGCATTCACCTTTGGGCAAGATGGTGTTGTAACATTTGAAGCAAATATGGGAAACAATTCTTTTACATTTACAATGCAACGCGATGTTTACTGGCATGATGGTACACCACTTACCCTTGCAGACCTTGTGTTTACCTACTACGTGTTGGCACACCCAGACTATACAGGTATCCGCTTTAGCACATACGAGCAGCAAATTGTTGGTATCATGGACTTCCACAACGGTGATGCAGACCATATTGCCGGGTTGGTACTTTCTGCCGATGAGCGCACCCTTACTATGTATTTTGAAAGCATGAGCCCTGCGATGCTATACTTTGGCATTTGGACTGCGCCAATGCCTGCGCATATTTTTAGCGGTATTCCTGTTGCAGACATGGCAAGCAGCCCAGCAGTTTTAGTAAACCCTGTTGGCTGGGGACCATTTATGATTCAAAATATTGTCCCAGGGGAATCTGTTCATATGGTACGCAACCCAAATTACACATTTGGTGTGCCTTATATCGAAAACATGATTGTACGCCGCGTGGCATCTTCCTCGCTTGTGCCTGCGCACATGGCGGCTGGGGATTTAGATATGGTGACATTCCCCGCACTTTACTTTGAAGACCACCAAAACCCAACAAACTTTAACTACGTAGGTTCGCGCAATGGGCAGTATGGTTATATCGCGTTCCGCCTTGGACATTGGGACACAGAAAACCGTCAAAACATATTTGACCCTAACCGCACAATGAACAACGTATACTTGCGCCGCGCAATGTCACTTGCAGTAGATCAAAACGAAATTGGCGCGCAGTTGTTTGCTGGTTTACAATTTCAAGCGGGTAGCTTTATTGCACCAAATCACCCGGGACTTATGGATCTTAGCCTGCCTGGCTTTAGGTATGACCCAGACGAAGCAAACCGAATTTTGGACGAAGCTGGCTTTACAATGGGTGCAGACGGCTTTAGAACATGGCCAAATGGCGACGAGCTGACCGTTATCTGGGCGCATCCGACTGACGCTGCAACAGAACACATTATTGTGCCTTTCCACCAGCAAGGCTGGGCGGCAATTGGCGTGCGTGTAGAATTGTGGCAAGGGCGCACACATGACCAACTATTTTTGTGGGATACACTAGATTACGATACAGACAATGACGAAATTCATATTTACACAGGCAACTGGGTAGCAGGCGCAAACCCTAACCCATCTGGCCGCTGGGGGCACGCAGTTTGGAATCCTTCACGTTACAACTCGCCAGAATGGGAAGCAATTCTTGCAAACCTAAGCAGCACAAGTGCATTCGACGAAAATGTTATGCGTCAGTACTACTTCGATATGCAAGCATACTTGCAAGATGTAGTGCCATACTTCCCGCTTCGCTGGAGTATCACCCTTACCGCTATTAATAATCGTGTAGACAACTTTGAAATGCGCAATGGTGTGTTGCCGGTACCTACACCGGGCTGGCACCAAATAAGGTTAACTGCCGCAGATCCGTATAGGCAATAGGTATTGCATAAATATATGTACAATTAAATATTGTGCAACAAAATAACAGGGCTTCTGCAGTGATTGCAGGAACCCTGTTTTTTGCAATACAAAAAATCCCTCTTGAATAGTTAGCATTCAAAGAGGGCAAGAAAATTTACTTTTTTTTGGTACACTGATTCCCGTATAATCGCTAAAAAATCGTTGGGTCAAAATCCAAAAATCAACCCCGATTTTATTCGCCATAGCCCCTGCTACAAGGGCTATGCCTGTCCGTGAGAGGGACAAAAATGCGCTTGGCAGGAATCGAACCTGCGACCTACCGCTTAGGAGGCGGTTGCTCTATCCCCTGAGCTACAAACGCAACAGGGTTATTATAAATTAAACGCGAACAAAGTTCAACTGCCCAAAAAAGTTTAAAAATTATTCCAGCACTACTGCTGCAATGATATTTGCCAAAGGATACATCGCATTTTTTGCTTGCTGTAATGTGTTGTGTTGGTTGCCCACTTCTACCAATGTACTAAGCGGTGCCATATGCAAACTATAGCGGAACGCACGCAGATAAATTCTTCTTGCAAGGCCGGGGTAAAGCTGGTTGGCAGCAAGTTGCATTTGGAAGCTAAAGTTTAAATTTTGTTGCTGATATGGGTTTGGTAGCCTGTAAACCGTAACTGGCTGCCCATTGCGGTTTTGGCGGCTAAGGCCGTTAAAAAACATAATTTGTGCGGTTGGCATGCCGTCTACATAGTGTACAAATGCAGGAACATGGTCGAGAACGCCGTCGCGGTGCAGGTCTATCACAACTTGTATAGAGGGGTTGTCCGCAAGGATTTGGCGTATCACAGGTTCCATGCGTTCGTACGAGCCCAAGCGGTTGCTTCTGCCATCTATAAAATCGAACCGGCCTGTGTGGTGCAATACTTCCAGCCCATGATAATCCGTCAAAATTTCTGCAAGATAACGTCCAACGCCCATTACGCCCGTCATTGGATCTGTAGGGTTGCTATCTATAAACATTTCTGCAGAATGTGTGTGGAAAATTAAAACAAGCGGCCCTTCTGTAGAGGTATCAATGGTAAGATCTGCCTCCAAAAATTGTTGGACATTAATGTCCGATGGGAGTAGAATAGTTTCCGGGTCTACCAAAAATATGCGATTTGTGAGATAATTAAAATTTGAAAGGCCTTCTACTTGTTGTGCCGACAGCGGTTGTAGCGTTGGGCGTGGCAGCAGCTGCCTTATCATTTCTATCTCTGCTTGTGGCGGGGACGCAAATGTTACGTCGCCTGCGCCAACAACATTTGGCGCCAAAACTGGGACAGATTCTTGCAGCTCTATTGGGTCGCCAACAATAAACAGCATGTGTGGCTCTTGTACAAGCCTGCGGGCTGCCCATGTAGCTAATATCGCTATGCACAAAAGCATAAAGCCAAGTGTAAAGCGCTGTTTTAAAAGTGTCCATTTTCTCATTCGTATCCCCTTCCAAAAAATTATTTCTTTTATATATATGCCAGTAGGAGGCAATAAAATGTTAGACAATTTTGTTTTTAGCTTGAATGTAGTGGTGCCTGTTTTCGCAGTTATGTTTTTGGGATACATATTAAAAAAGAAAGATGTTATATCGCCTGGGTTTTTATCTAGCGGAAATAAACTTGTATACTATATTGGGCTTCCCGCTTTGCTATTTAGAGGAGTGTACCAAGCAGAGGATTTTACGTTAGACGGCAGGTTTATTGCTTTTTCATTAATTTCGCAGATTGCGGCATTCTTTATTATATGGGGAGTGTCCGCTATTTTTTTGAAAGAAAAACCTGTGTGGGCTGCCTTTTCGCAAGGGGCATACAGGGGCAGTTTTGCCCTTTTAGGTACGCCACTTATCCTTAACATGGCAGGGCAAGCCGGGATGGAGCGCGCTGCATTGATAGTCGTTTTTGTTGTGCCGTTTTTTAATGTATTTTCTATTCTTGCGCTTGCAACATGCGCCGCAGAAAAACCCACCGTGGGTAAAGTGATTAAAACTGTCCTAACAAACCCCTCCAATGTGATGATTGCGTTTGGTATTTTGCTTACAGTGTTTAATATTGCGTTACCAACCATGGCGAGGGAATCCATTTTTTCTGTAGCAAGCCTTGCTTCACCACTGGCATTGTTATGCCTTGGTGGCGGCATAGCATTCCGCGGGTTTGACGCTAAATTTAAATACGCGATGATTGGCAGTGTAATAAAAGTAGTGGCCATGCCGGTTATTTTTGCTTCGTTGGCAGTTCTCTTTGGGTTTAGAGATTATGACCTTGCAATTATTTTAATTTTGTTTGGTGTACCGTCTGCAGTGGTTGGTTATGCAATGGCGGTGCAAATGGGCGGTGATGCATATGTGGCGGGTACAATTGTTGTAATTTCTACGGTAATGTCTGCGGCTACGCTTACGGTGTTTATTTATGTACTTAGGGTAATGGGACTGCTTAATATATGAAGAAACTAAAAAGATATTTTAGGTTTGCATTTACACTGGGGTGTTTAATTGCAGCCATACATATTATTCACATGCTAACGCTAGACAGGGTTATACAATACCGGGAAATTACATTTTATTCTGCAAACTGGCCGGCCGCGCTTTGCGGGTATCGTATTGGCTTTATGGCAGACACGCATAGGCTTACACAGCGGGATTTAGATGGAATTGTGGCGGAACTTAACGCGCGCAATTTAGATTTACTGCTGCTTGGTGGCGATTACAGCCTTAGGGGCAGATACATGCGCGAATCTTTTGCTGCCTTTGCCCAAATAGAAACAATCCACGGCATTTTTGGCGTGGAAGGCAACCATGATAGACGCTTCCCATTGGGGGACATAATGGCGGAGTTTGGCATCGGTTTTTTGGATAACAATGGCGTACATATATATGACGGCTTTTATCTGGGCGGGGTTAGGGATGAATTTCTTTTGCCATGCGTAACGTCTGCCGTAAGTAGTGCAAATGACGACGATTTTATTTTGCTACTCATGCACAACCCCGATATTGCTATGGAGCAAAGTACCGCCGGGATAGATTTAATACTCGCGGGGCATACACATGGTGGGCATGTCACATTTTTTGGCTGGGCATTTTATTTGCACCGCCGTGGGCATATCACAAATTACGGCACACGATTTGCATACGGGTGGGCACAGTCGCGCGACGGCGTGTCTGTGTATGTAACCCGTGGAATTGGACGATATAGCGTGCCACGGGTTTTTGCGCGGCCACAGGCTGTTATTTTTACAATGCGACGCTTGGAGGAGGTTTAATATTTGCATCGTACCAAATTGAAGACAGCCGAAAATATTTTTTTGTCAACGGAGTTGCTTGCTTTTTTTGGATGTGGATGTTTGTCACAATAGGCATAGCAACCGGCATAAACACGCAGCTTTTGCTCATTGTTGCGGCAACCTATGGTACTATCCGCAACTTTGCATTTTATATGCAATTTCCTAGGACAAAGTCTTAGACATTTTCCTAGTGAAATGCAAATGAACCTAATGTATACTATGTGCAAGTCAAGAGGCACCACCCATGCAACCCTATCTGCCACCGGCACTAACGACAAAC
>Ga0123352_10000803_pt1 | contig 39354 bp, 19 predicted proteins | sample TergutLab28metaG_FD_89700 | JGI IMG/M metagenome (GOLD analysis project Ga0123352, IMG submission 89700) | Labiotermes labralis P1 segment gut microbial communities from Petit-Saut dam, French Guiana - Lab288 P1 | ecosystem: Host-associated > Arthropoda: Insects > Digestive system > Gut ... | reverse complement strand
CTGTGTGGGGCATTCATTAAAATTACATTTGTGTTTCTTTTGTTTTGTACGAATTGAGTCACATGTCTGAGTCCTTTGTTTGATTCATTTTTGCTGATATTATTCGTGCCTCCACACACTATCACAATATCATTTTGTGTTAACTGCTCAAATTCTTCCTTGGCAGAGTCTGTAATGACTTCCAGGCCAGTGTTTGGGCTAACATAACCTATCACTTCATACGTATCACCTAGATAACTTGATAGCTTTTCAGCGCATCCTCTGGCACGACTGTCTCCTATCAGGATGGCTTTGTGTTTTTTTATGTTTTGCATTCTAGCGTTTGTTTTTGCTACACCTCTAGTTTTTTTAATTTTTTTATCTCCCACTACCCCGTTCATCTCCTGTAGGTTTCGTAGCACGTGGTAACGGTTATCCATTTCAACTTGCCTCTTATCAAGTACCTTACTTGTTGCTATCTGCTTTGTTCTTCTGCGGTGGCCCGAGACAACTTCAATCCATTCATCTTCTTTGGTTTTATTTGCATTCACATAACTACACTGAGGTTCTATTGTATTGTAATTTGCACACTCAGTTGGGTTACTTTCTGATTGTAATAGTTTAATAATTAATTTGGCTAAGCTGAGTTCCTCTTGTAACTCTTTAAGTTCCTTTTTCCTTGTTTATACAGTACTTACACTCACTCACATCCCTTAATCTTGTTTATTCGCCGAAACACAGAGCACTGAAATCACTTTCGTTCTTACCTGCCGCCATCTTGCAGTAAATGCTTTCATGTGACAGAGGGTTCTGTGCAGACTGATCTTTATGTTTTATCTCCAAAACTGTTGATCACATTTCAGTTAAATTTGGTAATGGCTGTCCACACTGAATGTGGTTAACTGAAACTACCGACTTTCCCATAAGAACTCATTCTGCAAACAATTTGTGCAGAGAACGAAACATATATACCTCATTAACAGCTAGAAACTATTTGGAACATTTTTCCATCTGGTGAATATTAAATGAAATACAAGTAAAAATTATTTCAGAATCCTGTTAATGTGAACAGCTTTGCAATAATAAACTTGTAAGTGCAGTGTTACAGAACTGATAATCCTTATCTGTTAATGAATAAAATACATAGTTTAATATATCACAACACTACACTATTCACACATTTGATCCTATTTCTTTTCAACATATGCATTTTTACTTTTTTCAGTTACCTTTACTGTACTTTATCATCTATATGTAACTATCATTCAACTTTATTTTGCCAAACTTAATTCAAAATCAACACTGGTAATGACATAAAGGGCTGTAATTTATCATCTGAGAAATTAAAATGAATGTGACAGAGTGTGGATAGTATTTTATGGCAATAAAACAAACTATTCAGAAACCATAAAAAACAATTCATTTAAGACATATTTAATTATTAACAGAATTTCACAAACTGCACAGGTAATATGATTCCATATGTAATATTCTGTCAGTATTTAAATATTACACCATGGGAGCCAGAAGGTACATAAAGATACAACTTAAGTGATAGAGTCCAGTCTGTTTCACAGAGTTGTACAAAAGGCATACAATTGTTACATTATTCATTTAATATATCTGTAGAAAATTTGGTGTCCACTGCCCTGCTATCAGATTCATATAAACCATAAATTAATCTCACATTTTGAAAATAAGTCAACATATATCAAACTTTACAATTTGAGTAGCATGGTGTAATTTCGAAAGTTGTCATTGTTATACATTGTGCTTTATCCAATGTACATTGCTGATACATTCACTTATTACTCCCACATTTCAGAGAGCATTCTTTGAAGATATGAAGGCATATGTATGGTTACTTTGTCAAACTATTATACTGTGTGTATATATACAATCATTATTACAACAAGTGTGTTACAAATAAAACAGAGAACAAAAAAAAAAAAAGAAAGAAAGAAAACTAAGATTGCTGACACAACAATATATTGTTCTAATATTCTATTATACAGCTGGTGATAGACTTTGAAAGCATGTGTATAAATACAAGCCAAGGATACACAGGATGACTGTAAAGTAAATGTTGCAAGATACAATGAATGGCAATAATTCTGTGTTATCAATTTCTCATTGGGACAGTTTTGCAAGATTAGATTAATGCAAGGTGGAGCATGACCACATTTTGTGCCTACTGTTCATGCATGGCATTATAAACCATTTTCCTGATCAGTGTATTTGGCATCAAGAACCGATAAAATGGCCTCCACAAAGTCTTGTTTAACACCATGCAATTTTTTTTTTTTTTGTGCAGATGACCCAAAGAGAAAATCTACCAATCACAACCCAAAACACTTGATGAACTGGAACAAGCCATTCAAGATATAATTGCCACTCTTCCTGTTGACTTCTTAAGCAAAAATGTTGATTTTGTGTCTTCTAAATTGCTTTAGTGTTTGCAGAGTACTGGGGCCTATGTTGTATAATGTATGGGGTTTAAAATGGTTCAAAAATTGTAACAATATAGCACTCGGTTTGGGAGACACAGATACTTAACAAACTAAATGGTAGTGTGTGGACTTAAGAATTCTGCATAAATTGTAGCAATATAGCAATCTGTTTGGGGGGTATAGCCATTTAACATTTTGTAATTAATGTTCAGTTGTGCTGTAGGTGGACAATTTAAAAGATGTCTCTGAATTCAAAATAGACAAGAGCCAAAGCTGTGGAACATATAAGATGAAAACTGGTCAGCTAATGATTCACTGCACTAATAATATGGGGAAGAAGTACACTACTACTTACCTCTGGTAGAGACCGAGCCCATCACTGGACATGGTCTTAAGCTGGTTCATTTCAGTCCCCTTCCTGTATCCCAAATATTCATTTATGTCTTCCTGTCACCTTCTCAGTCTTCAGGCTGGAAATTTTGCAAGAGATTTCCCCACTTCAGTTCCACATGAATTTCTAGTCCTCACTTATCGGTGCTAAAGCATGTCCTTATATGGTTCAAAAGCAAGTGATGTCCTAATTAACATGTAGAGAACCCCATTCATTAAAAGTTGCCTGCTTTCTTTTACTGCCCTACCATTAGACGAAGCTGTATATATTACAACTCTCTTCCCACATCCAGCATGTCTTTCTTTGGTTTAAATATTTATTCAGGAAGTTATTTTCAACTATAAAACTTACATAATACCCTGAAGACTCTTTCAAACTGCTTTGTTTTCCATTGTTCAGGTTGTATGAAACTCAGGTGAAGAAAGTCATAAAGGTGCAATCAATGATGCGTGCCTTCTTGGCGAAGCGGAGCATTGCTGCCAATATGCACAAACTCCATAAGAATTCTGGTAAACGAGATTCTACTACTGCAGAAGTCAGCAGCAATAGTTAAGCATTACATAACACTGCTAGTTTTATCAAAGTTAACTATATTGCTGTTCATTATGCTAAAAGAATATAACATTACTGACTGTAGCTTTACTGCTTGATACACAGATTGTATATAGTAGCAGATGCCATATAGGATACATTTGGTTCCTTGAACAGGATCAAACAAAATGTCGTTGCTTTAATAAGGACATTATTGTACCAAAAAGATCAGTTTCTTAACTGAAACACAATTTAAGAAAATGTGAAAAAGGGACAAATGGAAGTTACCCAAATTTATGATACTTATATGTGCATATTTGTGAGTATAACATTAAAACTGATCCGTAAAAAATGGGATGGGAGTGTAGGGAATGAATTTATCTGTCACAGCATAGAGACCAGACTTTGGATTGTGTGAACACAATAATATACCTTCAAGATCCATAAGTTTTGTAGAATCTTTTCATTAGCTGGGCAACTAATAGCTTCCATAAAGGGACTCTGCTTAATTGAGTTAGTTGGTTAAAATATAAATACAGTAACAAGTGAGCAAAAACAGAATATTCACTTCTGTGCATAAGGTAACATAAAGTTAAACTAAATTACATTAAATAAACCATCACTTAAAGTGTGAAATATCCACCTGTCCTGTGGCTGCATCCTCACAGTTAGGCTCATGGCTGGGCACAAATGGTTGTTGGAAGGATGGGTGAATGCACTGCTAGCTGCCCTCCCCCATTAAGAGGGTTGCTGTTAGCCAACAGCGGCAGTTGTGGTTTTTTAAATTTATCCCAAGACAGCAATACAAAATGGATGGCCCACAGTCTGAGCAGCTGCATTTACCCAGTGCATAGAAAATATCCAGATTAAAGTAACCTGAATATTTTTACATCACTTAACCATGAATGAGCATTGGCCAGGGGCACACTAATTCAAGGTCACCTGTATATTATAATTACCACGCTGTATATTTTGTCTTGCATTCTTGTTATTTGGTTGATTTCCAGAAAGATATTGTTAGAGCACTAGTCTTGTAATATGTTTCAATTGTGCAGCAATGTAAAAGTAGATCGCTGTATTCCATCTGTTACTGGTGATGGAATTATTAACTGTATGTAAAAAGTCCAGTTGTGAGTTAATAAAATGGCATTACATAGTCACATTTTATATAATTATTTCTGACCACAAATGTTTTGGAAATCATCCACAGAACTGCCTTTTCAGTAACCTCCACCTCTGCTAATCATAATTACTGTTTCCAGCAAATCCACATGCTAGATTACAAGATGACACTCTTTTTTAACACAAGGCACTGAAACATGTGATTCATTCACATGAAAAGAATTTTTAAACTGATATCTCTAAAGGTTACAATGAAGGAACTGAAATATAAATAATAATAAAGGTACAGTAAAGTAAAGTGAAGTAAAGATGTCCCTTGCATGCCATAAAGACGTTGAGGAGGAGCAGAGGTATGGCTCCACTTGGCATTGGATGGAGATAAGTGGTCAGCTTCACGCGTTGGCCACCTTACCTCTGGGGAAAGAATTCCCATTACATATTCACAAGGAAAGTGGGTGGGCCCCAAGGCTGGTCTGCATGTTTTGTAGACGAAAATAATAATAAAACCACACAGAATTTTATATACTTCTTGTAAAGACAGAATATGGTTTTATTTACATGCTAGTACTTCTGACCTGACAGTAACTTTCACATTGGCAAGTCCCTGGCCAAATGCAATATTTCATATGGATTTGTCCTAGCTTAAAAGAAATTCCCATAATACATAATACTAACAACCTGATGTCAATAGTCAAAGTCCAAATAGTTAAACATGACTGTGTTACAAGTATACTACAGATGACCACAAAAAATTAAGTTGGTATGGTTCCTTGTATATTGGTCATGACAGGTACAAACAGAATACTTCTACTGACATTTCATTTGATTTCAGTTATTTTCTACACTAAATGTCTCGACGAAATATTTACTAAGTCCAAATTTCACTGTTCCATTTGCAAGTAATCTCTTGTGATTCTGCTGGGGACAGGTGGATGAAGTGAGATATTTTCCAGCCATAGTGTTGGCTGGGATTACACGTGGCAGGCTTCAAGTATGACCTTCAACTTGATGTCCCAAAATGTAACTCAGCCAGCTTCATTTCTTCAGAAGGCCAACAGTATCTCATCTAAAATGAACACTGGGCACTAAACTTGTTGTGAAGTATTGATAGGATATATGTATTCCCCCTCACCCCAGCCACATTACCTCAAATGTGTTTATAACCAACAGCTCCTTTCACGGTAATTAAAATATTCTAAAATACAGTGCAGGAACTCATCAATCTGAAACGTAGCAACAGAACTTTTTTTTAACCCTTTTACATCAATAACTTTTACAAATTAATCTTTTCCTCCAGCTGTTTGGAATAAAAGGTGAAGTAATTGGTCTTTTTAACACTTCAAAGCCCAAAATTTGTCTAAACAGTATTTACAAATTCAGTTCCTTTTTGTAGAAAACATTGTCCCCATCACAAGCAGAAACTGGTTAATAATGTTGATGGATATAATCACTGTTTATTGTGAGAAACATACAAAACACATAATTACATCTTCTCTGTTACTTCCTGCTAGGGCATTGTTTTTGTACTTCACAAAACTGCTGACTTAATGGCATGTATAAGTATATACAGTATTTATGGTTTTTAATTGTGGTAAGTGCGGCTGGCTTTCTCATATGTGCATCAGGCATATTATGCTTGAAAAAAACAATGGTACAAATTGAGAAGCAATGGAAACTATAATGCATTTGTTACCCCCTTCACAGCACTGAACACTCCTACTGTTAAGTCTTGACAGGTAAGAGGCACCACTTCTAGTTACATAAATTAGCTCTTCCTTCCTCCAATTTATTTACTAGATACCATAATGCACATTTTATACATAATAAGGGATATGATAGTTCAAATTACATAAAAAAAAGTACAGGCTAAAGAATTAGTTTTGTTAGCTTAAAATCATGGACACTGGCCAGTGAACAGTAAAACTTTTCTTCTGGAAAAGCTTTGTACTGATAGTCATGTTCATTTTTAATTACTTTCAGATAGCATATTTTAAACGTTAACTGACTCATGAGCAATACATAATTGTTTACTTACATCACAAGACTTCTACCCAGTCCCTCTTAAAAAAGACACATAATAAAACATGTACTAAATAATATTGATCATTACCGGAAATAGAATTAGGTATTTTTGCAGCATACAAAAGATCCCTCATAAATAAATCAAATTGTTATACTTAAAAAATTAATTTACTTATGTATTAATACAAAAAAAGAAAAGGAAATGCTATTTATATTCGTTAACTTCAACAAATTTAGATTCACCCATTTACAAAGCATCACCATTATTTTAATTTATTTTGTTACATTTTTATGCTGTAGTGGTTTGTGCCCTAAGAGAGTGCCTCTCCACTCTAACATCATCACAGTACTGATTATATTCTTGTACAATATTAATTGTATTGGCAGGTGACTGTATAACAAAGAAGGAGGTTAAAAACAAACAGAAGATTTCAAAGACCAGTTCATATTTGACTGAGGAATCAGCTTCTGTCATCATCCAGAAACGTAAGAATCAGTGTTGTGTGTTACATATAATTTTCTTTTTTAACCCTTTGTCATATCTGCATTCACTGTGTGTTGACACTACTAGACCATTTAATTTGAATGTCCTTTATAACAATGTAATTCAATATGTTAAACATGACAAGAGATTGTAATTTTATTGTGTTTGACTGTGTCATGTGGCAAAAGGTTAAGTGTATTATTTGTGTACAGTGTTCATAGTGCTCACATCAGTCCAACAATTTAATTTTCATAAAATTACCAACAATTTACATACCATTGCATTTTAACATCACCAGACACATACTGGCTCCACCTGCCATCATCAGTGGTGTCTGTAATTTCTACTCCAACAAAATGTAAAAAGCCTGTTGTAAACTACAGAAAAATTATTTTTAAAATCCTAAAATATTTCCAGACTGAGGAAATTTAAAAAAGTAAAATACAACAAATAAATGTTTAATTACAAAACTCTCCAAAATATTTCTGTCTTTTACTAACTCTAAAAGTGAGCTAACTTAAAAGATAATAATCTTCAATCAAAACACAACATATCACTCATTTGTGACAAAAGTGTCACAACTCAAAATTTGGCATTTTTGAGTTTTTGGTGTAGAAAGACACGTTTGTAGTTTCACTTTTAACAGGTATAGTGTCATAACGCAGTTTGCAAAACTCGCCGCTGGAGAGCAGTTGTGTCATCGTTGCACTCATAGAAAATTATAGCACTTCAAAACCTTAAAAGTTTTTCCTGAAAAATCACAAATTTTGAGTTGTGCCACTCCTATTGCAAATGAGCGATATATTTTCTTGCTCTACATAGGGACCTCTTTCAAAATGAATAATCCATCATCAGGCTGATATAAGGCTTAACTCCAAATGAACTATCCAATACACCCTTCCCTCTGTACCTAGATCTTCTTCAGCGATCGCTTCCATTCAGGCTTTCTGACCAAAGTTCTGTATGCATTTCTTATTGACCACAGCATGTCGCATGTACTGGCCATCTCATTCTCTCAAAATTATTACAACAGCTGTACATATCCTACTCAGTTTAAAATGTCAAGAGACATAAAACCCAACAGACATCTATAATTACAGGAATAATAATCTGAAAATTCCTGTCTCTCTTTCAGAATACCGTGGATATCGTGCAAGGAAAGAGCTTGGGATAACGACAAAGCGTAAGATACATTGTTGTTGTTGTTGTTGTTGTTGTTATTGTTGTTGTTGTTGTTGTTGGTGGTGGTGGTGGTGGTGGTAGTGGTAGTAGTAGTAGTAGTAGTAGTAGTAGTAGTAGTAGTAGTAGTAGTAGCAGCTGCAGCAGTAGCAGTAATAAAAATAACCATACTGTGTGTAAGATAGTACAAAGTAGGATATTGGTATGAATGTGTATTGCAGGGAGTGAGATAATGCTTCAGAATGTTTTCACATCATGTCATATTTTATGGTGTGTGTGTGTGTGTGTGTCTCCACAGATTAACTTTGGAATCAAGTGGTGGATATTCATGAACCCTACTGTTCACATTGTGCCACCAAAGGCTACTTATATTTCTTATTTCTGATATGACAATTCCCCAGTGACTCACTGTTAATTTTGGTATGGTTTTTGGGTGGCAGCAATGCATAAAAGTGCACTGCTTTATTGATGTTTAGGAGGATGTGTTGCCTCCATCTCCAAGGTCAAACTGAACTCGATCCCAGGTCCTCTTTTCCTCCCTTAGGCCAGATGAGCCACTGTGTACCTAACCAAACTTATCAGTCATACATACCTTGACCCTAAAGATGGAGGCCAAATGTTCCTCCAACTCACTGGCACTGCAGCACACTTTCACATGTAGCAAAACTCCAAAACAGAATCAACAGGCTAAATGTAAACATGGAAGTTATGTGACTTCTGAGGTGGTAAAACATTCTGTGTAGGAGGACGGAAATGTTAGATGGTAACTTGTCATCCAAAAACAAAAAACTGTTTTATGTATATGATGGCAGTACCTAATGAAGTATTTAACTGATAAATGTAACATTTTTTAGCCTACAAATTCATATGAACTCTTAGTATGTTTCTAAACATGGTCATAATGCAGAACTTTTAGTTCATATCAACTAGAAGAAATCCGTTTTAACGCCTTTATTTTCAATACATTGTATATTTATTCATTTATATTATCATTTAAATACCACCATTTTTAATAAGGTATTTCAAAGAACATAGGCATCATAATTACTTACCCAAACTTCTCATTCTCAAACTAATGGTCAAAAATGAACAACATAGCATGTGTATTTCTCCATTAACCTAAAAATCTAAACTCTGCTTCAAGAGTACTGCATTCTGGCATGTCACACCATGTAGTATGATAGATAATTACAAATGTCTTTGACAAATCTGCTGTCTACATCACCCTGAAGGTGGAGGCAAAAGGTCCCTCCGAAACATCAGTGATTTCTACCAGACTGCATGGTGTCAGACATAAGAAGGCAGTAAAATTCCATTAATCTGGCATGCACAGGAATGCACAGGTACCAGATTATCAGACTGTACCTACACTGACCTAAGTTCTTCAAGTAATTATTTGTCACTGTTGGCACGCTTGGTCTGCACAACTAATCATAAGAATATTCCATTTGGATATCTTCTTCATCTGCTGTTCCAGGGACCTCAGGGTCCACTTGTATGTTTCCTGGAGTGTTCAGAGTTGAAGTTGATGGAGTAGGAGACCAGTGGTCAGGAGATACCACAACGGTTGATGTACAGACACACTTGGAGGCATTTTTGAACATGTCCCTAAGATTTGCCTGTTGGATTGATGCAGCTATGTTCTGGTAAAAAGCAAAACTTCAGGTCTTGGGATAATCAGTTGATGGGTTAAAGGAATTTTGCATTCATCACATAAAAAGGTCAAGAAGTACCATACATATTTAGGGTGCGTGCGAAAAAAAAAGTACGTAACCTATACAATAAAAAGATCATAGAAAGCAATAGTTGTATACTTGTAATACATGTATCTATAACTGTGCTGGGCATTTTCCTATTTGTTGAAGCCAAAACTTTATTTATGTCATCAAGAGTTATGTGTCAATTCCTCTTGACCTCTGTTTCCAGTAGTAGTTCCTCCTTTATTGTAGCAGAGCATTGTGTAGTGGTTTTGACGCTATTCTTGAATTACAAATAGTTAGTTCTTCCATATATTTTTGTTTTATTAAAATATTTCATTACTTTAGGTGGTACTGTCTGCCTTGCATGAATATCATGCTCTATTGTATGGATCACTTTATCCCATGCCAATTAATGGACCCTGCTAGGTACATTTTTTCCAAAGCTCCTTTTCCTGCATATATTTCTTGTACTGTCTTTTCTGCAGACACAGCATATACAATTTCCCATTTTCTATGACTGCAGTTCTTGTATCATTGTTCCACAGTCTTAAGTACCTTACTGCCTATGTTACTCTTTTTTTTTTTTAATATTTATTTATTTATTTTTGGGATATATTCTCATTATAAATTTATCATACTCATCTGAATATATGGTGAGAATTTTTCCCACGTTATCATCTGAAAGCTGGGGATCATTACCATGCCATTGCACACACGTTCAACATGTTATGTGTAGGTATTTTCCTGCAAAACGAACATTGTGAAGACATTTATCTTATATTCAGGTTAGTACAGTACATAATCAAAAGTGGAGTCTTCTCTTTGCATATTTTGTTATTCTGCTCTGATACAACTATTTTGTGCTTTCCTCTTGTAATAGGTACATTTTACATTTCTTCTCCTTTGGTGTCACATTCTTAAAATGCATTTTATTTACAGTGATGCATAACATGTTTAGATTACTACCAATTAACTGTCATGATATGCAAAAAGCAAGTAGCACAAATTTTCATTTAATAGAAAGAAAAGAAAGGTTTTAAACCTACCACCCTTAAAACTGTGCCATCCCAGGTGCTATCACATCCTGTAAGTGAGTATCTACTCTCTTCTTCTGTAAAGTGATGGCCATTGAAACGTCAGTTACTTAAAAACTTTACAGGATAATTTCAATTATATATGATAATTAACATTATGCTGATGATTATGATGGTGACGGTGGTGGTGAAGATGATGGTAGTAACAGCAAAAGACAGCAGTTAACACCATTTTCTTTAGTTAGCATATTGCATGGTGAGCCCTTACTATGAAGAAGACCATAAGAATGTCAATATGTGTGCTGTACACTGGAGTAACTGTCTGATGTGCTCGCAGGAGTCACAAATGTAAATGCAATGGAATACATGCAGAAGTATTACAGAAGATGGAGATCAAAAACCATATTTCAAGTGTTGCTGAGGTATCGTGCTGCCAGACAACAGGATCTAGTCTACTTCTCCCAGCAGGTTAGTTATCATTACAGACCTTCTGAAATGCTGACCGCAGCTTTGTCATACAGTTAAGAAAGGCATAGATGTTTTTATTAAAATTCATAACACACAATTACCTTAGATCAAAAACAGGAACTTCTTATGCAGTTTGTGTTTGTGTGTGTTAACCCTTATCCTGCTGACATGGGAAATATGGTGAGCTCCTAATAATGCCACCAGATGGCAAGTGGGATTTAACTCGGTGTTTAAAGGGTTAAATAAAGAATGACTTGAAACACAGTTATATTGATCTGTCTATTAGCTTTCCAGTGATGTTGTTTCATGTTCTGTCACTTGAAAGATATGGATAAAATTGGGTAGAGAATGCCTGTAACTACTGCAAGCTACCGTGGGAAGTTAATGTCTATGCTTTCAGTTTAATAGAACTCTGCTCTATGTAAAGGAATAAATTCATTTTTTTATAATTTAAAAAACATGCTATACACACACACACATACACACACACACACACATATATATATATATATATATATATACACACATACACACACAGACAAAATAGCAAAATATTTTTAAAAGTTACAGATTTTTAATTTGAATGCACATTATTTGAGAACACTGAATATGTATGAATGCCTAAGGTGACATATTTCCAACATTCAATCTTTTCACAGATATATGAAAGGGAATCAGCACAGTTATGTGTCACATGTGTTAAATATGTTACTCAATCTTAGACTCACTCATTATAAAAAAAATGTTATTACTTTCACGTATGTGTTACACTTGTATACGTGTTATTTTATTGTGCTAGGTCCACCTCTACAACCAGAATACCATGGGTCAACTGAATAAATGCAACAACATATCCATATCCCTCGATGGTGTGGAATGTGGAGCCCTCGCCTCACTTATCCTTGGCAACAGGCAGCCTACAGTCTGGAAATTGCCCGTCCATCTGCAGCAAGACTACCCATACTTTGACACAGCATATCTCGAGAATTATGTGACATCAGGGTGAGCATAAAACAGAAAGGATACATGGAATTTCATAATCAGATGAAGGTCTTCTGTTGGATATCTGAACCATGTAGTGGTTCATTGTCATGGTTTTGGAGGAAGGTTGGAACATTTAACTACTACATGATGCAGAAACACAAATAAGATCATCATATGATTGACAACCACTTCAAAAACCATACAACTTGTATAGAATGTCGTCATGTTAACAGGGAATATTGTATTCTTTTACGATATTCGTCTTTGGTGATACTGTGGCCAATAAGATATATGACAACACAATTTACAATATTTAAAATGTCAGCCATATTATCATTACTAGCTCTGTGAATTAATTTATAAACTGTTGTCATACAGCAGGCTGGTGCAGTAGTTTCAAACACAATGGAAAGACTTCAGTAAATAAACAAATGAAACAGAGGTGTGAAATTGAAACAGTTCAACTAGAAAAGAACAGAACTGAACAATGTGGAAGTTAAACGGTGATGGAAATTTAAAACATGAAATAGGATTGTGGTCTTGAGCAATTTGGGTAGAAGTGTGGGCAAATAAGGATTAGGAAAATGTTAGAGAATATATAACTTACATAAAAAAAGAAGGCCACAGTACTGTGGCTTATTGGAGATTGAACTGTTTGATAAATAATATTCTACATTTTTACAGGGATGGAAATACATTAAACCACAGATGTTGACCAGTCTGTGTCAAATACAGAGAGATATGAAACTGGCCAGACCTTTTAAAAAAAAAAAGAGGAATATATGAAAACTTGAAAAATGTGTGAATTTAAAAACTGCAAGAAATTTCCTTAGAGACCTAAATTAATTTAAGAATGGCTAACAATTAAAATGAACTTGATAAAAATAAGAAAGGTTGTGAGTAGATGCTTCAGCTATTAAATGTAGATTAAATAATTAAGGCAGACAGAAATGCATACGGATGGGCTAATTGTGCCTGATCTTAGTATTAAAAATTTTACTAATAGAGGCTAAAATCACCCATCACACTTACCGATTAAATTGTAAGATGGTATTCTAAACAGAAAGGAAAGCATTAGAGCCATAAAGCCTCCAATTTAGATAGCTTATTTTGAAGAACAGACAGTTTCCATCGCAGTGGGACAGACTGTGTTGTTGACAGTATGAGTGGAAAACTGTGTCCCTGATGGGAAAAACTGGTACTAGAATACTGTACCACTCACACAGCAACTGTGGGAAGTCAAATGAACTAACTGATGAATAGTGAATTAAAACTCTAAGAGATAATAAACAAATTTGGGGAATGAAATCAATTCAGAGTCTTCCAGTAGATATTTTGGAAAGCCCCAGTCCCCACAAGAGTTTAAAATTAATTTTACTTGTAATTCTGTATATTTCATAGGCTTTGACATTAAGGTGTTGTTGATACACGTGTATTATTGTGTATATATATATATATATATAGATTTTTTTCATTGGAGAGTAACTAGCATTTGTCAGCTTGAGTTCAAATTATAAAGTACACATCACTTGGACAGTCTGGGAACAAAATAAGCAGCAGAACTAAATTAATATTGCAGCCAAGTGATTTGTTATACTGTAGTCATCTCAGGGTACAGTTCATGTATTAGTAAATACCGAATGTACATTATTTTTCACTGTAGGTCAGACATCCAGGAATCATGGGATGCACCACTTCAGAAAGGGAACCCTTTGCTACAGAAAATGGATAAATGTTCCATGAAAGGTAACTTTATACACACAATGTCACATGAACACAATCTTTCATAAGATTCACAGCATGTTCAGCACTGTTTTCTCCACACCTAATGTCAGAAGTCTTCAGTAATGTATATGGTTTGTATTAGGGAGGTTTACAATTTGGACTGCAGTCCCTGCACCAGCTGTCATGAGGCTCCTCATGGTTCTTCTTAGTCCTTTATATTATACAGCTAGAATAAAACCTTTAGATGGATAAGGACGACTTTCTCCAGTTTTTTTGTGTAGTAGAATCCTAATTTAAGTTTCCTAGATTTAAGATTTTCCTGCATTTTAGGTTCATTTTTTTGTGTCCCTAGCCAAAAAAGATGCGTAATTTTCTCAGTTTCATTTTTCTCAATTCTAGGTTTTTCCTGCATTTAAGACATGGAAATTTCATCTGTACACTCTTTTTGAGTCTCTATTTAGGGTTCATGTTTATAGCTTTGTAGAATGGGTTGACTGACATCACAATTATGTGCAGTGACAGTGAAGCAATATCAGAATTGATTGCAAGCCATCTCTCAACAGAGAATGTTGAAGGAGCCATTTACATATAAGCATGATTATAACTCAACACTGTTATTGATTGGTCATGAAACATGGATGTAATGTATCTTATGATTGGTCATCATACACCAAAGTGACAAGAATGGACTCATGGAATGTCTTGTGCAGTGAAACTCTAAATTAGCTTATTTTTTAAATTGTTTCTTTCATGTCCCAGAGCCAGGGTACTGTACTTGGTATAGTGACTAGGGCATGGGCTGGATGACCCAGGATGCATATTCTGGATGGGCAAGAGATTTTTCTCCAGAATGCCTAAATTAGTTCTGGGGCCCACCCAGCCTCCGTTCAGTGGGTGCCAAGGTTCTTTCATGGCAGTAATGTGGCTGGGGTGGGAAGTTAATCACTCACTTCCAAGAAGAATTAGGAGAAGTGTACCTCTCCTCCCCCTGTATGCCTGTGTGGCATGAACAGTGACAGCTTTTTCTCCTTCATATCCCATTAAATAAATATAAAAGTATGAATATAGAATGGAGTGATAGTAAGCATAATTAGGTACAAATATAGAGTGACTGTAGTGTTTTGTAACCACAGTAGCAATTCTGTGTTTGATTTTGACACAACCTCTGTTTAAGACTTTTCTCAATCTAAGGCAAACAAATCATAACTGGGAGTTCTGCTGTATTTCAATGTACATAATCATTCATCCTCTCATGTAATCTGACACTATAGAAGCTCTCAAATTGATACAGCATTAGTAAGTAAGCTATACATAAATAATAAATAATATATTTTAGTCCTGTTCATGGAAAAGTCCACATATTTGTAAGTGAAAACTTGACATATTTTTATAGTGATCTGCTCCATCTCAAAGTCAAAACATTAACCTCTCATCTGCAAATCACACTCTGATGTGTTAATGAATCAGGGGATGTAATATCCTGATCATTTATACAAAAGAAGGTTATCTGTTGTAGAGTATGTGCTTGCAAAATGGTTGGAAACTGGCAGAGGGGTAAAGAAAGTAATTTTTCCTGAAGGACTTATACAGAATGTGACAGAATTAGCTAGAGAAAGGACAACAAGATTGTTAATGGTGTCCTGGGTGACATAGTGCATAGACTTTATGAAGCCATTATTACTTGCAAATGTCAAATGGTTTCATGGTACATTCACCACACATGTATAAATGTGATTTCACTTATGCTGTAAGAAAAGTACGGCCCTCCCTGTGCTGATTTTTTTGCTTTCACAAATACACTGAGTATTTTATGCCCAAAGTAAACAGTGGCTTTCACAGCACTGATTTAACCATAACTCATACTCACCCAGTAATATTTTTGGACATCTCTGAATTTTAACCAAGCAGAAAATAAGGACAAAATTTAATGTATGCCCATAGGTAAACTGTACCTTTCACTATATGGATTTGCACGAAAATTCACAGTCACTAAAAGGCACTATGGGACAGGACATCACATCTGTAACGAATGCCAAAAATTAATAATTGTGTTATTCATTGTCTATGCTATGTAGCAATATAGTTAAATTGCAACAACAAAGTAAAAGAAAAACTCTAACATGGTAATGAAAAATAATTATTTAATTACCCTATATGTTAAAGACAAGCAGGTGCAGGCCAGTTTCTCTCCCATCCCAGAAGAGCATGATCCACACAAGGAGCATTTCATACACGTGCCATTCTGCAGGGACCCAAAGCATGTATCAGCAGGAAAATCATTACAAGACAGAAGTGGGACACCCGATAACCAGAATACCACATGTGAACAGACAGTATGTCTACCATTATGTGTTCTACAATACAATAGACAACGGAATTCTGATCGCAAGAAACCTGAAGTATACAATCCTAATAAAGCCAGGCACCTTGGGGTAAGGTTCTAACAATTAGTACCTTAAATTATGGTCGCAGCCAAATGCTTCTTATGTGGTGAGCTGTAGTTTTGAGATCATTAAAAAGAGATGACTACACTGTACTACATAGGAGCTGACAGGCAAAAACATGAAGGCCTAGCAACTGCCCAGTACCAAGTTACTAACTAAATCCTTGTTGCTGGGGCCATATTAGTTCAAAGGCAGCATATACTAAAATAAAACCCATGTCATAACTTAATGAGCTGGTGTATGTTTATTTTTTTATATCACATTTATAGCCCTGGATTAAAATAATGTCTGGTCCCATGAGCTTCAGTATCGTTTCAGTCCACTGCCCTGTATCCCCTAACAGAGGATGCTTCTCATGTTTATGAAACAACTATGGATTGAATGAGTCTGGCATATTCATCAATTTCTGAGATGTTGTAGCATTGATAAAATTAGCATAATGGGTAGCTGGAAGCTGCAATTGGATCACAAATATCAGCAGCGTCCTCTATAGAAAGATATTCTCCACAGCTCCGGTATTAACATTTTCAAAGTGACAAATACTATTCATTACTGAGTAACTCCATGGAGGAGATCACTCTTCAGAAACTAACAGTTATCCAGCCATTAAAGAAATTCCTTGCACTTTAAGGAAACCATAACTTCACCACCATATTCACAAAGAACCCACCACTGATCTCTACCCTCTGCCAGAAGAATCTAGTCTACATCCTCTCATATATGTCATATAAATCCCTAATAAGCCACTTTCCTTCCGGTTTCACACAAAAGAGTAAGCAAAATGGCTGAACTTTGCATTTTTGAAAGGAACCAGGATAACAGTTTCTGAACTGGAGGAGATGGCCTCCAGATGTTGAGGGTTACTGCAAAGGTACAGGAGGTCACTGACATACAGGTCATTGGATACAAGGGTGAAAGCTGTAAAGTGTTCTATTTTGAATTCTGTCTCAGTGACTTTACTGCTACTAATTATGAAGTTATGTTCGAAATATGTAGAGCCATTTAAGACCACCGGACAGAGGTCTGTATTTGTCCACCTTATTACCTTCTGCCTCTCAAAAGGAAAACAACTTACAAAGAGATATAGCCCAAGAGCATTTAAACTGTTAACATTATACAAATCAACAGATGGCAGTTAGTTTCACCTGAATGATGATTTTAAAATTTAACTTTATTTAACAGGTCCCAAAATCTAGAATCCTAATAAGAACATGATGATTATGAACTAATGCAGCGTTGTCCATATATGGATGTCCACATGCAGATCTTATAAAAATGAAAGATACAACAATAACAACACGTGACCCTTATAACAGTGTAACATGTAACACTAATTAGCTGTAACTCCCCTAGCAGTGTAACAGATAACAGTAAAAAGCTGTAACTCTGCTAATGGTATAATGTATAACAATAATAAGCTGTAACTCTTCTCCTAGAGACAAAGACAAGAGCCAGACAATCATTCAACAGATTTGGAGAACAATATAATACATGATACCATCCCAATGTGTAACCAGAGAAATATCATCCCACCAACATTGCAGCAAGAACACAAGAGATCAGGGGATATTCCCAACAACAGTAATTCACAAAACACAGAAAATAGTGCAGGGTTAAGAAGATATTCTGTAGTGGAGAAACAACCACTGAATTTAGAAAACAATAACAAAGGGTAAGTTCATGTAGACTGGAGTTTCAGAAATAAGATAAAGAACATTCTGATGCTAAGAACTTTAGTCTGACTTCAAAGTATATGTAATATGCAGCTAGCATTTAAGCATCTGTTCCACTATGGCACCAAGGCTTCTATCCAGGCATAGAAGAAATCAATGTCAAATGTTTGTAGCCAGGAGGTGACAGCTTGCTTAATGCTGGCATCTGCTGCAAATCACTTTCCAGACTGGCGCTTCTTAAAGAGTCCAAAGACATGCAAATCAATTGGTGTACAGTACAGACTGTAGTGAGGGTGGTCCATAACCTCCCAACAAATGCCACAACCTGTCACAAGTCTAGTTCACAGTATGAGGCCAAGTGTTACCGTGCAGAATGATGGTGCAGCAAGCCATGCCTTTTGTAGTGCATAGGCAGCTGTAACCTCTCAACTGTACCACAGTAACATTCAGCAGCTGATGTTACCATGGTCAAGGGAATCCACAAGCAGCATGCATTTATGGCCCAAAAAGTTGCCAAAATCTGATAGCATTGCTTTTAATTTCTTTCCTGGGGGGAAATGAGGGGTATTTCCAGTTTTGGGTGTCACATGTTAATCCATGTGTCATCCCCTGTAACCATACACTGTAGACACTGCTCTCCTAATTGGCATAGTATGTCAAATGCATGAGGGAGAGTCCTGTATGAAGATCTATGTGACAGCCTGAGAAGTTCTTTGGTACCCAGCATGCACATCTTTGTCTAATCCAGTTGGTCATGGACCATGCTGTGTGCATTACCACGTGAAGTATCTAGCACTGTCAGTCAGCTGAATGTGTCTGTTCTGTCTAATTAGGGCATTGGCACAACACACATTGTTAGAGATGGTGGATATGATTTGGCATGTCACTCCTTGTCATCAAAATCTGTCCTGCCATTATTGAAAACATTTCACCATATCCACATTTGTTTTTAGGACATTACATGTGCTGTGTACACCTCCACCAACTGGCAATCAATTGACACTGGTATAACATCCTTCACACACAAAAATCAAATCACACTGAGTACTTTGACATTTGACAATGTTTCTAGTAGGCCTGCCATCTAAATGGTGATGTGACATGTTCATGGAGCCCTCTCATGGCTGTATGATAACACAGATACTCTAGGCTTGGCTACTCCTTACTTACTTACTGCATGGTGCTGAGTCCTTCTTGAGAATCGAACCTGGTCTCAGTTAGTGAAGAAATTCCTCACATTTTATGGAACACAAAGGTTCATTGTTGTGTTTACAAGAGTCTGCCACCTGTCCCTATTCTGAACCAGATCAACCCAGTCCATCAACACGTGGCTGTTAACGTGGTGAAATCCACAATCAGACGGTGCTATATAGCACTAAACATAGTTACTTTATTCTTCTTTTAATGTTCATGTACACTTCTTTTCAACTACTTACTTTCATCTAATTCTTTAATCAGTTATCCCTGTCAATAAATTACATTCCAGTATAGTGTATTTTAATGCACTGTCACCCACTGCACTTTCCAATCATCAAATCCACTCATCATGAAGTGTGTGCACATTAATTTTATCATTATGTAGCTACTAATAATTCTTCTTATCACAGACTGTATTTAATGTGTGATATGTGATGCTGTAAACTGTGTTTTTGAAAAACAATTTTGTAAAGTTTCATGATAACCTAAGAAATTCATCCAGTATACCTGTACACCTGTACTCATATATTAGAGCAGCACTCACTGAATGGACTTCGGAATATTTTATAGTAAGAGCACATAAATTGAGGTGTCATTTTCAGAAAAATGGCCACAGGCATTGTTTAAAAGTATAAATAATGTATCTTGTAGTCACAAAATTACTGATATAATTGTATATTTGTAACTTTACAGTCATCTAACTGGAAGCTATCAGCCTGGAACATGGGTTGGAGGGACTGACTATTCTAACAAATGCATAACTGAAATGGAGATGAAAGGAAAGCACTTGTGTGATTCAGAGGAAACTGATAAACCACCATTTAACTTCCAGGTAACAAAGAAACTGGATATTGCAAATACAGGACAGTTATGAACCTACACAATAATTCACCACAACAAGTCCAGTAGTGTAATAACGCATTATGCCAAACATGTATAGAACATATGACAGCCTAAAGGACAATGATGATAATGCTAATATTAAGCACTGACACATGATGAGAATAAAGTTACATAGCCTAGAAACGCTGTTGGCTACTCCAGTAAAATTGTTTTTCTAATAGCCACATTGTGGTGTGCGTATAATGAAGACACTAATTTGTATTGATATCGCAGTACTAAGTGGGTAACTGTTTCACTGGTGAGTAACTTGTGACAAGCCAGATGAAATATGTAACAACACAAACCACTGATTTAAAGTCCATCATGTAGATAGTAGATGGAAGTATGTATATACCCAGCAAGTTTTAATATATTATAATTTGTCTGGGAGATAGTGTTTCTAAAGTGACACCTGTAATGGTACATGCTGAACCAGGTCATATTACATGTGCCCTACTATAGGGCCAGCAGTAGTATGAAGGTCAATCCATGGTCATGATTGAAGGAAAGATGAGGGTGACACATCATTTCAGAAACGTTATGAGGATATTCATATTTTCTTTTAACACACCAAAGGTCACAATATATGCGTGCGCGCACACACACACATACACATACATATTCGTCAGTTCTTTCCATAGACTACAAATTATGGTCTCTTCCTCTGAAGGAAGTGTTTAAATTACAAGCATTTGGAAATAATACATGATCTAAAACAAATTAAGAACATGAGAATATAGAATATAACATGACAATGAATTTCATAATTTATACAGGTAACCTAGTGCTATGACAGTGAAATTCAGGAAAATATGATGGACAGAACATACAGCTAGGATGGAGAAGACAAAGAATCCATATAGCTTTTGGTAGGAAACCCTCTTGGAAACGTACAAAAACATGAAGATAAAATCCCTCTGGGATGTTACAAACACTGCCTGACCCTGAAGAAGAATGCATTAGATTCCTCAATAAATATTGACAACAAGGAGTGACATCCTAGAAGACTTAAATCTTCATCAGCACCACTGAGAGAATCTCAAATCTTGCATCCATAAACACCATCAAAATGACAGCATGAAGATGCAACACCTAATTCTGTGAAACATGTTTTATCTGCACAAGTCTTTCATCCACCCAATAGCTTACAATTGTAATTTCTCTGTAATGAATTGTGGTCATTTCCAGGTTAAAATATCTAAGTTATGAATTCTTATTTACAGGGAATGCTGAGAAAAACTAACATTAACCGAGCTTCCCTAAGAAGAGCTAATGACAACATATCAGAAAATGCAGCAGAACATACCCTGGACCAGAAACACAACAAAAACTATTCAGTAAATGAAGAATACAATGTTACATCAAAAAGCATCATATACAACAGAATAAATACATCTGACAGCAGCAGGGCAGCCTCAAGAAATCCCTGGCATGAAAATGAACAATGGAATAGACATGATCCTAACAGCTCCACGAATGGAAGTGAACAGCAGAATACAAACAGCTCCATTAATTCTTGGAATGGTGTTGGAAACAGTTCCAGTTCCATTAAATTTGCCTGTGTGGATTCCTTGAACAGAAATGAGGATCAAATTAAGGCCAGTTCCCAGAAGCCCTCGGATGAAAACCAAGTGGATCACTCTGAATCCATGAAATCTCAAAATATATATAAAAAGAATGGAAGACTGGATTCTAACAGGCCTTCACTAAATAATGAGCAACACTCCTCAAAGAATGGACCAAATTTCAGAAACTCATTAAGTAAATATAAGGATAATAGCTACAGAGAAAGCAGAAGTCAGTTGGAGGATGAAACCAGAAAAATAACTACAATAGAACTGATTCCAGGTCTAATAATACAAGGAAAAGTCACAGAGCTGTAGAAATCTTGCCAAAGAACCTGAGATCATACTTTAAATATTCAAAATTTGATATAATGGGAACTTCACAATTTGGTCACATTACTGAATTTGAATATATATATTTATTTATAAAGGTAATTCATTGAAATTTCAAGTCGTCTAGAATGTAATGCCATGTCAATTGGTAAATAGTTATCACAATTCAAAATCAACCATGGTGTAGCATCCCAGAAGACTAGAATCTCCATCAGCACCACTAAATCCCCGTTTATGCATTCCTTTTCAAATCACTTGTAACTCCTAGGAGATGTAAAGACCACATGCAGGCAGATGTACAAATTTGTTCTGTGAAGCTCCTAGGATTTCCAAACCACACATGAAAGTAATGCATAAGCAAAGACTGGGAATATATTTAGCTCCATTGTCTAATTGTTAGCAAGCAAATAAATGTCAAAAATGTTATGTTAGGAAGTCCATAATAAAACCCCAAAGGAACACCTCCAAAAATTATTTGTTACTATACTGTCAAATTAAGGCATGGTATTATTGAATTCAGTTTCATAAAATAATTGTTCATTTCTGTTACATGTATGTAGTTGCCAAGTAGCTGTATTTAATTCCATTCCTCCTGAGTGGTTATTCCTATAGATTATATTAGTTTAGAATCATAAACTATCAGTTCTAAATGTGTATTTCAAAATATGAAAACAGTATATTATTTTATGATTTCACAGCCCTGATTCAAAAAAGAAAGGAGATCAGAATAAAGGTGACAATTACAGAGGAATAATGCTTTTAAGTTGTATATACACTCTCAAATACAATAAGCAACAGACTGACAGAATACACAGAAATAAAGTTGATTACCAAAATGGATTCAGAACAAATACAGGAACAATCGATAACATACTTATATTCAGACATGTAATAGTAAATGTATGTGAGTATAATATACAGATAGATACACTGTTCATAGATTTTAAGCAAGCAATCTATAGTATTATAGACATAAAGTGATAAAGCCATTACAGCTACAAGGAATTCCCAGTAAACTTATAAGATTAATAAGTATAACACTCAAACTCTCAAGCAAGAGTAGTTATAGAGAAAAAAATGACACAAAGTTTTGATGTTAATGTAGCAGTAAGACAAGGTGATGCATTGTTAGTCATTGTGTCTAATTTAGTACTGGATTTTAATATAAAGAAATTAGATGCCAGGGGAAATACATGCACTTAAATCGTACAGATTAATGCATATGCAGCTAATGCGGATAATGTCAAGGATTTAAAAGCTTCGGAAGAACCGTTACAGGAGTCCAATAAAGCAGCACAAGGTACAGGACTGACAATTAAACAAGAAAAGAAAGTATATGAGAGTAAGTAAGAAGACACACAATCAGTGTAAGCAGATAGCAACAGGAGGGTACAGGTCTGCAAAGGAATCTAGTTTTCTTACTTTGGATGTTATTATCATATCAGAAGAAATAACAAACATAATTAAAGAAAGGAAATAGAGCATGTTATGTATATAAAGGATAAATGACTTCTAAATTCAATAAAAAGGACAATAAAAGGAATATTTATACGATGTTGATAAGGCTGGTAGTGATCTATATGTGAAACCTGGACATTGTCTATACAAGACATAAATAATTTATTAGTTTTTGAAACCCAAATATTAAAGATGATGTTTGGACCAATCAAGTCTAAGGAAGGATGAAGAATAAGAAATAACAATGGAATGCAGAAGATGCTAAAAGGAAATGATACTGTTAAAGACATCAAAGCATAAAGAATATTGTAGGGTCATCTTAACAGATTGGAAGGTATAAAACTAGTTAAGAAGATTACTGATTGGAATCCTACAGGAGTAAGAACCAAACGACAGCCAAAGAAGACATAGAGAGACAAAGTGATAAATGATATAAAGAAACTAACACCAAGAAACTGAAGCCATATCATCAGAGATAGGAAAGTCCGGAATGATCTGGTGCAGAATACCAAAACCCATGACGGTTGTAGTGACAGAAGGAAAGAAGAAGAAATCTAGCCCTTCAACGTGAGTCTTTTAATTAAAGAATTATAAATTATCAGTTCTAAATGTGCATGTCAAAACATGAAAACACGAAATTATTTAATGATTTCGCAGCTATTATTCAAAAAGAAATTTGGTTTAATCAGTAATTATGTAAAGATTCACAATTATTTATTTTGAAAGACAACTGAAATTATGAGGAAACTGTTAATTTAGTGAAAGTTAAAAATGTGAAGGTGAATGCCCACATAATAAATCCACATTTGCAAAGAAACAGCAGTGCTTAGGAGTGAGAAACCAGATACTGTTTAAACACCACAAATGAAGTAAGAATTTTTAAATAATAAGGTAAACAAATCACAGAAGGAGTAGGACACACATTCCTCATTCATGTGGAAAATGTTCCTCTGTTTGGTCCAATATCATATACTGAAATCAAAGGTTGTTAATTTCAGAATACCTCTTACTCTGAAGTTCCAAAACTTGACTGTAAAAGGGAGACTTAAAGAGTGAGTACGTGCCAAACACCCATATCTTATGGAACACATCAAAGGGACAAAGTGAATTCAGAAATGCTGAATGCTTGCCACTTTCAACATTAGACACTTCTCAGTGCAGTTTTACAAAAGAAATATTGCAAGGCCTATCAATACATTTGGGAGGCTAATGGTGGCACTGCACTACAAGCCAGAAGGTAGCAGGTTTGATTCCCGATGGTGTTATTGGAGTATTTCATTAACATAATCCTTCCAGCCAAACTATGGCCCAGGGTTGACTCAGCTTGAAACAGATGTGAGTACCAGGAATATTTACTGGTTGTTTAAGGTGGCCAATGCATACGGCTGACAACCTTAACACCTTGGTGGGACGACTGTCATGAAATCTGGGAGCCTCAACCTCCTGGAATCCTCAGGCCTGTACACAGATTGCTTTACCTTTTTCTACATAAATACATCTATGTTGCATAGATATTAAACTAGGCAACACACCGTGGAAGTGAATAAGTCACACTCTGTTTGCCATGGTTACCATTACATACTGCTGTGTTCTCTGTGAGGCACATGCTGAGGTAGAAGAAATAGTCAAGCATCAAACATGTACTACAAAACTACAGAACCAGATGGATGCACTCTGACAGATATCAACACTTGGTTTATTCTAAGAATACAGCACTAACTGATGAAAGATAATGTATAGATGTGTATACTATGGCAGCCCATCATATAAAGGGTTACTGGGTGTGTTCTGTGTAAGGTACATGTTAAGAAAGAAGAAAGTGTTAGGCATTAAGCATGGATGCCAAGGTTACCAGGTAGGCCTTACTAGGGATGAGAACATATGGAGAACATGGCTAAGAAACAAAATAATAATGAGGGGGGGGGGAAGAAGAACAAGGGAGATTACAGCTCCCAAGCATAACAAATGAAGAAAAATTATTATCACTGCTATTTCTGGTGACAAAATTGTCAAGGAAAACAACTGGCAGCATCAAAGTGAACATGTTTTCCTTCCCCAAATTAACTTGGAACCAAACAAAATCTCTGTTCTCTTCAGTGACATGTTGACAGTTTCCTGTTATTTCTTTTCACAAGATGACAATTAGTATTGCAACCAGTCATGTGATAGGAATGTGGCTCATATTGTACCAATGAAATATGCATAATTGTTGCTGAGCATTAATTGTGTGATAAAACAACTATTGTAATCTTCTTTTAGATCTGAATATATCATACCATTGGCTCATAGATGACTATATTATATTTGGGTCCCACATTACAATTCCAAGTTCAGTTACATGCATAATAAATGTAACTATTCTCATTTCTTTATTGTCAGAAAATAATGTATAGAAGTAGTATACTGAGCCCACACAATATATGTATATGCTTCTGTATTATACCAATGGCTTCAATTTTTATCAGTATAGTATAGCAGTATCAAACCGTTTGTATACATAAACTTGCAATGTTCCCACACAGACACTGAAGTAACCCTTTCATTATTACACCTATAAGCCCATTCACTGAATCTGGAGAAGTATATGAATGAATTTTAAGACACTGATGGTATTTGAGCTCAGAGCTTAAACACACTGGCAACAGATTAATTACAAATGGCACAAAATTCACTTAACACTAGAGCAACATGTTGAACATTCAGCATCCAAGTTGACTTTTGTGTCATTCTGTACATTAAAAACATAACCATATGAAGTCAGGTTACTTATAATAGCCTTGCAAATGATCAGAACACAATAACAGTATTATAAAAGAACAACATTCTCATATTTGTCACTTAATATTTCAATTCATAACCATGAAAATGCAGAGACAAATATTTAGCCCATAAAACTTTAATTATAATTTTAAGTTAATACTGAAAGAAACACAGAAATGGAAGCAAGTATTTTACTTTGAGAGAATAAATTCATTACTTCCTGCATTAACTGCAGAAAACCATGCTTTTTATTATAATGACAATGCACATTGTAATTTTCAGTTTTACACTTACGTCTTTACAGTAACTGGTGCCTAAATGAATGGAGACAGAGGTGGCCAGCACCTAACAACAAAGTATTTTTGTCATATGTCCCAAATTACCAGCATCTGAATTTCCTAGCTGGAGATTAATTAAAATGTTAAAAGTATGTGTGTGTGTGTATATATATATATATATATATATATATATATATATAATGTTAAAAGTGTGTGTGTGTGTATGTGTGTATATATATACTTTTAACATTTGTAATTAATCTCCAGCTTTACTATATATATATACATACTACAGTGTTGGAAGCAAAGTTTTCACATTAATTTGAAGCAGTTTAAGAAAATAAAATATAAAATTGTGATCTAATGCCATACTCTTCACTATATACCACACACACACATACACAATTATAGGTTCTTTGATTGTATGTGTTTCCACAACAAATGTTTCACAAGTTACTGATATACCCCAAGTCATTCTCTGTTTCTTTTACCTGTGTATGTATTTATTGACACACCCTGAAATATTGATAGTAATTTTAAGGTCTTACCTCCTGTAACAGGTCAAGAGTAAACATTAGTATATAAGCTTCCTATGCCATATTTATGTTAAAAGAAAAGAACAAATATTGCACCTTGTAATGATTAACATTTCTCAATCCATGAAACACACATGAACTTCTGTAAAATACTGCCAAATAGTCACATTATATCTCCATAGTTTTTATTGAGATTTTTACTTGGCTCATGATTTTCCATTTCATGGTATGTAAAGATGCTTACAGTACAATTGGCCTGGTAACTCATAAGTCAAAGATACTCTTGTCAGTGTTCTTGAAGAAGATCATTTACTGTCACTTTGAGGCTCCATACGGTGTTTGTAATTTAGTAATGTTAAGTATCTGAAGACTATATGGCGTGACAAATAAAAAAATATTCACTGGTAGAGTCCAGAGAAATTATTAAATGTTTTCCCCCTGCCAGGTATACTTAAGAGCAACAAAGAAACACTACAGTAAGTATGGCATTAAAATGTGGATCAAGGAGATGAACTAGTTTACAGTACTGTAACAAGGTGTCTTCTTTTGGTGTGTGTGTGTGTGTGGAGGGGAGGGAGCCCATAGTAACACTCATACATGATTCATATCATTTAAAGACTGCAAAAGGTGGTGTGATATCTGACACCTCTGGGACCAAAGGGTTGCTGGATAATGTAATTTTCTAGATACTGGAATGTTATACTTAATACTGTATCTTAAGAGCACAAAGAGTACATAGAAATCTCAAGGACAGATGTAGCCATTTAATGTGTCACTTGATATTGTTTCCTGTTTTCAATGTTACAATTTCTATTCCCTTTCATCACTATGTAAGTAAAGCAGTGCATGTATAATATAAAAACAACTAAGAACAGCTAAGAAGACACTAATAATTCATGGCTAAACTTTTGAAATTGGTGATAGGTCTGCTAGTTGATGGGCTAGTGAAATGCAATGGACTGTTCAAGACAGTTTTTGTTTAACAGAGCTTGCCACATCATTCAGTCAGATATCACAAACTTTTACTGTACCAAGGAGTTAGTAATGTGTTACAGACTGGAATATGTTAGTCTACATATCACATCTTCATTTCGTCCATCTCCACATCACCCCATCATATTCCTGGTCAGTCTAGGCTTATTATTTAACCCACTGTAACTATTTTTCCTCTCACTTCTTCAGTCTCTTACCATTATTATCTAATATCTTATGTCCCTCCCTCCTCCCCTTCCTTCCTTCCCTACTAGTGAAAGAACTCCACACTTTCAGTTACTTGATGGAACCCCGTTCTTGTAATAAATTTCCACATTCATGCACCAATCATGGCACAACCTGCATGCAAGAAAGTTGCCTACATTAAATGTATTTTCCAACACACAACCTTTGGTGAGGGGCAGATATGGCTTTTCAAAGCTTGGTATGTATTCAAGCATAAATTTAACAATGGAGACAATAATTAACACATATTATAAAAGGAATTTCCATTATACAGAGTGAAACCAGTACATGCTACTTCAATGTACTGCAGAGGGTGTGCAAATAGAATGTGACAATTTTCAGATCCCCATTTTGATAAATTAGTTTGAATGTAAGAAACACAAAAATTACAGAGAAACAGGAGGAAAATCCCATTTCAAATACACACTTTACTTTTTAGAAATTGCATTCATAGGTGGTCTTCCTGGCACTGACATGCAAAACAGGTGACTGCACAGTGACCGTAACCTCAGCACCATAGTCAGCAATGCTGGAGATATAAGACGTGATTACTGAAAATGTCAGTAGTGAGTTCTAGTTTCAGCATGTGAAAAAAAAAATGTGTTGTTTAAGAGTCACATTTCCGTAACACATCATTTCAGGATCTGGTGATATCACCTGGCCAGCCAGTCTCCAGACCTCTCTGTACCCATCTACTTTTCTTGGTAGACATTTGAAACCGTATGCAAACAAACACCCCACACTTGGAAGGAGTTGAAATAGCACATCATGGACAAAATCACATCCATTGATAAATGTCTGTTGTGAACAGTTATGGTTGATTTCTGACCACAATTACAGGAATGAACTGCATGCCAGGGAGAACACTTAAGACATAATACTTAAAAAGGTTACAAGAATATATCAAACAGCACTGTCTTACTCATACACTACAATTTCTGTGTTTCTTACACTCAAACCAATTCATAAAAACAGCTATCTGGCAACTGTCACATTCTACTGGCACATCATGTAGGTTACATTTAAAAATGAAGAATTATTACATAGGAAGGTACGTATCATTTGAATTTTCATCAAACACACTGTCAGTGTAAAAAATGGGAAAAACTTATCTATATATTCTATAAGATGTCCCACAGTGAAATGTACTCATAATTTTCTTCTTCCACTCCTTCCTCCTGCACATGATAACTTGAGAACATCTTCTGCCAATCAAGGCCATGTCATCACACACTCATCAGGAATGAATTTTGGAAAGAGATCCTACTAATCTGATGAAAATAAAGTTTACAGAACAATTTTAGGTGAAGTGCACTGATGTGAAAAAATTCATTCATTGCAGTTTTGCTCACATTCAGCTTGTGATAACAGCATAACATTCATAAGTGTTAAGAGCATGTGAAAATGTGCAGAAACTGCCTTTCCTTTTGAATCTTTAAATTATCCACAAGCCTCCACACATTACCTACCACTACAAAAACAATCTTCTATTCTTTTGATTTCAACTTCACGCCATCCAGCCCACTGTCAGTTTCAAAATAATGTGACAGCTTAAATATGGTTCCAAAATTTCTTTCAAATATGCAATTGCTGCAAGCAACCTTGATTTCATATTATTCATCAGGCACCTCAATAGTTGTATTCTCTTTATGACAGGTAGTATTTACTCAAAGTAAACACAACCTGAAATTTTACATAGCTTTAATTTTTTGAAGGAAGTAAAGGAAAATTAAAAACATATTTAGAAAAATTTTATTTGTTTTCATCTATTAAGCAACAAAATAAAATCTTTCAAAATGTCACAGAAAGTATGTCAGTCACAAGCAGCAATGACCCATACCTTTTAACTAGTAAAAATGGCCACACAAATTTCAGAAAATTTGATAATAAACAACAATCATGTGAAATTTTGACCAAGTAATTACAAAGACAATAACTTCACTCAAAACAAAAATACAATACACATACTTTCCTTCAGAAGGTAAATTATTAATGTGATAGGTTTATTTTGATATTAGACTTCACATGTCATGACCAACAATTCTGTGAATGTAAAGCACAGAACGGTCCTGTCCAAACTAAGACTATTACAAGCTACACAGTCGAATTACTGGCCATACTAAGTCACAGCATTAATACATACATGGATCAGAAAGTAAGTTTACAGTACCTATCAATCAAAGGCAAGATTTAATAGTGGAAATGGACTATACAGAAGAAACACCGTGCCTCAAATCAGACGACCATGAAAACTAGAACCCTATGTCACATATATCAAGAGTGTTTTAAATTTCAAAGAGTTCAGCATTTCCAACAAGACTTGTAAACTTTTTTCGGTCCACCCTTGTAGCAGAAAACTTCACATTTAGCTGCAACTCAGACACAGAAGAAATCCAACTTGCTGATATTGAATTTATGTTTTGCTGACCGTGCATTCTGGTACTACTCTGGGTAAATGACAAACTTCATGCACAATTAAATTATATAATAAATTTATTATTACAATCCTCTACATGTTTCGAGCAACTCTGTGCTCATCATACAATTAAATAATACAATTTGACCTCCTGATGACGAGCACAAAGTTGCTTGAAACATGTTGAGGATTATAATAATAAACGTATTATATAATGTAATTGTGCATCAAGTTGGTAATTTACCCAGAGTTGCTGATATTGAATTTCTTCTTTCACACAGGACTTTATTTATTCTACAGTAAATTTTTAATGTTTATGTGTTTACAGTATGAGAACCCACAAAACGTTTCACATTTTCTAATTTATTTAACAGGGTTTCATAATGGAGATATCATTTTTATAACTGAGACTATTGTACCACATTTGTTCTATCTCTAGTACAGTTTCAATCATAGCTTCAATCACAGATTTTGTAAAATATTTTTTTCAAACAGAATTTCTGTGTACAAAGTGTGAGGATCGACGATCACGCACATTGTATTAACCAACCAACTTTCAGGCTGATAATTATATTCTACAGCCAAAGCTCTAGTTCATGTTCTGCTGTTCCAACAATTCAGCTTCTTTGTATAATGTATTATATACCGTCAGTACACAACAATATATCAGTACAGTGATACAATATATACAATTAGGTCATACTTTGGCCACATGTTTCGACCGTAAACATTCGAAACATGTAGCCCATTGAGTGCTACTTTATTGTACCTTAATAATGTTCTTCATTGGCCTGAAGATGACCGTTTACAGTTGAAACATGTAGCCGTAATGTGACCTAATTGTATATATTGTATCACTGTACTGATATTTTGTTGTGTACTGACGGTATATAATACATTATACAAATTTGTTAATACACAACGGGATGGCCTCTGTCAGTTTCATCTTCTGATTGGACATATTTAAATATGTTTATTACTACAGTTGTGTGCTTACATGTTGGTAAGTCTAACCACACTGGATTTACATTTTCAAAACATAAAATAAAGAATGCACAAAAGCTACATGTTTCTTTGGTTTGGTATGTTTATAAAACAAATCAAAGGAGAAAATGTTTATAGTTCTTGTATTAATTCCATAACAGTCTGCGGTATAATTCTCACTTGTAATAACAAAACACCTTTCCATCCATATCCATTTTGTCATTTTTAATCAAAATAACTACAAAACTGCAATACTGATACACTTTTTCTCATTTTCCCATTCTTTGTGTGATATGTCAGAAAAATGGTATGAATAATTGTGAATCATATCCACTTACTTCACATGCTTGAATACTATCTCTCAGGCACTTCTGTGAAACAGGATTGTGTTCCATAGTCACAGAAAATATTTATATGTAGGGAGTGCAGTTGAGTTAAGTATCACCTCATGATAACAGGACAGTGAAGAGAACATCACAGAAAAAAAAAATAACTCTGTCATTTTACTTAAGAGTGTGTTACAGTGTTACCAAAAGCTAATTTTGTGGAGTTGAAATGCACCATTTGAACAATGGGTTAGTATTATGGTAAGAAACACTTCATGTTCCCAATCCTCCCTTTGACACTGCTCCTCTTTCAAGAATAGGGGTCAAAAGGACGAGAATCATATACACACAGAATTCTGGGACTACATACTTGTAGTTTTCTACAGACAGTGTATTACATTTCATTTAACATATTCTACATTGTTCTTCTTATGAGACTCGCTGCTATTCAGGTTCATTTATGTCAGACATGAAATTACCACAAACAGAACAAATCAGTAAGAATTTTTATGTTATACATACCCTACACTTTAGAAAACTCCATATTTTAAACCAACAAAATTCACTAATTAAAATACAATAAAACAGATCATAAAACATTTCATATTAGGTGCCAACTCTTACATGTTTCAGCACTAAGGTTCCATCATCAGGGAGTTCATTAACGGCACAGGATCATAAGTGCAACTCATATTTCAGGTGCTAGTCACTCTCGCTTCCATCATGTATTTTAATTAGTGAATCTTATTGGTTTGAAATGTGAAAATCATTCAAACCTTTAGTGATCTTAATGTAAATGACAATTTTTTTAACATTAGTATGAAATGGCACTAATATATTCCATCAGATTTCAATAACCAGAGGATCTGAAGCACTTGCAGATCTAATTAAAATAAGTACTTACACATACGCAGTATTAAGATCACATAGCATCAAAAACTATTCCAAGATCTATGAACTGAACAAACTCGGCAAATATACAAAGCAAGCGAATTTACTTAAAGGATACAGAAAGGATCTTAAAAGAGTACCAAAAAACAAAACCATGTGCTGGTAACATGACTAAACATGAGTTTTCAAAGAATCTTTTTGTAATACGCTGACATTTCTAAATTATACTGCATCAGTACTAGTCTATGTGACATTCCATATTTCTATAACTCCTTGAAACAAAACTTCAGAGGTAGTTATAGATCACATTTGTCATTTTATCATCAACTAAATTGTTTCACAAGTACATCTGTGAGAAGAGCCAGCAGTTTGCAAGAATGTAACCCTTATTACATGCAACACTTTCTTCATGTTCCCGACACTCCACACAACTGCATTGATGGGTTACACATTTAAGAGAATTCAGAATAGATTCAAAAAGCAGACACTGCAAACTAAATAACAAAGCACAATGAGTACTCATAACTCGTTACAATAAAGTTCATATTACAAACTTCACATTTCTCTTAATCACTCATAACATTTATTACAGAAACCGTTATCATAATTGAATGTTACATCTTGTGATACAATACATAAACTCTTAAACACATTTGTACTTTATACCAAATATCATGACACTAGACTTACAAAATCACCTACTCTTAGGCACTGTACACATCTAGTAATTTCAAACAGTTTATAAAATTCCTGACAATTCATTCTAACTTCCTCATGACCCCAAATATATAGAATGTTCAAAAAGAAACATGGCCCATGGATAATGCACACATTATCATAACCCACTTTTTTTTCAATAGTCATTAAATAGAATAACGGTATTTACAATACCACAAAGAATATTCATTGTCAAAAGTTAAATCAAGAATCAAAGTTATGAAACAACAGGGGAGGAATCTGAGCAAAAATATGGCACCGTAACTCCTACGAACAAGTCGAGCATCAAATGCCTCTGTGCTAAATTTAAGGAATGTTAGAGTGTTCCGGATGCTATGAACAGCGGAAGAACAGACGTGCTGAGTGACTGAAAGCTTACAGACATTCATCCTCCTATATTCAGTAGTTCAAAGAAGTCCATATGAAGGCTTCTTTGTACAGTGGCATATCCATAGGTCACAACTACATGTCTCAATCAGTTGCACACAACACTAGCAGGCAGCAGTGTAACAGCATGAAGCAGAAGGCATAATCCAGACCTATGTAACACCTTTACAACATAATAAGTTTACTGCAGTTTATTATAATATTTATATGTTCATCTCTACTAGACTCAAGCATCGGACTTCTGTCACAGAATTTCAAAGAAGAACACTATAGAAAGATGCTGCACTTCATTACATAGTCCTTTCTCATCTTAATCGGATCTGGTAGCATACTTGTAACTGAAGTACAGCCACCTATATATTAAAAATTGTTAAATTTTATTAACTTGCCAAATTTTTTGTCTTTTAACCTTCGTTTTCATAGTAGATATTTATATATACACAAACATGCCACAGCTGATGATCTTTCCATTTCATACACATTTCGACAGCTTTATACATTTAAAATGTATTTTTAATGTCAAAGGGCAGATCCCCTTCTTATGCAGTATAACATTTTTCCTGTATCAGCTTTCATAAAAGGTTTGATGATGCCTTGAAATTACAGCCAAAACACATAGTCATGGAAAAAATGATAAAACTTTGTGTTGTGTGTGAATGATTTAAGACACATAGGCCTACTTGTGATTTGTTAACACCAACTAGAAGTCTCATTTTAAAATTACTGTACCTATGGGTTCTGTGCGTGGGCCGGGTAGCTCAGTCGGTATAGCGACTGACTACGGGCTGGACAGTCCGGGATCAAATCCCCATTCTGCGCTGAGCAGCGGTCTGGAGCGGCCGCATAGAGTTCAGTGGAGTGTAGTGAGTACGAATAGCAGAGAGTGTTGTAAGTGAAACGCGAGTTTAGAAAGTGTACTTTGAGCAATTGTGTCAACATGAGTGACAGGCTACCTACGCTGGTATGCATTTTTGACCTGCGTAGCCCGAGGATCTCGGCTTATAATATTCATGAATGGATCCATGATTCGTTACAGCTGGTGGAAGGAGACATCCAGATGATACAGGTGGATGGGCCCAGACGACGCGTGTTCATCATATTCTCCAATGAAGACAGGATGAAAGAGATACTATGGGATACATATGGAACATGTGAGTGCAAACATGACAATGGCGAAATTTCGCAAGTGTAGAAATAGCAGGCATGGGAACCAAGAGAATACAGATAGCCGGATTACTGCCCGAAGTCAAGGAGGCTACAATAAAGGAAAGCCTCTCCAAATATGGAGAAATCGTGAACATACGGGACGAAATGTGGGCAGCCGTATATAGATATAAGGTTTTCAATGGCTTAAGGATAGTACAGATCAAATTGAAAAGACACATGCCTTCCCATTTGGCCACAGTGGGCAATGATGCCCTTATATCATATGATGGGCAACCACCGACATGCTATCGCTGTAATGTGCCTGGACACCAGCAAGTTGACTGCCCTCGTAGAAAGCGTTTTGACCCCCCAACATATGGCCTGAGGTCAACATGGGCTGACATTTTCTCCAATGCAACTTGGGATTCTCATCAGAACATACCAACAAGGCAGATGGATAACGGATTAGGAACAGGCCGGAGAGCCCCTCCCGAATAGTGAACAAATCCCCAAAACCGGACATATGTGAGCAGGCACAAGACATGCAGGTGCTGAGTAGAGGTTTGGACAGACAAACACCTGCTGCGTTTTCCCAATCCCTGAACCCAGAACATTTTACCATGGACACACAAGAGACGATTACAAGGAGCATCGACGCGCCAGACCAGGGGAATGAGTGCGAACAACTGAGAACTCTACCATACAACACAGAACAACAAGGTACACCTGTAGATAGGGCAACAGGAGAGACAGTAACAAGGATGACATATAACGATGAACTGGAGGGGGAAACGAATAGGATGGAACGACGACAGTCATACGACAACATTAATGACGAGAACCTCCCCAAAGAGGGACATTCTATGGCGAGCCCATTGACCAACACTAGTCGCCCAAATAAACTAAAAACAGACTGTGATGACCCTGTACTGTGCAACCAGAACCGTAGCAAAACGAGAATCAAGAACCCCAGCAAATAAGCAACCACCCTTCCCCCCTCCCCCTCCCCCCTCTGACATACAATACACAATGCAATATACCTACAGGATATTAACTTTGAACATAAACGGGATCGAATCTCACAATCGAATCCGCACGCTGGAAGAATTTGTTCACCGACATGATGTAGACATAGCCCTACTGCAGGAAGTAATGGACGGTGACAAACTGGTTTGTAAGGGGTACCACTCCACCATAAACATAGGAACTACTGGCCGGGGCACAGCCATTCTTCACAAGCTAAACATACAGCTCCTTAGAATAGAAGGCATACCGTCTGGGAGGGGGATGGCTGTGTATTTTTATGACACCTGTATCGTAAACATTTATGCCCCTTCAGGTACTGCAAAAAGAGCCGAAAGGGAGGATTTCTTTAACTCAGGTATATTAGGACTGTTACCCCTAAGTCCAACCAAATTAATCTTGGCTGGAGATTTAAATTGTGTACTTAACAACAATGACTGCACCGGCCAGCGTACCTGCAGTCGAGCACTAGAAAGAACGATCAACAGCCTTCGGCTCAAAGATGCCTGGGATACAGAGACGAACCCACATGTATTCACCCACTATATGCCAACGGGTGCGGCGCGTATAGACAGAATATACCTGTCAGAGGACCTGTTATGCAACAAGCAAGGTGCGGAGACCATTGCCCCAGCTTTTACGGACCATCTAGCTGTAAACTCGCGACACCCATAATCCTTACAGGGAGAGGCAGATGGTGTATAAACACATCCTTTCTGAAAGACGCGCCTTTTCGAATGAAGCTGAGGGACGCGTGGAACGAATGGACGCAGCACATCAAGCGATACCCGGATATTACGCATTGGTGGGTACACTATGTGAAACAGAAAACAAAATTACTGTTTACCCGAGAATGAGCAGAGAGGAATTATGACCGACGCAGAATGGAGGATTTTTACTATACAGTAATTTATGATGTGCGGGAACCGGGACAACATGCCGACAAGATGCTCAAGCTGAAGAGCCTTAAGGCAAAAATCGTCCGGCTGAACAATACATATCGACAACGGGTAATGCTAAACACCGCTGAACAGGATAGAGTAGAAGGAGAACCCCCTTCATTACACCACCTTATAAAAAAATCGGAAAAGGCAAGAGAGCCAAGTGATCAGCAAGATACGTGATGAAAATGAAGTGAGGCAGGGAACATCCACAGCGATAATGAAGGCCTTCACGACACACTTTCAGAAGGCATTCCAACCTACTGACGTACAGGAGGACAGTATGGAAAAAGTATTACAACGCGGAATATGATCCGTATCACCTGAGATGAGCTCCACACTGACAGAACCCATAACTGTGGACGAATTGTGGAAAGCAATTTCCCAAGGCAAACCACATAAAGCGCCAGGGGTTGACGGTATAGGCCTGGAATTTTACAGATCGGAATGGGATGTAAACAAAACAGGATTTGTACAAATAATGAATTGCATGTTTTTCAATGATCCATTAATGGCACAACAAGTAAAGGGACATGTTTGCATTCCCAAAAAGCCACACCCAGTACGTATAGAGGACTATAGACCACTGACATTATTAAACGCAGACTACAAAATATTAGCGAGAATCATAGCTAACAGGTTGAAACCAATTCTACAGAAACTAATACACCGACAGCAACATTGCGGCATTCAGGGGACGTCTGTGTTTGCAGCTGTTGCGACAATAAGGGACGTTATAGCACATGCGGAAACGACAAACAATCCACTATGTGTAATCTCCCTTGACTTCCATTCGGCATTTGACAGAATATCACGCCGTTCTTTGGAGGGAACCCTTCGTGCATATGGTTTTGACGACCTATTCGTAAGACGAATCATGGGACTATACAGAAACGCAACATCTGAGGTGCAAATAAATGGCTTCACGTCAAACCGTTTTCCAATCCATAGCTCGATACGACAGGGCTGTACCCTTAGTATTCAACTCTATTCTATATGTATCAACCCACTACTACACAACCTGGAGGAGGTACTCATTGACGTCAGGATAGGACGTGGGAAAACAGGAACAGACACTGCAGCGTATGCAGATGATGTAACCGTTTTCCTGACGAAGCCGGATGAGGTACAGACGCTTCAAGAGATACTCCACATCTATGAAGAAGCATCAGGAGTGGAAATAAACATGGGTAAGTCTAGGGCTCTAGCGATAGGTGGGTGGGACGCGACAAAGAAGATAATGAATATTTCATATCACGAGGAGATAAGAATACTGGGCTTCAAGCTTACAAACAGAAGCAACATATCGAACAAGGAGCACTGGTGCAGTGTCATATCACAGGTACGCGCTGCAGCCCAAGATGCATATTATAGGAAATTACGCCTTGACATGAGGATCCGGTACGTACACGAATATCTGCTGGCAAAACTCTGGCACTCGGCACAAATATTCCCGATCCCGATCGATGGTGTGCGACAACTCAACACTGCCATCTCATGGTACCTCTGGCGGGGCGAAATATTTCGAGTACCCCTATCCACACTCCAGCGCAGTAGAGATGCGGGGGGATGGAACCTAACCAACGTATGGGCGAAGAGCAGAAAAAGCTAGGAATACTGCCCTTGCCATCTCAATATATATATTCTTTATTATTTTTGTCGTTACCAACAAGAATTTATTTTCATTGAACTCGCAAATTCATATTATATACACTCGTCACAGTGAAAACTTGCACTTACCACAAACAGGTCTAACAATGGTTCAAAAAGGTGTAGCATACTCTGGGTGTAAAATTTATAACCATCTTCCAGTACATATTAAAAATACCTCGAACAAAATACCCCTTTTTAAAAAAATTACTAAAAAGATTATTGTTTCAATATGTTTTTTATAGCGTTGGTGAGTACTACCAGCAAAAATTTGATGACTAATAAATAAATAGTGCAGTGTAGAGGTACTTTTCAAAGTGACCCTGAGAATGTAATATGGTCATGATAAATTCTTAATATGGATTAACTGGGTGCTATATCAGAACTTGTTCCTTATAAGTGTTTGATATGTAAGGAAAGGCTCGAACCTATGTTCCATGATGACATGGATTTTCTATTT
>Ga0123352_10000802_pt1 | contig 39367 bp, 33 predicted proteins | sample TergutLab28metaG_FD_89700 | JGI IMG/M metagenome (GOLD analysis project Ga0123352, IMG submission 89700) | Labiotermes labralis P1 segment gut microbial communities from Petit-Saut dam, French Guiana - Lab288 P1 | ecosystem: Host-associated > Arthropoda: Insects > Digestive system > Gut ... | reverse complement strand
TTAATAAAGTTCATTACCTTATGTACATTTTAACAACATGATTGTGCTGACACATACAAAAATATGTATAATACCTGTTTTTAAATTTTGGATTTTAATTTAATGTTTATCAGTTCTTTTATATATGTATTTATTTATGTCAAGACATGTTATGTAATGTTTTAATCCAACTTATTGACAAATTCCACTCCTAAAGGGCATGTACCAAAATGGATCTATGAATGCAAATAAATGAATGAATGAATACCACACCCTGTTAACTTTGACAAAATTTTGGGTCTGTGGAATTTATGATGTCTGTATGTATATATGTATACATGCAAAAATGGTTTAAATTCAACATTTTATTGTGATTATTTTATTGCACACCATTGAAGCTCAAGGTCAGGAAATTTGTGACATGATGGGGGGTGGGGACTGGAATGATATTTGTCATCATAGTCTGTGATTTAGCTGTGAACTTGTTTAAACAAGTGCCTTTTTCCTACATTCATGAAAATGTTTGCATGTTTAAATTATGTTTGGTGTCTGCACCAAGAATGCTGATGCCACATTAATACAGGATAGATTTGAAAGCCGAAGCAACAATTTGGAGCACAGATACTCTATTTTAATTGTACTGACAGCTGATGAAATGTGGGTTTACTGTTGGGGTATAGAAACTAGAAAAACTGCAGTGGCAGCACAAGTGATCCTCAGCGTGATGCAGATTTTGTGCCCAGTTATTTGCTAGGCCCATAACTGGCAGTATACGCATGATCAGACAAGATAATGATACTAGCATATGTGAGAAATTTAAGGTGCGTAATCCAGTGGAAGAAATAATATGCTTCTAGGACAGATGGAAAAGTAGTCTCAGTAGAATGCATGAAGACAGGTGGCCAAAGACAGCAGAGAATTATAACCCCAGAAGGAAGACCAAAGCAGATGCTGGAAAGAGGATTGTAAGACCCATGGAGGAATATAATTTGCTAATCTCTGATTACAGAAAGATAGAATATCTGCTGGCAAGTTTATGGTTATTGTGCATACAGCTAACAGAGCTGCTGCCACACAGATCTTCATTCATTGCTGAATTTTTTGCAGTAGCTGAAGGTGATGCACATCACTGTCCCAACCAGTATTCTGTTAAAACTTAAGAACAGTACCCATATTACTGTTTTCTGAGTTATGGTATTCTGTAGCCTGTCTGATAGATGGGTACCAACATTTTAGGGGCATATACAGCCTTCATTTCAGGTCATATGTTCTCTTGAGCTCCATGTTGTTCATACCCCTGAATGAATTTATGCAGGGAAAGAGTGTGTCCAGTAATACTGAACTGCAAGAAGAAATTATTTATTTATTTTTTGTGTTGTAGAAACTTCTTCATTTGAGGTAGCAAAGTCTGTAGAACTTAAGTGGAATTCTGTGTTAAAACAAAAGCGGCAGTTTTGAAAACATAATGTAAGTTTGTCCATTATTGGTCAGTTAATAATCAGAAGTGACTGAAGTACCATGATACTACTTGTTGTTTCAAGTATAGTATCATATTTATCATATTTATTCACCTTCCGTTGTATCTTTACAGATATGGAAACAGTCACAATAATACATAATACATAAAAGTGTGCAGTGCATTTGTCATAACACATTTAATAAGTAAAATACAAGTAAGACAGACAAGAAGGTAATGAATGGTAATAATAAGTTAAGTTACACATTAATTGAGATCTTATAGCTATCAATAGTAAATAAAAAAAACAAAGAACCATAATCATTAGGATGATGACTGATAAAATTCATCTAGGCTATAGAACGTATGTTCAATAAGGTAACTCTTTAATGTGGATTTGAAAAGCTTAGTATCATTTGACAAACCTTTAATATTTGATGGCAAGTGATTATATATTTTACTTCCAGAATACAGTACTCCTTTCTGAACTAATTTTAAGTTTGTAGAATGTAAATGTAAGTTGTGGTTGAAACGTGTATTCAAATCATGAATTTCAGAATTGGATTGGAATAGACCTCCATTCTTGTTAACGAAAACAAGTAAGGACAAAATGTATTGAGATGGAAGTGAAAATATTTGTAACTGTTTGAATAGTTGATGGCATGAATCATGACTACCGGTATTTATGTTGATTCTTATTATTCTTTTTTCAATTTTAAAAATGCTGTTGCTAGGATGTGAATTACCCCAAAAAATACCATATGACATGACTGAATGTACATAAGAAAAATAGATCATTCTCAATATATCCACAGACAAAAAAGGTTTTATTGACCTAATAGCATAACAAGCCTTATTCAATTTTGATGTTAATGCAGCATTGTGATCCTTCCATGACAGTGAATTATCGATGATCAAACCTAGAAATTTAGTGCTGTTGATATTAGTGTTCATTGAATTGGGAGCAATTATTTGAATTTTTCTTTCATTTTGTTTTTTAGTCAGGAATTGCATAAAGTGTGTTTTATTACAGTTCATTGTTTAAAAATTATTCTGAAACCAGTTGGTTATTTCGGTCATTACTGAATTAATATTATTCTTAAATTCCTGTGGATTAGTGTTTTATATAACAATGGTCGTATCATCAGCAAATAGTATCAGGTTAGCTAATTTGTTTATGCTTAAAGAAAGCTCATTTATATATGTATCAGAAACAGTAAAGGACCCAATATCGAACCCTATGGAACACCATGCTTCACACGTACCCATTTAGAAGATAGTTTATTATGTTTACTATTATTCACAGATATTCTCTGATATCTATTTCCTATATAAGATTCCATTAATTTGTTAGCTATTCCAGAGATCCCATAAAACTTCATTTTAGCCAAAAGTATTTCATGATTAACGCAGTCATGCTTTTTGTAAGTCGCAGAATAAACCACCAACAAAATACCTTGTATCAAATGATGATTATACATTGTTTAGAAGTGTGTATATAGCTGTTTTGGTACATAATATCTCTCTGAAACCATACTGATCACCAACCAGTATATTATTATGATTTAAATAATTATACAATCTTTCAAAAATAATTTTTTCAATGATTTTAGAAAATGAGGTTAGGAGAGAAATAGGTCTGTAATTATAAAATTCAGTTATATCTCTCGTTTTGAATAAGGGTCTCACTTCTGAAAATTTTAATCTCTCAGGAAGTATACCTGTTGATAGAACTTTATTAAAAATATACGTTAGTGGAGATAAGACATAAGGAGCACTAATTTTTAAAATTCTTGATGATATTTCATCATAGCCATAGGAATCTTTGTTTCAAAGAATGAATTATTTTGTCAATTTCATTCGTAGTAGTATTATTTAGTTTTATTGAAGAAGAAAGCTGACTAAGATTCTGTCATAAGTAAGTTATTGGATCATTATTATTAGTAGCATTCTTTCCAGAAAAGTTTATGATAAGGAGATTTACAGCTACAGATGAAAAGTAGGTGTTGAAAGCATTTGCAATGGCTCGTGGGTTACTAGATAATTTATCATTAATATTCATTGTTGAAATAGTATTAATGGTATTTTTATTACTGGTGATAGTTTTAACTATGTTCCAAGTAGTTTTTGGTTTATTATTAGATTTCAATAGAAGCATATTATAATGGAGTTTTTTTGCTGCCATGATAACCATAGTCAAAATCTGACAATATTTCTTGTAATATTCCTTGTGATTGGGATCATTACTGTTTCTTTAAGTTAAATATAGTTTCCTTTTATTAGCACATGAAATTCTAATACCATTAGTTAACCATGGTTTTGATTTATAGGAGCTTTGTGATTTAGTAATTGGAAAACTTGCATAGAAGATTCTGAGGTAAGTGTTAAGGAAATTATTAAAAATTATATTGACATTTTCTTCAATAAAAACGTATTCCCAATTTTTAAAGCTTAACAGAAATGTGAATTTACTTATTGAGCTGCTATCAGTTTTCCTAGTGTGGAAAATACATGTCTGGGAATAGAAATGAAAATATTTGATAAGGTAATAATTTGTGAGTCATGGTCAGATAGACCATTAATGAGGGGATTCACAGAGAAGTCATGTCTGTAAGTATTAATATAAATATTGTCTATTAAAGTGCAGGAGTTCCTGAAAATTCTTGTAGGAAATTTCACAGTGCTAAAAAGACTAAAAGAGAGTCTAAAAGAAGTTTTCTAGAATTATCATTAAAATGGTTTATGTTAAAATCACCACATGTGATTAATTCAGTTGATGTTTTATACAGTTTATTCAAAATGGATTCCATTTGATTTAAAAAATACGTAAAATTTTCTGTAGGGGATCTATAAATACAAATTATAGTAAAGCTGCTTGATAATAAGTGTAACTTCAAGGCACAGATTTCCAGGTCTTTCTCTTTATTATATTGATCTAGATTAATAGAATTAAACTGGATATCTTTCAAGATGTAAATACATGCACCTCCATGCTTTTATGTTTGTCTACAAAATGAAGCTCCTAAAGTATATTGGCCTAAATTTACATTTCCTATTTGTTCGGTCATTAAGTGGTGTTCTGTTAGGCAAATGACTTGGGGTGCATTAGAAGATAATGAAATTAGAAATTAGTCAATTTTGTTAGATGTTCCTCATATATTTTGGTGAAATAACATGAATTTAATTGTATTGTGGTCATCATACGTGAAGTCATTCAGTAATTGGTTATGGTTCTTATAAACAGTATCATAATTTAGCTTAAAATATTCTGAAGTTTTGCAAGAAATATGTCTATTAGCATTAAATAAGTTATTCCCATCTGTTTGGTTAGTACTTAGATTTGCCATAAAAAATCATTCAACCTGGTTACTGGTATTTTCCTATTACGGATAGAATTCCTTTTGAATGGTTTAACCTGATATACATCACAAGTCTGATTATTATCATTTTGTGTCTCATGCCATCTAAGAACTATAGAAGAAGAAGAAGATTTCTGTTCAAAAGTGGTGAGAAGAAGAGAAGCTATCTGGTGATAAACTAGCTGTTTACCTAGTTTGTTAAAGTGTGGTCCATGATTAGTAAATAAATTCCTATTATTGTCCGTTTCTAGGAAACGGGCATGGGGAAAACTTTTACCAGTTTCTGTAGTTTCCTGTTCAGAATTGATATATTCCAATTGACAGATATTGAATTAGGTAAGTCATATCGAAATGGGACATTCATCAAAATGATATGGGTATGATTGTTATTCTTTACAAAGTTTGTAATGTTTTGCAAGGTCAAGGAGAGTTCAGTCAATTCATAGTCATTTGTACCACTACAAATTACTATTAAATCATCGTAGGAGAGTTGACTGATCTCTTCTTTTGCTGTTTCCTTTAGTTCAATGGTAGTGTATCCAGGTTTCACAACACTATATAGTTCATGGTTACTACTTAGTAAAGGCTTTAGGTTACACACATACCCTTGATGTTACTGTTGTCAATTAATATTACTCTGTGTTTTTTTGAGTGTGAACACTTTTCCTTGTTATATACATTAATGGTTTCTCTTAGTTTGTTTATAAGATTACAGGTTGACTCACTATATTTCAGCACAGTCTTTGGATTAGGATTTACACTAGTTGCATCATTAACTAAAGTTGAAATAGGGCATGCCCCATCTTCATTATTCATTGCTTCTTGAAGGTTAGGTTTGTGTCGGTGGTGATTCATGTGCAGTCTAGGTTGATTAATGGGTAGAGTGTTCTTCCTTCGAAGTCCTTTGATGTACTTGTGGTTATTGACTGGCATGGATCTTGTTGATTGTTCAGAATTAGAAGAGAATATCATGTTGTTGGGTTCCTGTGATTCATAGTGATTTGTAAGAACAGAGTACTGATTCGCAACTGGAACATCATACTGACTGGTAACTGGGATCCCATAAGTTGTATGCACTTTTTTGGGTGGTCGAACAGTAACTGGACGACATGAGTTACTTGATTTTGCAATTGACCATGTAATAAAAGTGTATATTCATTTTCATGTTAAGGGTGCTGATTCGACACCTTGAAACTTACTTTCAGGGAACCAAAGAGCTTCGAGAAGCTTTCAAGACTCCAGGAGTAATTCCAGCCCTGTGTAATGTAATAGGGGTTTCTCAGAACCCTCAAATCAGGCAGTATGCTGCTGTTCTTCTTCGAAGGAGGCTTGCTAAAAGCAAGAACTGGATGAAGCTATCAGTTGATGTTCGAAATGGGTAAAGCAGTAATTTAATTGATAAACATTTACCACTTTTTGTGTGATGAATGTGTATATCCACTCTACATTTTATTACTGTTAAGTGTGACAGGTAGATTTAACCCATAACTTCTGAAAAACATACATCACCACGATGTTTAAAAGTTGATAGGTGCCACCATCTGTTAGCAACACCATAACTACTGCCATAAGAGATAGAGAAGTTCTGAGAATGTCATGAATTAACTTATACTATGTCTTGTAATACCAGCTTCAGTTCTTGCAATAAGTAACTAAAGCAGTTTTTTGTACACTTATTTGGAATGTATTGTGCACCATTTTTTTAATGCTCATTTTTACCTATTCTGCATTTTTGTTGACTTAATCATTTTTCTCTTTACACAACAAATATATGGGCAAATTTTTGTCAGATATGGAAAGTATAGCTGTTGAAGAGAATGAAAAAACATTTGCAAAAACAAAATCTTTATTTTAATTTTTTGGTGGTTAATTGGCAGAGAATGATTGGAGAGCAGCTGGACTGATTGTATGAGAAATTAGTAAGTATTAGATAGATTCAAGGAGATATCCTACATACAATAAAAGGAAGGAAGGCTAACTGGGTTGGCCACATCTGGCATAGGAACTGCCTTCTAAACTACGCTATTGAAGGAAAGACAGGGGGAAGGATAGACATGATGGGAAGACAAGAAAAAAGTTGTAATCAACTACTGAATGATACTGGGAAAATGGATGATACTGGAAATTGGAAGAGGAAGCACTAGATTGCATTGGGTGGGGAACTTCCTTTAGAAGAGGCTATGGGTCTGTCATTAAGACAGACTACAGAATGAGTAAATGGACAATGGTTTTGGAATCAGCCTGAAGTGTAAGGATAAGAGTTAGCACTTTTTTTTTTTAGTTGAACTTTTGTGCATAAAATTTAATTACTTTCATGGCCAGTATTTAAACAAATGAAGATGGATTGTGATTTACTAAATATGCAGTTGCAGACAATCTTCAAGCGATTAGTTTTCCAATGCGAGGTTCTAGTGGTGGTGAATGTGATGCTTCTGGTGGCAGAAAAGGGGTGGAGATATAACTTCTTGTCTTAAAAAATAGCATTTTATGGAGTGTTACATGGTACCTCAAATAGCCTGCAGGGAAGAGACCACTTGAAAAACTTAGTAGGCATAGATCAGAGGATATTATTAAACTAGATATTTTAAAACAAGTTGTGGTTGTGGTTTGGATTAACTTGGCTGAGAATAGGCACCAACTGAATGCTGTTGTGAAGATGATTAAAACCCTCCTTCCTGGAGTTAATTAGTTGCAAAGAGTTTTAAACGTGAAAGTTCACCCAGTAGGCTGCCATGAAGGCACAGAGGAGAAGTGGAGGTATAGCTGTACACTTTCTTTACGCATGGCGCTAGTTGGGGATGGGTGGTTAATGCCATGCCCTGCAGATTTACCCCAGGGAATGACCCATTACCTCTTGTGTAGGGGGTTGGGTGGATTCTCTGGCAAGTTTGGATGGGTGCAGAAACTCTTGCCCTTTATCAGGATACATTCCCTGGACTGTCCAGCATGTAGTGAGTCGTTATACTGACTACACTATCCCGGCCCTTTTTATGATTAGACAGGCTCTTATATAACATGTGCAATGCCATTTTATTGTATTTCATTTTACATGTTTACTTAATAAGAATTCATTGCCAGTAGTCAGATGTGCCCAGCATTTCCAGAGGATGTCTGCTGCAAGGAGTAGTGGCAGTATTGATGAGAAATATAACTCTTCCCTAGAGTCTGCCACTGCATCACTTGGTGACAATTTGATTCCAGGCTACACTGCCACATCCTGCTTCTCGAATATCCAGTTTGCCATTTGCTCTTATTCACCCACACACATTCCCTTCGAGGTGTTTTTTACTGTTGAAATTTTCCACCTAGACTCTTGTGGGAAGTTAGTCATTTGCCCAGTGCACTCTTTGTATTCCACTCAACCAATTATTTCCGTGATTACCGTGATAATACAGGGAAGTGATATTACCTGATATCTCACATCAATCTTCAAAGTGTTTTGCATGGCAGCAGGTGGTGCAACAATCACTGCAATTCCAGTTTGCTATAAGTCAGAGTCCACATCTCTAGGCTCAACATATTGCAGCTAATAATAGGTTTTTCCTTACCACATTTTTGAAGAAGGTGCTGCAAGTGTTTCCTTTGGGCTTGCAGACTTGTACATCTCACAAACATGCTGTTCATTAAACATCAGAGTTCTACTCATGAAATTGAAGACTTACAGCCTTTTTTCTTTCTTTTTCTTCTCTCTCTCTCTCTCTCTCTCTCTTGTCAGTGTGAGGATCGTTACTGAATGCTTAATCCTTTAACATACTTCACATGCAAATATTGCACAGGTTCAGGTCTGGTGAATAACCCCTTCATTGTTCTCTCGCTAAAACACTCTGTAAACAGTGGTTGTATGAAATATGAAGGCAGATTTATGGTCTCAGAAAAAAAAATATTGGTCTAATAATCATTGTATTTGTAGCACACCACACACCATCCACAAACTAATATGGTGGCACTTCATGGATTAACATATGAAACCTGTTATTCTGGGGGTTTATATATTTACTGAGTTGAAAAGAATTTTTTTCTTACAGCAGAGTGAATGTGTGGTTTGTATATGTATCACACACACCAGGGTATTATCAATTCACCTCACTATCTGTGTTATGAGGGTTGTGAATGACATTTGTCATAAATGGATGCATAATGTACTTGCGTTTTGCATTTCTCATAATGCCTAGAATGGAACCTATTGCTCAGAATATTTTGATATAGTTGTGAATTATTGCCTGAATTTGCACAACACTTTTTTTACCATATCTTTCCAGCACATGTATTATTTGAAATGCATGTATTGACTCACAGATGACTCACACACGTTACAATAGCAGTAGGCAGTTTCTCTGGTGTGTGGTTGTGAAAGTATAACATATGTGAACCAAAGAGATGCGACCAGCTGTAGTTATCACACAAATTGGTGTCCCTTTATTTTGTGGACAGTGCAAATTATAAAGCTCCTCATTTTATTATATGCTGCATTGTTCTTGTACTTCTTCTTTTTGGATTCTGAACATTCTCTGCACCATGGTATTCAGTTTAATTCTAAGTGTTTTTTAAAGTAGTGTTGCATTAAAATTTTTTTTCTGGCAAAGCATCTTATAGAACCTGTTTTACAGGATAAAACAAGGAATCCTGCAAGCTCTGGTTAATGAACCAGAGAAATTTGTGAAGAATTCCATTGCTCAGTTTATTGGAACTATAGTAAGACATGAATTTCCCAATCAGAGCTGGCCAGAAGTGCTGCAATTCCTACAGCAGCTTACTAGCAGTGACAATTTGTCAGAGAAGGAGGTAATAAATGTGCTGTCATGGGGGCTTTAATAAAGAATGAGCCACAGTACTGTACATACTGTGGTTTTGAAACTGTTCATGTCTTAAATAATCTGTCATGTGTATATTGAGAGTCTATAGGAGTTCTTATTTCATCAGGACTCCATGGGTAGAAATATCTTTATTTTGAAGTCGCATGCCAGTGTCAGCTTTGAAGTAAAGAGAATTTATTCCTCCACTTACCATGAAGGCATACAGGGGAGGTGAGGTGTACCTTCACTTATTCTTAACCTTAACACTAGGTGAATGTCAGTGGTCAACCTCACACCCCGCCTACTTTACCCCAGGGGATATGCCTCTCAGTACCATTGTAGGGGAGGCCAGATAGGCCTAGAGTCAATCTGGATGTTCTGGAGTAGAGGAAAATTCCTTGTCCATGCTGAGATTCAGGCCCTGAATCTTCCAGCCCATATCCTAGCTGCTGTGCTGACTACACTATCTTGACTCCTGAAATGTGCTTTGGTGGGGGTTGAAGTAAAGAGGCAGAATACTGTACATCCTCTTGTATGGCAACTTTTAGTGATGCAGATCAGCTGTAATGCATGCATTTTCAGTGTGTCTAGTCCTTATTTTGTCAGGCTTGATGGGGAGGAATTATCCTCATTTTTATCAGTAGGTGTTACTAATGGAATATGATCTTTATTACAGTTGGGGATGTATACACTGAGTGTGATCACAGAAATATCTCCAGATCAGTTCTTGCCTCATGTTTCATCATTGGCTGTTCTGTTCAGCAACATGCTCAACTCTGTTCAGGACCTTAGTTCACCATTGGCTTACTACACAGTCCTCACTATGATCCACTTTGTGCCTCTTGTAGAAGGAGATCGATCAGTAAGCTGCATTTCTTGTACCATACGTAAAGTACATGGTATCCACAAATTGACATCTGTAGACCCTGTGATGCTGTCCATCAATGAAAATTGAGCTGATAATATTCATTGATAACATACCAACTGATGTATAAGTTTTATGAAAATATGAAGTTGAATAAAATGTGGCTGCATAGTATGGGAAACAATGGCATGAAATTCTCATGGCATTATAGTTATTTTATTTTATTTATAATAATTTATTTTTATATTTCATTTTATTTTCATCTCGTGGTATTTTATTTAATAGGGAATCTTTAATTGTTATTTTGGACTTTATTGTTATTAATTTTTCATGACATGTATTAGAAGTGAGTTCCAAAAAATAAGGTCACAGCATATATGAAATAGCATCATCCAGCCATGGAATGAAATGGGCATGTGTAGGTGGCTGTGTTATCTTACTACCACTTGAGCATACAGTTAACATGTTATTTTGCCAAACAGTTAGTTGGTTGGCCTACTGAAAACATGATGAAATTTGAAGTACACAGTGTGATTTTTTTATGTGAAGGGTGCCACATTATTGGAAATTCATGGCCAGGGGTTGGAGGGATATGAAGCAGTGGTGCAATTCTTAAAAATGTCATCCTAATGTTTAATTTATGTATAACTCTTGCAACACAGTATGAATTAAAGTCATCACTATACTGAAATAATGGTGAAATGCTGGTGTCCTGATCTGTTGGGTTTTGTTTTTCAGGGATATTATGTTATACAGCATAATATTCCAGAAAACTAGAGTCCTCAGCATCAACACTATGGAAACCTCAGATCTCCCCATCAGGTGTTTGTGCATTCATATGAGTGTAATTGTCATGTAAAGCCCCAAATCCACCATAGGCATTAGTCTTGAGGTAATATTGTTATGTATGTAGTATACTAGATGCTTCCATTTCTGTACTTTTATTTCACCATCTTCCCATTAATGCTAAAAAGTATTTTTATTTTCCAGTTAGTGACTGTGTATCACCAACTTATGCCACGGTTTATGCAGACAGTTAGGGCACTGGTTGTTACTGATGAAGAACGAGCAGCTGAAGCTATGGAACTTTTTGATGATCTTGTTGAGTCAGTTCCAGTTGTGATTGTGCCCAGTATTAAACCACTAGTTGATATGTGCCTTGAGTTTGCAAGTAACAAGAGTCTGGGAGATAGCATTCGTATCAAGGCACTGAACTTCATTGGGTGGCTAACGCGAACTAAGAAAAAGGTGGGATAAATTGCATCTGTGTGTGGCACTTTCCTTCATTCTGCAAGTTACTCTGTTTAATTAGGTAAAAAACAACCACTTCCTCATACAGAGTACAGGAAATATAATTGCAAGAAAATGAATGTTTTTACAGACATGTGAGTTTTGGGATCCTAACACATGTATTTACTGCTATGATTTACCATACCTGTAACTGGATACAGGAACTTTGAGTGGGGCTTGGCTCCATCCTGCTGTAGACTAAATCTACTTGCCCACCTCTAACATAGAGGTGGTGGCATAGATAAGACCTCCACAGACCCTGTAGCATATGGGCCCCCAGGTGTACAGAATACTAAAATTTGCTATAGATTCTCTTGGACTGGAATCCATTCTTTTGACAGAGGGCAGTATTTTGGATCCCTGTATTGAGATGTGGGAGTAAGTACATTACATATGAAAGGGGGCTCTGCATTGCCCCTGGGGGAGGGAGGGGGGTGTTGTGATTATGCAGTCACTGGAGGTGCCTGGACTGTGTGTTGACTACAGTTTTAACATTTACATTTGTGTGGGTATGGAAGCAGGTGTCCATACGAAATGTTCACAGTCATCATTATTCGTAAGGAATTGTGTACATAAAATATTTTTAATGCCCGAATTTGGGTTGTGTTTGACCATTACTTTGTGTCTGTAATGGAAGCGGAATTGACAACTGAGGTTAGAGTGATCATAGGGCAGGATTGAGGTTTTTTCTTGGTTTTTAAAGTCTGTCCAGGCAGATACTGGGATAGTGCCTCATTGCAACTGTATGTGGTTTCTTCCACATCATTTTGAACTTGTAATTCGCTAGGCATCCTACCATCAACATTGTGTACTTAGTGGCATTATTGTAAAATAAACCATGTGACACTACATTAGTGGTGCAAAATATCCATTAATTCATCATTAACAGTGTTGCTATGTCATGCTTTACAGTGGCAATTTGTAAATGAGAATTTCTGACAACAAATGGGATACCTTGCATGTTATTGTTGAAAATAAACTTATGTTCAATTACACATGAAGAGTATCTATTAGAGAGTTTGTCTCCAGGCTGTTGTGAAACAAAAGCTGGCACAACCCATCCTAGAGGTGCTGTTCCAACTGATGAGTGTGCGTCCAGAAAATGATGACAGTGAAGAATATTTCACAGAAGATGCAGATGCTAGTACACCCATGACTTGTGCAACTGAAACTCTTGATATCTTAGCATTACATTTGCCTCCAGACAAGCTTCTGCCTCCACTGGTATGTCTTATCACTTTTGCAATTGTGGGCAATGAAAACAGAGTAGCTCTGTCATGTCCCATTCATTTGTATGGTTGTATGGTACAAGTGGTAATGTGTTCTGAAATGAATGCATTAAGCCATAATTGTAGTCAAAATACAAGTTAATGTAATAGTACTATGTTTGAATGGGAGGATGTATTTCAAACAGATACCATCCATTGCCATTGGCTGAAAACATAATTGACAGGTCACATATATTTAGGATGTAAAACCATCAGCTTGCATCATCACAGTTACGCAGTGTATTGTACTGCCATTTGTCATAATGAAATTCACCATTTTGTTAGACACATTCTTGGCCTCTTAACTTTATTGTGATTTTGAGACATCTCTGATGGCGTGAAATATTCTTTGTGCAATGGTCGTTTGTATTTTTATGAAAGATGTACCATATTCTGTATGCACTAGACTGAGAACACAGCATTATTTATACTGTGATTAAATCATTCTTTTTTTGCAGCTGCAGCATGTACAGAAAGGGCTGGAGAGTACAGATGTCTATGCCAAGAAGGCATCTCATCTGGCTTTAGCAGTGGTTGTTGAAGGTTGTTCTGAATGTATTCGCACAAAATATCTTGAATTATTTCTGAAGTGCACATCCAAAGGTATTACTGATCCAGCTGGTGTAGTACGTAATGCAGCTCTGTTTGCCCTGGGACAGTTTTCTGAACACCTGCAGGTAAGCTGTAGTCATACAAACAGCAATTTGAGATATTGTTCCACAGATTGTTTTTTTCCTGCCAAATTAAGGGTTGTTACAGTATTTGGTGAAGCGTAATTTATTTAGCCTTTTATTTCACCCTGTCACTTAGATTCAATTACTACCATCAGTGTCCTCCACTGTAACATTCTGTGTCTACATTCTTTTAATGTGAAGTGCCAAGTTTCACACACGTAAATGTGGGTACATGTATATTTTTGTGTATTTTAATCTTTTATGTTTTTAGGTCTGAGTAGGAAGACTTCTGTTTTTAATTTGCTTAACTTTTGGTTTGATTTTTTTATGATACATGACCTCACAATACATATGATTTGTAAAAACTGAACTGTGATGCATTTCACAAGGTTTGTGTAGGGACAAGACATCATTTATTGTCACATGATATGTTTTCCTGGATGTAAACATTGCACTTTCCATTATGTAAGTAAAGGACTATAAACAGTGACACATTACAGAACATTGGACTGACATGACACTATACATTGTATTACTTCTATGCTAACATTTCTTCAGCAACCAGGTAAAAGCATGCCACTTCTGCATTCATGAATCAACATTTTGTTTGGCAGAACTGAGTCTTTAAAGTGACATTTTGATGAAATCCAGAGAAAAGTAGGTGGGTACTGACTATATCCATAGTAAAGGTAAAGGTAAATTTGTTACTGTGCATAACATGAAGGGATATGGGAAAGTGGAAGTACTTGACCACATATTTTTGACCTTGGTAATTGATGTTGGTGCGTGGTCAGCTTCATGCACCACTGGATTTAACCTCTGTGAGAAAGAGCCTTTGATGCCCACTGAACAAGAAGGCTGTCCCTGTCTGTACACTTTGGCCGAGAGTAAAGACTGTCTCTTCCAGGAATCAAATTGTGACTTCTCAGTTGTCCAGCCTGTAACCTAATCACTGTACTGACTGCTTTGAACAAAGTAAATTCCAAAGTTGGAAAGATGTTTGATAAGCATTGTCTTAAGTCTGTCCACTTATGGCTTAAGTATGTTATTCATGGGTTTCTTATGTTTCTTTACAGCCTGACATTAGCCTGTATGCATCACAAATTCTGCCTGTGCTATTTGATTACCTCGCAACATTGTGCTCCCAGCCGCAAGAGAAAGGAAAGGATCCTGTGTGTCTGGACCGTATCTTCTATGCATTAGAAATGTTTTGTGAGAATTTAGGGGATGAACTGTTGCCATATTTACCTACCCTAATGGAGAGGTTGTTTGCAGCACTAACTCCAAACAACTCAGTTCGCCTTCGGGAACTGGCACTCAGTTGTATAGGAGCTGCAGGTTAGCACTGGGTATTCTGAATAGACAGAAATGTGGACAAGATAACTGTCATGTTAAAATTACCAGAAAATGTAGATTTATGAAAGTGTAGTGTCTGTCGTTGGCCAGTATAAATGGCTAAGCTATTTTTAAAGAGGTGAGTCTTTGATAATCTGATAGTTGCCCAGCTTCTCCAGAAACTTCTGTTTATGATATGTGAGTGTGTATTATTGTGTTCACAGGCACTGTAAATTTATGTCCTCAAACATGAATATGATCCACATCCTCAGACCCTGTTTGTTGAAGATTCATTTTAGTATTTCCCCTCATCTGTGCCTAGATATTCCAGATAGTCTGCTTGTACAACTGGCCATTAAAGCTGAAGTAGGAAGAGGTTAGGACATGATGGATTAGTGCTACAGTGTCTTCTAAAGTGTAGGGCAAGGAGGTTGTCTGGCCACACAGAAAGCTATCTTGCCATACATTGGAATGACCTTCAACCACATCATCTGAATTTTGGCCAGACACATCACATCGGTTGGCCTCCTGCTTAGGAAGATCTCCAGTTTCCTCCATCCCTTGAAGGACATTCTGGGACTCAAGACATTGGGCTTGTGCATTATTTCATGTGTGTGGCCAGGCTTACATCATATAGAGCAGGCACTTCAATTAAGATGAGGTTTAAAGAGTGCCAGTGGCAAAACCACCTTGAACAGCCATTCAGATCAGCAGTGACAGAGAACGGCTTCGGCAGGGAGTGTTGTATGCCCACTTGGATCTTAATGGACTGGATCATGAGGGAGGTGATTGAGATGAAGCTTCATCCAAACTTCATGAACGGGGAGAATGGCCTGGTCTTGTTCAGGCCATGGAAACCTCTCTTTCACTCCCTGAAGGAACAGAGAAACCTTCCCCATGAGGATACACAACAGTAGCATTATGACCCTTTCCAGCAGTGACTGAGCCTTGTTCTCCTTCACCCTTACCTTCTTCACATAGTTCTCCAGCCTCAGTCTCTTCACTATTCATCATTTGTTGGTTTTCATGCCTCTTGCATTTCTTCCATTGCTTTGTTCCACTTTCCTTGCCTCTGCTGTGCCCTAGACATGACATGACAGCAACTTAACTGTATTTGCTTTTGACAACCCTGAAGTGTGAGGCACCAAACTCCACCAGAATGTCTCTAACCCCTTACCAATCTACAATGTGTCTCATCCCAGAGGACACCATGAAAACCTGCAATCCAACAAACTCTGATTAAATGTAGATTTATCACATCTCTTTTCATACCTCCTAACCCATTTCCTTTCAGTATCTTGGGCAAGGACCCACCCTAAAGTTTAACTGGTTTATCATTCCAGCTTTTGTGGTCTTTGATGCTAATTGGAAGTTGTTTTCTTAAACAGCTATTGCTGCCAAGGATGGAATGATTCCTTATTTTCCCGGCATCATTGAAATATTGAAAGTATATTTGACTGAGGAACAGAGTGCTGACACCATTTGTATTCAGACACAAGCAGTTGGTGAGTGTGTAGCTCTGTGATAATATAGTGTTAAGTTTGTTGAGGTTGTTTTAATCAAAAATGTAACATAGTACTAATTTTTGGTTTTAAGACAGTAACTACAACAGTAGTAGAATTGGTACATAAAACCTCACAAACAACGTGCAGTGTGAATTAGTGATTTTAACTTTGAAAATGTGTAACATTTCTTCATAGATACGCTTGGTGTACTCGCGCGTAGTGTGGGATCAGAACATTTCTTACCTCTAGCTCAAGGAACTGTTGAGCTAGGTCTGAATCTCCTGAACAAGACTGATGATCCTGAACTACGCAAGAGTTGTTATGGGTTGTTTGCAGCCCTCTCCACAGTGCTGAAGGATGACATGAGAAATATACTGCGTACTCTAGTTGAAGCTATGTTGGAAGCTCTTCAGAGTGAGGAAGGAATTGTTGTAAGTAGCAGCAACATAACATTCTGTATAATTTCATGTAACTCATTCACTTTTAACCATCTCACTGAATGCAGACATAGCTTACCTTGTCAGGAAATTACATCTAACATTAAGATTATGTTGTGAGATTCTGGAGTAGGATCCTTCTTGAGTCGCCAGTACTCGCCAAGAGTGCTAAGAAATGTCTTTCATGGAGCTAAAGACATTACCTTTTCCATAAGAGTTTACCACTGGAACTTGGTGTGAGCTAGTTTAATCCAGTTCACACTCTTACACCCTTGAGTCTTCAAGATTTTAGAATAGTTTCCTCCTGGGTGTTATCACTGTTAATGTCATTATTTTTTTTTTGTTTTTATGGCAACACTAGTACTGTTATCATTCTAAATCCTATCAAAACTCCAGTTTTCATGATTTCTCAGTTATATTTCTTCTGTAGCATTGTTTGAAATATATTTGCAGTATTTCCAGTTGTACCCATATTTATTCAGTTTTTCTAATGGTCAAAGACAATGTAATATTCTCTTTAGCTCATAAAATATGTCATTGTCCTTTGTTGTTTTATTGTTTCATGTTCAAGCTTCAGTTATGCTGGGGTTTGACATTCCAACTACAGTCAAAGATAGAGGGATTTAAAGTTTGTAGTTCCCTTAAATGCATTCATGACCATATGTTGGCACTGAGGCCATCAGCATGTGAACAGTTCAGTTCCAGTGTACCGACACTGGAATTGAAGGGTTAATAGTTTACCCATGTGATAACACTTTATTCACTGTATATTTGTGTGTGTTTACTAAGCAGTGGCATATTTTAGGACAGATATGTTTCAATGTTTAGAGCTCCATCGTAAGTCATATTCAATAAATGTGTATCATATTTGAATGAAGGTTGACCAACTAGATGACACTTGCTTTATTATATATTGCTCAACATGTTTCAGATGTTAATACGTCAGTCTTCAGGAGCTAGCAAGTACTTGTTTTGTTGTGTAGGCTGATTTGAGGCGTGCTGGTGTTATGTGGCAGGATTGGCTGTTGGTGATGTGGTATCCGAGTGTAGGCTGAACCAGTAGTGGTTCAGCCTACACTCGGATACCACATCACCAACAGCCAATCCTGCCACATAACACCAGCACGCCTCAAATCAGCCTACACAACAAAACAAGTACTTGCTAGCTCCTGAAGATGGATGTATTAACGTCTGAAACATGTTGAGCAATATATAATAAAGCAAGTGTAATCTAGTTGGCCAACCTTTATTCAAATATCAAGATGATGCACGGTCCAATACGCATAAAAAAATGTATCATATGTCTGGTGTCCTGCACTTAACAATAACTTTTTTTAGGTGTTTGCAGTACGCACATCACGTGTGTAAATTATACTGCAGTTGCAGCTGTTTGTTGTTGGATGTGTTAGAGACAAAAAGTTTTGCCAGCAGGTTTCTATTAACATTTAGTATTCTGTAACCCATGTTCTGGGAGCAGTGGTTTCAGTTCTGACAAAGATTTTTGTATGTTTTCATCACAAATAGGCACCACATTTATTGCTAATGTTCATCCATTTTTAGAGTGCTTTGTGAGCTAATCAGTGTGGTGGAAAATGATTTTCGGACCTATAAAATTAATTATTGAAACTTAAAAGCATAATTATATCTATGTCTAAATCTGTGGTCGTGAGTAATTCGTACATTTACTTTGTAATTAATATTCAGTTTGAATGACTTTGGAATATTAAAAGTGGTTTGAAGGAGATGGAACAAGTAGAATTATGTTTTACAGTGATACAAGTTACTGTTAGGTGCCTTATCAGACTCATTGTGCATATCTGTTGATCTTGCTTAAAAATTTAGATTGTAGAAACATTCGTATTTGAATTCTGTCTTTGTTGTAGCCACAGTTCAGGGATGATGAGACTTCAGCCTTGCCTTTGTATGACGATCTGGAGGGTTACTCAAGTGATACTCCGGATGAAGAAGACATTGAGAATGATTCTGAGGAAGAAGAAGATGAAGATATTGTAGGTGAGTACATGCTGCTTTCTTCACAGTCATCAGCTGAGAGAGCTGTAACATTCCAAAACCCAAAAGCAGGTTTTATATAAAAGTAATGTTACAGGTTGTATTAGTTACACCATGTCTGGCTGTGTATGCACTGTCACCTACCAGACTTGTTGTACCAAAATCCAATGTGATGTCCTAGGGTAAGAAGGATGGTACTTAATGCAGAAGGCTGTGTGACCAAGCAGAATGAAGCAGGACCAAAGTTCCTGACATCACAGGACCTATCAGAAACTGTGATAAAGTTAGCTGTGTGGTTTTTACTCTGTTCAGTAAGCTAGATGTGTGGTTAAGAATCAGTAACACTTGGAAGGATGTTGTACGAATGTCAAGCACTGCCACAGCATATTTGAAGGTTGTGCTTGATTCTGAAATAAACAGTGACATTCTCCCACACAGCACTAAATCAGTGGTTTTTGTAATGAAGAAAAAGTGTGCTTTCTCTGAAGTAGAAACTGCATACTTATATGTATGGTTTAGTTGAACATAATGGCTGTAAGGGATAATTTGCTTTAATGTTTATTCATTGTAGGTTACACTTTTGACAATGTCTATGTTCAAGAAAAGGAAGAGGCTTGTATAGCATTGACAGAGATTGCTAAAAATACTGGGTGAGTCTGAATCATCATGGTAAAAATAGCTAACCATACTGTATTGTGCTCTTTGTTCTGTCTTATTGTGTGCCTCTCTTTCCATTAGAGAAGCCTTTGTGCCTTTCTTGGAGAAGAGTTTTGAAGAAGTGTTCAAAATTATTAATTACCATCGGGATGATATTCGTAAAGCCGCCGTAGCTGCCCTTCGTCAGTTCTGTATCTGTTTTAACAACATGAAGAGCCCTGAAGGTAGAGTGGGTGAGTGGTGGAATTTATATTTGTTGACAACATATCTATTCAAGAGTGTTTGTGTGGTCAAATGTGCATTGTATAGTCCTGTCTGTTGCTTCATGATATTTAAATTAATGTAAATCATAAAGAGACAGACAGATAAACTGACAGCTGGAGGTTATAATGCAATATTATTACTCTATATGAAAGGGAAGCAAGGGTATTAAAATACTTATCAATTAGTAAAGGTAAAGCAGTCACTGTACAAGCCTGGATGGGCCCTGAGGGTTCCAGGAGGTTGAGGCTTGCAGCACATGAAGATGGTAAGGTTGTCAGCCGTACGCACTGACCACCTTTACCCCCCAGGAAATATTCCTGGTACTAATTTCTGTTAGGGGCTGAGTTAACCCCAAGGCCATAGTGCAGCTGGAAGGATTATGTCAATAAAAATTCCAGTGACATCATCAGGATTCAAGCCTGCAACCTGCTGGCTCGTAGTTTAGTGCCTCAACCAACTGCACCACCACATGCCCTGTTTAACAATTGGTATCCACTGTTAAACTTAACTGAGTGAGTGCTAAACCAGAGTGCAGTATGTATGTTTATTTGTCAGTAGGCCCTATGCCGTCATTTTTTGTAATGCACATGTGTTGTGATTGGTTTGGTAGGTGCCAGCTTCAAATAGATATTTTATCCATTTTATACATAGCTGCCATTTTGGGTGAGTAGGCATGTGTACATCTGCCTCTGGTGCTACAGCAAAGAATTTTGTACAGTGGCAGGCATATAAATATTGCAAATTCAGTGATTGTTTTATCCTTATATAAGGACCGGAATTGTGTGAAATTGGTACATTTATTGTTGTGATGTCTGTATGTCTAGCTTTATCGAAAGCTCTTTCAATGCTGATCCCCAAGTGTGCTGAGCTGATCCATACTGATGAGGAACGGACTGTTGTTATGACTGCTTTGGATGCCTACTCGGAATTACTGAAGGAAGTAAAAGGTGCCGTTCTTGAGGGAGAAGGCCATCGTGATGCCATTATAAACTGTGTTAAGGATGTGATGTCTTGTAAGGTACTGATTTCAATCCCCTTCTTCCAGACCAGTACAAACTGTGAGGTGAAGTTGTGTGTGTTCTTAATTATGTGCAGTGCCTGAACGTATAATCCCTGCACCCATGGAGGTGAATGGTTAATTTCATGCCCTGGCCACTTTTACCCCTGGGGAAAGGGCCCATATTATCCGTGGGCCCTAGAGCTGGTCTGTAAGATTTTGGGAGATAGCTATAACGTCCATTCTTGTGAACTCTTTTGGGGTTTCATTATAAATGGGGAGTTCCCTTAGTAGAAGCAACCATTCTGTTTTATAAGAAAGACACTATACCATAGCATTAGTTACGTTGGTCTGAAGTCTGTGGTGTTCTGTTTTAGGTAGGTAAGTAAGTAACAAAGTGGTTAATGTCTGAAATTGCAGCAGGAGCATAACTAGTAAAAATGACTGCATGAGCAGTGTTATTGTTTTCTGCAGACCAAATGCCAAGACAAAGAAGTTGACAATACAAGGAACTCAGAACAATGTTGTGTTTTTTTTTTCTGCAGACTCAGTGCCAAGACACGGAAGATGATGATGAAAGTAACTCAGATGACCCAGAAGCTGAGCAAGATGAGATGCTGGTTGAGTATGCAGGAGAAATTGTCCCAAATTTGGGCAAGGCCATGACATCTGATGATTTCACACAGTACTTTAGCCTGCTCCTTCCTCTGTTCTTGACCAGAATGGTTAGATTATGTTTTATATGCTGTAGAAACTATACTTACTTACTTACTTACTTACTTATTTACTTATTTACTTACTTACTTACTCCTAACTTACTGCATGGAGCAGAGTCCTTCTTGAGTAGCTAACCGGTTTTCAGCTAGTCAAGAAATTCCCCACGTTTTATGGAACCCGAAGGTTCATTACCACATTCACAATTGACTGCCACCTGTCCCTATCCTGATTGCTGTAGAAACTATATTTGAAGTAATTTAATTCCTTCAGTAATCAGTAAAAATTAAATTTCTCTGCCCATATGCTCCTGCCAATGCAACATACATTACTGAAGATTAAGGTTGTCTCAGATTTTGTGCCATGTTTAGTGATGAATAGTTACAGACTTTTCGAAAGAACTGTGTTGCCTTCACCTTCAGACCCCAGAAGGTGTCAGTAAATATTTACCACATGACGTGATGCAACATTCCAGAAGACCTGAATCTTTAGTGACATCCATTATTATTGCACCCAGAAGGTCCTAGTATGCTGTTTCATATTGCACTGTAGTCTTGTAAGAAATTTCATGAGTGTGTGTAGATACTTTGAGACACTGGAATTTTTCTGGGAATTATCAAATGGGGACAGAGAGTGAATCTGAGGAAATTTCTTAAGTTTACTGCTGATGGGGATTAGAGCAGTTTTAAGATGTAACTTAATTGTGGTATAAATTCAAACCCCAAAAGCAAATTTTATTACACAGTACAGTTTTCACATTTTGTGTAACATGGACAAAAGAAGTTAGGCTTGACTAAACTGTGTTTGCTATCACAACACTGTTATTTGCAGTGTTAAGCCTGAAGTTTGTTTTATTAAAAGGAAAAGCATGTAGTACACAGTTGGGTTTAACTGCATGCAGACTGTGACTCTTGCATGTACATAGTAGTAGTAGTGGTAGTGGTAGAAGTAGTACACATAGTCTGACCTTCAGTTTGTCCATCATTCATTACATCAGGGGTGTACAAATCCAGGTTGCCAGGTCACCCAGGCACCAAAATTTTGTATAGTGGAACCTAATATTTCAGAGCCCTCAGTACAGAACTTGCTTCATGTCAGCCTTGTGGTACCTAGAATTTTGAGGTGGCTCCTAGATTTTTGGAAAATTTGTGAACTTATGCACTGAGTAATGCATATTATTTAAACATATATGTGAAATATTGTCATTACAGTTTTAGTCAAGTCTGTGATGTGATGTGAAGTTTTTTCATCCAGATTTGTAATTGGTATATAAGACTTAATTTAAGGAGTTGGTTTTCTTTGTATTAACCATACCTCTTTTGACTTGTGTCATCACCACCATTGTAATTATCATCAGCACCACCACCACCACTGTCAAAGAGTTGGACCATTTATAACCCTCTTATTCCAGTCAGACTTTGTTTTATCAGTCATGTGGAGAGTTTATCCCTATTGTCATGTATCCAATTTGTTTCTTTCATAGCTCAAAGTTCTGTCAGTGTAGATTCCATCGTAATTCAATGAAAAGTCATATTTCCTGTAGTGGTCTTTTCATATGTTTTGTGGTCCATGTCATGACAGTGTGTGGGACCTTTACCCAGAGGTTTAAAGATTGGAGCAAGCTACTAACTGGTTATGCAAAATTTATTAGTGTTTCGGAGTTTAAAAAAGAAGTAAAAATGAAAATGTTTACCAAATCCTGCCATTTGTTCTTACATATGTGAACTCTGTGAAACCAACACTTCTTCCCCTGCTTTGGTCCTTCCAAAAACAAATGTTTTATTAGGGATACTTAATGTGTATTTGGTGAAATTTGGACAGAACAAATTTACCATCCATTGACTCCTGAGGCTGCTGCAACCAATTTTGTCTTTACTGTGTACTGAAACCATCACTATCTGTTCAGCATTGATGCATGTTTTGTCACCTTTGCTCCACAAATGATGATGCTCTGTACAAGAACAATTTTTCTGGTGTTCCCCTTTGCCCTGCTATAACATCAGTAGTAGGTTTTGGTGATATGGAGATTATTTTTTGCACCATTTTATGGTGCTGTGTAACAAACTGTTAGGCATCTAGAACATTTATTTCTCTGCTTGAAGAAGTATCCATTCTTCGACTGGGATATGATTGTTTTCTTTGTCTGTATCACAACATTCAGTGTCTTCCTGAAATGCAGGGCACCACTGTAGGATTGTGTTCTTTGCACAAAAAATATTTAGACATGGGACCATGTTTTTTTTTCTCCCCCTCCCAAGGTATGGCCAATTTGAAGAGAGGGGCACTGAATGAGTGCAGCAGTTGCACCTGCATATCAAACCTTCCTCCATGAAGCCTTCCCCTCTCATGTTTAAACATGATGTTACAGTACTGCTGTGTGAGTCCAGTCCTTGGTCTGCGCAAAACACATTGCCAAATGCCAAATACACATTCACAGAGATGACTGATACGCATATCATGTTTGGTCATACATTTGGCGTGAAAGTTGCACATATTATTACCAGGACTGCCTTGTCACCAGGTTCCTGATGGAAAAATGTTTTTGATCATTGACCTTTCTGGATACAGGGACACGTGTGTTTGCAACAGCAGAATGAGGAAGATAGATAGTAGGGGCAATGTATTTGGCAGACAGGATCCTGAACATTCTGGGATTAGCAATAAGAGGATCACAGTTGTGTAACTCTTTGCCCATGTGACTGTTTGCAATGCCCTGTGGAATCACCTGTGGTGTCCTTACAACATGCCATAAGTGTAAGGCCTATTCCCACGTATTTACCCTAGAAGAGCAGAGTTTTGTTATTGGTGTCTCCATCAGCATGCCATTGAACCTTGTTCTGTGTCCCTTATGTTCACATGCGAGACAGGATTTACTCAGTGGTATCACAACCCTTGAAGGCAGATGTCAGTGTATGTGGAGTCAGTGTCATGACATTATCAACAGTTGTCAGTAAATGTGTGGGTGGGCATAATAGGAGCCATACTGGAAGGTCTTTATGCTTTTTACCATAGACTGACAGGCATTGTCATGACTTTCTTCATAGCAACCTTTTACAGATACTAGAGGATGTTCCATTACAGTTGAGCTTGCATGTTGTTTGTGCATGATGGTGCCATGCTTCTTGTTAGCATTGTTGAATGACAGTTATTCAGTATGTCATGGCAGACCATCGTTGGCAAGGACCAGTTGGTCACTTGAGGGAACCCTGATGGATTTTTATATGTGCACGGACCACCATAAAAGAATTGGGTCTGCTACAGCAGTTAATTTTTGTAGTGGAACTACAACAGAAAAGGCATCCAAGTTAATCTGTAGCACACATGTAAATGTGACTTGTGACAACCTTAGTGAGATATTTTGCATGTTTTGTTTCTGGTCCTTCCAACCCCTGCACAAACACAAGTAAGTTGCTCAAATTTGTTTGTAAAAATAGCTTTTTTTTCTCCTGGGTGGGTAAGTGACATCACATTACTTTCCAGAATAATAGCTTGTGCATGTACAGAAAAGACATTCCTTGCTTGCAGCAGTGACAAGCTTGTAACACACAATTTACATATAAGTGCAGATGTTAATAAGCAAGACTTTAAATGAATTTGTGTGCTGTCATGACAAATGCTGAACAACACATGACTAATTCATGGGGAGGACATTGTGTGGAAAAGAATCTATATATATGGTTCCAAAAACCAGGAGAGGACTTTATGTTACATGAAGGACAACCCCACACAAGCAAATTTTTAATTTTATGATATTCAGTGCATAACACCTTTTTCCTTGTAATAGTGTTCAGCATAAACTCAGGACTTCATGCCACTAATGATCTTAATTATGTGTTCTAGAGAAAGCAGTGCACAATATCACAGCGGTCATTTAGTGTTGGGACCTTGTCGGAGTCTATGGAGCCACTTGGCCCAAGAATAGGTCAGTTTGTACCACAGCTGTTGCCATTGTTTCTGCAACTGTCCAAAGATGAGAGTGATGAAGTGCGGAACAATGCAATCTTTGGTATTGGGGAGATGGTCCTCCATGGCAAACACACACTTTTCCCGTATCCTTTAACACAAGCTGAGTGTTGCTATTAATTGGATGGCGGTTTGTTTTAACTCCAGCTGGTAGTAGAATCTTTTTAGAAGTTATAAGCATAAAAAAATATATTAAAAATGCCCCAGGAGAGTTTAATTGGCAAGAAGAGTTAAAAGTCAGTATTGTATGAACATGCAAAGGCTGGTCAAGAAGTCCTTGGACTGCGTGTGCACCCTCGTGTTAAAATCATATAACAGCTGCATGATATTTGGGTGTGGTTTACTAGACTGCTTCCTGTTAATGGTTTCCGTTCCGTCGTAGTATGTTCTGTTGTGGTGCACTGGCTGTTATTTGATCTAAAGAAGGCGAGCTTCAGTAGTTTTACAAAATGTACCATTGATGGATATAGTGAATCAAGAATTCATGATGTCTTCAAGAGGCATTGCGACAGAAATGACCAGAACTTTGGTGGACACACAGCTGGTGTCTTCACCACAACAGTGCTCCCAAACGCACAGCGCAATCCTTCAAGAAGTTTATCCCAGAAAACAAAACTCCTGTGGTTTCAGCCACCCTAGAGCCCTGATCTCTCTCTAGCAAATTTTGCTATTCCTAGAACAGAAAGCTTATTTAAAAGGACTTGACTTGAATCAGTAGAAGAAATGTAAGAACAAATGGTGGAACAGCTATCCCATATTTATTCAGAATCATATATGGAATGTTGGGAGAAATGGAAATATCATTAGAATCACCATACTTATGCAGGAGGGGACTGTTTGAATAGTGCAATGTTTACTATAATTTTTGTTACAAATCATGTTTTACGCAAGCAATTCGAGAACTTTTTGAGTAATCCTTGTATATGTGTTTGTGTGTTTTTGAGAGTGACAGAGAGAGAGATCACTCTAGTAAGTATTTGCAGATCAAGAGTCTTAATTTTAAGAATTTACTGTCCATGTGCCCCATTTGAAATTTATTGTTGTTTTGTTACATAAATTGGTGAAAGCAATGGATGTGTAAACCTGAATCTTAACAAGATGTCCTGACAAGAATGTTTGAAGCTTAGTTCTCTTTTGAAGAAATGGTAGCAAATGATCACTGTACTAGTCAATAAATTCACCTGCACTTTATTATGAAATCAGTTTTTAATATTTTCAACCCATATATATATATATGTGTGTGTGTGTGTGTGTGTGTGTGTAGGTCTCAAGTTGTCAGCTCTGTGAAGTTTCTTTTCTGACTTAAGTTTTGTTTGACTTTTTTGTCTGTCCCCTACTTTCTGTGTGCCAAACTATATTATCCTAGAGCAGATCACCCTAATAATATTTGGTGAAGAATACAAATAGTGAAGCTGATATAGCGTATGATGAGTAGGCCATGGGCTCAGCAATCCAGGGTTTGAATCCTTGCAGGAGTATCAATTTTTCTCTTTTCCAAAATGTCTGTACCAGTCACCTATTCGGTGGGTATTGGGGTTTTTTTTCCAGGGGTCAAGCAGCCAGGGCGTAAAGTTGACTGCTTAGTTGCGTCTGGTGCCAAGGTTGAGAATGTGTGGAGCTATGCCTCTAGTCCTTCTGTATGCCTTCATAGCATGGCAGTGACAACTTTATCTCCCCTCCCCCTATTTTAATACCCTATTATGTTGTGTTCTCCAACTGTTGCTTAAATATAATATACCAGGCTAAATTTAAGTGAAAGTACATGTAGCTTATGGTAGAGTTCTGTAGAAAATGCAATTTGTGATTTTGCCCATGTCCCAGACTGTTTTTACTAAATACTGTGTGTCTTGTTTTCATAATTTAGAATTTTTAATGCCTTAACATGGTAGACATTATTCAGAAATCCTCCAGGCTTTATCAGTGGCTGCATCTAAAGAGAAACATGCGGGGACACTCGATAACATTTGTGGAGCACTGGCCAGGCTCATCTTGAGCAATGTGTCTGGTGTGCCAATGGAACAGGTTAGTATTGTTGTGTGAGTAGAGCAGCTTATTTCTCCAAATCATTGAAATGAATTATGTAATGCTAAAAACTTTGTCCTTATGTTTAGGTATTTCCTGTATTTGTTAATTATCTACCACTGAGAGAAGATTTTGATGAGAACAAGGCTGTTTTTGAGTGCATGACATACCTGTACCAACTGGGCCATCCATTACTTCTCAGCCACCTGGCATCTGTCGTGAAGGCAGGATTTGTAGTGCTGTGTGAACACCAAGGGGTCAAAGGTCAGTATTTGCAGTATAGGTACATGTGTACAACATAATAATTAGGATCACAGTTTATAGGTTGTGTGCCAAACATTCTTCTACATATTGTTTCCATTTAGAAGCCCAGACACTTATTGTTATCATGTTTTTGTGTTTGGGTTATTTGTCATAATTGTAGTGTAGGAGCAAAAGTTCTTTGAACTTGAATGGAGGCATCACGATGAGTGTACGTCAGCACAACTGTTTTTATTGCACAAGGTAATTACATAGGCTACATGTTTCAACTATTGAACAGTCTTCTTCAGGCCTGTTCTTTACAGGTTAAGTCACAGGATGCTGTGCACACATTGAGATCCCAATGTGTTTACATCAGTGAAATATTTAAGCCAGATCATTTATCTAGGAAAGTAAATGTGCGAAATGTATAACGAAGTGGTTAAAATACATTTAAAATTCTTTTAAAAGTAGTGTGTTTGTGTTTACCAGTTAAAAACAGGTCCCGTTAACATTTAATTCTTCTTTGGGTAGCAAATATAACCTCACAACCCAAAGAAGAATTAGATGGTAATGGGACCTGTTTTTAACTGGTAAACGCCAATACACTACTTTTAAAAGAATTTTAAATGTATTTTAACCACTTCGTTTTACATTTCGCACATTTACTTTCCTAGATAAATGATCTGGCTTAAATATTTCACTGATGTAAACACACTGGGATCTCAATGTGTGCACAGCATCCTGTGACTTAACCTGTAAAGAACAGGCCTGAAGATGACTGTTCAATAGTCAAAACATGTAGCCTACATAATTACCTTGTGTAATAAAAACAGTTGTGCTGATGTACACTATTAATATCATAAAACATTCTGTGGCTACATATGATTCCTTTGAAATGTGACGTTCTTGTTCTCTTTGGTAAGTAAGTGCTGAGTATGAGATATTAGCTGCCTACAGTCATTACAGTAATTTCAGAGTTGCAGCATTTTGAAATTTGAAACTTTCTCTAAACTTCCTGTAATTTTGAATCACTAGAAATATCATAATCATGATAGGAAGCTTATTCTTTTATCAATTTAAATCTCTTAAATGGAACCATCATTCTTATTTGTGTTAAGTAGGTCAAAAGACCTGAACAGGAACATATATGTTCTTACCCTTCAAACACTGCTTTCTGAAATCAAACATAAAGCTATGCAGGTTACTCTTCAGCATTTCTGTGTTGGTGGTGCTGCAGATGTTAATGTTAATGTTATCTTCACCATCTTCAGAGCCATCGGGGTCAGGATCACTGTCACAAGAAAGTCATACCACATTATGTCTTTCTCCATCTCTTATGCATCTTAAATTGCCATCGTTTTTTATGTGGTTGCAGTATATGAATTTTTTTGCATCTTGAACTATTTTAGGTTTTTTTTAACTGTACTTACTTACTCCATGCAGCAGAGTCCTTTGAGAAGCTAACTGGTTCTCAGCTAGCAAAGAAGTTCCCCACACTCTGTGGAACCTGAAGGTTCAATACGGCATTTACAAGTGCCTGACACTTGTCCCTGTCCTGAGCCAGATTGATCCAGTCCATGCCCCCCATCATACTTCCTGAAGAGCCATCTTACATAAAACTACATAAATACCTGCCTTTAATACTCATGTTTAGCGTACCGTGTGCACAATGCCTCATAGATTAAAATCCACTCATACAGTGCATCTGTGCATGGGTACATGAAAGGAAGAGGAAGGTGTGAAAGTTAGGATAGTTGTGGAGTAAGTAGTGTCACCAACCTCATCAGTAACAATGTGCACACTGTAGTTTTTTTTAAAGAAAGTTTGGGTATTTAAAATGAAATGGTAACAGCCAAAACTGTGTGAAACTGAGTTCATTTGAACACAGTTTGCATTTAATATTTTTCCACTTGTGTAAGAATTAGAGTACATTAAATGTCTGAAGGGAGTTCAAATATAAATTCCATTTTTGACATTCAAAGGGCCATGCATCATATTATTTCTATAGTAGAACCAACTAGATGCACCAGTGTATTAAGTTTATTTTATTTTGGAATGACACTGTACGTGTTTCAGACAGTCTTTCTGTCCATCATCAGGAGTTCAAGACTGTACATACAGCGACAGGCATTTGTCAAACAGATGCTGCTGTCTGCTTGCCAGCAAGCAGACAGCAGTATCTGCTGGTTTTACTATAGAAATAATAAATTCCATTGTCATTTTTCCAAGTGCTCTTGTGCAGATCTAACGAATGAAGCAGACTGATTTATATTTGTTGTGTGTGAGTTGTTTTATAATCATTTTGGTGCCAAGATTACTATTGCACGTGAATACAATTGCAGCATGACCTCCCTGAAAAATACCATTGCAATAAAACCATGGACATGCCATCTGCGTTTGCGCATTTTTAACAATATGAATTTAGAGAGAGAATCAGATGGAATAAATAAGAGTGATAACGGAATAGTTTGACACATTGAAGCTCTGGTTTGTTTTTTGCATGGTTATGAAACATGCATAAAGTGCAGTACCCATTAATCTTGGAGTTTTTGTATTTGTGTTCTGTGTACAGCCCTTGTTCTTTAACTGTCAGTTTTGTGTTTGCAGAAACTTTGGAACTGGTGCTGAGTCTGATGAAGATGATTCAGCTTAATTTCCAAAATGAATTTTCAAGTGTTGTTGCTACTCTCCCACCAGAATACGCACCAAAAATCCAACAAATGTTTTCCTAGCCAATGTTTAGAAAATTGTGTGGCCTGATATGATTGGCAATATTTTTTATGACATTACTGCTCTTTGTGAGAGATGTTGTTATATATATTAGTGAGTTAAATGCCTAAATGTTATGCATGTATTTTGATATTGACTGATAACAAAAATTGAGACATAACTGTGACACATAGATTTGTTTAAAACAATTCATTAAATTTGTGTGCTAAATGTAAACATGTTTATATAAATGTAGCCAACCACTGCAGTACTCTTCATCATGAAGTAAAACTCTTTCACGTTGTGTTTGAAATGTGTGTCCTTTTAGTAAGTTATGTGTTAGGATTGGTTAAAAAATGATGATTACAAAATGATTGTGCTGTTATTGTGTGACATATCTCTATTATATTTGGAAGTTACAAAAGAGATTCGTTTGACTGCAAGACAGTTACGTGCATATATTTGTTTGTTATTTATGAAGTGACTGTATTGTACCAAGTATCCATTTATAAAAAAGACTGAAATATTATGAGGGGTTAGAGGATTAACTTTGAAGGGAAATCTTATATATACATGCATAATCCTTTTGTACACAGTTCTCCCTTTCTTTCTGTCATTCCTAATCTGATGTTTTCATCAGGTGTATTTGTTGATGTAAAATTGCCTTGGAGGAACAGTTTTAATGCCATTCCAGTCATACATGTACAGAAATAATGAGGAATATTTCAAAAGTACTGTGTGACTTGAAGTTCAGTTAGGAGTGTCCATGGTGCACTGGAACAAAATTCTCATTTTAGCTTACTTTCGTTCATGACAAGAACATGTAGGCTTGTGAGACCCACACAGTGCCTTTGTGTTTTTGTGTGTGTGTGTTTGCCCCCCCCCCATTTCATTTTTTTTAACTGGCTAATTTTTATGAAGTGCAATATGAACATAATGCCACTGGTACCCTCGCCAGTTTTTAATTTTCTGCAGTTATAGCATAGAAGACATTTGAATTTGTGAAGTGGAATGTAAATGCAAACATGTGCCTTTGCTAGGATGTGATGAAAATTTGTATGCAAATTTTTATCCCACTTTTAGTGGAGGTGGGCAAAGTACTCTGCGTTTTGTAGTGCTGTTGCTGGGATACAGTGGAAACGCAAGCTACTCAGTACAGATTTTTCTGGAGAGGCTATCATTTTATATTAAATGTTGGGCCAGAACATGGCTTAGTAATTGTTCATTACTCTAAGTATGTATGGGGAAAAGAGAATACAGAGTCTAAAGCCAATGAAATCACATATTGGTCTTGATGAAAATCTATGCAGTTTGGGAATTGCTTTATGAAATTCTGGCTAGAAAAGCTTTTTACTGAAGGTACAAATTAATTCTATGTTACTTTGTCATGTTGTGTAAGGAAAAGAAGAAAATTTTCCATTTTTTCTGTTGATAAATATAAGGGAAAGCCTGTGTCTGATAGTTACAGGTTATTTGGTATATTTTTATGAAGATTCTGCTTCTTAAGGCTGGCTTCTTTGTTAAGACTAAATTGCGAGATGCTGTGAAGTTGCATGCTAATGTGATGAGAGGGGAAAATAATGGAAGACACTTAAATATGTTCTCACCTTGACTGCCATCTTGTCTGCAGTTGTACCAAGTGACTTCAGTCTTTAAGTATGTTTATCATGGAAAGGTCAAGTTATCAGCACGAAATATAATTACCATTTTCTTGAGGTTACTGTGTTAGCAGTGCACTTTATGTTGTCCTCTCTTAAGTTATTTATGTTGATAACACTCCAGTCTCTTTCGTATTCTTGAATTATTGATAGAGGAAGCTTGTTAGAGAAACTTAATAGTGACCAGACACCAGTTATGTAAGGTTTGGATTCATCAGTATCAAGAGTACAGAATTACTAATTGATTTTGAATTACGTCTAAAACAAAAAGGTTTTCCAAATTACCATGCTATCAGCATGTTTACATGCCCCATCAATGCATGTTTTGAACCAGTTGATTGATTTTCATGAAAGTTGGTAAAAGTAAAGTTCACCCTTGAACAGGCCACAAAGGCCCAGAGGAGGGGTAGAGGTATAGCCTTACTCTTTCCTTAACCTCAGCACTAGATGGTGGTGGGTGGTCAACACCACGCGCCAGTCACTTTATCCCCAAGAAAGACCCTTTACCCATTGTATAGGAGGCTGGGTGGGCGCCAGGGCTGGTCTAGATGGGTGCAGAAAATCTCTCCCCTACCGGGATTCGATCCCCAGACCATCCAGTCCATAACGAGTCGCTATACTGAATGAGCTATCCCAGCCCAAACATTATGTCACTGAAGGAGATACAAATGCTGTAGTTCATAATTTTGTTCACTCAGTAGTAACAACATAGCAGATATGAGAACTTGTGATGTGGGGGTGGTGCTATCAGCACTCCATGGTCATGAAAAAGTCTACCATAATAGACCTTCGAAAAGTATGCAGTTTTTTTGAGGTAATATTTTTGTATAATTTATATTGACGGGTTGGCCACCATATAAATAGTTGATTTAGGTTTCCCTTGGAGGGTGACAGTTAACAGACTATTGAAGCTAGGTATGTACATGATTTGGTATGGACCATTACCAAACATGCACACACATTATGTATAAAATACATTTGTAAGTCAACAATTGCAGACATAGAGTTGATGTGAACCTGCTGGTTTGTCCATTCTTCACTGCAGTAAAATAAAATGATGATAATGATAGTAATGAATTTGTGCAACTGGATGCTGTTTCATTAGAAAAGTAGACTTGGAGTTCTGCTTGAAGTGCAATATCTAATTAAAACACTTTATTATCCAACAGATGCACAAATATATAGTTCATAGTTACTATTAGAATTATTATAAAATATTTAAAAATATTTAAAATTGCTCCAACATGTTTCAGATCACAAGGGATCCATCATCAGGGAGCTCTATACAGTACTTGGCTAAAATTACAGTACAGTACAGTCTAGAGAGGCACTCTAGAGTGCCTCTCTAGATTGTGCAGTACACACACTCACCACGGGCAAATATGCTGCCATAACACTGACTACGTCCGTATCAACAGACATGATAGAACCATTACTGTGATTTTAGCCAACTACTGTATAGAGCTCCCTGCTGATGGATCCCTTGTGATCCGAAACATGTTGGAGCAATTTTAAATATTTTATACAATTCCAATTGTATCTGTGAATTATATATTTGTGCATGTGTTGGATAATAAAGTGTTTTAATCGTCATTGATGCATGGTACAAACATGAAGATTGCATTGTCTAAATTCAGATTTGTTTATACAAAATACAAATTGTGATACTTGGGTAGTATGGTGACAAACTGTGATGAGGCAGAAGAAGATGTAAAAATACAGATGCTAGAGGCAACACAGCTTTTGTTTAACTTTATCGAGTATGGAAAGCTAGGGAGGTATCGATTGCTACGAAGTATAGAATTTTTAGAAATAATGGCAGTTATTTCCTTATATATATATAGGTGCAAAACATGGTTTACAAAGAGAATCACAAGGGACCTGCAAACGTTTGTAAACAGGCTGAGGAAAATTTTTTAGATCTTTTGGCTTAATGTTAATCTCAAAGAACTCTCAAGGCTTGCACAAGAGAAATCAGTCACCGCGGAAATCGAACTGTGGAAACGGCAATGTGCTGGACATACAATGAGTAAGGATTTCTCTGACACAGAGAAACAAGCTTTTATTTTGAGCCTGCAAGGACCATGTACATACAGGAGGGAGACTGAGAAGGTGCTGGAGGAAAACAGTAAATGAGGAAGTAGTGGGGAAGATTTGGAGGGAGGGCTAGGCAGTAGCTGGTAAGAGGGTCTGCTGGCATTACTTCATGGAGGCTGTATGATCCAAAGTGGAGTAATGGGAAATTGACTTAACTATCTTTTAAGTATATTGGCAGTAGCATGGCAGTTTGTGTACCCTAGAAAATTAATTTAATGGATTAATGATAGCAGTATTAGAATCACTGTGACTGAGAATTGTAGGACTTCATTACTATTGTGAGGTGTTTAAGAAGATAGTAAACAAAGACTGTTTCAGGATGTTTAGTTGCAGAAAGTAGTGGCCTTAGGAAAGGGCATGCATGTTAAGGACCTATTAGTGGTGACAGTGTTGTCTGTGTGGACAAACAGATTTATTTATATTTGTTTGATGCATCACTTTGTGTTTATTTCATACAGATGGCTGAATCTAAATTTCAATTTCAGAGCTCTTATCACACTTCCTAATGTATGGGCAGATTTCACGGTAATTTTGCCATGAATAAAGACTATTATGGAGCTGTGATAGCTCAGTTGGTGTAGTGACTAGCTACGGGCTGGACGGCTGGGGATTCGAACCCAGGCAGTGGCAAGAGATTTTTCTCTCCTCCAAAATCCCTCCAGACCACCCTGGGGCTCACCCAGCCTCTTATTATATTGGTGGTGGTGAAGTGGCTGGTGTCTGAAGCTAACCACTCACCTTCATGGAGTGAACAGGGACAACTTAACTTTTTGTTTTACCTTTTACAAAGACTATTCAGTATAGACCCTACTCCTAACATGTCTGCAGAGTTTAGTGAAACAAGTGAACAACCATATTGACATGTTGCCTGCAGTACATTTTACTTACGTCTAATTTCCTGGAATACAGAACCAGTAACTGAGTTCATTGGTGACTGCTGGAAGTACAAGATCTTAGATAAAGTGATAACTAACTCAGTTTATGATATGATAATGACATCATGGGGTATCATTTTATATGTGCAACTTATTAGTTTTTAAAGACATGTATGTAGGTTGTTTGTTGCATGTTGTTTTGAGCTATTTAATGAAAAAGTTATGTGCAGATGTTACCCTTGCAGTGGGGCAGGAATATTTACAAGGCAGGTTTGATTATGAATTATGCCTTTGAGGTTTCTGCGTGTATGTAATCCATTGTAAATCAAACGGATGTCGGCTAGGTGGCAGGTGAATCGCAGTCACTTGGTCCGTACGGTCAGTGGTATGCATGTAATATGTACGATTATACTAGTGATTTTCATGACTGTGCTTAATGTGTAAACTGTGCACACGTACACGACGTACATTTAAGACATTTTTCTGTCATTTGAATTCTTAACAACAGGGTATGCCAAACAATGTATATATTCATGTTAATGTTAAAGTGGGTCCTTAAGATGATCTTCTTCCTATAGCACTATGGCCCTTTCAGTTTGGCCTTGGCTTCCCTCCTTAAGGTGATGTGAAGTCAAATTCACATCTCATCAGAATCATACGTAAGAGAGGTGTCATACATTAAGTTTCATCAGAACTCCTCACCAAAGGACTCCACACTTGTCTGTAATACATTAAAGTTAAATTAAGATTTCTGTAGTCTGGGATGTGACACCATGTAGTCTAGTGGAAGTATGTTGATGTTTTATTCTGCTGCCTCCATCTTCAGGGTAGATGAATAAGCCATGTCAAGCCATTCATCGATACTGCGCAACCAAGGCTTAACCAGCGCAGTTCAAGCATTTACCCTTGTAAGGGTCCCTGCCCCTGGGACATAGCACATTCCCTACTTGACTTTCCCTGTCTGTAAGAGTTCTGCACAGTCGACCTGTTGCTGCTGCTGTCAGAGAAGAGCCGCGTGAAGAAGTGCAAAGTACGCTGCACTTCTCAAAGGCAGTACCTTATTTTGTTACGACGAGAACACAGCTTTCATGATGCCAAAATCGCCTTCCTTCATGTATGCTGCCCGGAGTCCCTTCATGATATCTTGATGAGGGTTGTCATTATTTGATCGGCCCTGAGTTTGCTGGATGGTAGCCGCGTTTCTTATCTGGTCTTCCTCAGTTTGGCACAAACTGAAAGCTCGTTCTTTAGTTGAAAGAGATTAAATGAAGACGTCCGCAGTATGGGGAGGAGGGGGTTGACCTGTCGGATATCTTTTTCTGGCCGACCTGCAATTCCGCGGCTTCCTTTACTATTTCATGCTGGTTGTCTTGGCTGGCCGTTCTCTCACTTCTCAAGCGAGCGAAGAAGTTGCGTTTTGGCTGTAGTTGTGGGAGAGAGAGCTTTGATTGCTGGTCACCGGTTGTGCTTCAGCATCGCCTCCGGAAGCTTAGCCGTGTGCCGGCGAATGAGTCGGTTGTTTTCTTGGATGCTGCTCCGCTGGAGTGGGCCCGGGGATAAAAAGGTGAAGAGACCAAAACGCTTACTCCTTGCCGCACTGGGGGTGGTTAACATGCGAACTTGTGTCCTGGTGTAGTACCAAAGAGCACTTGACAGAGCTTCGTGTTCAGCGGACGGCTGTACTGGTTTCATCTGCGTCTTTAGGATCTTAAGTCAATCCGTACCAACGCGATTTAATTTTGTAGCGTCGCGGCAGAGCTTCGTGATACTGGATAGGTCCTCCAAAGTCAAGTCTTTCGCCGGCGAGTCGCGAGTGAAGACGCTGTGCAACCTCTCTAGGGTTGTCGGGGCTTGGCGCCAGCTACAGTCGTCTGAGAAGACTAACTATAATCCACAACTAATAAAGAACAGAATAAGCCAAGTGGATTAATATATCGAAATCAGAGTAACCAATCTAGAGAGGGAGAGGTGGTCCCAACAGGAAGATATGGGGCTGGGTGAAACGTGAGAGCTCTGACAGTACACCTTTGTGGGTACAAGTAAAGTACAAAGAGACAAAGTGGGACCCTTGAAAGGGGCATTTCTGAGAGAACGGGGGGATTCCGGTAAAACAACCAATTCACGGACCCAGATGTGAAACTGGGATCACCGGAACCCAGAGCAGCAGTGCTGGCAGAGCTTCCGTTTCAACACACAGGCCCACATGTCTGTTTGTGTGAACTTGTGTGCAACTGCACGTAGTATGTGTTTATGAATGGACTGAGGTGAAGGTGACATTGAAGATGATAATGAATAAAGATTAGTATCTTCTTTCTTAAAATGCAGCTCACTCCATTTACAAGACTGCTGTTACAATATTTATTGTCGAGATCAATGACTGCCATATGTACTACATTAATTCATCACTGATATTTTGTGTTGAAGGAGTTTATGTGACTTGATAGTTAGCAATCTGTCTGTCTGTACTGAGATAGTATCAGGGAAAGCAGGGCCTCATCATGATAACCGCAGTGATAGAGTCCAGTGTAGCTCTGGACGCGGTTGTGCTTGCTGCTAGCAAGACCCGGCGCGATTCGTGCAATACACCAGGGGCGTTCCCTGCTACAATGAATGATAAGTACAGTATCAGAAACTGCTCAGATCTCTTTGTTGCAGTGTGAAGTTGCACGCCAAACGTGGTATTTTTTAAGTGTTTGTTACCGATAAAGATATGGACTATGAAATTACGTTAATAGTGTTCTGGCCTTTTTGTGTTCCTATTTTATGTGAAATTCTATTCGAGTGCACAGGCTGCGGGGACAAAGTGGAGAACGGTAAGTGAATGAATCCATTAAAAATGTGCTGAAATCTTCTGAAAACTTTAATTAAGATAGTCATTTCTTGGTAGCTCCAAGAGAACAAACAATTATATTATCTCAGCTTAGGTGTCAGACTTTAAGTTATTCTGAACTAACAGAGTTGAATTCTACTCCCAGGTGGCTATTATTGTAGGATTATTACACAAGGCAGTGTAAGATTTATAACACATACGACGCTTGGAGAAACAGTAAATGCATACTCAATTTTGTTTCGAAGGCCTCATGTTAAAAACCACCGTCTAGGCCATAGCAAATGAAGCAAATGACATTTTAATGGATTTTGAAAGGGCGTGATGCCGGGAAGGGGGGTTATTACTACATATTTGGGAAGTCGTCTACGCCATCCGCACCGCGAAGGACGGTTGTTGTGTCTAACGCTTTTCTTTGGTTCTTTGTAGTACCTTTATTTAAGTGATGGAGGGAAGTGGAGGACTGCTCTACAGAGGTTTATTATTATTATTATCATAATCTTTATGCGTGGAATTGACAATTATAGGCCCGAACACATAGGCGTAGCTTGGGGGAGGGGGCAAGGAAGACAAATGGCCTCCATTGTTTTTTCTACCAAAGAAATTTTTTTGGTTACTGAATTTAAAAGGAGCAAATAAAATGGAGTGAGAATGGGGGCAAGGGGTGTATGTATATAAAGGACTGGTTCAAACCAGTCTTCCCCTGTTTTTAACTGGACTGCTAATACCCATGGTCGATTTTGCTTAATAGCCAAGTTACACCTATGCCCGAACAAACCGTGTTTCTAGGGTATATAATTTAGGAGCTACTCTGCGTTTACAATTTATGATATATGTAATATTATTTCCCACGATGAATATTTTGTACTTCGCCATTAGTACTTTCTGAAGCATGTGTACTGTGACCACTATCGCTGCTTTGTATATTGTCTTGACGTTATGCCTTCCAGGTACGTTGCTCAGGTATTTGCTGAATGTTTCTGAGATGGTCAGTGGCGTACCGAGGGGGGTTCAAACCCCCCTCCCCCCCCCCCCGAAATTATGAAGGCCCTCCAAAATCGTGCCAAACTCAACCCAATTGTGAAAAGGGTTAAAAATTGCTGAATTTAGGATGCCAACACTCCAAGATGTTCGGAAAAAAGGTAATAAAATTCTAAAACTACCTAGGTTCGCAATTGTTTTACATTAGCAATGACAAATAAATTGGTTATCATCATAAATAGCCTTAAAGTACCAAAAATTTAGAAAATTTTACTATATGAAATGAAATTTCTTGTTCCAAATTACAGCTGCCTCCAGAACCCCTGACTAGGGGGCTACCGCCCCCAGATCCCTGTTCTCTCTGTCCTCTGTCCTCAACTGAATTTGTT
>Ga0123352_10000798_pt1 | contig 39409 bp, 34 predicted proteins | sample TergutLab28metaG_FD_89700 | JGI IMG/M metagenome (GOLD analysis project Ga0123352, IMG submission 89700) | Labiotermes labralis P1 segment gut microbial communities from Petit-Saut dam, French Guiana - Lab288 P1 | ecosystem: Host-associated > Arthropoda: Insects > Digestive system > Gut ... | reverse complement strand
GCCGTCCCTATCGTTTTGTTTTTTCGCACTAGTGAAAAGTATCATTCTGTTAGTACAAATTTAGCTGACGTTGGTAAAATGGCTGCAGAAACATTTGCCCGCCACGGCAATAAGCATGTTGCAGTTCTGGCAGCACCATCATACTTTTCCGGCTTAGACCAATGCATAGCAGAGCTTACCAAAATTGCTAAAGATAACAAAATGGCTGCAACTACTATTAACGAAACACATGACGCACAAGGCGGATACAATGGAGGCATTGCACTATGTAAAATGAATCCTATGCCAGATTGCGTATTTTGCGTATCCAGTATAATGATACTCGGAGCCCTTCGCGCATTTGAACAGCAAAACATCAAAATACCAGGGCAAGTAGAATTAATTACCCTAGGTACAGAAAATCCAGAGCTGGAAGAATACGCAAGTGTTGCCATAAGTTCAATAAGCGTACCCATTGAGCTTATGGCAAGGGAATGTATAAGGTTGTTGTTTTTGCAATTAGACGGCAAGCTTGATGACCCCTGCATGGTAGAAGTTCCGGTTACTTACCATCCGAGGGAGTCTTGTGACAGGTAGAAGATTTACCCCTTAACGCCTCCTAAGGTAATACCTTTAACAAAGTTACGCTGTACAAAGGGGTATACCAAAACAATTGGTACAATGCCCATCATGGCCATTGCCATGCGCACCGCCACAAGAGGTGCCTGGGCTAAACCAATACCTGCATGGTCACCAATATTACCGGCACCCTGTTGCAAAACCTGTATGTTTTGCATCGTACGGTTAAGAAGGTTTTGTATGCTAAATAAATCTACGCGCCTTACTAAGTAAACAAAACCGTTCATCCAGTCATTCCAATAGTTGATGCCTACAAAAATTGCAATGGTTGCAATAATTGGCTTTGCCATTGGTATTGCAATTTGCATCATCAGACGAAACTCTCCTGCGCCGTCTATCATTGCGGCTTCTAAAATTTCGCCTGGAATGGAGGTTTGGAAGTAGCTTTTCATTAATAAAACGAAAAATCCGTTCGTTAACAAATTGGGGATTAACAATGCCAAAAAGGTGTCCTTAATTCCAAAGACAGATGCGTAGTTTATATATGTGGGAACAAGTCCGCCGTTAAAAATGAGTGTGAGGAAAACAAAAAATGTAAGGGCCTTACGATATGGCAATTCCTTTTTTGCAAGCCCATATGCAAGTGGGGTTGTAACCATAATACTAAGGGTTACGCCAACCGCTGTAAGAATAAAAGAAATGGCATATGCGCGCAAAATAACAGTTCCATTTGTAATAAAAAGCCATTCGTAAGCAAAAAAGCTTAGCTGGTGTGAAATAAAAGAATATCCATATCTTATTAAGGCGTCATTGTCTGTAAAAGAGGACACTGCCAGAAGGACGAAAGGTAAAAGTGTTAAAATTGATAGTGTTAACATGATGGTATGGCCTATTCCGTTAAAAATTCTATCTTCTTTGTACATACCAGTATCCTCCTAAAACAGTGCGCTGTCCGGGTCAAATCTTCTGACCAGCAGATTGGCAGTTAATACAAGCACAAATCCAACCAAAGACTGATACACGCCGGCAGCAGCGGACATTGATATATTACCCAACTGAACAAGCCCACGGAATACATAGGTATCTATAACATTGGTTGTTGAGAACAATGCCCCTTGGTTCATTGGAACCTGGAAGAAAAGTCCAAAATCCGCATAGAATATACGTCCAATTGCAAGTAAGGTAAGCATAATAACCACTGGTTTAAGAAGAGGCAGGGTAATATACCAAAACTGCTTAATACGCCCTGCGCCGTCTATTTCTGCAGATTCGTAGTACGAACGGTCAAATCCTGTCAGTGTGGCCAGGTAAATAATGCTGCCATAACCAACTCCGCGCCAAGCGTTAACAAGGATTAATATAAAGGGCCACCGCCTGGGTTCGCTATACCAGCTAATTGGGTCTACGCCAAATATAGGCAGTAATGTATTGTTTATAAAGCCGCTTTCTGCACTTAAAAATCCAAATACTAAATATCCGATAATAACTGATGATACTAAATTGGGTAAAAGAATTGCGCTTTGGTAAAAGTTTTTAAGTTTACCTCTTAGTTCGTTTATAAGTGCTGCAATTAATATTGCGGCTATGGTATTTACAATAATAAACGCCGCATTATATAAAATTGTATTGCGGGTAATTATCCATGCATCTTGAGTAGCAAATAAAAACTCAAAATTTGCAAAACCCACCCAAGGACTGCGGTATATACCAAGTCTTGCGTTAAACTGCCTAAATGCAACTGTTATGCCGGGCAGGGGCATGTAATTGTTTACAAAGAAGTATGCCAAGCCCGGAAGCATTAGTAAGTACACAGGAAGAAAGCGCGTCCATTTCATTCCCTTTTTTGGTGTTTTGACTGCCATGGGTAGCCTCCTTGCTATTTAGAATGGGGCTCTGCCCCAAACCCCGCCACTCCGCTGAGCAAAGCCCAGCTACGTTTCCTTCGCGTTCGCTGCGGGGGCGCACTGCGCGCGCAAATAGTTTAACTCCACACTAAACTAATTTGCACCGGTTGCAGCCGCCCACGCATCTAACTGGGCTTGTTTTTCTGCAATAATTCTATAAAGTCCTGCGGCTTCCATACGGTCATTCATTATTGGAATGCCTACAGTGGGATCAATTTGGCCAAGGCCAAGTCCCGGAATTAACTCGGTAAATACATTTGTTACTGCGGCAAATTCATTTGCTACAGGTGTTGGGTCAAATATAAAACCAAATGCACGTGATTGTATTGCGTTTTGGTTGAAATATCTTAGCTGGTCGTACAAATCTAAATCATCACCCATCCAAACATGGGAGATAAATTGGTTAGGCAGAGACCATGCAACACCATTAAACCATCCGGAAGTTCCTGCATCAAGTCCTTGAGGGAAATCTGCCCGGCCATCAGGTTGTATTTCGTAGTGCACGCCTTCTACGCCCCAAATTAATAAATTGGAGATTGCGGGATTCGTATATAGGGCATTCATTAGAGTCATGGCTTTTTCCGGGCTTGTAGTTGTGTGTGGAATAACCCATGGGAAACGTGCTGCTGCGTTAGCGTTCATAAAGTCTGGTCCTGTTTGGAAAACTGTTACAGGTTGTGCGCACAATCCGGATTCTTGAGCTACGATACCGGGTTTACCACCTGTAAAATATGCGGCCAAACGGCCTGCGCTTGTTAATGCAACCACAGGGGTCGTATCGGCTCCGGCGTCTGCACTTATAAAACCGGCTTGATTCCAATTGTACATTCTACGCATAAAATCATAAAACATTTGACTTGTAAATAAATTCTCTACCACTAAGCTATTTGCCGGGTCAAGAAGTACGCCAAAATGCTCTGCGCCTAGTGGGTCATGAGGCAAGAAATGGCCTAAGTTGCCCGGCATCACAGGACGAATTGTTTCGATATCAGGGAAAGCTTCGTTAATTTGGTGTAGAATGTTTTCAAACTCAGCTATGCTAATGGGGATAATGTCATTGTTTGGGCTTGGTACAGGGAAACCAATGGCTTCAAGATATTGGGTTGCAACAACAAATGAACCTCGGCCAACTGCATGGTCAACATTTGTTGGTATGCCGTACAACCTACCGGCAACACGTGCCCCATCCAGGAATTCTTGACCTACGGCTGCGGCAATACCTGAGCCGTAATTAGCTAGCAGGTTGTTTTCTTCTAAGTCGAGCAAAAAGCCTTGCTGCTGTAAGTGTGTAAAGCCTGCCATAATAGAACCCATTACGTCAATTTGCTCTCCGGCGGTTAACATCATTCTTATGTTTTGCTGATATGCGGCACTATCCATAACAAGCAGTTCTACCTCGATGTTGTACTCGGGTATTAAAATTTCGTTCATGGCATCTTGCACTACTTGGGTATCCCCTGGTAGTGTCCAAGTCATAAATGCCATAACAAGCTGTGTTACATCAGCATCAGAACCCGCACTATCTCTATTGCAGGCTGTTAAGGCAAATGCGGCCACAATAAGCAATGCAACCAATGTAAATAGTTTTGTTTTCATATTTCTTCCTTTCTAATGGGGCTCTACCCCAGGTCGCATGGGCGAGCAGCAAATGCGGTTTTTGCATTTGCGACCAGCCCAAACTCTCTCGTAAGCTTCGCTTTCAGTATGTTTACCTGCGGTAAACACGGTGCTGAAGCACCGCCGGCCTTCTTGCCGGTACGCACTGGCCGGGCGGCCTGCCGCTTTGCGGCACCTGCTGCGCAGGAGTCTGCCCCGCCGCTCCATCGGACAAAGCCCGATTACGCTTCGTCACTGCGTTGCGGGTGCGCTCAGCATTTTCGCTGCGCGAAAACGGCGCTTCGATCCGCCCGCCTTCTTGCGGGTGCGCTCTGTGCGCGCAAATAGTTTTATTTCTACTGTTATTTGATTGCATTATCGCAAATAATTAACTTAATTTCAATCTTAAATTAAGTATTTTTTACTTAATTTTCATCTCATCAAATTAAGCAGATCGTCGTTTCTTAAGCTTAGTTGATATTTCAATTCTTACGGGGGAATGATTTTTTACATCTATCACATCTATCAAACGTTTAATTGCCATTTCGCCCATGTATTTTTTTGGCACATGAATTGTAGTGAGGGATGGTTCCATTAACGATGCCAGGGGTACGTTGTCAAACCCTACAATTGCAATATCTTCCGGTATACGTATCCCGCTTCGCTGAAAGGCTTTCATTGCACCCAGAGCAATCCAGTCATTGTCGGCAAAGTAACATGGTGCAAGCTCCTCTTTTAAGGCAATGAGTTCCATCATGTCTGCAAAGGCGCCCTCTGTGGATGGGGTTAGCCTGTGTACAATAGATTTTGAAGGGGACATTCCGTGTTGGCGCACTGCCTTATAAAAGCCATCGGCTCTTTCATCAAAGTTGCCTATTTCGTAGGAGGAACGTAGATATCCCGGCTGTTTGCCTGTGCGTTCTATTAGGTAATTTACCGCCGCAATAGCGCCTTGGGTATTATTAATTAGCACACAATCGTGGGGTATAAAGTCGTAGTATACATCCAGCACAACCAATGGGATTGGCAGATTGTCAAATGGGGCAAAATCCTCCCTTTGCATTTCTGTACCCAGCAAAACAATGCCTGCACAGCCGGAATAGACTATTTCATCAATTTTCTTCTTAACCTCATCATGTTTATGAAGGTAGGCGATCTGCAGTTTATATTGCTGCTCGGCGCAGGCGGTTTCTATTCCTTCGGATAGTTCTGAAAAAAATGGGGTTTCTCCTACCACTGCGCCCTGACGTTTGTAAATAACAAAGGTGATATGCTTGGATTTGACCATTGGTTTTGTATTTTTTGCAAAATCGTATCCATGCTTTTCAGCTTCTTCCAACACCTTGCGCCTTGTTTGGGTACTTACACCCTGTTTATTACGCAAAGCCATGGATACAGCCGCCTCTGATAGATTTAACATTTTTGCAAGTTCTTTTGCTGTAACGGCCATGGTTGACCAATCCTTTCTGAGTTGAATGCAAAAATTCAGTTGGTAACGTTTTGTTACCAACTGAATTTGGTTTCTAGTGATAACAAGCCTTAAACCATTGTAAACCTTACCGCCATGTATTGGCGGCCGGGAAGGTCTACATACAAGTCTTTGCGCGCCATTACGCCGCAATCGGTTATGGTCATGTTCCATGTGTCAATTACTTCTACTTTGTAATTGCCTTCGGGCAGGTTGTTGCGCCCTAAATACGGATGATCGGAATGGAATGCGCGATAGCGAGGGCGGCTAAAGCCCATGTATGCAATATAAACTTTTCCTTCTACGCCGCCAACAGGCATATCCCAAGGGCTGCGCTCTGGCAAATGGTTTATTGGGCCGGTTTCTTCGCAAATTTTTAGCAAGAAATTATAGCGTGCGGGAGAGTCACCTTTTAATATGCCGCCCTTGCTCCACCACAAAATATCGTCGGGGCTTACATAAGTTTCGCCATGACCGGGGTAACCGCCACGAACATATGCTTCCCAAGAGCGGCGCATTAATTCCTCGGCGGTAAGGTTGCCCCAGCCCCAGTTAATGTCGCCTTCGTAACCAATTTCGTCTAAAGTGGCAGGTTTGCTGTATTCATTTATCCAGTCGCTTGTATACTCAGTCGTTTTGTACACGTCTTGCCTTTGAATAGAAGCATGGGTTATCCATGGGCGACTGTGATTGTAAAAACCGAAACAATTGTGGATAGACATTAAATGCCCAGTGTAATCTACTTCTTGCAGCACTTTGGCAAAACCTTCCCAGTCCTGTTCGCCTAAGTGGCGCAGCAGATCGTATTCGTTGGCCAAACTCCACCAAACATTTGGGAAGGATGCGAGCCTAGCGGCCAGATACCGTAAATAGCGATGGTTGCAAGCTTCGTCCATTTTGGAAAAACCCCAATGATCGTATGCGTGAAATAGAATCAAATCTGCTTCTACGCCTATTGCATTTAGGTCTTGCAGGCAATCCTCTAAGTGGCTGAAAAATGCCGGGTTTGGCCGGGTATAGTCGAAGCTTTTCTCCAAGCTGCCTTCAAAGGCGAAGAGCTCAGGTTCGTTTTTGTTAAAATCGTAATGTTTTGGGAAAACGCACATACGGATTTTTTTAAAGCCAGGAGTTTGCTTTAGACTTTCTATTGTTTTGCGACGCAGGTCTTCTGGTTGGTGAATCCATGCGTAGCAAGTGGTGCCAAATGGGTAAAGGGGTGTGCCATCGGCATAAATAAAATGCTTGCCATTTACACGTGCGGGGCCATGCCCATCACCTTCTGACTGTGTGCAGGTTATGCTGCCTGTGATATTGTTAAGGTCAGGTATGCTTGAAATGGTTTGAAAAGCCCACTCTCCAGGAGAGTCTGGCATGAAGCGCAATTTAAAAATATCCGCACCATCATAAAAACCGAAAACCGTAAGCTTACGATTACCTTTTTTAAAGTCAGCCTTAAACTCTACATCAAATGGATTGCAGCTTACTTTTGAGCTCATGTCACTTACAACAAAACTTTGCTCAAACCTACCCCACTGAGGAATCACTAAATTCGACATGTTAAACCCTCCAAATATTTAGTAAATTTATCTTGACATTAAGTTAGCATTAATTCATAATAATTGCAATAGTCGAGTTTAAAAATTTTTTGAACAGGAGCCTACCAACCATGTCTCTTAAAAAAATTGCGTACAACTGTCGTTTAACTGTTTTGGACATGATAAAACAATCAAATTCCGGACATATTGGCGGCAGTATGAGTTGTATAGATATTTTAGTCACATTGTACCATCAAATAATGAGAGATGATGACCGCTTTATTTTAAGCAAAGGCCATTGTGCAGAGGCGCTTTACGCCGTTTTGGCAAGCAAAGGTATCTTATCCCAAGACATGTTAAGTACCTTTGGCCAATTTGATACTGCACTTGCGGCCCATCCAACAAAAAAAGCTCCCGGCGTAGCATTTGCTACAGGGGCTTTAGGACATGGACTATCCGTTGGCGTTGGCATGGCAATTGGTAACAATAGCAAGGTTTATGTATTGATGGGGGATGGTGAACTGGCAGAAGGTTCTGTATGGGAGGCCGCAATGGCGGCGGCAAAATACAAGCTTAATAATTTAATAGCCATCGTTGACCGCAATAATTTGCAAATTAGCGGCAATACTGAGGATGTAATGCCCTTAGAAAATTTGGAAACAAAGTTTAAATCTTTTGACTGGGAAGTACGAAAGTGTAGCGGACATGAACCGGATGAAATTGTGGCTGTAATATCTGAATATCATGACAAACCGATAGTAATAATAGCAAACACTGTAAAGGGCTATGGGTCAGAAATTATGGAAAATAAAGCAAACTGGCATCATCACATACCGGACGATGCGCAATATGCGCAGATAAAATTAGATTTTATGAAGAAGATTACAGAATTGGGCGGTGAAGAACTACCGATTACTTCTATAAGCAAGCGCGGCGAGTCACTTATACCCGCGCAACCCAACAAAGTATCCGTACGCAAGGCATTTACATCAACTATAGAAAACATCGCCGCAGCAAATGAATCCATTTACATGGTATGTACAGACTCCAGAGGCAGTGTGACGTCTACCGGGTTTGCAGAAAAATTCCCAGACAGATTTATCGAAGTTGGTATTGCAGAGCAAAACGCACTAAGCATTGCCGCGGGCTTAGCAACTACAGACAAGCGCGTTTTTGCTTGTGGTCCTGCATGTTTTTTAACTGCCCGGGGGTATGAGCAAATAAAAGTAGATGTGGCATATAATCAAACAAATGTAAAGATCATAGGTGTTTCTGCCGGGGTAAGTTATGGCCCACTTGGCGGCACACACACAACTTTGCAGGATTTTGCGAGTATACGTACTCTGCCAAACATAGAAATTTTTGCCCCCTGCGATAAAGTGCAAGCAGAATTTGTAACAACATACCTAGCAACCACCAATAGGCCAGCATATATGCGTATTGGCCGTGGTGATGTTGACCAAGTGTACAGTACAGGCGAGAAATTTGATATTTACAAGGCAAAAACCTTACTAGATGGCACAGACATAACAATAATCGCATGTGGCGAAATGGTATATCCGGCACTTTTGGCAGGACACAAACTCCAAAGCCAGGGTATTTACGCCCGGGTGATAGACATGTTTTGTCTAAAACCGGCAGATACAGAAGCAATTATAAATGCCGCAAAAGAAACCAATGCCATCGTTACCGTAGAAGAACATAGCATATTTGGCGGCCTTGGAGAATTAGTGTGCGGAGTAGTAACTGGGAACCACCCAGTGCCAGTGAAAGTAATGGGCTTCCCGGATGAAGAATGCAAAGTAGGCTCCAGCCAAGAATTATTCGAATACTACGGATTAACTCCCGATGGTATTGTAAGCGAATGCAGAAAGCTGGTGCAATCATGATTTTATCAATAGATCAAAGTACATCAACCACAAAGGGGCTTGTGTGGGACTTAGACGGCAAGTTGCTTGGCCGGGCAGATGTTCCTCATAAGCAAATCACAACCGCCCAAGGCTGGGTAGAACATGATGGAATGGAAATTTTGCAAAACACATACAAAGCTGCCGCGCAAGCAATAAAAAAAGCAAGTATTGACCCGGAAAAAATAAAGGCAATAGGCATATCCAACCAACGAGAAACCGCTATTTGCTGGGACAGAGAAACAGGCCTTCCACTATACAACGCAATTGTATGGCAATGTGGCCGCGCTACGGATATTACAAATGAACTAAACTACATGAGCGAAACAATACAACAAAAAACCGGAATGCCCCTATCTCCATTTTTTAGCGGCGCAAAATTTAGCTGGATGATACGTAATGTAAATGAAGTAACCGCCGCAAACAAAGCAGGCACCCTTTGCTGTGGAACCATAGATAGTTGGCTAATTTTTAAACTTACAGGCAACTTTAAAACAGATTATTCTAACGCAAGCCGAACACAACTTTTAAATTTACAAAGTCTAGTATGGGATAGGTCAATAACAAATGCCTTCGGTATAAACCCGGCTAGCCTCGCAGAAATATGTATGAGTGATAGCCATTTTGGCGAAACAGACCTTGGCATTTTACCGAGCCCGGTTCCAATACATGGAGTTATGGGCGACAGCCACAGTGCATTGCTTGCAAACGACTGCCGCAAACCTTTTATGGCAAAAGCCACATACGGTACCGGTTCGTCAATAATGATGAATGCAGGAACGACCTGCCCTACCCCAACAGGCGGCGCTGTAGCCAGCATAGCTTGGGGGCTGAATAACAAGGTTGATTACGTGCTGGAAGGAAACATAAACTACACGGGTGCTGTGATAAAATGGCTAGTGGATGATATTGAGCTTTTGGACTCGCCTAAAAACGCGGGTATTATTTCCCAAACAGTTGATGATACCGGTGGCGTTTACCTTGTACCGGCGTTTACAGGACTGGGCGCACCCTATTTTAACAACAACGCCCGGGCAGCCTTTTTAGGAATGAACTCTGCAACAAAAAAAGCCCACTTAATACGCGCCGCCGAAGAGTGTATTGCCTACCAAATTCGTGACGCGGTTGAAGCAATAAACAGCAGCAGCAAAAAACCCATATCACTACTTAGGGTAGACGGCGGACCTACAAAGGATAGCTTCTTGATGGGTTTTCAGTCAGATATTTTAAATATACCCATAGAAGTTTCTGCTATAGAGGAATTGTCAGGTATGGGTGTGGCTTTTTGCGCCGCAATTGCAATGGGGCTTTGCCAGGAATTGCCCATAAGGCCAAAACAAAAAATAGAACCATCAATGCTAGCCACTATAAGAGAAAATTTATATAAGGGCTGGAAAAATGCCGTAGCAACTATTTGCGCACAGCGTGCACCCGCAGTGAATGGGTCGGAAGCGTAGCTGGGCAGAGCCCCTACTTAAATAGAGAGGAATGTATTGATGACTAAACAAACTTTTGGCGTTATTGTAACAACCCGCAGCTTTTTCCCATCACACTTGGTAAAAACCGCACGAAACGGTATTACAGCCCTACTCAATAAGTTAGGCCACGATTATGTAATGGTGGACGAAACTGATACAAATTTAGGCGCAGTACTCACTTTAGACGAGGCAAAAATTTGTGCTGCACTATTTAACACACGGCGGGAGGATATTTCCGGCATTATAGTAGTACTACCAAACTTTGGCGAGGAACTTGGTGTCGTAGAGGCTATAGATCGGGCAAATTTAAACGTACCTATATTAATCCAAGCCTGCGACGATGATTTTGATAAACTGGACATGGATAATCGCCGAGATGCCTTTTGCGGCAAAATATCTCTGTGCAACAACCTATACCAACGCGGAATTCCCTTTAGCCAAACTACCCTGCATACTTGTGCACTTGACAGCGTAGAATTTGAACAAGATGTAAAAAAATTCGCCGCCATATGTAATGTAGTTGGTGGTTTAAAAGGAAGCCGCATAGCCATGCTGGGCGCACGCCCTGTGGCGTTTAACACCGTAAGATTTTCCGAAAAAATATTACAAAAGCATGGTATAAGCGTGCAAACCGTTGATTTAAGCGAAGTGATGGCTGCCGCAAATGCAGTAACCAACACGGCTGCAAAGGAACAGGAAATACGTGCCTATGGCAGCATTCCCACAAATTTAGAACCGGAAAAAATAACCCGCCAAGCTAAGCTATGCATTGCAATGGAAGATTTCGTAAAGAAATTGGACTGCCAGGCAAGCACCGTGCAGTGCTGGGATAGCTTGGAGAATAACTACGGCTGTGCCGCCTGCCTAGGCATGAGCATGATGGGTGAAAAAGGCAAACCAAGTGCCTGCGAAAGCGATGTAACCGGCGCAGTAAGTATGCTTGCGGCGCAGCTTGCGGCAAACGCTCCACCAGCATTAATGGACTGGAATAATAATATTAACAACGATAGGGATTGCTGCATTTCGCTACATTGCGCTAACTTTCCTAAAAGTTTCTTTCAAAGCGATATAGAAATAGGCTGCCTTGATGTTTTAGGTAGTGTACTAGGGCAGGAAAGAACCTTTGGCGCCTGCAAAGGGCAAGTTGCAGCAGGGCCAATGACATTTATAAGAATGACCACCGACGACAGCATGGGCAAAATGAAAATGTATGTAGGTGAAGGCACATTTGAACCTGCAAATGTACCCACAAAGGGCGGCGTAGCCTATTGCCGCGTTCCCAATTTACAAAAGTTATTGCATTATATTTGTGAAAATGGCTATGAACACCATGTATGCTTTGTACGCGGTAATGTTGCAGATGTATTGGAAGAAGCTATGAGAAAGTATATGGGTGTTGAGGTTTACCGGCATTAATTACAATCCTGCAAAAATAAAAACCGCTCCGATGAATGGCAAAATGCCAATTTAGGAGCGATTTTTTTGTATTTTATTTTTCTTCGGCTGCGCCGGCTATTGCGTCTATAATCGGGTTTTGCCCAGTCGCGCCTTTTAACACGTCTATCAAATTTACGCCGGTTAAAGCTTCAACTGTTTCCGGCAACTGTGCAATAATGTCCGTTACATATCCTGCAACTTTTGATGCACCGGCAGGTTTGCCGTTACCACCGCCACCTTGGTCAATAACCACAATTTTTTCTGTTTTAGAAATTGGGTCGGCTACATTTTTAGCAATTTCAGGCAGGCGCTCGATCATCATCTGGATAACAGCCGCGTCATTATATTGCTTAAACGCCTCTGCTTTTTTCATCATGGCTTCTGCCTCTGCAAGACCTTTTGCTTGTATTGCTTCCGCTTCTGCCTGACCTTGGGCCCTTATGGCTTCCGCTTTTGCGTTACCGTCTAATTTTACGGCTTCCGCATCTGCCTGGGCTTTGGCAAGCTGCTCAAATTTTCTGGCTTCTGCCAAACGCTCTTGGCGGTACCGGTCCGCATCTGCTTGCTTGTTAACGGTTGCTTCAAGCTCTTTTTCTTTACGCTTGGCTTCTTGCCCGGCTAGCTCTGTTTCTTTTTGGCGCCTTAAGAGTTCTACTTGAAGTTCGGTTTCCGTTACTTCTTTTTTAACTTTGTTTTCTTCAATTTGGTATGCGTTGTCCGCAATCGCCTTTGCAGATTCTTGCTCTCTGCGGTAGGCATGGATTTTTAGCTCTTTCTCTTTTGTTGCTTCTGCAACTTGGGTTTCGGCTAAAAGTCTTGCTTCTGCCCCAAGGCGGGTTGCTTCTGCGGTTTTAATAACAGTTTCCCGCTCAGCTTCTGCTTCGGCTATTTTTGCGTCTCGCTTCACTTCGGAAATTCGCTTTCTACCTAAAGCGACCAAGTAGCCGTTTACGTCGTCTATAGACATAACTGTAAACGCTTTAATTTCAAGTCCCATTTCTGCCAGTGCGATTGCAGCGTTTTCTTGCACCTCGCTGGAGAACTTATCTTTGTCTTGATAAATTTCCTCAACGGTCATTTTTGCAATAATTTCGCGAAGCTTACCAACCAAAACGTAACTTGATTGTGTTGCAATTTCTGCAGCGGTTTTGTCAGTATGACCTCTGTAAAACTGCTCAACGGCTGAATAAATGGATTCGTTATCGGATTTTATTTTAACAACGGCAACGCTTTTTACGGTTACCGGAACACCCTGACTTGAAATGGCGTTATCAATATCAAGGGGGATTTTTATATTTTCCAGAGAAATTACATCGTAACGTTCTAAGAGTGGAAACACGAGTCCACCGCCGCCGGAGATTACTCTCTTTTTCCTATAACCTGTAACAACTGCTGCCTTGTTTTGGGGAATACGCTTCCATAGGCAAAAAACCAGAAAAACAACTGCAAAAATAACTGCTAGAATCAGGACTATAATAAAAATCGGGTCCATTGGTATTACCTCCTTTATTAGAATGGGGCTCTGCCCCCTCTCGCAAGCTGCGCTTGCTGGCCGGGCGGCCTGCCGCTATGCGGCACCAGCTTCGCTGGAGTCTGCCAAACCCCGCCGCGACCCTAGGCAAAGCCCAGCTACGCTTCCGACCCGGCCGCTACGAGTGTGCGCTGTGCGCACAAATAGTTTTCGTATTATTTCCGTCTTACAAAATAAGTACCACCTTCAATGTAGACAATGTCTACACTTTCACCGTTTTTAATTTCACCTCCGTCTTCGCTTTTGGCGGGGCTTGTAACTATAGAACCGCTTACGCTAAATTTAATTTTTCCATAACCGCCTTGTGGTATTGGCGATATGATTTTAGCAATTTGGCCAATAGTTGCCTGCTTGTCAAAAGAACTTGTATTCTGTGCTTTGTGTAAAGGAATTATAACTAAACGATTTATAATACCCGCTATAAAAAGTCCACCTAGGACACTTATAGTTAAAACAATACCTGCGCCCAAAACGCCATACACCCTAGTAGATAATATCATACCAACTCCGCCGGTTACAGTCAAAAATACCGCAATAAGCTTAGGCTGAAGAATGGCAAACGGTCCACCGTCCGAGTCTATCACCGCGCCCAGTACAAGTGATATAAGTATAAAACCTAACCCCACGCCAAACATAATTACATACATTTCAACCACTCCTTTTATAGTCTATACATACATTCTCTATCTTTTTTTGCCCAAGCTATAAACTCTCTGCTAAGCTTCTCATTTACACAGCCAAGCATTGCCTCACCTTTTTTTATGTGGCAGCTTAAAACCTTTATTCCGCCAAGCTCTGCATCCGTTAGCCTATAATATTCCATTAGCATGTCTAAAAGTTCGGATTCATTTTGTAAATTGCTAATAATCTCGCCACGGATGTAAATTACGTTGTGTAAATTAAAAGAAACATCTTCACCTTTTAGCCAAACTAAATCCCCTAGTTTAACCCCTAAAGTAAGTGATATTCTCCCAAGTGCGCTAAGGCAAGGCTCTACACCCATCACCCATTTATTTATTTGCTGGGGGGTTTCGTCCATCATTTCTGCCAGCTCTTTTTGGGTTAGATGCTTTTCTTCCAAAATTTCTTTTATGCGTATGATGGGAGTAAGTCCGTATTTTATTTTCATTTTAATCATTCCTTTTTCAGTTGGTTAGTGACACTCACCAACTGATTTTTTTGATTTCAAATATTAAAATCATCCACTGACACAATCATACTATGATATTATTTTATTGTCAACTGAAACTTGCCATGTATTTTCTTGGAAATTTATGGGCAGAATTCAAACCAGAAAACACGAAGGAGTCGGTTAAATGGTAGGAAAAACAGAGAGAGTAGTATTGGTTAAAGGCGATGTGTCTAAATGGTACCACCAAGCAATTTTCATTGTAAATCCCAATGTTTCAGAAGATGCACTGCCTGTAGACTTTGTTGCAGAGGCAGAAAAAATTATTCATGAATATAATTTAAAGCGCAGTAGTAAAAATGTTATAGCAGCAGCGCCGCCGCCTACGATATCTCCATCACCTGTAAAAAAGAATAAATCAAATTTTATCATTAACATTTTGATGCTGGCAGCGTGTATCGGCATTGCGGCTGTACTTGCCTTAAGGGTATTTAGTTAGTAAGATTAGGAAACAAAATAATCTCGCATGAGGTAGTTAAGGAAAGCTACTCTGCGAGATTTTGTACTTATTTGTGCTTAAAGGATAAAAACCATCAATGTATATTGCAACCATTCTCTATATGGGTTATAGTACGTTATGCTTTAAGGCAATACAGCCTTGCAAATTACAGTAAGGGTCTCTACGAGGAATTTGACTAAATCATGGGAGGTTTTATTATGGCATTTTTTGAAGAGATTGGCAAAAAAATCTCAAAGTCTGGACAGGAAGCAGCGCAAAAGGCAAAAAATATGGCTGAGACTGTTAGATTAAATGGCCTCATTTCAGATGAGGAAAAACGCATTAAGAGTGCGTATACCCAAATAGGAAAGTTGTATTACGAAACATTTGGCGATAATCCGGAGCCGTGTTTTGGTCAATTAATAACAGATATAGGTGATGCTGAAAAGAACATAAAAAAACACACAGAGCAAATTCGGCGGGTTAAAGGCATTGCGGTGTGTGACAATTGCGGCGGCGAAACATCGAATACTGCACCGTTTTGCAGTGCCTGTGGTTCGCCAGTAACCCAGGCAACACCACCGAGCAGCAATGTATGCATCAATTGCAGTGCCGTACTTACAGAGGATCAAATTTTTTGCACAGGCTGCGGTACAAAAGTTGAGAAACTACCTGTCCAAGCGCAAGAAGATGCAGCACAGCCTGGGTTATTATCCTGCGCCAACTGCCAGCAGGAACTTACAGCGGGTGTCGCGTTTTGCTTAAACTGCGGCACAAAAGTGAATTAAACCAAAAGGGAAAATGCAAGTTACAGACCAATGAGTTCCAGGTGTGCATACTTACTTTAAATGAAAGACAACCCAGGAGGATGGCAACTATGTTTTGCAAACAATGCGGTTCAAAAATGGAAGTAGATGCAAAATTTTGCGGTAACTGCGGTACGGTGGTAGAAGACGCCGAGCTACAGCAAAACGGTGTAGCAGCATTACCGAAAAAAAAGATTAGTAACACCCATATAGGCATGGCTGTTTGTGGTGCTGTTGCGGTCATTGTACTCGCTATCATTCTTATGGTAACATTATCCGGAGGTGGGGCAGAGCGCACAATACGCAATTATGTTGGCGCCGTGGGTACTTTTAATTTGTACAGAGCCCAACGCTACCATGCATTTAACGCAAACGAAGTGCTGGCTCAAGCACTTGCGGCAAATGACATGAGTATAAGCGAATTTAACGCTGACTTATACGATACAACCGGTGCCCGAGATATAAGAGGGTTTTTTAACGACTTAGCAGATGAAATAAATGCAGAAGTAAACGAAATGTTTGGACGCAATATAAGATTTTCTTACGAAATTGTTAGCTACCGCCAGCTTACCCCTCAACAACGCTTAGATGAAATTAACAATGTGCGTAATTCTCTCAGCATGTTCGGTATTGACATGGATGAACTCATCCGCACAAATCAAATGCATGAAATGATTACGTATACAGTTGACATTACGCTTTCCGGCAGTTTAGGGGAAGAAAGTGAAAGAGAAACCATTCTCTTAGTGCGCATCGGCCGCAATTGGTATGTTTGGGAAAACCCAATGGACATGTTCTGGGCTTTACCATGGGGACTATTATTTTAATATAAAGGAGCTGTTACTAATGGAAAAAACAAAATTAGGCATTTCAATAAGTTTGCTTGGCGGGGGACTATATTTCATTGGGCTTATGGGCCTAACCCCGCTCATCATTGCTGTAGGGTATGTCCTTGTGATGGAAGAAAACCAGTGGCTAAAACGCGTGGCGGTAAAGGCGGTAGCGGTTGTGCTATTCTTTGCCATTTTATCCAATGCTGTAGGATTAATCTCCGATTCATCCTCGTTTTTAACCAATTTAGTGGCGCTATTCCGTGGATCAATAAATCTTGCTACAGTCAATAGATTAGTTGCGCTGCTCAGAACTGTAATCTCATTTGCTTCTACTCTTTGTCTACTACTGCTTGGCTTTAAGGCCATGAAAATGGGCGATGTAAGCGTTGGCGCTGTTGATAAAGTGATTGATAAAAATAGATAGCATTTACAATTCAAGTGGTGGCGCTGTGCCACCACTTGAATTATTTTCTTACATAGCAAAGCTTGATTGTTCAAATCGTTCTTTTAACTTACGATATAAATTTTCCATACTTTTGTCGCCATCATTGTTTAGGAATAAACAAAATGGCAAACTGTCGGTGTCTCTGTGCTTAACAATACAAGCGCAGCAATTTTTATGGTTTTGACAAGTTGTTTTTGGACAAGCACATTCTTTTACATTTAAGCAACCCATAGAAATTATCCTTTCTTAACTTTTAAAAACATGAGTTTATAAACTGCATAGGCTAACAAGCCACCTACAAACTGCATAATTATAAAAATCATCGCATCAAATGGTCTTATGCCGGAAATAGAACTGGTAAAAATTCGAGCAATTGTAACTTGCGGATTGGCAAACATGGTTGAAGATGTAGACATTAACTGTCCACCAACCAATAGCCCAATAATAATCGAAATTTTAGTTGACTTTATTTTTATAAGTACCAAAATTGCTAATACGAGAATGAACGTGCCAACCACTTCCCCAAAATAGATATGTCCACTTCGTACCTTATCAGAAACAAAAAGCACGCCACCCATTTGGTCATAAAACATTAAATGGGTAAAAACCGTACCCAATACGCCACCAAAAATTTGTACGGCTATAAACATAGCAGCTTTACTGACAGTTATACTTTTATGAATCACCATTACAACGGTAACTACCGGGTTAAAATGCGCGCCAGATATAGAGCCAAACATTTCTATAAGCGCAGTAAGAACGAAGGCAACAGTTATCGCATTTGCAACTATAGCAACACTTATATTGCTGTCTAAAACTACAATAAATAATATAATTGACGATATTGCCGCCATTACTAAGAACATCGAACCGATAAGCTCGGCAAGCAATGCGCCAAGCAAGGTAGGTTTTTGCATTTTACTCTCCAATCTGGTCAAACATAAATGCTTGCATTCGTATCTATCCTTCAAATTTAGTGTAACGTGTATATCTTCACATTATCAGCCACAACCACAAGACGGTTTTCCACCGATAATCATCCCGACAATAAAGGCGGCGGCACAACCTACCCCGGGGGTAACTTTAAGAGCCTTCGCCGGACAATTTAAAGCACAAGCCCCACATTCTATACAGAAATCTTTTTTTGTAATATCTGCCTTTCTTTTATCAACACTAAACACACCGTGTGGGCAAACTACTGCACATAATCCACAACCAATGCATCTTTCCGCATTTAGAGAAAGGGTTGTGACATTTTTCAGATATATGTGTCGCATTACTTTTTCCTCCCAAATAAGTGTACGCCAAACATTAATACCGTCCCGATTGCCGCTGCAATAGCAATAAAGGGCAACGCCTTCTGCATTTCCTTTTTTACACCAGAGGGCGACGTGTATGTGGATGCTCCGGTAAAATTCATAGCAAGGAATGAAGATATAGCTGGGAATAACAATAATTTTCCTACGGATAAAAGCCTGTAGTCTTGTGCGAACCGCTTTGATTTCCACAAAGAGCCGATAGTGCAAATGAATCCTATGAAAAAACCCTTCCATGCAAACGCTTTTCCGGGGATATATGGCAGCAGTAACGGCGTAAGAACGGCACCGGAAAAAATTGCACCAGCATAGTCCGCCAAATCCTGTTTATCAAAAGGTCTTTTGGTAAACCGATTAGTTAAAAACAGCAGTCCTAAAATAGGAAGTGACATTTTTACAGCCGGTACAATTTCCATAGGCGTGAGTGTAAGTCTATCTTTTAATGTAAACTTCACAAGCCGCATTTCTTCTGTTGCTTTGTTACCGGATAAGATAAACGCCTGTATGTCCTCTGCCCTAACAGGCCCAAAAATAACGGCAAATCCTGTGCGGCGTTTTACTTCGTTTGAATCTATGCCGGGGGCACCCAGTTGGGGCAGAATTATATTTTTATGGGATACTACGTTGGCTAATTCAACCGCTTCAATGCGAGTTACCAGTTCCTCCGTGCCAAATGTACCTTTGCCTGCGGCGCACCAAACATTCACTCCCTTTGTATCAAGTATCAGAAGCCAGCAATCAATACCCGAAAGGTTTTTACGCAAAATATCAAAAGTTAATTTATAGTTCGCACTTACTAAAATTGGCGAATCTTTATTTGGTCTTCCCACGGCATACAGGCCTGGGGTTACTGTATAATTCATGCGGCCTATGCCCCAGCGCACCTTCCATGCTCCAATAATGTCGCAAATAGTAAGTGACGTCGAAACTGTTTGAATTCCTAGGCTTTTGACGGAATTAAATTCTTTATCCACGCACAACACTCCTTATTTATTTCTATATCATTTCCGGTTATGGCAGTAAGCCCTTTAAGCAGCGCAACTGCATTTTTGCTTCCCTTTTGGCTGATGGAGTAGTACATCCATTTCCCTTCTTTTCTCGCAACAACAATCCCGCTTTCTACGAGAATTTTCATATGGTGGGACAGTGTTGGCTGACTCACATTTACCCGCTCTAAAAGAACACAGGCACATTTTTCGCCGTCTTGTAGGTTTGATAAAACCATAATTCGGGTTTCATCACAAAATGCTTTGAAAACTTGGGCTATTTTTAAATATGAATTTTCCATATACACCTCACATTCAATATTTTCGATATGTCAGATTTTAAACTTCATATTGAAAAATGTCAATATATTTATCTAACGCAAATTGTTCGTGACTTTATACCATTGTCTGTGGCATAATCCTTGTAATAGCAATTCTGCAAGCCATACTAATGCAGCATTGCTAAATTATAAAAAAGAGGATGAATGCGATTGAAAATCACTTTAGGTTCTGTTATTGCCATAAAAGCGGACCGGAGGGTGATTAGGTTTCAACCCTCCTAAAATCAAAAAGGAGGAATTATTATCACTTACAACGAAACTACAAAAATTGCTGACGCACACTTATTTCCAACAATATCTAAACTGTATGGGTTGGATGGGTACAAGTTCAGCGCAATCAACGCCCACGGCGGCGGTCGAAACCGCGTATACCACTGCACTAAAGCAGGAGAGGCCGACAAAATACTCCGCATCTCATTTTTGAAGGACCGGAGTAAAGAAGATTTTCTTGCAGAAACCGAATACATTAGGTATCTACATGATAACGGCGGTAGTGTTGCCAATGTAATAAACTCATTGCAAGGGAATTTAGTTGAGGAAGTTATCTATAATAACCGCGCTTTCTTTATCGTGCTATTCGATAAAGCCAAGGGTAAAAGATTTGTAGATAACGACTATAAGTATCGCGAGGGCGCTTCTATCACTGAGTATTATTACAATTGTGGTAAAACCCTTGGCAAGCTGCATCAGCTTTCAAAGGAGTATGCACCTACACACAAACGATATAACTTCCTTGATAAGTTTTGCATGGAGTATATCAACAAGCTAATACCGGATTCACATGCATTGCTTAAAATGAAAATGTTTGACCTTCTTAAAGCCTTAGAAGGCTTGGATAAGAGCCCGGAAACATTTGGCATGGTTCATTTTGATTTTAATGATGGGAATTATTTTATTGACTTTGATACAGGGCAAATTACCGTATACGACTTTGATAATTCATGTTTTTGCTGGTATCTTTTTGATTTGGCCGCTGTATGGGAAAATGGTACCGGCTGGGTTTGGCATGAAAAAAGTGCTGATGAGCGCAAAGAGTTTATGGATGACTATTTCAAGGTTGTAGTTGATGGTTACAGGTCTGAAACAGCCATTGATGATTCTATGCTTGATCATTTGCCCATCTTTTTAAAAGCAAATCTTGTAGAAGGCATTGTAAGCCATTTTGAATGTCTGCGAGATGGTGATAATGATGGGATTGATGAGGAATGGGTATCAAACGCAATTAAATGTCTTGAAGAAGATATACCGTTTAATGGATTTTTCTCTTAAGATAGTAACCAGTCGCACGGGGATAGCACATCGCTTTCCTTGTGCGTTTTGCATTTACAAATATGCTATGGCAATTATCCGCCCAAAGGGGTATACTATGACAAATTCTAAGAGATAGACGAGGTAGATTATTATGAACCAAAGAATACCCAAATTCCCAAAACGCGCAGTGGTAACAAATGGAATGCCCTATGGGGACAAGGAACTTCATTTTGGACATGTAGGTGGATGTTTTATCCATTCGGATATTTACGCACGCTTTTTGCGTGACCGAATTGGAAAAGACAATGTTATTTATGTAAGCGGCGCAGACTGTTATGGATCAAGCCCGATGGTAAAGCACCAAGTTGCAAAATCTAAGGGCTTTGAAGGGACTATTCAGGACTTTGTGAGTAACTTTTACGATTTACAAAAAGAAGCGCTTGACGCATATAACATTAGCTTAAGCTTATACGCCGCATCTTCCATGGAACCGGCCGCAAGCCACCATAGTGAAATGTCTGAATGGGTGTTTAACACATGGTACGAGCAGGGTTATTTGCGGTTGGAAGAAATCGAATTATTTTATGATGATGAGAATCAGACATTCCTAAATGGGAGGCAAGTTGAAGGACAATGTCCAATTGTAGGCTGCCAGTCTGAAAAAGGTTATGCAGATGAATGTGCTTTAGGACACCAATACAGCCCAAAAGAATTGATTAACCCAAAATCCGTAATTACAGGTATAACACCTACATTACGCCCAAATAGAAATTGGTACTTCGACTTGGAACGCTTTGCAGAGGATTTAAAAAAGCGGCAAACACTTCTTAAGGAAAGAGGCATAAGCCGTCGTTTCATGCTTTCTTATATTGAGGATTTCCTAAAAGACCCTACAATTTTAATTAGTAAATTTGATGACTTAGACAATTTCCGTAGTGCTTGCGGAAAAATGCCCAAGCATACAGCAGATATAAAAGAAGAAAAAAAATCAGCAACTTTAACCTTTAAAGTGTTAAAAGACCGTGAGAAGGCTTGTGAAATCTTACGCCAACATGGAATTCGCTTTCGCACGGGAACGACACTCACTCCCTTTCGTTTAACCGGCAACGTAAAATGGGGCATACCAGTGCCTGAAAAGGATGGTGTAACTGACCAAACTTTTTGGGTTTGGCCGGAGTCCCTTTGGGCACCTATGTCTTTTGTGAAAACTTATCTTGCCTTAAATCGCCCTGGGGAAACATGGGAAGATTGGTGGTTTGGCAACGATTCTCAGGTGTATCAATTTATTGGCGAGGACAATATTTATTTTTATGATATAGCAGGTATGGGCTTATTTATGGCACTAAACGAAAAAGCAGGACGAGACCGCCAAGCTAATTTGCCTGTAGTCATACCCAACCGTCATGCGTTTTTTGGCAACAGTAAGGCAAGCAGCAGTGGAAAGCTTCGTTCGCCTTCGGCACTTGAAGTGCTGGATTATTACACTGCCGAGCAACTTCGTATGCATTTTGGGCATATGGCGCTGCAGAATAACAGCGCGAAATTTTTTCCAAAAGCCTTGTTCAAAAAATGGTTTGAAGGTGAGGAAGTTCCCATAGGTTTTGGCGATATAGAAGGCTTTGACACAACTTTGGCGGAAGGTAATTTGCTTACAAATGTGTTTAACAGGCTTGCCCGCTCGTGTTTTTACAGCTTGCAGCAGTATTTTGATGGAAAGTTGCCAGAGAACGAAATTTCGGATAAAGTTTCCACAGATGTTGAAACGCTTATTGCGGATTATGAATGGGCTATGTATCGTTTTGAATTTTCTAAGGCTGTGGACATGCTAGATAAATTTTTGCGGGATGCAAACAAGCTGTTTGATGCAAAAATGAAAGAAGCAAAGGCGGCAGATGATGATGCACTACGGGCGCAAACCTTGTCAGACGCATTCCATATGGTAAAAGCCGCAACGATTCTTCTGCATCCATTTGCACCGGAAGGAACGGAAAAATTGCAAGAATACCTGGGTGTAGATGAAAGTTTTTGGGACTGGGCAAATATTAGCAAACCACTAAGCTTTTTTATAAATGAAGGACATGAGTTTAAATTTTTAGAACCTAAAGTTGACTTTTTTATGAAGCATCCGAGTCAGTTGTAAGAAAGACAGAAAGGACAAAGGGACAGTTCTCCGTCTTGCGCAGACGCGCAAGACGGAGAACTGTCCCTTTGTCCCCTGTGCGGGCGTTTTTTATACAAACATTCCATCCGACATGCGTAACACCACATCCGAAAGGTCGGCAATTGCAGGGTTGTGGGTTACGACAATGACGCAGTACAATTCGTCGTGGGCAAGTTTTTGCAATATGTTAACAATGGCATCGCTATTAGCTGTGTCTAAATTGCCTGTTGGCTCGTCTGCAAGTATCACTTTTGCACCTGTAGACAGGGAGCGGGCAATGGCTACGCGCTGCTGTTCCCCGCCGGAAATGTTGGCGGGGTAACGTCTATGTTTGCTCTCATCAATTCCGACTATGTTAAGCAGCTCGCCGGCTCTTTTTTCCGCAGCTTTGCGTTTTACGCCCTTTGCTTCCAATAGATAGCTTACATTTTCTAAAGTAGTAAGAAGTGGAAATAGATGGAATTGTTGAAAAATCATCGTTATTTTTTCCCGCCGGTAGATGTTTAAATCTATTTTTGCAAGGTCTTCGTCATCAATGTATATCTTGCCTTCGGTTGGTGTGCATAACCCGGCCATAATTGATAGTAGCGTGGTTTTTCCTGTACCGGATGGGCCAACTATTGAGTGAAGTTTTCCCGGCTCAAAATTAGCTGAGATACCTTTTAACACATTTCTATCTCCATTTTTGTAACGGTAGCACACTTTTTCTAGTTTTAGCATTATATCCCCTACTCTCTAACTTGTAGTAATTCCAATGGCTCACGCCTGATGATAATTCCCGCGCCAACAAGGGAGGTTATAAACACCCCTGCCAAATATAGCCCAAAAGATATAACCAGGGTTTGGCTAAAGTTTACGTTCATCAAAGCCAGTGCGATAAGCCCAACAGCCATACCCGCTAAGCATACAAGCAATTGCTCGACTAGCAGCATTACCATTGTGCTAATCTTGGACATACCAAGTACATGCAATGTAGCGGCTTTTTTTGCGTTTTGCAGCATAAGCAGCATTGCCAACCCGCTTGCGATAGCCAGGGCCGCAGCCATTGCTACCGGATACACCAGTTCTATTAATAATAATGTTTGGGTAGCAACACCAATTAAATTATGCAAAGTTTGATCGGATAAAAATAGTCTAAGCAGCAAAAGGCCGGCATTTCTTGCCAGTACAATGCTTGTAAGATGTTCACGCACATATGCAATTTCCCTGTTGTAGGCTGGGTTTATAGTAAAACTAAAGGTGCTGTACATGGTCATTCCGGCCATTATATTTTCAAATTGAGTTAGACACATAAAAATTGTTTCCCGGGCATCTACACGTGCAACGTGACCATTGTGTACGCCAATAACTACAGCCTCAACACTTTCCCAGGCGGTTGGCACTGCAGGAGAAAACCCGATATACACAATTTCTCCCAAGCTAATGCCGCGTTCATAAAGCACATTTTCAGAAACAAGTATAGGAATAGGCCCATCTTGAGAAGTAAAATCTGATTTGTCAAAACCTTCTGCAAATTCAATTTCGAAGCGGTTATTTTCGTCAAATGAGTTCAAGTCTATAAATCTGTCCAAATCGTTAAAGGCAAACATAAAGTCCATGGTATGCAAGCTAAACCAAATTGCACGGCTCCGGTCATAGCCAATGATGTCGTACCAGTTTTCAGGAAAAGAGCCATCATCAGCCGCAGGTATAACAAAGGCTCTGGAATGCCCAGACTCCATATACACATTTTCCACAAAGCCACTGTCCAAAACACGTTCTGCTGTCCGCAGTCTTATTACATCTCCCAAGTAGCGGTCTGTATGCTGTGCAAAAGTATTATCCTGCACTACTTCTCCCCAAACAATAGTATGTGCATATAGATAGTCGATGTTTTGCTTTGTACGTACAATAGATTCCTGAAGCCAGCCGAGTACAAGTACAAAAAATAACGCAACGGCTAACCCTAACATGGACTTAACAGGGGAGCGCGTTATATGGCGAACTATCCACCGGAATCCGCCTCGATGTTTTTCGCCGGTGGTAAATACAGGGGTGTATCTAGGAATGGTAAAGTCGGTTAGCACTATTGGTTTAACTTCGTCTAATATTTTTTGCGGCTTCTGCTTTTTAGGTTTGCTGACAACTCCTTGCAGCTGCTCAAGCACAGGGTATCGCAAAATTTTTATTGCACCAAAAAGCATCATTATAAGCGTGACGGCAAGTAGCCCTACAACCATCCATAAAAACCATAACATAGAAATGTTGATTACTGGTGTTGTCTCATTCGCAAAACCAAGCATATATCTTAAGTCAACTACAGTTTCGTAGACAATTATATAAGTTGGCTCTGCGACAATTTCCGTTAATGGCTGCAGTGCAAGCTCTACCGTGTTAAGAGCATGATGCCAGCCAAAAATACCGCCAACAACCGCAGGCGGTATTACAAACACCATGGCAGAAACCAAAAGCCGCCGAATTATCCTAGCTACAGAAAACCCTAGAGCGCGCTGTATTGCCATGTCTTTTCGCCGTTGGCCCAGATACAAAAATACAACCAAGGCCAATGCAAGTAAAAGCACAGCCCAAAATACAGCTGCGTTAAATGTAACAACCAGCATCATGGGGTCAATGGCCGCCCAAAAGCCTGCTGCGTCACTTTCAAAAATTATTAAATCAATTTCCTGGCTGAGTTCTGCTAAAATATTGGTGTACTCTTGCAAAAATGCTTGGTCGGTTCTTGGATCTTGCAATGTAAAGCTATACCAAACGCTTGGCAGGTGGTAAGGAGAATCCCAACCAGAAATTGCGCCAGGGGTTGGCGGCAAAATTTCTAAATTGTCCGGTAAAACAGATGTGGGAATGTACATAATAGGAGCACCTGACACTACCCCGCGCGTAAAGTCGGTAAAGATTCCGACAACTTCAAATTCCATCAGGTTTGATGGAGATTCTTCTACGTTGCCTCTTACAACTATTTCGCCATAAACTTGAGAAACGCCAACTATTTGCTGTGTGGCAGGGATGTTAATTTCAAGAATGTCTCCTAAAAAAATATTATTGTGCTGGGCAAATGTACGGCTTACTACAATTACATTGTTGGCAACGTTATAGTCGTTTTTGTCAATGAACCGCCCTTCGTGCAGGCGCATAATTTGTGGCGTTTGAGAGTCTAAATAACCAAGCCTGGCGGCGGCCCATTCCTGCATCATAGGCAAGGAGTTCATATCTGTTGTGGCTACAAGTTGAACTGCACTGTGGTTATGCTGTAAAAACCGAATGTAATCGGGTATGTGGGAAAGCTCTGGGATGGAAAAATCAATGCCAACGTAACCGCGCCGCATTTCTACCGGCCATAGACCGGCATCTTCTACATATGGTACGGAGGTTGTAAACCATGGCCCGCCATATCCTCCAAGGGGCCGTAATGTCATGTGCTCATTACCGCCTATCCGGGGTATTACAAAACCGCCTAATGGGTGGGGTATTACATAAAATGCTGCTTTAAACAAATAGTAACTACCAATTTCCATATTTTCAAAATCTGTAAAGATACTAAAATCAGTATCTTCATTTGTCCAGTAACCTAGCCACAATCCCGGCCATGAGCCCGCAATTACCTGGTGTGGAATGCCCGCAAGTATATGGGCGTTTTGTGTGACGACCCATAGGATATCGCCTGGGTTTTGTGGGAGGTGTACGGCCTCAAGCTGGGCGTAAAATATGGCTTCGCTAACGCGCAATTGGTCTGTATGGGCGACTCCCGGATATAGGCCTCCGATGTCTGCAATGGTTGATCGGCGGGTTTCGTGGGTTATATCGTCTTCGTTATATGCTCTAACATTATGAAGTACCCCTTCTACGGAAACGCGCCTGTCGATAGTACCAATGTGGGGGCTGTTAGAAATAATTTCTACGGCTTCGGACACATCATCCCAAAAATTTTGCGGGCGGATAAAACCTACAGAGCGATAGAGCCCGCTAAGCTCGATAATTTGTTCTCGTACAACTATGTACTCTACGGTGCGCAAATAAAAAGCAAATGTGGCAAGGCCTATAAGCAAGACCATTAGACCAGTACGTACCGGCTGCCTTAACATTGACTTTAGAAAGATGTTCTTTCTCACCTTTGCCACGCTCCTTGTGTAGTTAAATTCCGATTAAGCTATCACAAGGGTTTTTGTATGTCAATAAAAATTTTGGATAGGTGGGTTTTTGGGATTTTAATCCTTGTTGGAGGGGTGTGGGATGCACAACAAAATCCACAGTTGCAGAAATGGAAGATGTACAAATCAGTTTCAATCCTCGTTAAAGGAGTATGAGTTGCACAACAAATGACAAGTAATCTTGTTACAATGCAGCCAATACTAGTTTCAATCCTCGTTAGAGGAGTATGAGTTGCACAACCCTTACCATTTTCACCCCGCATAAACACTGGCTTTACAGGGTGTGTTTTCGGCATGATTTATTTTTTCACAAAAAGCGTCGAACCAATGACAATTACTGGAAAAATCCAAATAGTGAAAATACTCCTCGCATAGGTTTGCAACCAGCATAAACACTAGCTTTTTATCCTCTACAATGCTTTAAAACCACACATTCGGGAAGATGTCCATTTTCGAGCCTAAAAATCATCCCGAATGCAACAATTTTGCATGCCCAAAGAGTACTACATTCCATCCTATACGTCAACATGTTTATTGCTAAAAGGGTACATAAACTTTTCTAACCAAAACCCATTACAAACGGCAACTACTTTACATGCCCAAAGAACACCGCAAATCTTATAAAAGTTTCACTAAACGACCTTTCAAATACTCCACTTCTGACGCATCATGGGTTACACACAGCACATATTTATTTGCATCTATTCGTGCTTTTATCATATTCATGATTACAGGTTTTATCTTGGCATCCAACCCTTTAAACGGCTCATCCAATATTAACAAATCATAATCCGCAATTAAAGCACGGCAAATTGCTACACGTCTTTTCATACCGCCACTAAGCTTGGCTGCTTTTTTATTTATGCTGTCACCAAGGCCTGCTTCTGAAAGTAGTTTTTTGGCCTGCTCTATATAGTTACGCGCTGGATTGGTTACAAAAAGCACGTTGTTTAATGCCGTCTCCCAGCTTAGCAAGCGGTCTTCTTGGAATACCATGGAGATTTTTTTGCTTGTGCTATCCCAAATAACATCGCCAGAGTCTGGCGGCATCAGGCCTGCCAAAATGTTTAGCAGGGTAGTTTTGCCGCTACCGGATGCACCCATTATGCAAGTAACCTCACCGGCCGCAAAGGTTAAGTTTATATTTTCAAGTACTTTTTTATCGCCAAAACTCTTGCTTATATTTAATATTTTCACATTAATCCAATTCCTTTCAGTCGGGCGAAGCCATCCTTTGGGTCAGGCAAAAATAATTACAATGAAAAAAGGAAGTTCACATTTTTTCATGCTTTTACCCTCTTAAACAGCAATAAAAATATCTTTTCCATGCCGTAGCTAAGCAATACAATAGCAATTGTCCATGCAAAAACATCCGCAGTTTGCAAATGTATTCTTGCAACGTGCAAACTGCCGCCTATTGTGCCCCGGGCCTGCACAATAAGCTCTGCCGCAATGCCCGACTTCCATGCAAACCCGATACCAACCTGTGCTCCTGCAAGCACGTATGGGGCTGCAGACTTGATGTAAATGTACAAAATTTTCTTCCAATATGGTACACAAAATATCTTGGCCATTTCTAAAATTTCAGAATTTGTATTTATAATTCCTTTATAGGTATTGTGGAAAATAATCGGCAAAACCATTACAAATGGCACAAATATAGAAACACGCGCCGTACTCATAGCAAAAAACGCGAGTATTATAAATGACGCAATGGGCACGGCATTTATCACATTTATAGCAGGTAAAATTAAAGTGTAAATAATTTTAAACCTTGCAGAGGCTGCGGCAATAAGAATACCAATCACAAGCGCCAATCCAAACCCTTGCATAATGCGCCACATAGATACTGTAATACTCCTCCAAAACTCTGTGGTCTGCCCCAAGGCAAAAAGCCGCGCAAATGCCATGCGCGGCGATACAAGGATAATGTTGCTGCCTACAATAACAGCCGCAATTTCCCAAACAAATAACCAAAAAATGATTACTGCAAAATTTTTAATAAAATGCTTACGGAATAAAGAAGAAGTCTTCATCAGGTAATCTGCCACCAATCGTTGCCGGGTTAGCTTGATACAGCACATTATAAAAACCCATCAAGTTTTGCTTCATTGTGGTGCCATTTAAAAATGTAATATGTGTACGAGGCAGCGCCTGCTCTGCAATTGCGGCGTTTGGTATAATTTCGAATTGGGAAGCAAGCTGTGCTGCATCGGTTAAATTTGTTGTCATAAACTCAATAGAGTTTGCGTATTCTTCCAGTAAAATTGCTACGGCGTCTGGGTTTTCTGCCAAGAAGCTTCGGCGGCCTACAACTACGCTCATTATCAGGCCATAATCTGGCTGTACTCTGTTCCATTCTTCTGTAAGGTCGAGAGCTAGATTTAGGTCGTCTATCTGCATTAGGAGGGTGCTTACAAAAGGCTCCGGTAGCAGTGCTATTTCCGCACTGCCTGTTTGTAAAAGGGCGGCTATTTCCGGCGGTTCTGCTCTAAATTCTATGTTAACGTCAACACCTGGGGTTAGGCCGTTTTGGGTAAGTACGTAGTTTAGGGCAAATTCCGGCGTTGCGCCTTGTCCAAATGTGTAAATTGTACGCCCATATAAATCTGCAATGGACTGTATTTCCCCTGTCATATCAACAACATGTAGAACGCCGAGGGTTACAATGGCTAGTGCCTGTACTTCGCCATCGGTGTTATTGTATAAAATTGATGCGAGATTGCCAGGAACGGCTGCAATATCAACTTCACCACGTATGAGCAAAGGCGGAACTTGGTCTGGAGAGCCTAGCAATTCGAAGTGGTAATTGTTGCGCGTATTGCCTTGTTCGCTTTCGTACATAAGCTGTAAAAGCCCCAATGCCGTTGGCCCGCGAAGTGCCGCTATGCGAACCTCTGAGGGTTCGTATGTGGCTTCCCCGGTGCCGCAGGATGTTAATATTAATAACCCAATAGCCCCTATTAATGTTGCTGCAAAAAGTTTTTTCATTTTTATTTATCTCCTTTGAATAATTTACATACCGTGTTAGATACTACTATAGTGTTCCTGTTGTGTCAAATATTAAGAATATTGCTCCACTATTGGTTTAATCGGCTATGGTAAACCAACGGTTTATTGCCATGCAGTGCATAGTGCGATAAAGTATAAGTCAATTGTTATACTGGAGGTGTTCTTAATGAACAATGAAAAAATAGGAAAATTTATTTCTGAACTAAGAAGGTCCTTGGAAATGACGCAAAAAGATTTGGCAGAAAAGGTGAACGTTACCGACAAGGCTGTATCTAAATGGGAGCGCGGGTTGAGCTATCCAGACATATCAATATTATCCCCACTTTCAAATATACTTGGAGTTACGCCAAGTGAGCTGCTAAATGGGGAAAGAAGCACAAACCCTGCAATACTAGAACCAAATGTTAGCATAGAAAATGTTTTACAATATGCTGATATGGCTGTAAAAACTAAATCGAAAAATATACAAAAAGTTTGTGCGCTAGTTTTTTCTTCTTTGATGATGGTTGGAATTGTGGTATGTAGTATTGTTGACTTGGCGATTTCCGGTAGGTTTACATGGTCATTAATTCCGATTGGTTCTATTGTATTTGCTTGGCTTGTGTTTTTGCCGACGATTAAGTATGGGAAAAATGGTATTTTTATTTCCCTTGTGGCTGTAAGTATTTTTATACTTCCATTTTTATATGTTTTAGATAATTTAGTGCCCTACCCTAGCTCTATTTTGCCTGTTGGCATTAGAGGGGCGGCAATTGCAATTGTATTCCTTTGGATTATATTTACAACATTTAAATTGCTAAAAGCGAGAATACTAATCGCATCGGCAATTTCACTTTTGCTTGTAATTCCATTTTCGGTGCTAACAAATTTTGTTTTGTCCGGTCTTGTTGATAACATATTTCTGATAGACGCATGGGATGTGTTGTCTTTTGTTATTATAGGTATCGTTGCCGCTGGTTTATTAATTGTAGATAAGTGGCTTAGGTAGTATGGAAATAAAATTCAAGCGCTAGCCACTTTAACTCGTCAATTCATGCGCGACTGGTTACGAAATTGCCCATAATAGGCAGATAGGAGAGTTTTTGTGAGTATAAAATTATCGTATAACCGCTATATTATTGTTGGCTTAATGATGCTGTTGATGGGTATAATTTCCCACCACACGCCAACGCCTTACACGATAATGATATACATGAACGGCTCGGATTTAGAAAGCGACTTTGGACTTGCAACAAGCGACCTTGCAGAAATGCTTGATTCTGGACTAAACGCAAAAAACGCAAATGTATTAATTTTTACCGGGGGCGCAAACCGATGGCAAAACGATGCCATTCCGGCAAATGAATGTGTAATATGGCAGCTTTCCAATGGCAGGATTAACGAATTAAAATCTGTAGGGAAAGTTGACATGGGAAAGCCTGAGACCCTGCGAGATTTCATTATATATGTAAAAGAAAATTTTCCGGCGGAAAAATACGGACTAATCATGTGGGACCATGGGGGCGGCTCTATTGCAGGATTTGGCCAGGACGAAAAATTTAATAACAGCAGCCTAAGCCTGTTGGATATGAAGCACGCATTTGAGGAAGCTGGCCTAGGGGATGAAAAATTAGAATTTTTAGGCTTTGACGCATGTCTTATGGCAACTATAGAAATGGCGGTACTTGCATCAGATTACGCACATGTTTTAATCGCAGCGGAAGACTTGGAACCGGGTGAAGGTTGGGATTATACGTTTTTATCCGCATTAAACGGACGGCCTCGTATGGATGGATTTCAATTTGGAAAGGTTATTGTGGACAGCTTTATAGATTTTTTTGGTGATGACAGTGACGAAATATTGACATTATCCGTGACTGACCTTGCCTATGTTAAACCTGTAATGGCAGCAATGGGCCTATTAATGGAAGTGGCTTTGGATGAAATGAGCGAGATTTCGGATCAAGCTTATAACAATGGGGGATTTAATGGCCTTGCCACCCGACGCGCCAAGACAAAAACATTTGGCGAAGGCAGCCCCCGTGATAATTATGCTGATATGGTAGACATTGGCGATATGGCATCGTTATTGAAAGACTTATTTCCTATTCAAGCAGAAGCTGTACACAGTGCGCTTAAAAAGGCTGTTGTGTATAACCGGCATAACTCCGATGTAGACTTGTGGGGACTTAGCACGTTTTATATTTATGGCGGTAAATCTCAGGGAGAGAATTCTTTGGAAGTTTATAGTGCGTTGGGAATGGATGATTACTATACGAGTTATTTGCAGAAATTTTTTACCGGCCTACAATTACGAACATGGGATGATGTCATTCATGAAGCGTACGTATTACTAATGCCTATAAACGAAAATGTTGTTCGCATCGTAGGTTTGTGTGCCCATGAGAATGGTAATGTGCCCCAGATGGAGAACGAGCGTTTAAATTGTGTTACAGAAATTTGGCCAAAAATAAACGAGCACCCTGTGGCTTTATTTCCAATAGCAACTACGGAAAATGCGCGCAAATATGCAATACCCGCTAGATTAAATGACTGCGAAGTGGATATTATTTTATCCCACTCCGATTGCGGCTGGAAAATATCCGGCAGCCGCAACCGTATAGAAAATGTTTACCAGAAAGGGCTGGATCCTATTTTACCGGGGGATGAAATCGCAATTTACTATCAAGAATACGATTTTTCTACCAATAGCGAAACTTGGGTAAAAAGTGAAGCCTTTCATGCGCCGCTGAGTTTAACTTGGGAGGCAGCACCGGAAGGATATACTGTAGGTAAACGCCATGTAGATATATGTAAGAATGTAATGTATAGTTGTACAAGTAGTGTGGAGTAAAATTCTGCATCTAAATATTATTTGCGTAAAATAATTCAGTTGGTAAGAAATCCTTACCAACTGAAAATGTAATCATATTTACGGCAGTAAATTCCCTGCCGAACAGTAAATTTTATACCATTCTTCACGTGACATTTCAAAAGATGACCCTTCGCAAATGCCTTTCAAACGATCAATATTTGTTGTACCTGGGATTGCCTGAATTTTTGCAGGATGGCGTAGTATCCACGCAATAACAACGGCTTCGGCAGTCACTTTTCTGTCTGCCGCAACTTCGTTAATAGCCTTGTTAAGCTCCGGGTATTTGTCACTTCCTAGGAATACGCCTTCAAATTGGCCGTATAAGAACGGTGACCATGCTTGTACGGTAATGTCTTCTAGGCGGCAGAAGTCTAAAATGCTTCCGTCTCGGTCGATGGCGGATGTATTTGTCATATTCACATTAAGTCCGGCGTCAATCATCACTGTGTGGGCCGGTGAGAATTGTAATTGGTTTGCAATGACTCTATTGCTGCCTAAGTATTTATTAAGTAAGCGAATTTGCCCGGCATTGTGGTTACTTACACCAAAATATTTTGCCTTACCTGCTTTGTGAATTATTTCAAAAGCTTCTGCAACTTCTTCCGGCTCTACCAGTGCGTCTGGGCGGTGGAGTAGAAATACATCTACATAATCCGTTTCTAATCTCTTTAGGCTGTTATCAAGAGAAGTGATTATATGGTCTTTAGAAAAGTCAAAGAGGCCCTGTTTAATGCCGCATTTTGTTTGAATAATGAGTTTGTCCCGGGCAATTCCTAAATCTTTTACCGCGGTGGCAAAAACTGTTTCTGAGCTGCCACCACCGTATATATCTGCATGGTCAAAAAAATCTACGCCGCTATCTATTGCGGTTTTTACTAGGGCGGCAATATCACTGCGTTCCATGCCGGATATGCGCATACACCCCATTGCCACTGCAGATACATCCAATTTATTGCCAAGCTTGATTCTGTTCATATTTTATTTTCTCCTCTCAAGATTTGGTATATTCATAATATAATTTTTCAGCAGTTAATACAACAAAAACTTTGACAAAGTCTTAGACATCATATAAGCTTGATTTACAATATATAAAAAACTATTTGCGCGCACAGCGCGCACCCGCAGCGAACGCGGAGGAAGCGTAGCGGCGGGGTTTGGGGCAGAGCCCCATTTAAAAACGAAGGGAGCAAATATTATGTCAGCACCAACAGCACACATTGGCGCAGAAATAGGCGCATTTGCAAAAACAGTTTTAATGCCGGGGGATCCTTTACGCGCGAAGTTTATTGCGGAAAATTTTTTAGAATCACCGAAGTTAATAAACGAAATTAGAGGTATGCTTGCATACACCGGCTCTTATAAGGGTAACCAAGTATCTGTCATGGGCAGCGGTATGGGCTGTGCTTCTATCGGGATTTATTCTTACGAATTATTCAATTTTTATGATGTTGATAATATTATCCGCATAGGCTCGGCAGGTTCTATTAACAAAGATCTTCAACTTGGGGATGTTGTTATGGGCGTAGGTGCCTGTGTGGAGTCCGACTTTGTAGATTTAGTGGCAAGATGCCCAGGTACATTTGCACCAACGGCTTCTTTCGATTTAATGTTTAAAGCAAAAGCTGCCGCAGAAAAAGTAGGCGTTACCTTACGGGCAGGTAATCTTTTAACTACGGATGTTTTTTATGGAGACGACCCTGACAGCCTAAATGCATGGCTAAGCATGGGTGTACTTGCCGTAGAAATGGAAGCTGCCGCCTTATATACAAATGCCGCACGTGCAGGCAAAAACGCATTGGCATTATGCACCATTTCCGACAAAGTATTTGACCGCAACGATTTGATGACAGCAAAAGAGCGGGAAACATCTCTTACGCAAATGATTGAACTTGGGCTGTCAATGATATAATGCTTGAAATTAAAAATTTATGTAAAACATATAAAAACCACCAAGGGGAATTTCGCGCGCTGGATGATGTAAGTGTAACCGTGCGCAAAGGTGAAATTTTCGGCTTTATCGGTTTAAGCGGCGCGGGGAAAACATCCCTGGCCCGCTGTGTTGCTGCCCTCGAAAAAGCGGATAGCGGCGAAATTCTCTTTGCTGGCGAAGACATTACAAAATTAAAAGGTGCAAAATTACGAGAAACCCGCAAAAAAATGGGTCTTGTTTTTCAGCACTTTAATTTGTTGATGAATTCTACAGTTTTTGAGAATATTGCGTTTCCTTTGCGTATTGCAAAAAAGTCTAACAAATATATTCATGACCGTGTGACGGAATTATTGGAGGTTGTTGGCCTTACAGAAAAATCTTCACACTACCCTTCAACCCTTTCTGGCGGGCAAAAGCAGCGTGTAGGTATAGCCCGGGCCCTGGCATCCGAGCCGGAACTTATCATTTGCGATGAAGCAACCTCTGCATTAGACCCGGATACAACCAGGTCTATTTTGGCGCTTATAAAAAAAATCGGACAGGAAACCGGTGTAACATTTTTGGTAATAACCCATGAAATGGATGTTATAAAGGAACTATGTACGCATGTTGCAGTAATGGAAGGCGGTAGAATAATAGAAGAGGGCCGCGTGCTGGATGTACTCACCTCCCCCACTACAGACACCGCCAAGCGATTTTTCTCCCATGAATATGTAGACGAGGATTGGTTTAAAAACGCAGCGGTAAAGCAGGATAACAGCGTTAGTAAGATTTGCCGTGCTGTGTTTATAGACCAAAACGCACGCCGTCCATTTATTAATAATGTTGTGCGCCAATTTGATATAGCGCTTTCTGTTTTGTCTGGCAATATAGAATCTATAGGCGGTACAATGGTTGGATCACTGGTGCTTGAGCTGATTGGCTCAGATGAAGCTGTGGCTGATGCGCTGGAGTACTTCACCAAAAATGGAGTGGGAATTGAGGTGATCGACCATGTATAATTTGCTTCTGCGTTTGGGGTTTACTTCTGAGGCTTTAAACAATTTGGCATACCGTTTGTCTAATGGGGATTCTAGGTATTTTGAAAGATATACCCAGCATATGTGGCGTATACTTTCCCAGGGTACCATTGACACACTTTATATGGTTGCTTTTGCTTCGGTGTTTGCTATCATTTTTGGAATGATTATTGGATTATTTTTATATGTAACATCGCCTAGTGGTATCCGGCCTATGCCTGTGCTTAACCGTGTGGTCGGTTTTATTATAAATATTGGGCGCAGCATACCTTTTGTGGTGTTGATCATTTTGGTATTTCCTTTATCTAGGCATATTGTTGGGTCTTCTATTGGGCGTACAGCGGCTATTGTGCCACTTACCATTGCGGCCATTCCATTTATGTCTCGTGTTGTGGAGGCCACCTTACATGAACTTGGGTTTGGTATTATAGAAGCCGCCATTTCTGCCGGGGCAACTACCAGGCAAATAATTTGGCGTGTTATTTTGCCTGAAAGTGCCCCAGGAATGGCAGCCGGTTTTACGCTGCTGATTATTAATTTAATCACATTTTCTGCAATGGCGGGAATCGTTGGTAGTGGCGGATTGGGAACTTTGGCAAATAATTACGGCATGCAGCGCCACCGTACGGATGTGCTTATTTACACAGTAATTATACTGGTTATTATCGTACAAATAGTGCAGGCGGTTGGTCAGTTTTTATCACGCAGGTTAGATAAACGGTGATAGTGCTTTTGCAAGCTGGTCTGGACATGATGTAGCGCGGGCTCCACATTGTATGCCTTTAATTGCGGCAATTATTTCTTGGGGTTTACGGCCTTTTGCTAATTCTGCAATACCTTTTAAATTTCCGTTGCAGCCGTTAGAAAAGTCTAACTCTGTAATAACACCGTCTTCGACTTTTACATGTATTTCTTTACAGCAAACGCCTTCTGTTTTATAAACCATACAAATTCCTCCTAAATTTTTATTCTCGAAATTTGTACAAGTATATCATAAAACACACAATAAAATCTAAATTGGATTTTGTTGTGTGTTTTTTTGATATTATGATTGACAAAATCTAAGATTCTGTCTTAGAATGGTGTATAGTGGGGGAGAAGTTGTTTTTCTCAACTCTCTCACTAAAAATTCCCATAAAATAATCAAATAAAAAATGAAAGGTTGATGGGAAATGAATTTTGATTCTGCTTTTGTAATAGGCGTAGTGGGGGCTATAATTGCCCTGGGCTTCGCATTCCTGCAAGGCCGTAAGGTTATGAGTTTTAGCGAGGGTAACGACAGAATGAAAAAACTCGCAGCTTCTATCCGAGAAGGCGCCGGCGCGTACCTAAAGCGTCAGTTTAGAGTAGTTGGTATTGTTTACGTTATAATCATTGTTATACTTGCGATACTTGCCGTAATGGGGCATGTTTCTCCATTTATCCCATTTGCATTTTTATCCGGCGGTATTTTTTCACAGCTTTCTGCTTATATTGGTATGCGCATTGCGACACGCGCCAATGTACGTACAGCCCAAGCTTCCAGCGAAAGTTTGAACCAAGGTTTAAAAGTTGCCTTTGCATCAGGTACTGTACTTAGCTTTACCGTTGTTGGGTTATCTATTTTAGACGTTTCTGTATGGTTCTTACTTCTACGTTTTGTGTTTGATTTACCTGCATACGCCATTGCAGAAAACATGGTTATGTTTGGTGTTGGTGTTGCTGTATTTGCACTATTTGCCCGTGTTGGCGGTGGTATTTTTACCAAAGCTGCAGACGTTGGTGCAGACCTTGTGGGTAAAGTTGAAGCGGGTATTCCGGAAGACGACCCACGTAACCCTGCAACCATTGCTGATAACGTAGGTGATAACGTAGGTGACGTAGCCGGTATGGGTGCAGACCTTTACGAAAGTTATATCAAATCTATGCATGCAGGTATTGCCCTTGGTTATGCTGCGTTTGTTCGTACAGATTCAACCATGATAATGGCTGCAATGTTCCTTCCTGTTGCACTTGCTGTAATTGGTATGATTGCATCTTTATTCGGTACATTCCTTATCCGTACCAAAGAAAATGCGACACAAGCACAACTGCTTACAACCCTTCGTAAAGGTACGTATACAGCTTCTGTTTTAGCTGTTGCTGCATTTGCACCTGTTACTTGGTTTATAATGAGAGACATGTCCGTTGCCAATGGCTGGTGGGGCTTGTATATTTCTATTGTTACCGGTGTTGTGGCAGGTGTGCTTATTGCGTATTTTACAGAATATTATACGTCTACACACTATAAGCCGACTCAGGAGCTTTCTAAGTCTTCTGAAACTGGTGCGGCTACCCTTGTAATCGCGGGTCTTTCTTTAGGAATGAAATCTACGGTTGCGCCAATTATAATTATTGTTGTAGCTATTGTTGCCAGCTTTGTAGCTGCCGGCGGAACAATGGATACAAGTGTTGCAGAATATGGCATACGGTTCTCATTTGGTTTGTACGGCATTGGTCTTGCTGCGGTAGGTATGCTTTCTACCTTGGGTATAACCCTTGCGACAGATGCTTATGGCCCGGTTGCAGACAACGCTGGTGGTATTGCAGAAATGAGCCACTTGGCACCAGAAGTACGTGAACGTACAGACGCTTTAGACGCACTTGGTAACACAACGGCTGCTACGGGTAAAGGTTTTGCTGTAGGTTCTGCGGCATTAACATCCCTTGCGCTGCTTGTTTCTTATATTAATATTGCAACAAGACATGTTGCAGAAAACTTGGGTTACGAATACCTTGGGGTTGGCGAATATGTAAACCAAGCAACTGGCGCAAGCTTTGCTGGTTTGGACTTGAACCTTAACAACCCTGCTGTTTTGATCGGTGTTTTCCTTGGTGCGATGTTGGTATTTGCATTTGCGGCTATGACAATGGGTGCGGTACAACGTGCAGCACAAAGCATTGTTGAAGAAGTACGTCGTCAATTTAGAGAAATTAAAGGTATTATGGAAGAAAAAGCGGATCCAGATTACGCTGCTTGCGTAGACCTTTGTACAAAAGGTGCGTTACGTGAAATGATTGCACCAACACTAGTGGCAGTTATATTGCCGATTATAACTGGTTTGATTTTTGGTGTAGAAGGCGTTGTTGGATTTATTGGCGGTGCTACGGTTGTAGGCTTCTTAGTTGCTGTATTTATGAACAACGCCGGTGGCGCTTGGGATAATGCGAAGAAGTTTATCGAAGGCGGCGCGTTTGGTGGTAAAGGTTCTGACAACCATAAGGCAGCTGTTATTGGTGATACCATTGG
>Ga0123352_10000796_pt1 | contig 39444 bp, 23 predicted proteins | sample TergutLab28metaG_FD_89700 | JGI IMG/M metagenome (GOLD analysis project Ga0123352, IMG submission 89700) | Labiotermes labralis P1 segment gut microbial communities from Petit-Saut dam, French Guiana - Lab288 P1 | ecosystem: Host-associated > Arthropoda: Insects > Digestive system > Gut ... | reverse complement strand
TGGAGTTAGGCCACTTGTTGACCCGTTCCGGTCTCACGTATCTAGAAGTCTCTTCAGAGGTCTGCCACGATTCCTTCTGCCAATTGGGGAATAGTGTTTCATTATCCTGGGTAGTCTGTCACAGGGCATTCTGTTTACATGTTGTATCCAGTTCCTTTGTATTTTATCATTTTTATAATTCATCACTTTAGCTAACACAATTTGTAAACTACCTGAAGATGGTGTATTAACACCAAAACATGTTGGAGTAATTTAATACAAATTTAAACTGCTTATGTGTGCATATGTTGGTATATAATAAAGATTTATTATTCAAGATGCACAGTTTGAACATAAAAGTAATCAAAAGATGCTATTTATAAATACCACAAACCCAGTAGTTTTTGTATAATCTGACATTTGCACGATGAGACAAAAAAATTGCTGTATTCATGTAATTTAAAAACAAGGTCAGCTCTCAACAAAATAACAATTACCCTCTTCTAGTTTTCTTTTGTGTGCATCTTTGGCATCTCCACCACTTCCCCTTCGTTTCTGCAATTCAAATTCTCGCATCCGTCGTTCAGCTGAAGACTGGTCCAGTTCCATCAGACTTCCAACTGAATGGCATCTAGGTGGACGTAACTGGTCTGTTACAATTGCTCTGGAGTCACATTGTCCCTAAAAATCATGCTTTCAATCAGGCACACAGCATTCATATCAGCACTTATAACTGGGATCATAGAGTTAACATGAATGCTGTGTCATTATTAGAGCAAAATATAAACACATACTCATAAAATGAACCATAATCAATATTTTCTTACTTATCACTGAAGTATCAGAATGTCATGCATTTTATAAGTGTGTGTTACAACTCTGTTGCAGCACCATGACACAGCACCCATGTGATCCACTAGAGGCCAGCTGACATGTTTAACATAAACATTCCATGGCTGTTCCAACCAACAAAGTCTTCATACTTTTGTAGTCAAAATTAATTCTGTTCTTAGGTCTCACTCCCCAACAATAAAACCTACACAAAACTATTTTCCTTGAAACTTCTTCGTATAAATATAGCTAATAAGCACGGATAGTTTTAAGACCATTTGTAACTGAAGAATCAGACTTCAAAAGTGAAACCTCTAGCCATCCATCTACTATGCATTATTTTCCCACCAGTATCATTCATTTTTTATGGTTCCTACAAATCACCTATATAAACACTGCATTATTAAATCAAATGTGTGTTTAAATCAAGTGTGGTTTTATCACATCAATCATTCATGATTCATAGTCCTGACCCATAAAACTCATAGAATATCATTTATGAAAAAAAAAAAAAAACAGCAAAAATGACATGACGTTTTTGGAATGTATAGTAGCAGTAATCTACCCACTATCAGCCAAGTGAGAAATGGAGGTGGTGTGGCAGGTGTGAGCAGAAGGCTTAAGTATAAGGTGCCCGATCTTTGCAGCTGTTAGCAGTATTGTCTCATCATTCTGTTCACTTTGCCTTGTCAAGTTTAGCATTTAAGAGTTGTGAGATTCAGTGTTATTATTCCTGTTATTTCCATTATAATTTTTCAGTATTAATGTTTTCCAATTATTATTAATTGTGCATAAGGTGTCTACATTGAAGCTGGTCATGTCATACCCCACAAAACAATTCAGAATGCTTCACGAAAGTAGGAAGTGCAGAAGCACCTAAATGAGAAACAGCTTGACATATCTACATTCCAACTCTCAGTTCACCACATTTATATTTTTTTCATGCTCCCTTCAGAAGCAAAGACTAGAGGTTTCACTGTCACAGTTTCTCCTTTCTATAAATATATTTCAACACTTACATTTTTTATGATTAGTGATTTTAACTAACCCAGCTATGGCCTTCTGAACATTCCACAACTCACTAACAAGCTAGGCGTATACATGAGATCGGAAGCATTTAGGCTTCACTATCAGGATGCGCAGCAAAGACACAAAAGCTTCTTCACAGATAATACCAACAAATGCACAAGTATTAAAATGTACACTTTCACATATAATCCAGTAAGACTCCAATATATTTCTATCTTCTTTAGATCATTCTCAGATATTTTACATCAAACAATCATATATGGAAACACAGATGAATTATCAAACAGATTAAAATTTTTTGTCCTTAAGAAATGTGGAACTTTTATGATATCCACAAATTTTAAGGACAAAAAATGTTAATCTATTTGATAACTGATCTGTGTTTTATACATGACTGTTTGATGTAAACTCCCTGAGAATAAACTGAAGAATATTGGAACATGTTGCAGTCTTAATGGATTATACATGAAGGTGTACGTTTTAATACTTGTGCATTTGCTGGTAGTACCTATTAAATTGTTTATAAATGCAGAGATATGAATACTATTAACACAAAAGCTTATAAACCAGTATTGGAAACTCATGTTCCAGACATGTGTTTATGTGAGATTTAAAGATGTTGTCTGTATTTTAGTTTAAATGGCCTTGGCCTGATATGCACAGTGGAATATTCTAATGAAGTGGAAATGTAACCATTGTCTTTTACTTCTAAAAGTACCATATTTACATTAAGAATAAACAGGGGATCAATCCATGTGCCTTGGGTTCATTTTGAGGCTTTGGAATGGGAACAATACATGGAATCAGTCTATTCTTTTAAAAATGTGGAATTAGAAATGTCCTATAAATCTAAAGAACAAATTTCAAGAATAAAGATTCAGTGTTTCATCTGGAAAACTTCCTGTAACTGTCCTACGTGTGATCCCATAGAGTGATGATAATCAGTTTGTGATGGTTCCTACAGAAATGTTCTTCAGTATGTGCAGAACAATCTTGATGGAATGCATGAAATAAGCAGCAAATATCAAAGCAACAGTAGAAGGGACATTATATCGTAACAAATTTTTTTTTCTTGCCTATCAAAATTAGTGAAGATAAACAGGGATATAGCTCAATTACAGGATTTCACATTCTTACTAATAATGTTTATAAAGTAACATAACAGCCAACAGAATGGAAAAGTATTATATATTGCGCAAAAAAAACTGAAGCTTGTGAGGGAAACACCGATGTGTCAGATTCTGAAATTGTGCGAACGCATTTGTTCCGACAACAAGAGTTACACGTATGAAGTCAGAATTTTCTGGGCAAAAGGAGCATATATGCATAAAATTTTCACAATAAACAGGGTACTTCAATATTTCTGTACAGTTTATTTTAACAGAAACCCCAAGTGAAGAACGTACACTTTCACAGCATTCAGTACAACATACTTCTACCTGCTCATCTGTAAGTAATATCTTGTCAGTGCCAACTGCAGGAGGTGGTGGAGCTAAGGAAAGCAAAAGATCCAGTCGAACCGGTGTCTGATTTGCTAATTCTTCTGCTATATCCAGACATGAATCTGGATGACCTTCATTCACCCACCAATGGGAGCATATTTTCTCTATATCAGCACGACGAGAAGGTGTAACAGTCAGCATCTCTCGGATCAATGGAGAAGCAGCTATATAAAACAGGAAGCATTCTACCAATGAACACATAATGTTACAAATAATTAACTCATAGGTGGTGTTCTAAGGACTAAATTTCTTATCCCTTTGCCATATGCCAAAACTTTCTTTTGCAAATATCACCTGGCCACATGCAAATAACCTCATAATGGAAAAAAGTGTAACAAAACACACGTGTTTGTCAGGAATACATGAGTTACAATGAAGTTATGAGGAACATTCAAAAAGTATGTGATACCTCCTATTGTTTTTTTTATCTTCTTACATTTCTCTTCTTATGGGAATAACCACTGACACATAAAACTCCTTCAAAGTTTCATTCATACTCCATTAGTCACAGATCTTTCACCTGATAGATGGCAGCAACACAAGTGATTCTAATAAAGCAGAGATTGACGTGCACTTGAAACAATGAGCAACGACAGTTTTTAGTTGCTGAATGTGAGAAGCCAACTTTTATTCATGAACATAAACTCAAAGTGCATGGTGAAGCAACTGTGGATGCAAGTACTGTTTAGCAAAGCGCAAGATGGATTACAGAATCTCAAACAGAAGAGCTGAAGATCATAAAAACTACAGAGTGGTTGCCCTTGCATTGCAGTGATACCTGACAACACCTCTCTGGATGATGAGGTGATAGGCAACGACAATCATACAACAAGAAACAAATTATCCTCCACCCAGTCTATCAGTCAATGTACGAAGGAAAGTCATTAAATAACAGGAATGCTATTCTAAAGTGCATGAAAAATTATGCGCAAGGAAAAATCTTATTTCGGGACACAAAATGGCTCCTTAGCAATATGTCATATAGGGGTCGTGACGATCAAGCAGTTTGAGCCTGTGCAGTAGGCCATACAACATGGCCGCTCCACTGTCAACTTGCACCGTGGAAGAGCAACGAAGCTTTATTCGTTTTTTGTGGTCAGAGGGTGTGAAACCTTCTGAAATCTACAGAAGAATGAAGGTTCAGTATGGAGACAGTTGTCTGAGTCAGGGGAGAATGTATGAATGGTGGAAAGATTTCAAAACAGACAACAAAATGTCAGTGATGAACACTGGAGTGGGAGACCAGTTAACATGGCAAGTAAGACAGTGAAACAGCAGGTTGAACAGCGAATCCGTGACTACAGGCGAGTCACAGTTGATGAAATTGCCGCAGCATTCAACATGAGTCATGGCTCTGCGTACAATATTGTCCATAATGACCTCGGGTATAGGCAAGTGTGTAGCAGATGGGTCCCAAGGCAGTTGTCCGATGATCACAAGCGTGCACGGCAGACGATTTGTCAGGAGCATTTGGACCATCATGCTCGCGAAGGAGATGCTTTTCTCCATTGAATTGTGACGGGAGACGAGTCCTGGGTGTACCATTATGAACCAGAGAGTAAGAGACAATCGATGCAGTGGAAGCACCCATTGTCTCCGGCCAACAAAAAATTCAAGACACAGGCTTCCACTGGGAAAGTCATGTTGACCATCTTCCGGGATGTCAATGGCCCTATATTGGTGCATTTTCAGGAAAAGGGTCAAACTGTGACTAGTGCTCGATACAGTGACATGCTAGTGAACGAGATGAAGCCCGCGATACGATCAAAATGCTGGGGACTTCTCTCAAAAAGAGTAATGATGCTTCACGACAACGCCCGTCCCCATATGGCTGTGCATACAGTGGATACATTATGTGATCTGAAATTTGAGGTGTTGAAACATCCACCATACAGTCTGGACTTGGCGCCTTTGGACTTTCACTTGTTTGGACCTATGAAAGAACATTTGCGGGGCCATAAGTTTGCAGATGACGACGAGGTAATGGAGGCGGTGCAAAGTTGGTTAAAGGCCACGCCTAAAAGCTTTTTTCTAGAGGGCATCCGCAAGCTTGTGGACAGGTGGACCAAGTGTGTTGTGAAGCAGGGGGACTATGTCGAAAAATACGACACAAACAATTTCTGTAAATATTCTTGTAAAAAAGTTATTATAAAATTCCTGTTATTTAATGGCTTACCTTCGTAGTATAATGGTTATTACAAGAGAGTTTTGTCCGTTCCAAGATATGTAGTCATTAATGTAATGAATGTTGATACATGCACAAAAAAAGGCACATAAAGCAATCTTCAGTGACCTCTGAAAACAATACAATACAGGGCATGACGTTTCTCATCATAAATTGTCATGAGGGATAAATTCTGGAACCACAATTGTGAATCAAAATCCACATGGCAATCAACGGATTGGCATCACACATATTCAAGAAAGAAGAAATTCAAATGTGCACCATCAGCAGGAAAAATCATGACTAGGTTTGAGGTATGAGAAATACGTTATTCTTGTAAATTCAGAGCCTACAGCAACAACAGAAAATTGTGACCACAGTACTAAAACACTAAGAAGTCAAGTTAATCCCAAAAGAAAAATGTGTTGCTCTACCAAGACAACACAAGGCCATTCACAAGGGTGTCCAGCGACACCATCACAAAATTCAGATGAACAGTGTTGCTACAGTCACCCTACAGTCCTGATTGTGCACCATCAGATTTTCACCTGCTTCATCCTTTGAAAAACATCCTGCAAGTATGCCATTACATGGATGACAAGGTAGTGTAAAGTACCATGTACAAGTTACTGCAGAGGGAGGACAGCAACTTCTACATGGCAGGAATACATTTTCGTCTTCAAATGCAAAGAAAAATATCAACAAAGTTAAAGACTACACTGAAAAAAACAATGCCTTCACCAAAGCTGCAGTGGAGTTCTGGGAACTTTTTATGCATAAACAGCATAAAATAAAAAATAGCAGGCATTACTGTCTAACTCTCATACAATCTCTCAGCTGGGGTAACAAAAATACAAAATAAGTGACCATTAAATGACTCTTAGCCCTTACAAGGTGAAACAAAGGTGCTCTGATATCATTGTTACAGTAACAATAAACTATGAACCACAGAAAACTGTCACTAAAAGACATGGGAAAAAAAACAGAAACAATGTATTAGGCCTGTTCATTAAATATCAGTAGAAAAATGAGCAAAACTGGAATGTGGCATGCATGACCAAACTCCGGAAAATTTATATCAGCTAACATTTCAATAAACAAAAGTTTCATCTGAACATAATGAATACAGTAACTTACGTGATGGTTTTTTTGGTTCAAAGTAGTCACCCTGCGAAATCTGCTTCACAAGCCTCTTGAAATTTGAGCCATCAAATGGCATTGCACCATAAACAAGTGTGTAGAGTAATACACCAAGGGACCTGTGAGACAGTTACACAACTGTTTTACTATATGAAGTCTGATTCTTTCAGAACAGCACAAAGATTTTACAACCTCTTCCAAAATCACTATCAATATACTAACCACAGACACCTGTCACCACTATAACATACAAAATCACAAGTTTCAGCTAAAATTTATTACTAATCTAACAGCAAAACAATTTCTGGGCCAATTAATATGAAACTGCATGCAATCAAAGACACTGGTAGTTAACTAATGTGTGTCATGTGGAAGAGGAGATGAACAGTATTGAATAAGGAATAAAATAGCAAACAAAATAGCCAATAACCAAAAAATGAGATCTAATCTCAGAATCAAGGTCCTTCTTGAATAGGACAGTTAATTACCATGTTCAAAGCAGCCTTGACCTCGAACTTCTAAGCCTTTTTAATCCTCTTATTTATGCTTACAACACTAAAGTGGTCCGTCTTCGTCAGGCTTCACTCTGATTTTCCACCCAGTGTCTGATATTAAGAACTAAATAGCTTATTATTATGACTTAAAACTAATGAAAACAATGCATCAGGCACTAAGGCCCCTTTCATAAGATAATGTCTTGGCATTTCCTTGCATGATTGTGTGATTAGTTCCTCCAATCTCCTGTTACACCCAAATATCTTCTGCAGCACTCTGTTCTCAAACATCACAAGTTTATGTTCTTCCCTAAACATGAGAAACCAAGTTTCATACCCACATAAGACTATGAGGTCCGACAGTAAAGTAATGAGACTGGTTCCAAAAAAGATTTTTATTTTATTTATTCATCAACTAAAATACGGTCACCTTCAAAGTACATCCCTTGTGCCTGCACACACGTTTTCCAGCGGTCGTGCCACTGTTTGTAGCATTCCTGAAATGCAGCTTGAAGAATGTCATTTAAGGCCTGCATTACAGACCTCTGGATGTCTTCTGTTGATTCAAAATGGTGTCCTTTCATTGTCAATTTTGCTTTTTGAAATAAGAAGAAGTCGCAGGGCGTGAGATCAGGTGAGTAAGGAGGCTGCGGCATCACCGCAATGCCTTTGGATGTCAAAAACTGCGTTACAGAGAACACTGCGTGGACTGGCACATTGTCGTGGTGAAGAATCCAGTATGTGGCAATGTTTGGACGAACCCGTATGACTCTCTTTCTGAGTCTTTCAAGAAAGTCTTTGTAGTAATATCGATTGACTGTCTGTCCAGCGGGAACCCACTCTTTGTGAACAATACGCATGGAATCAAAGAAGCACACAAGCATGCATTTTACTTTTGACTTGGACATGCGTGCTTTCTTTGGCCTTGGTGATCCCTTCGAACGCCACTCCAAACTTTGGTGTCTGGTCTCCAAATCATATTGGAAAAACCAACTCTCGCCACCATTGATAACTCACTCCAATAACCCTGGGTCGGCTTCCACTTGTTCCAGCAGTTCAGCACAAACGCTCACCCACGCATCCCGCTGTTGCTCTGTCAGATTTCTGGGCACCATCTTGGCACAAATTTTTCTCATCCCCAATTCTTCAGTTAGTATCCGACGAACAGCTTCCCAGTTCACGTTTACTTCATCAGCATTCATTTTGACTGTCAATCTTCGAGCGGATCGACAAGTTCTCATACTCGTGCTGTGTTGTCACTTGTCCGTGTTGTTGATGGTAGTCCACTGCGCTGCTCATCTTCAACAATGGTTCTGCCTTCAGAAAACATTTTGTGCCAGCGAAAGGCTTGTGCTCTTGACACTGCATCATCTCCAAAGGCCTGCTGAAGTTTTCCATGTGTTGTGGTGGCAGCGTCACTGAGTTTAACACAAAAAAAGATTGCATACCGCTGAGCGATATTCCGTGCTTCCATTTTCGTGACAAGGTTCGCAAATACGTCTTGACATGTCAGGCACCTACTCCACAATGAGTCACTGCAAAGGCATGCCACTGCAAGTCAGGATAGAGGAAGGATCAAGGCAAACAGCTGTCTGTGTTGGCAGGCTGCAGTATTGCCAGTATAGCAAGAAAAAAATTAGTCTCATTACTTTACTGTCGGACCTCGTATGACCAAAATTATAGTTCTGTAAATTTTACTATTCTTCTACACAGCATAAAGAAAGATGAAAAGTTTCTAAACTGAATGGTACCAACCACTTCCCAAATTTAATTTGGACCACCTTGTCATATATGTAATTTTGATTGTTACTGTCACTACAAGCTAACTGAACTGTGTCACATTTCTGGAAATTTATTAGCAATCTTCAGTTGTGATTTCGTCCTATATTCTGTGGACAAAACAATAACATGTACTTAAGTTTACTCAGCATTTACCATTACACCAACCTTCCTGAGAGTGCTTAACCAAGCCACATTTTTTTTCACAGTACCTAGGTTTGGGCCCAGTAAATTAACACTATCATTATAAAACAACAACTGGCATGTCCCACTCAGTTTCATTCCTGCTTATTTTTTGTTTTGGACCTTCCTGACGGCATATGATAATGCAAAGCTGAAACTAATGGCAATACTGTACCCAGTTGCAGACCATTCTTAATAGGAAACAAAAGACAAACGTTTACCCACAGGGACTTTCCTACAGACTTTGTTTAAAAGCATTTTAATTAACCCAACATGATTATATCTAATTCAATGATAATATCATATAGGACCTTCCTCCTACTATCTGATTAATACTTGGGACATCACATTGACACCCACAATGATGATCACCAGTAACTTTATACACATAAGGTTTAACTTGGCAGAAGAATGTTGGATGAAATTTTGTACGTAGCCAGTAATTGTATTAAGCCTTAATAATTCTTACAGCTGGTTTTATTATCCTTCCTACACATAAGTACAATAACAGATTCCTCCACTCTTGAGGCAATTCTTCCATATAACAAATAAAATTAATACAATTATATATAAGAAAACATGTCATTTTACTTCCCAATTAAATCAATTCTGTCAGAATTTTGATCAGCACCTGGAAATTTATACCTTTGCAGCTTTTCAATGGCAATCTCAACTTCAAAGAAAGAGGCTCAGGTAACAATGTCTCAGTTGAATGCACTTCACCCCTTCATATCATTAACCCAACCCACATCCAACAGCTGTTAGAATAGACTCTTCTACCTACTGAAAATAATGAGAAAATCTGCAACTAGATTTCCCTTCCTGTCCTTTACCAAGTTACAAGTGGATAACCCTTCTTAAATTCATCACTTTATTTCTCACTGTTTGTTGCAGGCTCATGAATTCATCCCTTGTTCCTGTAAATTCCACTAGTTTCATGTCTTACACTGTTCAGCTTATCTCCATTAACGTGGCTATGTTCCTGTAACTACCACAATACAGTGTATTACCTGGGGGTTAGGGGATTGACAACCTCATCCTATATAACATACAACTATACCACTAGTATACAGTAAATATGCATTTCTGTACAGTATACATACATCTTTATACAATGTATTAATTTATTTATAATGCAATAAGAATGTATGAGAATCACATCCATAGTTTCTGGTACAGTTCATACCATAGGAGTGTGGCAGTCTTATTACACAAATACTTTACTTCCTGACTTAACACCTTCTTTAATTCTATCAAAGCATTATCATGAATTGTATATACGCTACAATGAGCGAGTGAAACAGTACAGCATGTGTCAAAGATATGTTCACCTTTTTTAAGTTCGTTTATTACATCTAATTTTTCTTCAATACTGACTGTCTTTTGCTAATTTTTCACTTGGATTGCACTAGGTGATGTACATTTACATTTCTCACTCACGTTGGTAACGAAAGCCAATGCTGTAGAAAAGAAAAACTAGATGAGCCACTTGATTATCATCACCAATCTAATCCGCTGACACAATGACTGATGGAGTGACAATGACGTTACTTACTGCTTGCCTCCTACAGAAAATAAGTGCGGCCATGGATCATTTATGCCAAATCGCCTTAAACTGAAAATTATCACATAAATTCCAAAATTGGTGCAAATTTTCAAGCTACATTAAAGCAGAATCCCGCAAAAATAAATTGAGTAAAAAAGAAACCTGCCTGTACAGCTTTATTGTGTGGTATGCACACATGTGTTTAGGTGTTTCTGTGTGTGTGTGTGTGTGTGTGTGTGTGTGTGTGTGTGTGTGTGTGTGTGTGTGAAGTCACTACATTTTTACGCAGATATATGCCACACCGAATCTGAGGTTTCATGGTCCTTGCACAGAGTGACCTTATAAACATGCCTACAAAATCACATATAGGAGGTTAATGAAATTCTTACCAACAATCAACTTCAGGTCCATGATACGGTGTTCCTTTAACTATCTCTGGTGAGGCATATAATGGGCTGCCACAAAATGTGTTCAGAAGCCTCTGTTCATCAAACACATTTGACAACCCAAAATCTGCAATCTGTTGGCATAATTACAAAAACATGTTTTAATTACATCACCTGAACTTAATGGTATTATCAGACCTCAAACATATTTAGTACCCTACTTAAGCATATTAAATTATTCAAGAGAGTTGGTACCTAACATTTAGTTAATATAGCAAATTATTAGATTTTTAGAGTAAAGAAAATTATTTCTGGTGAGCTAGGCTTCAGACTACAATCTCAACATTTTCAGTTACTGAATACAGTAGCTAAATGTGGCATCAAATGTTACAATTTGAAGGATGCCATAAAACAGACAGACCAAAGAAAGTAATGGGAAGGATGAAACAAGATGGGACCCTGGTTTACAGATAGCTTTCTAAGCATCAAACCAAGAAAATTTGTTTTCAACAGGTAACAAAAATAACACATAAAGTATCCATACACACGTATCTTAAAATTTAAGTACAAAATCTATTATTTCAAACCATAATAGAAAGGTGCAGCTAAAATTAATAATGAGGGACCATTCAACACTGTATGTAGTTACTCCATATACTAACATACCCACCCCAGTTAGTATACAGAATGTTATAGTGATTATATGATTTAACTAGTCAACATGTGAAATGAACCCACTGATATGTAACAGTTAAACTGTAAAATGCATGTTTCATGAGTTAAGAGAACCTTAATAACAAGAGACCATTCAACATTTTAACTATTCCTGATGGCAAGTACACATTCCTACTTGTTTAACAGGACTACCGAAGAAATATGTGGCATTAAGAACACTTAAAAATCAAAAATCAAAAGTTGCATCCCAGTTTCTCAACATTTTCTTTCTCTTGCAAACACCTCATGTTCTGCAAGAGAATGGCTGATAATGACAGAGAATTCTGCAACAAAGCTGTAGACAATTTAAATTTATATGAACAGAACTGCAGATTATGTATGGAAGGCCCAGACACAGCCTGAGCAAAGAAACTGTCAAAAGGCCTTATTAGGAAACTGACAACATAATAACAACCAAGAAGTAAAGCAGTAATACTACCAAAATGAAATATAGGCCTCAAATGCGTTCACTTCATAAAATACTGCACCCATAACCCAGTTACCAAGAGGAGCCCTTAATGAAGAAGGGTTTTGGACTGCTGCAGAAGTAGGTACTTCAAATACTTCCAATGTATCCAAAAAAAGGCAATCTTATGTAACTCCAAATGTCACAGAAGCAAACCATGTTTCAACAAATGACAGTTTATGTAATTAATTTATTGACTTATGAGTTTAAAACTAAGTAATTTAAGGTAATTTTTAAACAAATCTTCAGCATGATTTGACAATTCGTTTGTGTGAATTCAACACTACTTATCAAAATGTATGATACTCTTACTGCCAGTGTCTGTGTGAATCAGTGAAAATGTGAACTGAGAGCACAGGGATCACTGTCTTACACTAACTGGTGTAAAAAAAAAAGACAATGAAATTACTACTTATTCCACAAAAACTAGTTAAATTGTTTGATTTTATTTCCTTTAGACACTCTAAATAGTGTGAAAGAGATACTTCACGGAATGACTGGTAATTCAAATAACTATTTAAAATATTTAACCTTTACATGATGTGCATTCACTTACACAAATGAACACTGAAAAACTTCTTAGAATTTAATTTTATATATTTAGGCAAGAAGGTAATTTATACATTTTTATGAAAAGCTACATAATCTCTGTTTTGTTTTCCACAAGATGCCATTAATTTCATAATTTTATATTTTTTAGTTCAAATAATACTCACTATTTTTAAAACCATGCACTAAATTTAAACAACAACCCGGTTGTTTAAAGATTTATTTTCTTTTTATTTGACAACCTAAAATGCTCTGCTAACCCTGTGGAGCTGGAATTATGCCTGAAGTGACCTGCAGCAGACTGCAATTTAAGTTGGGGGTGCAAACAAACATCCATTATTATATATTATATATCGGTCAGCATTTCAAGCATCACTTTGCACTTAGAAATATCAAACATATGGCACCAAAGGGTTAACACAAAAAGTGACCACCTATCATGCAAAACACCTGAATTATACAGTTTAATGGTACATCTTATATAACTGACTATATCCATCCTACCATCATGATGCATTTCACAGAAAGGGTAATGACAGCAGAAAGGTGTACGAACAATACTAGCTCCTTCACCTACAGGAAAATTGATGAGGCTTTGATGACAAAAAATGTTATAATTACTAAGCAACCATACAGCTACATGTTAATCAATAATCAGCATCACAGAATGTTCCAGGACCCCAATACTGAAAAGTGTGCAGTTTTAATAATTACACCACACTATATACAGGCATGCATGCATGCACACACACACATATACACAGCAGCCAATTCCTGTCCTGGAGCTCCTGGGATACCAGTGAAAGTGGACCAGGGGCTCCTAAACTAAAACCTGAAGTAGCCCAATGGAAGAATTGCTGCAATTTTCAAGTTAACTATCATTTCAGCTGGACCTTGGGCAAATTCCTGTCACACTCTGAAGCCCTTCAATGACCGTTCAAATGTACCTGTAGGTCAAGTCCCATCATGCTCAGAATAAAGGCTCAATTCATGTCAGAGGTCTCACAACTACTAATGCAAGTGGATTAAAACAGAATTTTCTGCATGGGAATGCTGGTATGCAGATAGATGGCAAACTGACTAATTCACATATGGATAATGTGTACAATTACATAACTTAACTGAATTTTTAAGTATGGGGTGAAAATTCCTTTTAGAAGAGTAGCTACTTTTCTTCTAAGTTCTTCTGATTCTGAGTTTCTTTACTGTACAAGCAAAGTACTGGTATTTGTGAACACAAATCCCAAAATAACGCATATTACAATGCTTACCTTTGCACTACCATGCTCATCCAGTAAAATATTTTCTAGTTTCAGGTCTCTATGACAGATCTTGTGCTGTTAATACAAACAAAATTGCACCTTATATTCAGTGGCATGGCATGAATCGTAATATCACAACAACTACATTACTGTGATGATGATGATGATGATGACGATGACGACGACAATGACAATGAAGATGCTGATGACAAGAATGACACAGACAATGATGGTCACCACTTAAGAACTACACATAGCTGAGGGGTCCCACATCAAAATATGAGACATGAACAACACTCATTTCTAAAGCAGGTAACTCCTTTTCCAGGCCTTTGGTCCTGTGTGGTGTGTGGTACAAAAACAACACTTAAAAATGTATTTTAATTATGCTGTTGACATATCAGAAACTCACCTTGTGGCAGTAGTAAACAGCAGTTGCAATCTGCCTAAATATTCTCCTAGCTTCTTCTTCAGCTAATACCTTCCTTTCACTTAGGAAGTCATACAGTTCTCCTCCTGCTGCATATTCCATCACGAGTACCATCTTCTCTCGATTTTCAAACACTGAAAAGTTCTTATGTTAGAACCACGATTATAATACAATTTTTGTACAGAAGTCTTACTTCTTGGAGCTTTAAATATAAACTTTATAATCTTCAGGAAAGAGACAAGATGCCCGAGAATAAAATAAAGCAAGTACATGCACATGTACATATATATATATATATGCACATTCAGTGAATAAAAATGTTTTATGTTCATTATCAAGCACAGCCCAATGCTCCATGACAAAGTGATACACAACAAACTTTACAACAATGAAATAAAATTTCATAAACATTACTAGAAGTTATACTTTACTGTGAAGTTAGGGAAAGTCGATCATACCATTCATACAATCCAAGGGACATATAACCTACACCTCAAATATCAAGACCAGCAATTCAAAACTAGCCTGCAATCTATGACTGCAATTTTCTGTTCCTGTGTTGGCCTGTATAGGTACAGGCCTTACAAATGAACTCCCCATCTTAAGAAAAATTCCCACAGTTGTAATACATTAAATAAGAGCAGAATATTTATGCACCTCAAATAAAACAACAGATGATGCTGCAACAAAATAAATTTATAAGCAAGAAATGAAGCTTAATTTTAGAATACAACTGAAGAAAATTCATGGAAGGGCAATGGTTACTTTTGCAGGCAAAATGTTATTCTTCTTGCTCTTTAAACTTGTAGATGGCATTATTAAGGATTAATCTTAGATCAAAATTGTGCAAATTCGCAAAAGGCTACTGGTTACTTTGTCTAACACAATGGTATTCTTATAACTCTTTACATCATTACCAACTTTGCAATTGAAAAGGAAGATTTCTTCTGATTTAGAAATACTTACTAATTCAGACGATATTTAACTGCTGTTACACATCTACTATTAATCCAGAGTACAGAGTCTACACTCCACAGAGCAAGAACTTTTACATTTGACAAATTATTAGAGTCCATAAAGTCATAAATACCTTTCCTGTGTTCTGTTAGACACAAAGTATACAAAATATTTCAAATAAAAGATAATAGGTCCATAAATTGTTCTGTGTTGTATGTTGTAACCTGATTTTGTACACTGAATCATATTTCAGAAATTTACTGCATGATAAAAGTGTGATGTTACTTTAAAAAGAAAACAGCAACTGCCTAAAACAACTTTCAATCGACATACAAAAAAATAATTTTACTTACATCCATTTAGGGTAAGAGATAAAACATGGAGAAAGACAAATTGACAGATATACCTTCCTTGTTATGCATTCATTTCACCCATTGGTGCCAAACAGTGCACACACTGCAACCCAGGGTGATGGGTGTAATTCCCTAATCATGCAGCATATGTGTCAGATAATTATGGCCTTCTTGTACAGCCCTTTTGATTCCCTTGCTTTTTTTTGGAGGGGGAGCTTAAAGTTGACTTAAAAAAATTATATGTTGTCATTTAAATCCAGGGTTTTGCAGAATGCACCAGGGACTGAACTCTGGCACCAAAGGATTAAAACACCTTATACACATAACCAATAAAAAAGCATTAAAATTCACATCTGCATGCTGTTAAAAATGTCACTTATTTCACACTTCATACTCGACTAACCACAAAATATAAATTCACCTTCATATATGTGGATGATATTTGGATGTTGGACTGATGACATTATCTGAATCTCACGACGAATTCTCACCAGATCTGCTTCAGTCTCAATCTTTGCCTTCTTGATTGTCTTGATGGCAACCTACCACACAACAAACAGATATATTTTAAACAAACTATATCACAAATTATAATTCATTTACTGAGTTGTATACAGCTACATAACATATAAGAAAAACAAAATGGCATGCAGTTCAAATTCACAACTCATCTGACCAATAAAGCTAACTTCCAGGCTACCTGAATACTAAATCTGTCAAGAGCACCTTACCTCTTGTCCTGTTTCTTTGTTGATCCCCAGCTGAACTTTTCCATAAGTTCCTTGTCCAAGTTTCTTAATGATATCAAACCTGCAACAACAATACAGTCAACGTATGTGTAACATACCACTGTGGCACGTGCGTGTAACCATTCTTGCAAAAGCATTCTGTGTGTTCAGTTAAGCCACATGTCACTGTCAACAATGTAAAAATAATTAGGTGTTGCACAAAAATGCTTCCATGGTGAACTTATGTTACTGCCAACAATAAAATGTAGGTAGGTGTTTACACAAAGTGCCCAATATTTTTGTCTGATTTTCTCAATAGATTTTCATAAAATCCACAGTATCAAACTTTACAGAAATCCGTCCAGTGGGAGTCATGCTGATACATTCGAACGGACCAACAGAAGAACAGACAGACAGACGGACAGATGAAGCTAATATGCACTTTTCATGGTTATGCAAACATGCCTAAAATCATGTACAATGATAATATCTGATGCTACAAGCTGTCCAGGTAACAGCATTGGTGCCAGCCCACATTTGTCAAATGAAATGCCTTTGAACACATGTGTTAAATTTAAAAAAAAAAAATCTGATACTTAACATTTATTTAAATGAATTGTTCCAATCACCTTTAATTTATCATCTTAAACAGTTACCCTTTTTCAACACAGTTCACCCATCATCAACAACAAATTACAAAATAAATATCAACTTTAATTTATAAACTAATATGGCCCATTTTAACTGCCAATAAAATACTTGGCTTATAATCAATGTAACAACATCCTTTTATCCCATCTGGTTGCTTTGGTTCAAGAATGACAGTGAGGACAAAATAAGTGAGTGCCAATAGGATGGCATTCCTCCAAGACATTGGTAAATAGGAGTACAGAACCTGAACTTGCAAGGGCACAATGGAGTTCAAAAATACATCAACAACATAATGCTATGGTTTCCTGTAGTGAAAATGGTAGCTTATAGACTAAAAACACAAATTTGAGGTGATTATAAAATTGTGTTTGAAATCAAAAGATATTTTGTCTTTTGAAATTATACACACATAAATATCTATAGAAAGATAAAAAGCTTAAAAATATAAACATATTAATACTGATTTCATACACAAATAACATCATATTATTGCACTTCTACAATGAAGCACTGTTCATGTATGATAAACACACTACCGGCACCAGACACTGACAGGAGGAAATGTGCAAACTACTAGGCAGTAACATTGCAACTCACAAGGCACTGTCAATGTTACATAATGTTGAAAGAAACCCACATTCTCATTGAGGCTATTACAATCCATAAATAGAACAAGTAATTAATTCTCTGATCAAATCTCTTCTTATTTCACATGTATTGTGCTTAATTACACCAAAACACTACATACTTACTTACTTTACTTTGCCTTACTTCACTTTTACTTTATTTTTTACTTTACTTACTTACCTACCTACCTACCTAATACCAATGTACCTACCTACCTACTCACTTACCTACATACATACATACTTACTTACTTACTCACTTACTTACCTACCTACTTACTCACTCACTTACTCCATGATGCAGAGTCCTTCTTGAGAAGCTAACCAGTTCTCAGTCAGTCAAGAAATTCCCTGCATTTTATGGAACCCGAAGGTTCATTATCATGTTTACAGGAGACTGCCACCTGACCCTATTTTGAGCCAGATCAAGGCAGTCCATCCCCCCTGTCCCACTGGCTGAAGATCTATCTTAATGTTATCCTCCCATCCATGCCTGGGTCTTCCAAATGGGCTCATCTGTCAGGTTTCCACACCAAAACCATATATGCACCTAACCTCTTCCCCCAAGAATGCTACATGCCCTGCCCATCTCATTCTTCTTGATTTTATCACCTGAATAATATTTTATACCAACACAACATTATTGGAAAATACTGATCCATTAATTTTTACAACCAATCCCCCCCTTTTCTCTTCTCAGGTGACAAAATGCATGCTTGATGTGTACTATCAATTTGCTATGTTTTGTTACATTCCACTAAGAAAATAAAACTCTGTTAAGTTGATTTCAGATGTTTACAACCAAACAGCTCAAAAACAGTTCATAACAACTAATAAAGGACTTCTTGGAAAATCCCAGCTGAACAATGAATCCATCAATAACCACAGTACTTCTGTTCTCCCATTAGAATCATTCCACCAACACTCACATACTCACACTCATTTATCTACCACTGATGCTATAAAATCTCAGGAACCAACAGCCTCATCAAATAATTTAAAAAACATACAACTGTTCATCTGGGGTCATCAATAACATAAACATCTATATCTTCATTTAATGGGCATATGTAATAAAGCAGATTCAAATGAATGGTTGATGTACATTTTATTCCAAAGAAAAATTTATAACCCTCTTTAATTAATCTACACATACATTTAATGTCAAGCTCCCACATAATTCTCTACAGTGGCAATAAATAACTCAAAACAAAATACTAAATGTGTGATTTCATGCTCTCACAGCTGCAATGATGATTTAAGTCTTTTGGGATATGACAATGATGTACAAACAGGTAAAACAGTGTCACTTAAAACTTCAATCAACTTGCAACCTCAGTGACACAGGTTCCTATAAACTATTTTGTGAAAGGAAAGAACAATTCAGAACTTGAGGAACAGGATTTTTCACAATTACCTCTGTTTCAGTTTCCGTCGGTGATTATGAAGTCGTACTCCCGCCGTGCTCTCCATACCCCCCATAATATTATGTATACTTGCATCACTCACAACCATCTTCGGTCACCTATGGAGAAATGCAAGTTTAAATGTGGTATATGTGCAAAACAATGTACTTGATTCTTGCAAATAAAAACAGAATAACACCGATGTGACATAACTGGCAAACCTTCATATGGAAAGAGGCACAACTCTGTTATCACAGATCTCTGTCAATCATGTTGACCAATAACAACAGGAAACAAGACACGCAAACAAAACAATAAGAGGAATTAAAAGAGTATGCATTCCTATGGAGCACATACACATAATGACATTGAGCACTTATGAGTCATTAAAATCACAGCAGGTAAAACCATGCCTTTGTTATGGGCATCCATGAATTTCATTTTTGTGTGCACCATGAAATTGTGCGATATTTTTTAAATTAAAGAATACCTTTGTAAAGTCTGTGTACTACACTACAGAGTACACCATCTGCAATCTTGTTTCATACATCTGATAAATATTTAACAACATACACCTCCAATAAAACAATATGTGTATCATCATGTACAGAGTCCATTACTGATCAATTATTTTAACCACAACTGGAAAATGTGGCCATTTTCATTAAACTCGCCATATCTCATTTTACAAACCATATGGCAATTTTGAAGTTGCTCCATGCATACACAATGAATAGTAGCACATGGTCTAGAGGGATTGGAATGCACCTAAAAATGTGTACAAATACACACTCTAAGTACTAAGATGTTTTGTAACATATACAAGTGGACAACTCCATGGTATACAACATTCCCTGAGCTGTGCAGATATTACTCACCGTTCAAAAATGTCCTTGTTACGAAACTCAAATGCACACTGACATCACCACAAAACTCATCACCATTGAATCTCTTCTAAGCCACAAATAGATAATGCACAGAAACCATACACACAGATTCATGAGCAATTCTCCCTGCCACTGCAAAAAGATATCAAATCACAAGGTTACATGATACCAGTAGACAGTTGTTGTGTCCACATTATAAATTTCATATCCCAAGAACACCATATTAAAGCCAACAGTGTTTCCTTGTATAAGTATACACCACAAAGAGAACTAAATACCCAAAGTCATGAAAAGGTTTTATCATGCTGTCACCAGAATACTGGATCTCTATAATGTTAGTGAACAACTATTATAGTTCTGATAACTTTATGTAAGTTTATTCTCACACTGTCTGCTACATAGTTGGACAGAGAACATACTAATCGGTGAAAATATCAAATTCAGTATTAACTAACTCCAAGGAGCAGTCGTTCTTCAGAATGGGTCCTCAGTCTGCCAAGAAATTCTTCACATTTTATGGAACCCAATGATTCATTACCATGTTTACAACAGCTTGATACTTGTCTCTGTCCTAAGCCAGATCAATCCAATCCACAAACACCCATCCTATTTCTTTAAAAACCCATATCTTTATTATCCTCTCATCGCTGTTTAGGTATTCCTAATGGTCTCTTGCCTTCAAATCCTGTCTGCACCACTCTTGTCCATCATACATGCCACACGCCCCACCTCCCAATATTATATTCAATTAAGTATCTATCATGAATCTATCAGCTGGTAAATCAATCTCTTACTACAGGCAAGTTTTCATACTGCATAACAATGGGTCATCACTAAATGGATAGGAACCAAATAGATCAAAATTTCAGAAAATACAACAACTGAGCCCAGCCCAACTTTTAATCTGCTCATGATCACTTCCTGAATGTAATTCTAATTTGTTACTGCTGTTATCATGCTGAAAAGAAGGAAAAAATTCATGTTTTAAACAGTGGATTGAATTATGACTCAAAAGGGAAAGGAATGTTGGAAGACCAAGGACCCAAGAAGGCTTAATGGAGATGGAACAGACCATGATTTAATATTACACACGGAGGCACAAACGCACACAGCCTTTCTGACGCTAAGTAAAGCGCAGGCCTAATCATACATGCATGGAGGGCTTCATAATGGAGAGGCATACCTACACACACTTTGAAAATAAAGTTCTTGTCACCAGAAAATCTCTAAGATGCAGTTCACTATGTAAAAGTGAGGCACACTCTCAGAGCTGAGGCTATGGTACAACTGAGTAAGTAAACAGGGCCACACTGCACTGTAACATAACACTGCGGCGCGTTCCCGTAATGTTTATACCTCCTCGGCTATCCTAACAGCGTGACACCATTTCACTCGAAGAGAGCGCTGTAATGGAGATTCAATGTCATCGGCAACAATAAAGCATACTTCGGTTTTCATGTACAGTGCTCGATATGTCTGCCCGATCTCAACCAAACTTGAATTTCTCGACATGTTTTCAAATAAGTCCCCAATATGAACGGAAATCCGCCCAGTGGGAGCTGCCTCTTACCGACGTGGACAGACGGACGAACTGACATGGGAACGCTAAACGACGCTTTTCGCGACTATGCTAACGAATCTAAAAGACTGTATCAAAAGACAAGGATACGAGAATCATTCTCATTTCTTTTTGTTACGTCATATTGACAAACGCGCCTATTCCTATCTTGATAGTCTTTGTTTTCACAACAATGATGTGGATTATAAACCCAACAGTTGTTTCTCATTAAAACTGATTATGTAATTTAAAAAAGGAAGAGGAAAGTTTTTTCCGACAAATAATCTTTTATGCTACAATTTATCTTTCAAAATATACCGATTTTCGAGACCATTTGTACTCAGAATCATATTGCACCACATATGTGAGAAGGGTCCAGTAACAGTGTAGGCCACTTATGAAAAAGTTTGTAGAACAGTTTATAGTTAACGACGTACAAATAAATAAAAAGTACATGGAATGTGGTCAGAATGTCTACTCAAATCGTTGGGCTAATTTCATTTTGGTCCATACTGATATCAAACGCCTCAGTCTGCATCAAATATAAATATAAATGAATCAGCTTTCTCAAAAATGGCTCACACACTATCTACAGTCCCTACTTCATATACTTGGCGGTATACCATACATTTAATTAAACTAACCAATCACGAATGTAGTATTTTCGGATGTGACGCCCTGTAGTTTAGTAGGTACGTTCCAACGTTTCTGGAGACTTGGTGCCTCAACCTTCTACCCTGAAGATGGAAAAAGCAGGCTCCTCCGAAACGTTGGTGTTGCCTAACCACACGGCGTCACAATCTCAATCGCATCACGGGGAAAACTCCATGCGTCCACATTATCCAACTCCTTGGTACAGTGTCTTGTAGCGTCAGTTCACAGGCAGGGATGAAAAACTCGCGACCCGCAGTGCTGTATCACGTGGCCCGCTCGATTTTCGATATTTATAAAGTTCTCCTCTCAGTACAACTTTCACTGCACGATACACCCAAGAAGTCCTGCGAAACTAAATTCAATGTGCATTTTGCATCTTTGCGTCTACATATACAAATTCACAAATGAAGAAAGACGTCGGACTGTAACACTACATGTTGCCGCCCAAGATGTGAAAATGGAATTCGCGTTTGGCCCGCAAACTGTTTTGAGCCTGACAGGCCTGGCTTATAAGCAACGCATGTTTAAAAAAAAAACCGCCTTTTGCACTGTTATTCTACGGTACTCAAGCCCGTCGTTAGACCTTTCCTGAGCTTCAGCATTAGCTCTGCTGAACTTTCGAACCAAAACAGTTAATTTCTTAGAACAGCGCGCTTTGAAAATCGTAGATTCAATACAACTACGACCATACCGTTCTGACATACGGGAAGAGCGTATTGTTAGCTACCATAAAAGCTGGACATTGTTACAATTACAAGAATTTTCTACCAGCAGACTTCACTTACTGCGCCAATGCAAGGATTAAAAGATATGAGAAGTCTATCCTTCCTGTCTCCAAGCAATCCAGGTGTACATAAAATAAGATAACTATCGCAGATATCTAATCGCCAACTCTTCTACGATCGATGAACCATCATTATAACAAAATGTTATCCCTGACTGTACGTACTACTTGGGACTGGCCACCAGCAGTAGGAGAGCTATTTTTGGTTGGACGTCACAAATATCTTGTGTTCGTCGTATGCAGTCTGCGGCCGTCAGCGTACCTTGCGATACTCTCGTCTGGCTAGAGCCCTGGTTCTTAACCTGTGGGACGAGGCTTCCTATGAGAATGTATGAACACCACAGTGAAGACAGATAGGCACAATGCATTCTGAACCCAAACTGGCACCGCATGAACAACTACACACACACATACTTCATTTCACACAATAACTGCCTGCCGACTAAGAATGAGCCAATGTTTGAGCAAACTGTTATCAAATAGCAGTGGTATATTTTACAATAACGATCAAACATAATAAAGATTATATTTCATTCGTTTAAATTCTTACTTATCAGTACTATCATTAATACAACTAATATCACTCAGTACTACTACTGCTACCACCATCACCACCACCACCACCTTTACTAATCTCCAGCTTTCTTCTTCGTGTACAGTTCGTTAGTTAAAGGGAATTAACGAGATCCCTGGAGTAAGGTTCATGACAGGCTAACAAAGACCCATATAGACAAATTCCCCCTTATAAAAAATTGTACGGGTCATTGCCGTTTTCACTAGACACCGTCACTGGTATCAAACCTAACCGAGATGAACCCGGTACGTACCTTTCCACCACAGCTCCACCTCAACATAGTCCCATGCTCCGCCCACTCATCCTCCTCGATTTCATCACCCTAACAATATTTGGTGGGCAGTACAAATTCCGAATATCCGTAATTGCATCTTGGCCTGAAAGTGTAAGTCGCTATGTCAGCTAGATAAAGGGCACCGTATGGCTCATCTCCGGTAGATTAACCGCAGCGCGTTCGGCTACATAGCGTCATCTGTAGGCCTAGTCACACAGTCCGGTTCATAATCTCCGCACAACAGACGTAAAACGTTGTGCGTTCGTGAATACGAAGCAGGGCGTGACACAGACGGTCTGCACTGTGACGTCCGTTATTGTTTTTATTCGTCATTAAGTAAAAACCAGACATCAACTTCAGCAGTCGGAATTCCGGTGTCCCAATTTTTGGATATGAACAAAAATAAATTAACTGGTAAACAAATTTTAGCCCTGGACGAAGAAAGCTCACGGCGTCCCTTCCCACAGACCAATCTTGCAACATGAAAAATGTGTACGTTAAGTGGCGACTTGTAGAAACCACTGCATAATAATACCAATGATACTTCTCTAGCCCTATAAAACCATGCGACTTTCTTATGCTCTGGCTCCATGACCGTCAGATAAAACGGGAGATTAGGAGCGATGAGCATATAAGAGTAAGATAATTTTCAGTTGTACATACCATGCACCACGTTCTAAATAAACGAATTAGAAATACAGCATTTTTGATAATTAAACACCCCAGAATATACTGCGTTGGACTGAGGGAAACTGCAACAAACAAACCAGTAACGACTGCCGTTGATTCGAGTCGCTTACCACGGTCGGTAAGTGCAATTATGTTCCCCCCCCCCCTCCTACTTCCACGAAGAACTCGACGGGTTAGAGGTAGTGCAAAATTACTCACGAGAATTGACATTCTCGTGAACGATACACACAGTGTCAAACTTGTACAAATTTTTATATTTCAGTTAATTAATCGAGTGGTCCAAAGTCTTGTCCATTTTTAAGACACATCCATCACCACGACATACGCCTACGGGCTGCAATGTTCTTATACGGCATGCATCGAAATTACATTAAAAACGTGTTCCACTAAACAAGTGAAGAAAAGGTAAGCAGCGGGTAATACTGGCCACGTTGTTCTGTGCTATGTCTCTAGCGATGCCGAATTCTGTTTTAGATTGCTACCGAACAGTCACACATTAAGTTTCATCAAAATCTGGTGGAATGAACATACTTAAAAAGAAAACGATAAAACGATCAGCAACAGCACAACTTCCGTCTTACCGATTTTTATTACAATTGGGACACCCACAACAAGGATTTATATATAGGACGCCATTACTTTCTGTGTAATCCGTTGGGCGGAAACAGTAGTTGCACGCGAACAGAGGCGGTGACAGAGTTAACGGTGTCTTCCAGGAATTAATTTTGGGTACAAGCCTAAAAATACGAGCTGACACTTTCGCTAGTTTCTGCAATACTACATAAACACTACATAAATACCAATCGGCCAATCCTGTATGACAGGGGTCCTTCTGCATTATTCTGTGGCAAGTCAAAATTAAATAAAACCATTATATTCTTAGCCTACTTCCCTTCATTAAAGGGAAAAAAATCGCTTGATAACACTATGCTGTCCGCGTGTGTTTATGTCTCACCTTAATGCCCAGCGTTTTCAGTTTCCTACGGTCAGTATGATATGGTCAGAAGGCGAGCATGTGGGGCTGGAGCAACATCAATGCCACATTTAGTTCACGAAAGTATGTAGATACACTGGAAAATAAGCACCTTCGGTTTAGGTAACATTCCGAAGAACGTAAAACAACAACATGAGAGTCGCGCGAAAACAAGCATCAGCTTTCAGGTTCGTGCGGATAACTAATGAAACACTGAAGCGACGAGCGTGGAACTCGGGACAGCTACAGATCACAAAACCTACCTACACGTCGCGTAAACGTCATGTGTAAGTTGCGGATTACAAACCTGATGACGATGCGAAACTCTGATATAAAAAAAAAGTATATAAAATCTTTATGCAATATATTCTACAAAAATAAAAAATAAAAAACAATAATACTAACATATCTGTAGGATGAGAAACGTATCCAGCAGGAAAACAGCCTTTATAAAATGTTAAAAATTACATGATCAATCTTTTGACCTACACTTACACCGTTTACAAATTTTCAATGAGGGAACAGTGAGCACCCCAGCGGAACAGCTGCGCTTGTAGCAACAGCATTTTAATTAGATTGGTGGCAGCACTACGTCAGACAGCGTCCTGTCCCTCTACGTCACCGGACCACACTCCATATATTTAGTTTACTGTGATGGACGTAACACACAGCTGTCTTTATTAGGTAGTTAACATTCCGTTAAGTGTTACGGTCGCAATATGTTCAATAACAAACGCACTACCCCCTTGAATGACGAAAGGTCGAGTAAAATGGAAAAATACCAAAACCAGCCATAAAACATTACCCTGACCCAGTAACACAAACCTCATGCCCTCACAACGCCTTTCCCTATTATTCTCCTATCTTCGTCTTACCTTCCACGTATCCACTTTCCAAACAACCTAGTAGCCTATGTTCACGACTTCAACAGTGTCTGGACCCACAGGGGCAATGGGACTCCCAATTGTTCTGCGTTAAAAGTCAGGAACGGGCTCAGTAATCAGGAAAATGCCTAAAGGCATCGCTTGGCCACGTAACATTACGAGTAGCACAATTAATATTTTTTTGCTAACAGAAGCGTTGCGGATACACCAACAACTCGGTACTTGGATTAAATGTCTGTGGGAAGATAATATTAGGAACACTGTGAGTAAAACAGCCGTTATCATACCGACAAACTTCCTGTTAATCAACTCGTTATGCAGCATGACTTCGTCCAATGATTAGTGTGGTGTTCATAAACTATCCCCACACAGCACAATCCGTCTTCAGACGCTAACACATCCTCGACTTGTTACGAAATTCTTCGCGTTTTACCGTGTTCGCAGCCCAACATTTGTCCCTACCCTGATTCAGATGAAGTAAATCCACACCCTCCCATCTCGTTTCTTTATCATCTTCCAATCTGTGCCTGCGCCTTCCATACGGCCTCTTTTCCCCAGACTTTCCAACCTTCCCTTCTGTCTCGCGCACGCTATTACTCGACCACCTGATGATCCTTGATTTTATTACCCTAAAGCGTCTACAATCTCTTTTTTCCGACAAAGGTAGTGTCGTAAAATAATTTATAACCACTTTAACGTCTATTAATACATACATCTATTTTACAAAAGAAACCCGCGGTAGGCCGACACGGGATTTCATGTGGATTATCCGATCACTACTCATGGTTACTGAAACCAGGCCCGAACGTATGAATGAGAAGAATATCTCACAAACTGTTAAAGCGAACCTTGCGGTTTTGGCTTGAAGCAGTGATCGAAAGCTCTGATAAAGTGCATTACATGGCACCGCATGTCGCCCACTCCGAAGGGTGGCTGTCAAATGCAATTCTCAATAAGAATGAGGAAATTTCGATGCAGATATCCACTATTATAGAACTGACGATCTATAAGTTGGTTTAATCGACAAACGTAGTACAAATGACACGGTCTTCAACAGAAAACATTAGACAACGTACTAAGCGAGTATCAGCTTCCGCCGCTGTGTAAATGAGATATTTACACAGCGGCGGAAGCTGATACTCGCTTACTCTGGAATTCGGCGTACATTCGTAGTTTGCTACCGACGTTTCAGGGCAACATATCGGACCTCTGTTGACACTTGAAGATGGAGCGGATAGATACCCGAAACTTTGGTAACAAGATACCAATCTACGCTGCGAAAAATCCCAGAAGGGCGAACATCTAGACAACGCATTACTTTAAGGGAAGGAAATTTCTAAACTGTTTAAGTCTTGCGCATGATCAAGGTAAGGTACTGGAATAAATAAAGTGGTTTCCGGAATCGAATGTGATGCCTTAATCCACTATCTGCATATGGTGGAAGTTAAATCACTGTATTGCCTACGACAAGACTACCCACTGAAATAGCAACGTGTAAGTCGTGAGAAAATAAGGCAATAAAGGACGATAATAATGCCAAACATCCAAACCCTAAACAGGGTTCTAAAATAACGCAACGCTTGGAACCAAGAACATCATTTGTACTATATTGCATTCAGTCCACCAATGCCAGTGAGGGGGTGTGTGACGGAGAGGTAGTTACAACTGAAAACTCAAGGTGAAAACATCATCTTCAGTAGGAATATCTTCGTGAATCGTTGCGTGGCTTAGAAAGCCCAACAAAATGTACGTACAAACATCGGAAACGCAATTCAGACCATACGTCTATTTATAGGACCGGACCTCCCAACATCTCACGGTCGTTCCCGAATGTGACCAGAATGGCATTTGAAACAACTGTCTGATGTGACCTGTGCCTTGCCGGCTTTTACACAAGCATGTTAGTCAATAAACGGATATTCACATGACTTGTGGCTGCTGCTCCACATGTGTTAAAATTATTGTATTCGACTCTCCCATTCGTCGAAATATCCCAACCATTCTCTAGTAACATTAATCACACGTGGTATAATTTCCAGATTATTTAACATCACTATTACACGTGACCCGGTTTATAAACTTCGGCTAACTCGGAATTCACTTAGATTTACACTGAAAAGGTTCAAGTACTGGGGCCAAACTAGAGTTTCGTACTTAAAGCATTGGTGCCAGGCCATCACTATTCTAAAACTGGGTGTTAACGTTCTTGCATACAGTGTAACCTTGAGAGAGTCTATTTTACGAAGAAGAGTATTGTATGTAAAGCCATGGTATTAACTAAATATCAATAAGACAGGCGATGTACGTATAACGTAACATTGAGGCGCGTTCGTGCAACCATTGTTTCAGTGGAAAAGCAGTGACTATTACACAACCTGAGTACGTGTATTTGTAGCCTTATGTATCCAGCATGCAATGCGCACGCACCATATTGTCACCTTTGGCCTGCCCCGCTCTGTAATATTTTTCCACGTTATCTCATAAACGGCACGAGATTTTCGGGGGAAAAAAGTTACTGACAACGAAATGTGTGTTTCGATTTTCTCTACAACTTTTGTCTGACACACTTCTCATTCTAAGACGAAATGAATATGATATAATAAAAAACGTATATTGGTCTTCATATGAAGTACCCTTACTCTTGACCGATTTTAATGAAACTTAATTTTCTCGACAGATTTTCGAAAAATCCTCAAATATAAAATTTAATGAAATTCCGTCCAGTGGGAGCCGAGTTGTTCCATGCGGAAGGACGGACAGACATGATGAAGCTAATAGTTGCTCTTCGCAATTTTGAGAACGCGCCTTAACAGGCCTCAGTTGAGTCAAGACAGCTCTGTCAATAGTTTCCAGTCAAACACTATGCGACCAGGGCTTAAATTCTTGCTAAGTGTAAGACTTCTTTTCTTTGTAACTACGTCGAGAATGACTTAACACCCATTCTTCCTCCAATCCAACTATTACCAGGAGTAATCCTGGTGAAGCACGAAGCTTATCTGCATAACGCTCAACTACTCCATTACAAAGACAAACCTACGTGTATAAATATGTGTTACATAAGCAAATGCCTTTTACTGTACGATTCACAAGTAAAACTTAAGTAAACTGTGTGAGCAAATGGTAAGGTTGCATTGCTAAAGCAGGCAGCGCCCACTGTAGTAACCACTCAACTTAACAAGGTTCAGTAGGCCCACCAGTAATTTACAGGCTTGTTTATGCAGAGCAGCTACTTTACACTGTCGGACTAAACACGTTAACATTTTGGAGGCTTGTTCTTTTGTTATTCTCCAACTAAAAGAAAAGTGACCCTGATTCTGTAACGAAGACCAACAGTATACAATATGTTACGCGAAACAAACGTAAGTTGTCTTCTTCCTACCTGTTTCGGCAAGGCTGGGCTATCATCAACGAGAACATGTAAAATACAGCGTATAAAACTACTGAAGTTTTACATTCAGTCAGATGACCTCTTACAGCATATGAATGTACATTAATAAAGGCAACTGCTGTCCCGTTACATGCCAAGCAGTTACAGAAGGGAGGCAAAGGTATAGCTCTACCCATACCGATTACGGCTCTCCAAAGGGGTGAGTGGCTGTACTACGCCCCGCTTTACCCCCGGGAAAGAGACCCTGTACCCATTGCACAGAGGGCTAGGTGAGCCTTGGGGCCGGTCTGAATGTGTCCGGAAAATCTCAGCCCCACCGGATTCGAACCCCGGACCGTCAACAGTCGCTGTACCAACCACGCCATCCCGGCTGCCACATTAATATATTTTAAAAACACATATAAAATCCCCCACTATCCCCATTCTAATGTGTTATTCCATACCGAAAGTAGGATGGCCTAATATACAATCGTACTTGACTATACAGTTAAAGTACAATTCCAGTAAAGCGAAAAAAAATGTTAAAAAACGTAAAGTATATGTCACTTGTCCCTAGTGAATTGTGCAATAGGTCATATCCTCAAACGGTTCTTGAAATAAGAGGGTTTGCTGTTCAACAATAGTTGACTCAAGGTGCGCGTAGACAGAAAATAAATTTTCTTTCTTATTCTGACCTCATCCTATGTACTAATTGTACGTGTAGGAGGTTACTGTTGTGCCTAATAACACTCAAAGACACACACACTCGGTAGGGCTCATGTGGATGAGAGATAGCGCCGGCGCAACACAACAATCACAAGAGACAGCCATCCATGCCCCCGACGGGATTCGAACCCGCAATCCCAGTAAACGAGAGGCCGCAGACCCACCCCTTAGACTGCGCGGCTACTGGGAACGGCGACAGTCAATATATAATACACAATACTGCTGACTGTCCAGTTTTAATATTGAAGGGCGGCATAATATATCATGTCAATCAAAGGAAGTCTGCTTTTTATTGTGTAATATCAAAAATACTGGATAGTCTCTGGACAATAAGCAATGTCCATTCTTCTGTCTGCCGAGCAGTAAACATGTCCCAAAAAGAATTTCATGTCTTCCAAGCGTTTACAGAGGCCAAGTAACACAGCGTAATGTATAAGCGCTGACTGGGAGTGACTGCTTCTCACACATTAGTAATTTTTAGCGATTGTAAGGGTTAAAATCTTGAGTAGCTCATCAAATGATGGACCATCCAACCGCAGAGAAGGTTTATTGTCGTTTGGCTCACTCATACTTAAGCCTCTCAAAAACTATTCGTGTGTGCATTACGGTCTTCATTCATACCATTCTTTGGTCCAGCGGCGACTGCATTTCTTTTTAAACAGGGAGCTAAAAGCAATTTTCACACAAGCAGTACTGGTGTTACTCTACATTTTAATCGTCCTGGCCCACAAGAAAAATGAAATACTGCTCACTCATATTCAGTTTGCTACGGAGAAACACTGCACAATATTGATTCAAGGCACAAATAAGGAGCAACAGTATTGACGGTCTAGGTGTTGCTGGAGCTGTTAATAATTAATACAATGGTGTCCTTCCAAAGAATACCATGAAAGAGGTTATGAAATCTGTACGCGAATGTGCCTTAATAAGTTTTCCTCAACGACATAACAATAATTTAGTAGCCTACCATATTTTTCCTATATGATTAGCATATATGGTGTCTTTTCCTATATATACAGCTTCAAAGGTTTTTCTGCCTAAGAAGTATGAAAATCTTACGACGCAGTGGATTTATCAGCCATTCAATACTTTTTGCACCAAAATGTTCATTTCTCATTTGCTAAAATAAGAAATTAAAGTTCTCAGTTCGTGAAAATCATCATGGTCGTTTCCAACACATATCAAGGATATGGACAAGCAACGCAATGTAATCTGTGAAAACTAATGCACCAACTCCCAACAGCATTGCCATCCATTTCCAGACGTGCATTTCACACAGTGTGTTGCAAAATGATGGAAATGTCACCTACTCCAAATTGAGGCCAAGAAGGGCTTTACAAACATGGTGTAAAATACATGAAGTTCTCCTTCCCGAAAATATTGCTTAAAAAATATGAATTTAATTGTCAACTTAAACTAAGGGATTATGTACTCAGGTTACAAATGAAAGGGTGAAACAGAAAATTGTGACAAAATATAACAAACTAGAATCGGGAATTATGACACAGTTCCAGCAAGAAGGGGTTCTAATTTGTATAAAAATTTAGTCTTGTGTACAAAAATGTGTTAAAAGACACAACAGAAGGTAAAACATGACATGTCGTTTATGGTGACAATGAGTCATTTAATACAGAACTTATGTAGAACAGTATTCTACTAAAAGGAATGTCAATTTCAATGCAGAATTACAAAATAATATTTTCAGGCTGCCCATTTGATGACTTTCGTCACTCACTAAGCCCTATTTACTTAATTTTTTAGATTTTCCCCTTTTGTGCATTTGATCACATGTTCCAGATCCTTGGCTTAGTCCCATGCAGGGTATCTGTCCTATTCCACAAGGAGAACACCTCCAGGACAAATACAGGCACCATTTGCAACATCCTTACCACAGCATTACCATTTGTCACATTATAATGAATCTGACAATCCTGATGGTCACCGTGCTTCCAGTGTGACAGTTTCCCAAACTCCTCTACCAAAGAATGCAAGTTCAAATTTGCAAATAGACAATGCAGAAGAATTCATTGTTGTTTAGGTAACATCCAAAAGTGAAATGTGCAGCCCCTTCAAAATCATTCTCTCGATAACGACTGGGAATCTGAATCTAGGGTAGGTTTTCATGAACTGTAATGTACATGTGCAGTGCTTCATCACAAAAATATATCAAGTGGTGTAAAATTAACTTGCCATATAATGCATTATGCAAACAAAAGACTATCAACAAAGTGATTGCAAAGGGGCAAAAAAAAAAAAATTAATTCAGTCTGGAGTAACTCATATTTTCCATAAAAGCCTTCTGGGGCTAAAATCTGTTTCAAATTATCAGCATAAAGCCGTGCATATCAGAAAACACCACCTGTTCCACCTTTAGACAAGGCAGTTTCCAAACTCTCTGGCATTTTATGTTTACTATCGTTGTGAGAGATTAATTAAATCTCTTATTTTTCTTCTTGTAAAATGGTCCTTATAGGCTTCACTGTAGCATATTTGGAAGATAAATCATGGATTCTAATACAAGGGTGCACAAATCCCTGGCACCAATTTGTCATTGTGACTAAATTTTGTACAGTGACACCTAATATCTGTGGGTCCCTGATGTGGAACTTGCTTCATATCACTCGTCTGGCACCTCGAAATTTGTGGTAGCTCCTACATTTTTTAATATTTGTGCAACCCTGGCATTTTCTACCAATTTCTTTATAAATGAGAACAGTGAATGGCACAGGATACAGAGTAAACAGAACTGGCTCAGGATCAGATGCAGTAGCAAACTTTTGTGCTAGCACTGTTGCATTATGGAGTTTTAATAGGGGGGTGGAAGTTGGTATTTGTAGCAGTCTCTCTTCTACCTCCAAATCAGAATCTCATTAATAAAATAGGTGTATTAAAAATCAGGAAAAAAGACAGTTTTGGATCATCCACTGAATTTCAAACCATTGTTATAAAGTGACGCTGTTCAAACAGTGGTACACAGATCATCTACAAGTACATGAAGAAACTGGTTGCAATACTGTCATTGAAATCTACTAGCATTAGTGCAGAATTAAAATACCACTCCACAATAATAATGTATTTTCCACTGTTCTCCTTATCTTAACAAAGCTGCCAACAATGATGGTGACATAATGTGCGTGGTAGTCACAACAAAATGAAACCTCATACCCAGTCTTCAGTGAATATGTATAAACATACACGCAACGACCTACTCTCTTGAAGCTTCGTTATGAAATGAAACACATGAGTGCATTCCTACTGTCCCTATAATGAAACCTCAAACCATACCTTGTTCATAGCTACTTTATTTTGCGAAACTTCTGCGTTGGCAACAATGATCAAAAGGTCATTACAACACCCATTCCATAACAATATTAGACATAATATAAATTAATACTTGTGAAGTCACATTCCTGTTCTGTATTAGTATTGAGAACCTGTGCCAGCACATCACAAAACTAACCTGTGACTAAGCGCTGCATCTGTAATAAAACTACCATAAACATCACTCTTCATACACGTCGCTTTCGTACCCTACACTAAATATTACAAATATTTTGAACAGTCATACATACCACCTTAAAACACAATATGTGCTTTTTCGTAATTTTCAAGATGACTTCATTCCATCAGTTGCACATTTAACATTAAAATTAACTAAAACACAGTACCCCCGTAACATTCGGAAGAAAATCCAATGAACCTGTTTCGGATTCGCTCGCCAAATCACATTATAAACAAGAAAAACTCGAATGCATTCACTGTCAGGACACACAAAATAGTGTTTAAAATGTACCATGTAACACACATACACGCGTGTATAAAACAAAACACAAAAACTGAGCCACTGAACAATTACCAAACACTGTCAACTCATTACAGAGCAATTTTTGCACGTACCACAGTTAACACCAAAACCAGGAACCAGAATACGCTTATATATTTCACATGATAGATAATAATAACTAATCAGAAAAGTTCAACTGTCCATCGAACATTCCACATTGTAAGCTCGAACTTAAATCCCTTACAAAGCTATTTTCAACATACATGTTTACCACACCTTCCCTAAACATCTCCATGTAGCCACCATCTTTATTTCTGAACACGGATTACGCACACACCAATCTTTTATCGGCGACACGGATTACAGGCACACCAACATTCCACACATGAAATTTCCTTGACATCCTACAGGCATCTATAGCGATTACTGTACAACAGTCGTAGGCTTGGGTTGCACGCATACGCGAAGGTGAGGTGCACATTTTCTAGGGATGCGACGCGTCGTTCTAAAGATATTACAAAAAGCGTGTACCTAGACACAGATAATTAACAAAACATTAAAAAAAACTGTCATTTATGTTATTAAAACCATATCCTCTATCAGTTTCATATCTGTTAGATTTCGCGCCTGGACAAGTTTGGTGGGATTTTTTGCATTCAAATTGAAAGTGGCTATCCAGCTCGATGAGTCTGATTGTAATTTCTGTGAACCACCTCTGTTTGTGAGGTACGTAAAGAGATAGATATTATCGAAAATTTCTTTTTCTCTTGTACCACTGGAATTGACAACTAAAGGAATGTATTAATTTAATCGCGTCAATGCCCCCCCGCCCCCGCCGAATGAAACATGTAGTATCAAGGGATGTAGTAGGATCAACTTGTGCTGATGGTGCCACTGCTATGTCAGACAAAAATTGGGGTTTTGTTTATCGTGTAAAAAAAAGGGGGGGCCCAGACCTTCTGCTACACTGCCACACATTTGTGACAAAAACTTTGCCAGGGAATTTGAAAAATACTTTGCCTTTTGTGGGGAAAATAATAAACGGCCAGGGGTCGGGCGATCAAACCGCCTCCTCAGTGCTTTCCGTTGAGAAATGGGTTCTTTTCACGCCATCTCCTTTTCCATACAGAGGTGAGATGGCTTTCTTGATGTCAAATGCTCAGCACAGTATATGAAATACACAAAGAAATAATTCAGTTTCTGAGAAAACACAGCGTGTAACTTAGTTGATGACTTCGCAAAGAGGGATTCAATTCTTCAATTGGCATATTTAGTATACATATTTACCCAACTCTATATGAGTTACACACATATTTGCATGGATATGACATAACCATCCTAAACAGTAAAGAAAAACCAACAACTTTTGTGGGGAAAAAACTCAATTTGAATACAAGAATAAAAAACTAAAATTACAAACTTCTGTATGCTTGAAGAAACAGTTTTTGGATATAAGGGAATCCCAGTTGCATCTGATAGAATAAATTATTTGCAAAAATTGACTCTTTCACAGAGTACTATTTCTGTGGATGCAGACTTCAACAGAAATCAGATATAGGTATTGGATCCATTGCTTTTTTGACCTCGACTGTAACGATAACAGTAATTTAATTAAATATGACATTACTGAAATAAGAGCCAGCTGTCACACTCATAAGCAATTTCAAAAAGTGGAATTAGAACACTTCTGGTGTACTCAACTGCAATCACTTCCAAGTTTGGTGAAGGCAGCACTTCATATTCATATGCCATTTGCCAGCATCTACCGATGTTATGTAGGCTTATCATCACTTCTTCATACAAAACAGAGGCCAGAAACCACTTAATGTATCTGACAATATTCATGTAGTTCTTTAAAAAAAAAAAGTGCCATGCATAATGAAAATAATTGAAAATAAGCAAGATCAGACGAGTTATTGAAAGAAGTTTTTTAACTGTATGATAGTTGAGAAGTTTCATGCTTTGAATCTGTGATTATAACATTATGTACTCTAATTAATTAAATCCAGTTATATTTTTATGTAATTTGATTACATTTTTTTCTTGTAAATCCCTAACCTAGTACCTAAGTATTTTACACTGGTGGATGGGCACGTGCAAATATCCTTTCTTCAACACTCAAGGGTACCTAAGTGAGGCTAAACCCACAATTAAATATGAACAGAACCATGTCTTCGGGGGGGGGAGACACATTTTGAAAAGCCAAGGGGCACAAGCAACGATAAAAGTTAAGAATCACTGCTGTGGAAGCCCTATTTCAGACTTTGATAGACATAGTATTAAATCTTTGGATAATTATTCTATACTGCCACTATTCTAATGAGAACTGAATTTTTTTTTTTCCCCCAGAATGTCAAACTACTGACAACAACACTCCAGAACCATTTTCTGATTTGTGGTTCCTAATATACAGAAAACAACATCTTAAAACAAAATCATATAATGGAACTCAAAATTTGTTTTGAACTGGAAAACACTGAAACGTGCAGTTCATAAAGGTCAATTCTATGGCACTCTACTGGTGACAATTTACAAAAATAACCTTCCTCCAGGCATAAACACCTTGCTGAAACTGTAATATCTGTTGATGACAGTAGTGTCCCATTTTCTATTCGATGCCAAGAACTGTACAAGAAGTACAATTCTGCCTGAAACAAGTACACGGTTAGTGCCAGTAAGTTACCTCTAAATTTAAATATAACATGTAAGGTAACAGTGAAATGCGTTACATTGAATGAGCAAAGAGAAGCATATCTGAATTTCCTTATCTAATGATATTTATTCACATTCCTACAACATTGTTCACTGCATCCAAAAACTTACACACCAAAATGTGATCATGGTATTTTATCTCTTACCCATCTGTGAGTACACAATCCAGTCTACACAGTAGCCAGACAAGTTGGCTGCCATTAGATTTACTTGTAAGTTAAATGTTGTCCAGTAGTTCATCAGCTGTGACAATCACACCAAAGGCTGAATTGATCACACCACTGCCATGTTGTTCTTTTGTATGAGCTGTGTTTAAGTGTCCTTCAGTGGCATAAAATTTATGTGTACTTTGTTTCATGAAAATTAGTCAACTGGTTCAAAAGCTGAAATTTTGAATTTCCCACCCCTTTTCTTAAAAAAACTGAACACTTGTATGAGATTGTCTTGAACACTGTTGTAACATTCTTCATGATCTTCTAGGGAGTCTGCAGAATTTCAATTCTAATGCTTTCTCTATCCACTGACCTTTCACAATGCATACTTTTGTTGCAACATTTTCTTTTCTGTTGGCAGAATTACAAAATATTCCACAATTTTTATTTAATTGTGGCAATGAAATTTCCTTCCAAAATTCAGAACTTTTTCCACATTTGCCAAGTTACCTAGGCCACTGTAAGTAGACTCATAACCTGTCTAATGTGGTTGGTAAAAGCAGTGCCCATTTAGTAGTTTTCTTTTACCAGTTGTATTAAAAAGACATTAATACTGTATTATAACTGTGTTTCTTTCTGCTCTTCCTAATTAGCCTCTCTTAAATTATTGTAATATCTGATTTATACTACTATAACTATAACCAATTCCACCACTTGAAACACAGTTTTACCAAAACATTGACTCGTGTGGCATGGAAATGCCCATAGATGTCTCATGGTGCATAATATATTGCAACTATTTTTGCTCACATCATCTTAAACATTTTCCCAGTCTCTCAAGAAGATATAGTGTAGGGCAGAAAACAAGGCATTTCCAGGTATTTTTTCCCTCATGTTTGAGAGTTAAAAGGGTTGAAAACAGAGGTCAAGAATTTAATTAAAAATGCCCCTACCAGTTCATGAAATAATTAACATTTCTTGTGTGCTGGCATAAAGCAAGTGACATCATTAAAAAAAAGAGCTTCATCTAGCTCTGTCCCTTAAACTATTCCAGAGATGTGTTCTGAAGAGTCAAGCATCAGATGATTTTGACCAAATTATGAAAACTTCAAGACTCGGTGCTTCAAAAATTAACTGATCTAGATGGCTCAGACTTATATATATATATATACATATTAATACTGTGTACTTCGGAATGTGTGTGTGTGTGTGTGTGTATATATGTATATATATATATACACACACACACATATATATATATAAATATAAAAGTTGTTGTGCCATGCACTTTGATATAGAGTTACTCTTATACAAAGCCCTTTCATTATAAATGTTACAGAAATATATCAAATGTCTTTCAACAAAACTGGGATATTTATAAGACCTGTTCCTGCAACTGTAAAATTCTTAAAACAAAGCAGTTCATTCTGAGTGCTCATTCACTTCATCTTTGCAAACATAAAACCTGTCACTCACTTCTTCACAGACTGAATTGACCATTCCTGGTTATGTAATACACTATGGATGACACTTTGCAAGCAAGTAATATATTCTGGACATTCTATGATCAACTGATCAGTCAATATGCAGTAATGCAGCCCGTTTATAACTGAACTCCTCCCACAGCAATTTCACAATCTGTTTCCACTACTGAACAATAGCCAGATCATTAGTTACTTCACTACAGTTTGAATATACAGTATTTTCAATGCAAAACTGTACATTAGGTTCCAGTAGCTGTTCATATACATATGCCAGTCCTGATGACAGAAAGAGTTTGAGCAACAGAAACCTGTAATAAAAACATTAGTTTACACACTACATAAACTGAACAGTGCTAATCCAATTCCCATGGGCTGTTAAACACGTAAACCTCAGAAATACTAAAAGTTTCATAATCAGTTTTGCACATGGTAAATGAACAATCAAGTACTTCTTGTACAGCATGCCTATATTCTCTGATCTTATGTGTGACAGTGGTAGGGATTGTACCATAATGCTTTCTTTCATCCATCAGCTGGTGCATTCTCTGAACTTAGTTTTAACAATCTGACTTCACAAAGACTTATCATAATGTAAAAAAAAAAAAAAAAAAATTCCATTTTATAAAAAAACCCTCAAAAAATAAAAAAAAAAAAAAAAAACAAAAATTGAAAAAAATAAAAAAAAACAAAACAAAAAACAAACAAAAAAACAAATAAAGTACAAAATAACTAAAAAAAAAAATCAAAAAAAAAACAAAACAAAAAC
>Ga0123352_10000795_pt1 | contig 39474 bp, 18 predicted proteins | sample TergutLab28metaG_FD_89700 | JGI IMG/M metagenome (GOLD analysis project Ga0123352, IMG submission 89700) | Labiotermes labralis P1 segment gut microbial communities from Petit-Saut dam, French Guiana - Lab288 P1 | ecosystem: Host-associated > Arthropoda: Insects > Digestive system > Gut ... | reverse complement strand
TGAAGGGGCCGCCGACTGTGAAATACGGTCTGTAATTCGTTTTTTGAACGCTAGGAATGTGCTACCAAGTGAGATTAATCACCAGATCTGTCAAGTGTATGGTGACAATGCGATAAGTGTTGGCATGGTTAGGAAATGGGTTCGGATGTTCAATGAAGGACGAGAGAACGTGCACGATGAAGCCCGAATTGGGCGTTCATCTTTGGTAAATGATGATTTTGTGCGTAAGGTCAACGAAAGAGTGCCTGACGACGGACGTTTCACAATTTCTGACCTGTCCCTGCACTTTCCTCAGATTTCAAGGACTCTATGACATTGTCAGTAGTCATTTGGGTCGCAGGCGGCCGCATTCTATGAGAAGGGTATACAGAAACTTGTGCCCCGCTACGATAAGTGCCTCAATAATGGCGGCGAATATGTGGAAAAAATAGTTTGAAGAATGTAGAATCTGATAACAATAAAATTTTATACGAAACCTTACTCGATTTTTTTACAGAGAAACGGTACTTACTTTCTGAATAAGCCTCGTAATTATAAGAACATTAAAACGTTCTCAAGTGCAGAAACATAAGAGACTGAAAATATGTAATATTTCGGCATTACATACTTTATTTTACGGACGTGAATCGTGGGCAATTAGAGAGCAGGATAAATCCACGTAAATGACAGCAGAAATGAAATTAGCGAAGAGAAGGGCAAAGTACACATGGCAAAATTACAGAGCTAATGAGGATATGTTATCAGAACTTAAAATTAACCCAGCTGTAAAGAAAATTCAAAATGACAGAAACAAATAGACGCAAACTCTTGGGCGAATGGTCAGACAGACAGACTGCCACACTTATTTATGAAATATTACCCGTGTAGGAAACAAAGCCAAGACGACTCCTGAAAAGACTTGTATACTGTTAATGAGCCCTGAATAACTCACGAGGCCGAACACCCTGCAAGCTATGTGCTGCTGCTCCTGCTGCTGCTGATGATGACGGTGTACCTCAATTAATTGTGCTTTTCCTTTTTCGTATTGAAGGAAGATGCTAGAAATGCTTCCCTGCGGCTCGCACAAACGGATCTGGCAGAGCTTTGGAAGTCAAGCGAATCGACGGCAAATGATTAGCAACAATTTTCACGTAAAATACGATTCGTGTCGGATGAAGAAGAAAAGGGAATGTGTAGAATTATGTAGGACAAACTTCTTAGCAAGCCACATTAAGAATAATATTAAGACTGATCCTTCCTAAATGGGTTGTGAGAGTGGGGTGTGGGTAAATGGAAGTGGCTGTCTGTTGTGCCCAGTAGCACGTTTTAGTACGTTTCCATTCCACTATCAGAGTTATTTAATGGTAACTGTAGCATGCTGTAAGACAGTAATCAGTTTATGTATCTAGCTGTAGTGTTTTCCTAGTTAAATCCATCGTATTAAACCTGTGTTGCTCTATCGCCAGGTTTTTCTCTTATTTAGAAAAGGAAGACATGAACAGAAATAGCCGGACGTCTGTTTCGAGTTCTTAGCTTCGTGTTCGAGAGATTGAATATCCTGCGGCTTTGTATTAGGGGTGCTGATAGTGTCTAATATTGTAGTTTGACTGAGGTTAGGATCCAGGCTTGGCTTTTTGAGACAGAAAGGGATCTTAAACATTTACACAAGGCGAGGAAGATCTTGACCAGACTTCTGTATATCAGCATTTCGACACAGAGTCTGAGAAACTAAAGTTCACCCTGTAATATTCCATGATGGCACGAGGGAGATGGGAGGGTTATAAAGGTACAGGTTTACTGTTTCTTTAACCTCGAAGCTAGATGGTGGTGTGTGGTAACGCCACACACCCCGGCCACGTTATCCCCACTAACAAGCCGCGGTACCCAATTTACGGGAGGCTGGGTTGCTCTTGTGGACGGTCTGGACGGTGTACGTAAAAAGCAACTTCCCCCCCCCCCGCCCAACGGATTTAGAACACCGAACTGTCCAGCCCGTAGTGATTGTCTGTGTGGACTACGCTATCTCGGAGGCTACAAAAAATTGTACTGCACATTATTAAATTCTGATTTATCACTGTAGGTACCTGACGTGTTCAGAACTTCGTTTGTCTTTGAAATGTCTGAAATTTTAAAGTCTTAGGTCTGTTTTGCCCCAGCAAATGGCCTTGTATTTTGTTGCATTTCGCTGTCGTGTTTGAATGTGTATGTACAAAAGGGCAGTGTGTTTGTATAGGGACACAGAGAAACACAGATGCAACCTATGAAATGAAATCAATCATTGCAAATGCTGCCAATTTATCTATTGGTAATGTCCGGTTCCGCCGTGTGCTGCCAGCAGATATGGTCATACATGCGCATGTTGGGGAAAAAACGGGGAAGGTATGGGACGAGCGATAGGTAACGCGGATTTTGAGTGTGGAATATTGATGGCTGTATTAGAAACCTCTTGTGCGCTCTGGTTTGTGTATGTTTTCACGCGCGCGCGGACTCACGCGTGGTAGAACACACGCTTTTACTCATTGCATTTCCGTGGTCCGTTTGGGAAAGAGTTTTGGCGAATGTATGATACGTCATTTACCAGCTGGCGCGCGTTTAATTTGTGTTGTAAGGTATTAAAAATGCAGAATTGCAATAGAAACAGTTATTACGTTATAGATGGATATTAAGAGCAAAATAATCTTTGTCAGAGCGTGCTATTGTCTTTTCCTTATCTCACTAGCAAAGATATATTTTAATGTGGGAATTTTGTGACGAATAGAGAGAAAAGACAAATGTTGTTGGAAACAATTTTGAGTTGAATTACACACTTTTAAGGAAATTAAATCCATTGCTCTTTTTAGTTGCTTTCCATCTGTAGACTGACCGTAAATAATTTTAATTTTAGACAAAATAACCCCTCGTAAGCTGGGGCTTCCTCACCGATATTTTACAATCACACGCAGACACACCATATTCATTAGGACTCCTCTGGACGAGTGATCAGCCCGATGCAGAGACCTCTAGCTGACAACACAACACCCGTAACAAACATCCATGCCCCTTGCGGCACTGGAACCCACTATTCCGGCAAGCGAGCGGTCGTAGACCCTTGCTTTAGACCACGCGGCCATTTTGGTTGGCTGAAAGTTCAGTATAATCTGAGTAAACTTTTATGTATTGTGTCATAAAGCCTGAATGGCTACGTGCCGAGTATCCGAGGACACTTGATTTGATATCCCGCAAAGACAGCGGATGTATCTGTGTACTTCCCAGAGCGTCGGAACCTACTCTGAAGTCTACAAAACCGGCTGCTATCCCCTGGTGTCAAAGCGGCTAGGACGTGAATCTGAACACTGGCTGAAATCTAATACCGTGTGTAGAAATGAGTGGAACAATGCCTGTAGTCCCCTTTACGACTTCTTGGTATGTCCAAGTGTAAGGTGTCATTACAGAATGCAAAGAGGAACAGTGAAAGGAGTTTGAAAGTAGGTGAAATGAATTGTGTCGGATAAGTGGTAGATATTTCACTTTCATTAGCGAATATATAAGGGATAAGTACAGATCACCGATGATTATAAAACAGAATTAATTGGTATAAACATGACGAAAAACTTTTATAAGCTTATATTACAAATAGAGTTTGAATTAAGCAAAACAAGAAAGAAAAGTGGCAAGGGCGGAGGCGGAGTCGATGAGAACGGAGGAGAGATGAAGCTGTTGGGTCTAAAATCTTTAGTAAATGAAGTGACTGGCTTGGCATCAGTTCTCGTCAGGTACACAGAACTTGCTGTTCGGCATTAGGTTCAGGCCGAGTCTGGAGCCCACTGGGCCTCGTGTTCGGTGGTTCCGTCTGGGAGGATCTCTTTTTCCAGTAGGATAAAGGTTCGGGAGTCTTGCCGTCGCTATTCTTGTCTGTTAATTAATTTACTGTTCTTCAGTCTCCTGCACACCTTGATATCTGCTGCCTAAGCAGCGGATGAGAATTTACAGATATTATTATTATTATTATTCTAAATATCTGTTATTTGCTGATTACATTAAAATCTCTAGTGCCATAAATGCCGTTGATGAGTGCACTTTGCTTCACTCTAATATTGAACATGTACAAGATTCTTATAACAAAACCAACTAGATGCACTAATTTCTCAAATTTATTTTTGGAACGGAACTCTACATGTTTCGGACAGTCTCTCTGTCCAACATCAGGAGTCTAGTACTATATACATAGCAATAGGTATATGTCATACAGATTATGCTGACTGCTTGCCGCCCCCAAAATTTGAGAAATTAGTGCATCTTGTTGGTTTTTTTTTTTATAAGAATATATCACGATGCACGGTCTTCTGAATGTCAAAATATACAAGGTTGTTGTAATGCTAACTTCATGAATTTAAGCAGTAGCAAAAGTGGGTTTATTGCTTTTGCTAGAGAACCATATGTTCATTATAATACCTACATATTCTGGGACTCTGCTATAACCCGTACGAACAGTTTCGAAGGCGTTGGAGTGAAACTCGATTCGAAACTACATTTACTCGCACATGTACGCTAAATTTTCTCCCAGTCTGTAAAGATGCTGAGCTTAATACGAACTATGACTTATTCCTTTCCTATTCATGATACATTATAGATATTGTATGTAAGTCTAATTAGGCTCAAACTTGAGTGTATCCCAGGCATATGGATCGACATAATGTCTACTGACGTCTGACAACTAGAACGCATTCAGAGGAAGTTCAGAGCCCTTTGTCAAGATCATTTATTTACTTCTGGTCATATTACGAGTATTTTCTCGTATTTCTAAAGCTTCGTACCCTGCACAACAAAATAGTTTATCCTGATGCTCAATTTTTATTTATGTTTTTTTCAGATTTACAATGTTGCCTGTCTGTTTTGGATACTTCGGGTATTTGAGTTTTCCCTCGTAATTTTAGAAACTCCACCCTGTTACTACTACTTTCAAGAACTGTCTATCTGCTAGATGTGTTTTGGCGGCTAACCGTGTGTTTAAATACGGCAGTATCTTCAGGAAACACATTAATTGCATTAAAAAATCTCCGCTTATCTGTGACTTTAAAAACAACTTTCCTATTAATAACAGAAGTTTTCGTCAAACACAACTAGTTTATTATAATTAGAGTGGCAACATGTTTCGGCCCTACTGGGACATCATCAGGCCTTCAATAAGAACCAGTTAACCCTTTAAAAACCGGGTTAAATCCCATCTGCCATCTGCTGGCATTATTAGGAGCTCACCATATTTTCCACGTTAGCAGGATAAGGGTTAACTACGCGTATGAAGCTGCGTACGCAGATTTTTTAGTTAACTGGTTCATAGTGAAGGCCTGATGATGACCCAATAGGGTCGAAACATGTTGCCACTCTAATTATAATAAACTAGTTGTGTTTGACGGAAAATTTTATTATTAATAGTTCCTAGTGAAAACACATCGGGATGGCTTCCATAAAAAACCAACTTACCTGTGCTTTTTCGGGGTTTAGGGCTTTTACTCTATTACTTTTTTATTTTGCCTTTACTTACCACATCCGTTTTGTTTTGTTTCTGTCTTGTTTTCGTGTTTTTGTACTTTTTTTGTGTTCCGTATCTTTGTGCTGGCTTTGTAAGAGGCACTTGTGCTTTTAAGCCTGCATGTTAATAAAAACCCATTGAATTGAATTACTGATATTATTACTGGCAGGGGAAACCGCAGCAAACTGTTTTAGTGCCACTTCGTCCACCACAAATCTTGTTTATCACTGCAGAATTATTGTACTGATTTTGAATGACTTCTCGAAATAATCCGTTTATTCTAATAATAAAACCAACTAGATGCACTGATTTCTCGAATTTATTTTTGGAATAAAACTCTACATGTTTCGGACAGTTCCTTTGTTCATCATCAGGAGTTTTTCACTGTACACACAGCAATGGTATATGTCATACAGGATTACGAGCAGGATCAGGACGGAACTGCAATTCCCTCCTGATCCTGCTCGCAAGGTGTCAGCAAACCTCTATGACATATACCATTGCTGTGTGTACAGTGAGAAACTCATGATGATGGATAGAGGAACTGCCCGAAACATGTAGAGTTTTATTCCAAAAATAAATTTGAGAAATTAGTACATCTGGTTGGTTTTATTATAAGAATTTATCACGATGCACGGTCACCTGAAAGTCAGATCCGTTTATTGTCGATATTGTTTGTGCTTTTCGTTAGCATTTGATGAATATGTATGTTACTGCACCTGCTGTGACTTTACACTTGCATAGCTGCCTATTACACATGAATATCTTTTCCACGCAAAATACACCGAATTGTACGCATATTTTATGAAACTGTCCATTTGTTCGTGTAGGCATTTCTTTACGCTTGCTTAAGTTGTATAATGTTTAATAGGGACAAAATCGAACATTAAAGACTCATTAGGATGTGGTAGAAAACCAAGAGGACTTATCGTTGGTGTATTATCCCAGAGTTTTCCTGGAGCGGCTAAGCAAACTTTAGGGCGTCCATTCTACAGCCATTCTATGGGCACTCCAAACACGAAGTACAGCACATGTTTACGCAGCCTTAACATTCGATTATTTTCTTCTAAAAGAGTGTTTTTGGTATCATTTGGATGAGTTATGTGTGTTAGTATTTTACTTTCTTATGAAAAAGTGTGATGAATATTTTCCAAAAACCCTTATGTTGTTATCAGTTATTATTTGCACCCACGATCTCTTTATAATCAAAGTAACAGAGCGCAATATAGCTCCATTGTATATGAAACGTAACGCCGTTCTAGTCCTATTTGATAACAGTATATTACACATAAGCTTCTAAGCGTCAACGGAGTCCCACAACAAACACGAAGGTAAATGGGATTAGATGCCAAGTTACACCTGGTCTGATGTAGATTTATTTTACACAGAATGTAGCGACTAAAATATGGCTTATTGCATCTGCTTTGAACTTTCCATTTTACGGTTTGATCCTTTAATATTTCAGTATTAGTTTAAGAATAAGCACATTACTCTAATGGTTCAGTGTAAGTCGGCGCGAGCTCCTCTCATACTTGCCGGATAAGGAGGTCAGTTTTAGACCGCGTGAGACTAAGTGAATATTGAACTTACTTGAAAGGACGAGACGACATTCGTAGACCTTGTAGTACTTTCCGCCCCTCATTGAATTTTCGGTCGATAAATTTTTTTAAGGTTTGCAAAAAAATTGCTTATTTCTGTACGGTTAGAGGTTATCCACTGTTCGGCTTCGTCTAAAGCACCCCTAAAACCATTATTGCTTCAACACAAAAACTTCGTTCTATAAAGTGATTAATTTCAGTCTCGTTTGCAATAAACTCATTAAGATTTCCCACGGTTTTTGAAGTTTCGATCCTGGAACACTGAATGAAACCAGCACAGCAGATAAATTGTTGGCGGTTTTTTTTTCAAATATCGGCCCGGAAACCGGCTAACATGAATTTCGGGGGTTTTATTTTGTTTATGTAGAAAAATACCGGGATGGAACTTCGGATAATATCACTGCTACGTCTTTCAACAATTTTACAATTTATTTTTTCTGTTCATAAATTTCTTTCCACGGTAGGATATAAATATGAGTAGATGAGTCGTCACATAAACCGAAAATAAATAATTTTCACATTCAAAGTATTATTTATTCAGCAACTGATGCAATAGTGAGTTGTCTAAAAAAAAAAGCAATATTAAAATTTCCATTAAAACAGCTCCGACATATTTCAGTGTTACAGTTGCATCATCATCAGAGAGCGCATTCATTTGTGCATACTAAATTTACAGTTGTTAAAACAGTCCGTTAAAATACATCGGCGTATGGTTAATACGGTGGTGGTGATGGTGTAACTGTAACACCGAAACATGTCGGAGCTGTTTTAATGTAAATTTTAATATTGTTTTTTTGAGACAACTCACTAGTGCATCAGTTAAATGAATAAAACGTTGACAAAAATAAATGGCTTCAACTCCATTGAAGAGAGTCCTTGAGAGCTTACATTTGCTCTGCTAGAAAAGAAATACTCCAAATTTTATGGATCCATAGATTGCATTTCAGTGTTCACACACGCCAGGCATTGATCCCTTTGTCAAGTCAAATGAATCCAATTCTCACTTTCCTATGCTGTTTTAAGATGGTTTATAATAACATTCTGTCATCGGACCCGAGGTCATCCCATTTTGTTCTTTCCCAAAGAATAAAACAAAAACCAAACAAAATGAATTATGCTACTACAGCATTGACAAGACGATGAATATTATCATACAGTGAGTCATACCCTTTGTGTTAAAAGTGGTAAGATAAAAACGAACTTAAAATCCGTCACACATGTTATATAATATATTCTTTAAAGATACAAACAGCTACGTGTTTCAGCTAATCAGATAGCCAACGTCGGCTTGTACCCTTACTAAGATAAACTGTACAATTTTACTCCTGAAATTTTGTTACATTTGAAATGAAATATTGCGAAGAAAGATGTCTCAACTTAATAAATTGCATCCATAAAAATTCATATTTATCTTGTTATTTAATAATTGTCCAACAAGATGCGACTGTATTCAGTTTATCACATTTCTGTAGACAGCTCTACATGTTTCGGGTGTTGACACCCATCATCAGGAGCTCGTACGACTGTAATTACAGCTTCTGGCACTGGACAACTGGGTCTGCTACCATCCGCTCTCGTTGTTGAGTTGGAACTCAACAACGAAAGTGGAAGTTAGCAGATCCGGTTAATCAATACCAGAAGCTGTAATTACGGCTGTACGAGCTCCTGATGGTGGGTGTCAACACCCGAAACATGTAGAGCTGTCTACAGAAATGTGATAAACTGAATAGAGTCGCATCTTGTTGGACAATTATTAAATTTGATTCACGATAAACGGACCCAAGAATATACGTAAAATTTATCTTCTTATGGGTACAGCACAACGATGGTTAACTGATTAGCCGAAAATTGCAGCTGTCTGTACCTATGAAGATTATACGTTGTGGTTGAAGTACTTCAAATGGTTTTTGTCATAGTATATTGTTCTGCTGTACATTTCAGACTCGGATCATCAAAAGATTGTTAAACCCACTCGCCTATTGCAACTATTATGTTGGTATTCATGTTTCGTTTAACTTCAGTTTTCGTTCTAATTTTTCTTTTCACGTCACATTTCTGATAAATTATCAATTTTAGTCATGCGTCAGAAACCAGAGCGAACCTAGTGTGTTGCAGAGAGCTGTGCGCTCTTTGTGCTCTTACGGTTCTATCGACACTCGGAAGACGCCAAACGCACCTAACGCAATTACGGAACTTCGCATTTCTGTTGAAGTTCTGCCAGCGTTCTGATGCACAGGGCTGCTCCGTTAGTGCTTCAGCAGCTCGAGTTTATGTCCCTTTTGTTTGCTTTTCTTATGTTTGCTGTAACTGCAGAAGTGACCTTACCTCTCTGTACTTCTTGTTTGGTTTGTCATTGCTGTAAAATTCACTTCAGTAGGAAAGTTTCTTTTACTGTTTGTGGTTCTTGTTATTTGAAACGGTAAAATTCAAAGACAATAGCACCAGCAAATATCGGCGGCATTATTATTATTATTATTATTTTGGCTACTACTACTACTACTATTAGTACCCTACTACTACCACTACTATTAGTACTACTACTACTACCACCACCACCGCACCACCACCACCACCACCACCACCACCACCACCACCACCACCACCACCACCACCACTACACTATTATTAGTAGTGGTGTTGGTGGTGGTGGTGCGGTTGTGGTGGTGCGGTTGTGGTGGTGGTGGTGGTGGCGGCGGCGGCGGTGATGGTGGTGGTGGTATAAAAGTAATAACCCATCAGTATTTATACAGGCTACATAAAACTCTAACAGAGTCAATAAAACAGACATGGCACCATGTTGGTGTAGCCCTTCTGCTGTGTTGCACTGCAGTCAATGTACCCAAAGCCCATATCAACGTTACACACATGCCTGAAGCTGTCTGCCTGCAGTCAGTTCGAATAACCCAGTCTCATGCTGTATAACGTGTCGCCTGCACTACCGATTGATACTTGTATTGTGTTCTACCTTCACAAAGTGCAGCCCACGTACGTCAGCAAGACCTTAATATTGTTGTATCGACTACGGACTTGTTTTTACTTCTGAGAATCTCCGACATATTTATTGCGCCCATTTCTTGTATTCACCAATCACGTTACAGTCCTGCTCATTGTTCTGCAGTAATGTTTATAGCTTTTTGTGCGTCAAGAAAAAAAAATTTCTATTTCAGTTCAAGCCTGAAATTCCTTCATAAGTGAAAGTCATCATAGAAATTTTACTAATTTATAAGTTTTAAACATTCTCCCTGCTTTGTTATGAAGTGGACGGCCATGGTGTCTGCAAAATGTGCCACCTGAATTTCAAACTGACAGTAAGCTCCATTACGTTTCATTACGCTACCCTACTTTTGTCCTCAGGTATCAATAAAGCCAGATAAAGACGCCACGGTTTAACATCACAGGTTATTATTTACAAGCGTACACGTTCAGAAACGTCTGCACTGCCATCCAAAGAACGGTGTTCTCTGCCCCTGTTTGTCGTCTCCATAATTACTTATCAACTCTCGTTTTCATCTTCAATCAAGAAACTTAAGTGCTAGACAAACTTACGGAGCCACGGTAGGTAATGCTATTCCCCCTTTCGTGGTTTACTGCTTTACCTGACTTTGAAATAAAGAAGCTTGTATTTAATTAACTTGTAATTAAATTGTTGTTTACTGATCCTAAGATTACTTATTACGTCATGTCTGAATTAATTTATTTAAATTATAATGAATGAGTAAAGAACCTAACAAGATATGATAGTAAATTTAAAAAATTTCTTAGAGCACCCTCCTAATTGGAGGGCCCGCGTTGGCACAGTGGTTAAGGTGCTGTACTACAAATCGGAAGGTCGCTGGTTCGATCCCAGCTGGTGTCATTGGAATATTTCATTGACATAAAATCCTTCCCATCGCGCTATGGTCCTGGGGTCGACTCAGACTCTAACAGAAATGAGTACCAGGAGCATTTCCTGGGGGTTAAAGCGGCCGGTGCGTAAGTTTGACAACCTACCACCATCCTGTGCTGTTGTCATGAAATCTGGGAACCTTAACTTCTTGGAACTCCCTGGGCCACTCCAGGCCTGTAATGGGACTGCTTTACCTTTACCCTCCTAAGAGGAATGGTTTTCGTATTTACGTATAGGTCTATCTCCTAATATTATCAGCTTTCGGGACACATCGCTTACAAATCAACACAGTTTCTGAGATTCCCTTTTTTAACTTTTTCAAGTCAAGTGTACGTGCGATCATTATTAAAGGTAAAGCAGTCCCGTTAGAGGCCCGGGGTAGCCCAGAGTGTTTCAGGAAGTTAAGGTTCCCAGATTCGTGTCTAAAGGCACAGAATGGTGGTAAGGTTGTCAGCCGTACACACCGGCCGCCTTTTCCCCCAGAAAATACTCCTAGTACTCTTTTCTGTTAGAAGTTGAGTCGACCCCAGGGCCATAGTGCGATCGGCAGGATTTTATGTCAATGAAAAACCCATTGACACCAGCTGAGATCGAACTAGCGACCTTCCGATTTGTAGCACAGCACCTTAACGACTGTGCTACCGCGGTCTTGGTTTACCATCATTATAGCTTCAGAAAAGTGTGGAACAGAGACGAATACTATGATTCATATGTATACAATGCTTCACGAGCAAATTTAAAGCCGAATTTTAACGAAAGATTAAAATCGCTGTTAAAGTTGTATTTGTGTGGAGCATAAAGTAACGTAAGACAAACCAGTTGCTGATTTGTTTGTCTCACACACACATACACACACACACACACACACACACCGTCTTAACCATTGTACTACATTTCCGTCTTATTCTCTCTGACTCAGTTCGTTTCACGTGTTTTCAGAACGGAAAAGAGTTTTCCTAAAAATGTGTTAATCAAATGGCGTCCGTTGACGTCCGGTGCGTCTTGGGTTACGTTTCCTTGCCGGTTTCTGCATTAACAGCTCTATCATTTCCACACCCCTTCAATTTCTCAAAGCTGCCGCACATTGTTTGCACCGCATAACATGCACTACTGGGTTCGGTTCTTGATGGTACATGTACATATGTGTGTGAAACTTGTTTACATTTGCTTCTACATCAGAGTACAGCCAAAACACCAAATTACGTGACGTTGCATTCAAAAAGTTATTTATCTTGTAGATCTACATCGTGAGAACCACAGATGACACCTTAATCACAAATAATTGTAGTGTTGAGACTGGAAGTCATATTTAGCTTTAAGATTTTTCCTCTTCGTGTGATATGTTTCGTATAAACTACACACATCTATTGGAATGTTTTATTTGTTCGTCATTTTTTTATGTTTGAGTAGCGTGCATCATTGATATAATAATACAAACAGCCGACTAGATGCAACAATGATAATTTTATTAATAATTTAAATCAGCTCAACATGTTTCAGGCGATAATTTCACCAAAATTATCGCCTGAAACATGTTGAGCTGATTTAAATTGGTAATAAAATTATCATTGTCGCATCTAGTCGGCTGTTTATATTATTATTTGTCATTAGTTTGGGTTAGAGTGCCACATATAGTTCAATTCTACTGTCGAAAAATGGCGAGGGTCTTTGTTACTTTCCTTAGAGTGTACCATATAAATTAATGTCATAATATGTATTTATAAACATGCCATCTCGTAGTTGTGCAAGAAATGTTAAAAACGTTATTATCATGCATTGATGATGGACGTCTTCTAAAGAATTAGAGTCGCAAATATATGTTGTTACTGTATGTTTTTTAACTAACCTGTCAGTATCTATGATTATATATTATCGGTGAGGAATGTATGAATGAATGTATGTGGACCATTTGATCCGGGGTAAACCGAAGTCTTCGAGGAGAAAAACCTGTCGTGGTGCTACTTTTGCCACTACACGGACCGGCCTGGAATTGAACCTGAGTCATAGCGGTAAGAGAAGAGCTACAGCATTTGAGCTATGGCACGGGCCCCCTCTATTTGTACAAACATCTCTTCTGATCTCAACCAAACTGTAAGCCGATATATTCCATTACGAGTTTTGTGGCTTCTGAAAAGAGTAAAACAACTTACCTGACATAAATTAATTACGGCCAAGAATAAATTTGAAAATTTATATGCTTGTGCGAAAAAGTGTCTAGAGACTGAAAGTGAACTCATTTTCCTTTATATTTATATATGTCTGCACACTCCTAGAAGGATTTATTTTCCGCCGAGTCGTTTCATGTTGTTGAAATTTCAATCTCTATGAAATCCATCCATCATCATTGATGGATTGCAGAAGGAAGCTGAGTACAGGTTTGATGTGAGCTTTGAAGGTTAAAGTGGAGATGGAAAGAAAATCGATAACCCGAATGAGTATATAAGATCGATGTAATGAACTACTCTACGTACTTGAACTTGGCACCTAAGTGGAATTTTATGTGTGGTGAAGTCCATTCATCATTCCGGCTGGCTTCACTCCGTTGCTTTTCGTCCGGTTAACTTTCTACACGGGCAGCTAGTCAAAAGTCTTACCACTTCACTTCGCAGACTCCCGTCAGCTCCGAAGTTAAGTCTACATTTTCTAATATTTTTCTCCTTAATGGATAACTCTTAAGTAATAACGAGATGTTAGTGCTATATTATGTTCTCTGTTCGCAAACTGCTTAACACGTATTATAACTTTTGACACACCCCCAAGGCCCTGTATAACTTTACATACCCTGTTCCTCTTTTACGATGCGGGGTTTTTAACCCCTTATCGAAATAGAAGCTGCAGGACCAATTTTCTCGGCTTTCCGCAACTTCCTTTTCAATATATTTTCAGCTACCCTGGATAAGCGGAGGCTGTCTTTTGCATCCACATCTTAACGCTAAATACTATTAGAGTGATAGCTTTGAGATGGATGAGGTTTGGGAAGTATTTAGGGGAGTAAGATAAACGCATACAGGATATTGATGGGGAAACCTGAAGAATAGAGATCACTTGCAAGACATAGACGTAAATGATAGATTAATGTTAAGTTGGATGTTAAAGAAATAGAATCGGATGACGAGAACTAGTTTTGTCTGGCTCAGGATAGGAGTAAGTTTGTACGTCGTGCAGGCTGCACGAAAGCGTCGGATGGCGAAAAATCAACGGAATGTCTGCACTGGCTGAAGATATTCATTTGAGAGTTTCTATTTTTTTTTAGAAATCTCTGTTTTACGGAGTTAGTAAATGTGTTAGACCTCGTGTTAATCTGTGACACCTCTGACTTATTACACGTCAACATATGTTGCGAATATGTTTATTCGCATGATCGATAGTTCTCTTAGCGCCTCCTGTTATGGACGCTATCCTCTCGTTGCAAGGGGAGTGCGACTGTGGGTGATAGGAGTCTTGGTCAGTATGTCTGTCTGTGGAGTCATCCAGGTGAGACCCAAAGAACCAGGTCAAACAACGAGAACCATGATCCAGCATTCATTCTGTAGAATGTGTGCTGGTCTGATACCTCTACCACGGAAAAAGATGTATTTCGATATCCAACCCTGAAAACTAGTGTGGGCGATCACTATGAGAAGGGCGAGGGTCCAAAATGACTTACAGCTATAAAAAATAAGGTCTGAACACTGTCCCTATTTGAGTCAGCATTCAAGTGTGTTTTATAATCACACATTAACTTTTGGCGCCGGAATTATTTTTTAAATTTTAGCACACTCTGTATATAAAATGTGAATAATACAGGAACCAAACAAGTTAGAATTATGAAACAAACTGCATTTTGAAGAGAAAAAAACGGAGAGTATACACCATGTTTAAAATATTTGGTACCTATAATTTGTTGAATAAATATATAAAATGCAACTTTAGTGGTTAGCGGTGCGGTACGAAAACTATAGTTGACGTTAGTCATCTAAAGGTTAAGTTTAAATACTGATGTTGAAACAAACTTGGGCTAAAACATACTTGTGACTATATAAGTAAATAAGATCGCTGAGTAACCGAAATCTGCTCAATAAAAAGACATCGGTTCCTGTTTTTGGAAACCCGAATAATTAGCCTCTTCACAAGAGACTGTTCACTATCCTGAGACATATGAACCCAGCACAAAACTCATCCTGTTTTATTAACACAAATTTCTGTGTCGTCCGCTGTACGTATTAACGCGTGCTCTGTCTTCGTCTGGCCCTTCAGACCTGTTAACAAATCGTTTGTATTTATTCAGTTATTTCCAATATTTTCCACACAAAACCCTTGATATCCTCCTTGGATTTATAAGGCCAGCAGTACTCACTGAAGGTAACTGACAAGAAGGTCATTTGTATTTTCCTACAATCTCTTGTTAATTTGTCACTTACAAACGCATATCAGCATTCTTATCAGCACCGTGTTCTCATTTACTCTGATCTGTGTTACTCCATTAGCGAGAAGGGCATGTTTTTTCACCTATATCAATAAAAGCTAGAATTGAAGACTTTATATCGGCCCACGCTCACGACAGGTAGCAGTGACGGTCTCAATACTGTAGATACAGTGATGTGAGCTCCTGATGATGGGTGGAGATACCACCTGAAACGTTTAGAGCAGTTTGCAGATATAAATAAACTGTATACTGTTGCATCTTGTTGGATAATTATTGACACATACACTGGTCATGTAATGATGATATAGCAAGAAAGTAAAAAAAATGTGAATAATATATTTTGTCTGTAGTGTAATAATACATGTGTATGAAAGGGCTGTATGTGTATCATTTCGAAGGAGGACTTAATACGACTTCGTGACGTAATAGAGAATGTGACGTCTTTTTAATCTGCTACTTTTCCTTTCTTGTAACTGCAGAAATTTCCGGACTTGTAAAGATAGTCTGTCCAGTTTGAAAGACGTATTTGGCCACGATATAAAGAAATGCAAGGAATTCAAATCTTCTGCGTGTTGAGAAATTAATCAGGAAGACGTTCCTTTAATTTATATTTTGTTGGTAAATTGCAAAATAGTTTGCATGAAGATTCTGAATGTAAATTGGGAAAAGGTTTCAAGGCTTTTATCTATAGCGTCATGTGTGTGTGTGTGTACACACATACACACACACATACACAGATGGAATACATACAAAAAGAATTGACTAAGTGACATTTGTAGTATGGAATTGTTAAGGAAAGCTTTAGCTCCTAAACCTTAAATATAGTTATGTAGTGGTGCACAGACTCTGGATGCCAGGTCGCTGTGGCGGCTAGATTTTGTGCGGTGGCTTCTAATATTAGTGGATCCATAGTATGAAGTTAGCCCTTAAAAATTACGTCACAAAATCTAGTTTCGTAATTCCTGACTACGAAAATGGTGACCACGCCACCTACCGATTCGAACGAATGGTGGTGCTGTTGTGTAGGTACTGCATTTCTTGAAATTTACGTATGTGTGTATGTGAATATATGTAAGTACTTATGTGTTACTGAAATACATATAGCTTATGTTATCGTTATTTGTTTAGCAAAGAAGCGTAAAATGTGGACCGGTTAGCTAAGTCGGTATAGCGACTGACTACGGGCTGGAAGGTCCGTGATCGAATCCCGGTGGGGACGAGATTTTCCGCCCGTCCAGACCGGCCCTGGGGCCCACCCAGCTTCCTGTAAAATGGGTACCGGGTCTTTGCCGGGGGTAAATTGCGCCCAGGGCGTGCCACTGACGACTCACCCCCTTCTAGTGCCGCGGTCATGGAAGAGTAGAGCTATATCTCTACCCACCCTCTGGACCACACTGGGCCTGTAACGGGATCACTTTACCTTTATAAGTTTAAAATGTCATTAAGATAAACACGCTGATACAAATCGTGGATTAATTTTAAATCTATTACATATTCGTGAGCACTTAGATAGGGACATGAAATTTGGTTAAATGGCAGATAATCTAACAAATTGTCCTCTTTCCCAGAGTAGCTGTACGACTGTTAAATTTTTTCCCGTCTTTCGGTATAGTCCGGAAAGCAGAATCATTAAAGCGAGTGGGCAAATATCTTTCGCCGTACAGGACGTGGTTTAAAATTTTCAACGCTTCGGAACACTACAGACCAGTTCTGGCTGACTTCAACTCACGGGAGGGCCGCATAATTCTTTAAGAACTCTCCTGCGGGCCGCGCTTGTGTATACATATATTGATACGGGGGGGAGGGGGAGTTGGGAGTGCTTGAATTAACCAGAAGGCCGCTTCTTACAAAAAGTAAGTTGCACTAACAATCCGGTTGAACTACAAGACAGTAAGACGAACTGCACTCGATAAACACAAAGCAATGTTGATTCACCGTGTGCTGTTCGAGCAGTTGTGAGTTGTAGTTTGTAAACATTTTCTCTGCTAATACATTTGGCATTTTAAGTTGTGTTTATATAAATATGTGTATATATATATATATGTTAAATTGTTTTACTGAAACTATTTAGGTGGGCGATGGCCGCATTTTGGCCAGTCGTGTTGTAGAGAATGGCATAATATCACGTGACACTAAGTACAACCTGTATACAGAGAAATGTTAAGTGACTTTTGCTTCACCCTGTGCACAGTATTGTGTATTTTAAGAGTGTGACGAAGAAAGAGTAACGGGTGTGAAATCGTGAAAACTACAAGGGCAAAGCAAAGACTAATTTCAGTTTGTGAAACGCTATGGCATCTGCAACCTGTAAGAAAGAATATGTTTAGAAAATTCTAGTCTGATTATTGTTACTAATTAGAAGCGTTATTTGTGTTTGTGCGCGCACATGTCGTTATATATTGCGCGCGTACTATGTGCGGTGTGTTTAACAAAGTCTGTGCTTGTCCTATCAGAACAAACTTTCCCGGACATATTCATACCTCCATGGAGTTGTTTGAATACTGACGTCACTAGTAATGCAACTGCTACGGAAGGAAACGTTTTGTGCAGATGGATGAGGATGATCCATTAGGGAAAGAGACATATTTCATATTCTGATAGGACAGCTGAAGGGAAAGACGCGTATAAGAGAAAATGATTACTCGTCATCCTGAAGAGGGAACGAGAGAGACTGTTGCGTGTCAGGACAAGCGAACGTTTTCATCCCCACTTCGTTGGTTTTCCCTTCGTCTCATGAATGGTCCCGGGGACCTGATGCAATGTAATTTCAAGGACCATTAGTTACTACCCTAGGGTCGTAAGGTCCTCCAATACTTCGTCGCCCCCGATACACAGCGGACCGATATGGACTGTAGATCCCGGTCATTGTTCCGCTTTTGGGGGAAGAAGTAGGGGGTTTATATACTTACCATTTGCATACGCAATACAACTCATAACGTTCTCTTGTGGTTTTTTTATATAATCAGTAACAGAGTGATACAGATGTTGCGAATTGGAGGGAGCCGTGTTCAAACCCCTGAAACCAGTAAAACGCGAGAAAGTTGTGTTGAATTGATGCAGAATTTCTGTGGGAAACTAAGTGATGTGGCTTGCGAACAGCAGATTTTTTTTAACTAATAACCATTTGTGAGTCACGGGTCAGACACTGCTGTGATCAGCTGATGGTTGAGCAACTACGTAAAATCTCATTGTTTAAATCAGACGTTATGAAATATTGAAACATTAAAAATATCCCCATCTAGTTCCAATGCCAAACAAACAAACAAACAAAAAAGCACACAGTGTTTACAAGGCATAGTTAAATACTTCAGTCTTGCAGAAGGCCCATATCTTGTCTCAGGGAGTTAGTGACCGGCCTTCACCACAGAGGTCAGAGTTCATTGCCGGTCATTTGTGTATGGGATTCGTGATCGACAAAGTGACACATGGACAGGATTTTACAGATTATTTCGGTTTTGTTTGCCAGTATCATTCCACCAGTGCTGCATGTCCACTCAGTCTAACCCAGACGCTTTTTAAGGTCAGAAATTTAGAGCGTTGTTAAACAGCGCATAGAGCAACTTTAGAGAAATTCACGGCTTTGTGTTCAGACTCCTGCTTAGGCTCTGTGGAAAGTTTTAGAGCATTAATTCTGGTATCTTACGCCTGAGGGACGGAGGAGAAGTACGAAATACCAGATGGTGAATATAAATTTCCCGGGTCAGTATTCGAAACCTGGTGCCAAGGTTTTAAAGTGCGATGCCCGGTCAAAGAATTTGGCTGGCGAATTAGGCTGTTCAAGTCATTTGTCAGTAAAAATGCTAAAACACACAGATATATATGACTACAAATTTTCGGTGCAGGCTGTAACTTAAGACTGAAACGATGTAAGATAATTTATTCTGTTTCATTTCTTGTGACTTATCTTTGCTCAGTACAAAGTCTGTGTGGAATTTAAATAAATTTAGAACATAAAGGGGAACTGAAGACAATGAGAGTAGCAGGTACTTAAAAGAATAAATGTAAAGATTTTAATTAATGCCGTGACAAACTCCAACACGGAATTAATAACAGAAGATTTCTGCTTTCATTCTCTCAAATTAATTTCGACATGATTTCTACAGTTTGTGAGATAGACGTTTATAATGCTTTATAATGGATAGCAGAGCTTACTCTATTTAATAGCTCCGAGACTCTCCATATATTGCAATAATTTATAAAAGAAACACTTCTTGTAGTTATGACACAATAAGCTACTTGCCTCGAGAGGTTTACAAAAGAGCATTCTCTCCATTAGATTTGCAGTGGCAATATATACAGGCGCTGATAACCTAAAGAAGAGATTTTATGTGATGAGTGCATACTTGTGTTTTCTTACATTTATTGTCCACACTTTTCGTTTGAAGCAAGACGAGGGCTTTTTATAATAGGGAGGGTGTTGGTAAAGGTAGAAGAGCGGGGAAGTAGTGGGAAGGGGAATGAAATGGGGGGAATGAAAGAACGGAAGAGATTAGGACGGAGGGAAGTATGGATGGAGCAATTACTGTAAGAGCACTTTTGTTACTTTCAGGTCTACTGTTGCACTTGTTATGATGCACGCCATGTCCCGAGTTTAATCTACACGACAGCAGGGAAACTAAGTGAATCCTTGTAATTTGAATGTGAGATTGACATGCTGGGAGTAAATTTTTCTTTCAGATATGTTCGAATTTCTACCAGAATTTGTGATGAAAGCCACGTTTCTATTTCTGTTTTCTATGCACGACTATAAAATACTTTGTTAATTGGCGAGCTTATTCATTGGACTTAAAACAAGAAAATGCTGCAGCTCTTTGAGAGAAGTGTGTTTTTGTGCGAAAGACTTAAGACTGCAAGTTGTCATTTGGTGTTCAAAAATAGCAGCCCCTAATGGGACAGGACCCTTATTATCGAGGCTTCACGATCACACTTAGACACCCCACACTCGACAGGACTCCTCTGGACGAGTGATCAGCCGGACGCAGAGACCTCTACCTCACAGCACACTGAAATCAAAGAGAAAACGTACATGTCCCCGTCGGGATTCGAACCCGCAATCTCAGCAAGCGAGCGTCCGTAGGCTCACGCTTTAGACCACGCGGCCACTAGGATCGGCGTCATATAATTGTACTTTTCATTATTCATTTCGTACTGATAGAATAGATTTTGCATGTGCGTTATGAGAATTGACGGTTTAATTTCGTTCAAGGAAATAACCGTTGTTTATTACGAAAATAATATGAAACGCATAAATAAACTTCGCAGAAAAATGCGTAATTCCTAAAGGTTAATGTTAGTGGTACAGTATATTTGCCACAGTGTTTTATAGGACTGACATGCAGGGATTTGTTTGAGATTTCCGGCTGTCGTCCACTAAGTGTGGCGTAGCTGATAGCTTCGTGCATCAACAGTTTAATTTCATTGCAGAGAGGAAATGTAATTCTGTCACATCTGAGTTCTGTCGTTTTGTTCGCCAGTCTGTGTACCTAAATCACGGTTTAATGCATTAAGTAGGCTGCGACCGCTTCCTTCAGAACTAATGATCCACATTCGCGCTTATGAATCCCGAAAATATATTGTCATATATTCTGAACACGAATGCAGTCCAGACTTCACGTAATATTTTTTAAATATATTTTAATATTATCCTCGTGTCAGCATCTCTGTACCTTCTGTCATCTCGTCCCTTCCGGTATCTCAGTTTAAAGTTTATTTCCTATCTCCGTCTGTGCGCAGAATTTATTACTCCTGTACGTATACTTGTATTTACTTAATATGTACTAATATACTCAGGGTACTTGATGGATTGAGGCTATTTTATTTGGTGTGTATCTTGTACTGTGGTTGTTTTAACTTGTTTTGTAATGTTTGGGTATGTGAATATGTGGGTTTTGTAATGTGTGGTTGTTTTGACAATTGTGTGGTTGTTTTGGTAATATGTGTACATGTATTTATTGTGTTTTTGTATTGTTTCATTTATGTATATTTATTTTTTACTTGCTGCTAGAGTAAGGACTACTGCCACCGAGTGAAAACTCAATTGCAGTAAACAACAAAAACGATGATAATAATAATAATAATAATAATAAATCAAGACGTAAGAAGGACGACAATTATCTTGGTTAAATTTCCTTTCAACTGTGTCTCATTCGTGTGTGTATGTGAGTATATACAGGGTGTCTGAGGAGGAAAATGCCATACGTCGGGGGAATCTTCTTCAGATTCATTTACATGGATGTAGCAAAACACACTTGTATCTGATGTTGAAGGTTTACAGAGGTAATGACGCAAGAAAAATGCGGTCGTCTTGCCCTTCCACGTACTGGACCTGTTTAATAAGATGTAACATCCGTGCACTGCTCAGGACCTTCCAAGAGCCGATATCCAACTGTGTAAATTTTGTGGAACCGTAATGTCAGTTTTTGTGAATATTTGTGGGGTTTGTCTTGTTTGATCAATGTATTTTCAGTTCTCATATGTGTGTTACATGGAAGTGGGAGTGTTAATTATATTATTATTATTATTATCGTTGTTATTTACTGTAATTGAGTTTTCACTCCTTACATTAGTAACGAATAAGAATAAATCTTCATAAACGAAACAATACATAAACACAATAAATACATGTATACATATTACCAAAACACCCACACAATTATCAAAACACCCACACATACACACACCCACATATTACAAAATAAGTTAAAACAACCATAGTACAAGATACACACCAAATAAAATAGTTACAATACAGTCAAGTACCATCAGTATAAGGTCATTCTAATGTGCATGGTACAGGAACTACAAATTCCTCTTCGTTCTTATACGTATTTGGCAATCAGTAAATGAATTACAGCTCTTTGTCTCGAAAACGTATCTCACAATTATATCCGTAACCGTTCAGTTTCCTTTAATGCTACTTCTGGTTATATCGATGTATGACAAATTTCTCTTGAAACATCCTGTAGGTATATACATACTCAACCCACAGCAATTTTTACATTATACAACATGGTATAAAACCAGATGTATTACTCTTACACGAAATAGCTATTTCGTTTGACAAAAATCTCCAGCGTGAAGTGACCAAGAATTTTCTGTGCGCTGTTTCTCTGTACACTAACAATGTTTCTGTGTACGTATCGTATTTGTTCTATGATGGATTGTAAGTGTCATGGCGTTATAAATGGTTTCAAGAACATAGAGTGATGTGACACGCTGACAGTGGCGAAGAGCAGTGGACTGTATTCTGAGACAAGGGCAGGTCGGCCTGACAGACTGTGTGAAAGAAACACCGAAGTAACATTCAGTGTTGGTAATGTGAGTGTCGTGTGGCCCGTAATGGCGTCATGTATGTTTGCAGGGGAAAGTTCTTTGTTATGAATTAATTTTATTTCCCATTTGTCGGTACGTAAAATTTGTATATGTAATTATATGTTATTATATGTAATTATGTTATTCGGGGACCAATATTGACGGAGATAAACTTGAAGTATTTATATAAAGTAACTAACTAACCAACACTGTACATCAGTAAAATATATTTTATGGGATAAACAAATTAGTGTATATGGTAAGTCCTTTATTTGTCCAACAAAAGCAAAAAGATTGTTATAAAATTGTTAAACAGTTCAAATCATTTAAAATTATAATAGTTGCTCCAACATGTTTCGGTTTACATAAACCATCATCAGGGAGCTCTCAGCCTGTGCTTCGCTGAAGTTATAATGTTGACTTCGGTTATATATCGTTATTTGAAGTTATCGGTACTGTGGCTGCATATACAGCCACAGTACCGATTTACGGAAGCACAGGCTGAGAGCTTTTACGTGATAACGTCATGTATGTACTCCCTGGTGATAATCCCATATGGATCGAAACATGTTGGAGTCTTATTTTAGTATAAATAATTGCAATAAACATATGTTTGATTTAGTTGGTTGTTAAAAATATGTTTATCATACACAGAATGAATAATATAGAAACGTAAAATACCGTGTGTTAGAAGCAAAGTACAAGGTGCCTAATTTGTTGATTTTTGTATCTCGGCTGGCAACCCCGGATACAGAAACGTAACTTCATGTGAACAGTTCAGTTTCATACAAGCTCAACACAGCGTAACAGAGTTATCGGGAGGTCCTTCAAGTTCAGTATGGTGTTCGTGACCCCACTCTGTACATCCGAGACACAAGTCCTGTCCCCCCGCGATGGCTGTACACAAGTGATAGACTATTGTCACCTGCACAAAACGTACATCCTTGTACAGGCACTGAGGCTCTGTACAGGCTGTACGGCCCATAGGGGGGGGTTGAGATATAGCTCTACTCTTTCTTCACCACGGCACTAGATGGGGTGAGTGGTCATCACCACGCCCCGGCCGCTCTTTACCCACGGGAAAGACCCGTTACCCATTGTACATGAGGCTGGGTGGGCTACAGGGCCGGTCTGGACAGGTGCGGGAAATCTCGCCCCCGATCGGGATTCGATCCCCGGACCGTCCTGCCCGTAGCCGGTCGCTATACCGTCACCTGAACGAGGTGTTCACTAATTTGTTATAACAAACATTGAGACGTTTTAGTTTTTGTGACAATCGCGCAATTCGTTATTACGAACAGCACACACAAAAGCCATCCTTTGTTTCGTCACACATGAGCGGTTACAGTTTCGTTTTACGCATGTACAGCCGCTACCGCGCTTTTGACCCATAACCAAGCTAAAAGAATAAATAAAGTTGAACGGCTTTACACCTTTTAAGTTCCGTGTGTATGCAAATCCAATATTCCAATACTTTTATTATCCCCACCCTGGCAACGGCCGTAAAATGGAGTATAACAGGAACAGATATTGATCAGTTGTTGAACATACATCACGTTTAATAAATTGCATAGAACTGTTTATGTTGTGATCACAAATATTTACAACATATCAAAGAATTAGGAATGTCAGGGCGTAAGTAAATCGAAAAATTCTCTACAGGCTCGCTCCTGTATGAATTACACCTTCTGTATTTTGTTACATACAAATATTCCGAAAGTATTAATTTCATTGTAAAAGAATATCCGCTTTAAGCAGTTGAAAACAAAACTTAAATTTCCCGCTATTGTTCACGATCGTTTTACGCGATTTAAGATGAACATTAAGGCCTACGAGCCTCTTGTGCCGCTCCAGGGTTCGAGGCCCAGTTACAAATCTCACCTGTAAAACTTTCAGGTCTGTGGTGTGTGATTATGTTTATGAATTCTGGATCATTACTAAATAGTACAATGGAGTTGGGCCTGTATTTTTATATCTTTGAAAGTATTAAATTCCCACGTACGAATACCCATTCCTGAAATTGGACTTGCTGCCTGCACTTAACTTATGTAATATGTAATACTTAGGCCACTTATATATTGAAACGGTTTGATTCCTGAGAGACGAGCTTGGTGGGGTTGATTACGTTTAGCGTAACACTTGGAGCAAAATTATAACGAAGCTTCACTGGGAAGACATTTCAGAGACAGACATTTGTGTGTATAAGCTCGTGCCTTTGAACAGACGGGGGGCTTGATAGCGATGACAGTGAAATGGTGCAGCAGCAACAGCAGCAGGAGGGCTAACAACTCCAGTCTTTCAACCTGTAATCATTCAATACACAACGGAGATCCGCGTTTCTTGCTTTGTTTAGTGTGCTCTGTTGTAATTCCCTTTTGTATGTCGTCATATATTACGCGTGGTTACGCCCAGGCATTTCAGAAGTATTTATGGATGAAAGTTGAAGGATAAAATGGCAGCTGATTTGATGGGGCTCAGCATCAATATGAAATAACAAATTTCAACTCCAGGTATCTTATCCCCGTGAAATATAAGTGTTCCATTTTAGACAAGACTAGTTAGACCCGTGACGCTTTCTCGAAACTTGGACACATAAAAAAAGTTTGAGTTCTTAATTACTCTATTGAATTGATAAATTATTTGTAAGGGTGTTAGGTTCGGTTAGGTTAGGTTAGGTTCTGTTGGCTTGGGTTGGGTTGGGATGGGTTGGGTTGGGGTGGGTTGGCTAGGTTAGGTTAGGTTAGGATAGGTTGGGTTGGGTTGGGTTGTGTTGGGTTGGATAGGTTAGGTTAGGTTAGTTTGCTTTGCGTTGGGTTGGGTTGGGTTGGGTTGGGTTCGTTTGGTTTGTTTGTATTGTTTTCTTTTGTTTGTTTTGTTTTGTTTTGTTTTGTTTTGCTATGGTTGGGTTAGGTTTGGTTTGGGTTGGGTTGGGTTGGTTTAGATTAGGTTAGGTTTAAGTTTAGGTTTAGGTTTAGGGTTAAGGTTAGGTTTAGGTTTGGGTATAGGTTTAGGTGTAAGGTTAGGGTTAGGGTCAGGGTTAGGTTTAGGTTTAGGTTTTGGTTTTGGTTTAGGTGTACGTCTAGGTCTAGGTCTAGGTCTAGGTCTAGGTTAGGTTGAGTTCTTTTGGGTTGGGTTGGGTTGAGATGGGTTGGGTTGGGTTAGGTTAGGTTAGGATAGGTTAGGTTAGGTTATGTTGGGTTGTGTTGGGTTGTGTTGGGTTAGGTTGGGGAAGGTTGGTTTAGGTTGGGTTAGGTTGTGTTAGGTTGGGGTGGGTTAGGTTGGGTTAGGATGGGTTAGGTTGGGTTAGGTTGGGTTGGGTTAGGTTACGATAGGTAGTGTTATGTCAGGTTGGGTTAGATTAGGTTGGGTTACGTTAGGTTGGGTTGGGTTGGCTTGGGTTGTGTTGGGGTGTGTTGGATTGGGTTGGGTTGGGTTGGGTTACGTTGGGTTGGGTTGGGTAAGGTTAGGTTAGGTAATGTTAGGTTATGCTATGTTAGATTAGGTTAAGTAAGGTTAGGTTAGGTTGGGTTGGGTTGGGATAGATTAGTTTGGGTTAGTTTAGGTTAGGTTGGTTAGGTTAGGTTGGGTTAGTTTATGTTAGGTTAGGTTAAGTTAGTTTAGGTTAGGTTAGGTTAATTTAGCTTAGGTTAATTAGGTTTAGTTTGGTTATGTTAGGTTAGGTTGGGTTATGTTAGATTAGGTTAGGTTAGGTTACATTAAGTTAGATTAGGGTACTTTTGTTATGTTGGATTAGGTTAGGTTAGATTAGGTTAGGTTAAGTTAGGTTAATTGAAGTTAGATTATTTTAGGTTAAGTTATGTTAGGTTAGGTTAGGTTATGTAAGATTAGTTTCGGTTAGTTTGTGTTATGTTATATTGAGTTTGGTTATGTTGGGTTATATTAGATTGGTTTTGGTTTAGTTTGCGTTGCGTTAGATTTTGTTGGGTTAGTTTAGGTTATGTTATGTTAGGTTACGTTAAGATAGGTTTGGTTAGTTTCGTTTCCGTTATTTTATTTTGGGTTTCTTTTGGTTGGGTTAGGTTACGTTGGGTTAGGTTTTGTTACGTTACGTTAGGTTAGATTTTGTTAGGTTAGGTTTGTTTACGTTAGGTTGGGTTATGTTATGTTGGGTTGGGTTATGTTAGGTTGGGTTAGTTTTTGTTGATTTACGTTAGGTTGTGTTAGGTTAGGTTAAGTTAGGTTGGGTTAGGTTAATTTAATTTTGGTTAGTTTAGTTTAGTTTATGTAAGGTTAGGTTATGTTAGGTTAGGTTGGGTTTGATTTTGTTGGTTTAGATTAGGTTAAGTTAGATTAGGTTAATGTAGGTTAGGTTAGTTTAGGTCAATTTAGGTTAGGTTAGGTTAGGTTAGAATACGTTGTGTTGGGGTAGGTTACGTTGGGTTAATTTAGGTTAGGTTGTGTAGGTTAGGTTAGGTTGGTTTAGTTTAAGTTGTGTTAGGTTAGTTTGGTTTTTGTTAGGTTACGTTAGGTTGTGTTATATTAGGTTAGTTTAAGTTAAATTAGATTAGGTTTTTTTAGGTTAGTTTAGTTTAGGTTACGTTATTTTGGGTTAGGATAGCTTATGTTTATTTAGTTTAGGTTAGTTTATGTTAATTTAGGTTAGGTTGGGTTAGGTTAGGTGAGGTTAGGTTAGTTTATGTTAGGTTGGGTTATGTTAGTTTGGATTAGGTTAGGTTGCGTTAGGATAGGTTGGTATGGGTTAGGATTTTATTTGGGTTAAATAAGGTTGGTTTAGGTTAGATTATATTAAGTTAGCTTAAGTTAGGTTTAGATAGGTTAGGATAGATTAGGTTAGGTTAAGTTAGGTTAGGTTGGTTTAGTTTAGGTTAGCTTAGCTTAGGTTAGGTTAGGTTGTGTTAGGTTATTTTAGGTTTTATTGGGATGGCTTAGGTTAGGTTGGGTTATTTTAATTTGAGTTAGGTTTGTTTGGTTTAATTTAGGTTGTGTTAGGTTATGTTGGCTACGGTTATGTTTGTTTAAATTAGGTTAAGTTTGGTTAGGTTAGATTAAGTCAGTTTAGGATACATTAATTTATGTTATGTTAGGTTGTGTTACGCTAAGTTGGGTTAGGGTAGGTTGATTTAGGTTAGGTTGTGTTAGGTTAGGATGGGTTATGTTGCGTTAGGTTAGTTTAGGTTAGGTTATATTCGGTTTGGTTAGGTTAGGTTAGGTTATTTTAGGTTCTTTAATTTATGTTATTTTGGGTTAGTTTCAGTTGGTTAAGGTTTGATTTGGTTGGGTTAGGTTAAGTTAAGTTAGTTTAGGTTATGTTAGATTAGGTTAGGTTAGATTAGGTTAGGTTATGTTAGTTTAATTTGGGTTAGTTTAGGTTAGTTTAGATTTTGTTAGTTTAGGTTTTGTTAGGTTATGTTAAGTTAGGACATTTTGGGTTGTTTAATTTATATTGGTTTAGTTTGAGTTAGGTTGGGTTGTGGTAGGATATGTTAGGTTATGTTAAGTTGGAATAGGTTAGGTTTGTTTAGGTTAAGTTAGGATGTGTTAGGTTAGGTTAATTTAGGTTAGGTTAGATTAGTTTTAGTTAGGATAATTTAGGTTAGGTTAGGTTAGTTTTGTTTGCGTTGTGTTAGGTTCGGTTAGTATGGTTGGGTTAGGTTATGTTAGGTTAGGTTAGTGTAGGTTAGCTTGATTCGGGTTATGTTAGATTAGGTTGGGTTAGGTTGTTTTGGGTTAGATTAGGTTGTGTTAGGTTAGGTTGTTTTTATTTGGGTTAGGTTATATTAGCGTAGGTTAGTTTAGATTAGGTTAGTTTAGTTTTGTTTACGTTACGTTACGTTAGGTTAGGTTTGTTTAGGTTAGATTAGTTTAGGTTAGATTATGTTAGTTTAAATTAGGTTAGGTTAGGTTATGTTAGGTTAGGTTAGGTTAGGTTAGTTTGGGTTAGTTTAGGTTGTGTAAGGATATTTTGTGTTATGTTAGGTTGGTTTGGGTTAGGTTTGGTTGGTTTAGGCTATTTTGAGTTATGTTAGTTTAGGTTAAGTTAGGTTAGTTTAGTTTAGGTTAGATTAGTTTAGGTTAATTTAGATTGGATTAGGTTGAGTTAGGTTATTTTATGTTTGGTTAGGTTAGGTTAGTTTTGGTTATGTTGTGTTAGGTTAGGTTAGATTATGTTAGGTTATGTTGTGTTAAGTTAGGTTAGATAAGTTTAGTTTAGGTTAGGTTAGTTTAGTTAGTTTAGTTTGCGTTAGATTAGGTTGGGTTAGTTTAGGTTGGGTTAGGTTAGTTTGGGTTAGGTTAGGTTGGTTGTGTTAGGTTAGTTTGCGATAGTTTGGTTGGGTTAGTTTAGGTTATGTTAGTTTAGGTGAGGTTAGGTTGGGTTAGTTTAGGTTGGGTTAGTTTGGGTTGTATTAATTTAGTTTCGGTTGTGTAAGGTTGGTTTGTGTTATGTTGGGTTGAGTTTGGTTATGTTAGGTTAGGTTGTGTTAGGTTAGTTTGGGTTAGTTTTGGTTGCGTTAGTTTAAGTTAGGTTCGGTGATTTTATGTTAGGTGAGGTTATGTAAGTTTAGATTAATTTAGGTTAGTTTGGTTAGGGTTGTTTAGGTTAGGTTAGGTAAGTTTGGGTTTGGTTAGGTTGGGTTAGATTAGGTTGGGTATGGTTAAGTTGGGTTAGGTTATTTTGGGTTTGTGTATGTTAGGCAAGTTTGGGTTCGATTACTTTGGGTTAGGTAATGTTGGGTTAGGAGAGATTGGGTTAGGTTAGGTTGTGTTAATTTAGGTCAGTTTATATTATGTTACTTTAGTTTAGGTTACGTTAGTTTAGGTTAAGTTAAGTTAGGTTAGGTTTTTAAGGTTCATTTAATTTAGGATAGGTTAATTTAAGTTAGGTTAAGTTGGGTTAGGATAGTTTTGGTTTACGTTAAGTTGGATATTGTTAATTTGGTTTGGGTTAGGTTGGTTTGTGTTAGGTTAGGTTGGGTTAAGTTAAGTTAGTTTAGGTTAGGTTAGGTTAGGTTATTTTATGTTAGATTAAATTAGGTTACAATAGGTTAGTTTAGGATAGTTTAGGTTGGGTTAGGTTAAGTTATGTTAGGTTAGATTGTGTTAGGTTAGGTTAAGTAAGGTTAGGTTAGGTTAGGTTAGGTTAGGTTATGTTAGTTTATGTTTGGTTAGTTTAGGTTAAGTTAATTTATGTTAGGTTAGGTTAAATTGGGTTAGGTTAGGTTGGTTTAGGTTAGGTTGGGTTAGGTTAGGATGGGTTGAGTTAATTAATTTAGGGTAGTTTAATTTGTGTTAAGATATTTTAGGTTAGGTTTGGTTAGGTTAGGTTTTGTTGGGTTATGTTATGTTGGGTTATGTTATGTTGGGTTAGGTTAAGTTGGGTTGGTTTAGTTCGGGTTGGTTAGGTTGTGTTAGTTTAGTTTACGTTACTTTAGTTTGGGTTAGGTTAGGTTGGTTTAGTTTAGTTTGGGTTAGTTTAGCTTAGATTAGGTCAGTTTAGGTTAGGTTAGTTTAGGTTAGTTTGGTTTAGATTAGTTTCGGTAAGTTTAGTTTGGGTTACGTTATGTTGGGTTACGTTAGGTTGGGTTAGGTTTGGTTGGGTTATGATAGGATAGGTTATATTTGGTTATGTTTGGCTAGGTTAGGTTAGGTTGGTTTTAGGTTGGTTTGGCTAAGGTTAGGTTGGGTTAGGTTAGTTTGGATTAGGTTAAGTTGGGTTAAATTAGGTTGATTTAGGTTAGGTTTTGTTGGGTTAGTTTGGGGTAGGTTAGAATGGATTAGTATAGTGTGGGTTAGGTTAGGTTGAATTAGGTTACGTTGGGTTAGGTTTGGACATGTTAGTTTATGATGGGTTAATTTAGCTTGGATTAGGTTATTTTAGGTTAAGTTATGTTAGCTTAGGTTAGGTTAGGTGAGGTTACGTTAGGTTAAGTTAGGTTAGGTAGGTTGGGTTAGTTTAATTTAAATTAGGTTATGTTAAGTTGGTTTAGTCTAGGTTAGGGTAGCTTAGGTTATGTTAGTTTAGGTTAGGTTATTTTACGTTAGGTTAGGTTATAATAGATTAGATTATGTTAGGTTAGTTTAGGTTAGGTTATGTTAAGTTAGGCTTTGTTAAGTTTGGTTAGGTTAGGTTAGTGTAGGTTAGGTTCGGTTAGGTTAGGTTAGGTTGGTTTGGGTTACTTTAGGTTAGGTTAGGTTAGGTTGGGTTAGCTTAGGTTAGGTTAGGTGAGGTTATTTCGGGTTGGGTTAGTTTATGTTAGGTTAGTTTAGGTTATATTAGTTTAGTTTGGTTTAGGTTAGGTTGGGTTAGGTTAGTTTGGGCTAAGTTAGGTTGTGTTAGGTTAGGTTGGGTTGAGTTATTTTCGGTTGTGTTAGGTTGTGTTGTGTTAGGATAGGTTGGATTATTTTAGGTTAGGTTAAGTTAATTTAATTTAGGTTATATTAGGTTAGGTTATGTTAGTTCAGGTTAAGTTAGATTTGGTTTGGTTATGTTAGTTTGAGTTAGGGTATGTTGGTTTAGGGTAGGTTAAGTTAGGTTAGTTTAGGTTAGGTTAGTTTTGATTAGTTTAGTTTAGGTTAAGTTTTGTTAGGTTAGATTAGGTTAATTTACGTTAAGTTAGGTTAGGTTAGTTTGGGTTATGTTAGGTTGGGTTATGTTAGGTTGGTTTAGGTTAGGTTAGATTAGGTTAGGTTGTGTTAAATTAGGTTTGGTTATGTTGGGTTGGTTTGGGTTAGATTAGGTTAAGTTAGATTATATTATTTTAGTTTAAGTCATTTTAGTTGATATTAAGTTCGGTTAAGTTAGGTTAGGTTAGGTTAGTTTTGGTTAAGTTAATTTAGGTTAGGTTAGGTCGATTTAGGTTAGGTTAGGTTAGGTTAGGTTAAGTTAATTTAGGTTAGGTTAGTTTGAGTTAGATTAGGTTAGTTTAGGTTAGCTTAGGTTAGGTTAGGCTAGGTTAGGTTAGGTTGTGTTATTTTTGGTTGGGTTACGTTAGGTTGAGTTAAATTACGTAGTTTTGTGTTAGTTTGGATTGGGTTAGTTTGTGTTTTGTTAGGTTAGGTTTGGTTAGATTATGTTAGTTTAGTTTAAGTTAATTTAGGTTTTGTTAGGTTAGGAGAGTTTAGGTTGGGTTATTTTAGTTCAGGTTAGGTTAGGTTAGGTTGTATTAGGTTAGATTAGTTTATGTTAGGTTGTGTTAATTTAGGTTGGTTTAGGTTAAGTTAGATTACTTTTGGTTAGTTTGGGTTAAATTATGTTAGGTTAAGTTTGTTTATATTAGGTTATGTTAAGTTATGTTATGTTATGTTAGGTAAGGTTATGTTAGGTTAAGTTAAATTAGGTTATTTTATTTTAGATTGTTTTGTGTTAATTGAAATTGGTTTCGGTTAGGTTGGGTTAGGTTAGGATAGGTTAGTTTAGGTTAGGTTAAATTAGGTTAGTTTGGGTTAGTTTAGTTTGGGTTAGGATAGGTTGGGTTGGGTTAAGTTTGGGTTGCGTTATGTTGGGTTAGGTTAGTTTAGTTTAGGATAGGTTGGGTTAGGTAATGTTGGATTAGTTTAGGTTGTGTTAGGATAGGTTATGTTAGGTTATGTTAGTTTATGTTAGGTTGGATTAGGTTAGGTTATGTTAATTTATGTTAATTTACGTAAGGTTATATTAGTTTATGTTCGGTTTTTTTATGTTTGTTTATGTTGTGTTAGGTTAGTTTTGGATAGGTTATGTTAGGTTAAAATATGTTATGTTGCGTTAGTTTGGTTTGGGTTATTTTAGTTTGTGTTCGGTTGTGTTGTGTTAGGTTAGATTAAGTTAGGTTCGGTTAGGTTAGCTTAAGTATTTTGGGTTGCGTTGTGTTGGGTTGGTTTGATTTGGGTTGGGTTCGTTTCGGTTAGTTTAGTTTAGATTATGTTAGGTTAGTTTAGGTTAAGTTGGTTTAGGTCGGGTTATTTTTGGTTAGGTTTTCTTATGTTGCTTTATGTTAGGTTGGGTTAAGTTGTGTTATTTTGCGTGAGGTTTGGTTAGGTTGCGTTCGATTATGTCGATTTCGGTTGTGTTGGATTTTGTTGGGTTGGTTTAGCTTGTGTTCGTTTGGGTTCGTTTCGGTTGGATTATGTTGTTTTGGTTTTTTCTAGGTTAATTTAGAATAGTTTTGGTTAGGTTGGTTTGGTTTCATTTCGGTTGGTTTGGTTTGGTTTGGTTTGTTTTATATTAGGTTAGGTTAGGTTAAGTTATGTAAGTTTAGGTTAGGTTATGTTGGTTTAGTTTAGGTTAGGTTGGGTTAGATTGGGTTAGTTTGAGTTGGGTTATATTAGTTTAGTTTACGTTATATTATGTTGACTTAATTTGTTTTAGCTTATGTTATATTAGTTTGGGTTATGTTGATTTAGGTATTGTTGGTTTAGTTTGGGTTATGTTGGTTTATGTTAGGTTGAGTTATTTTTGTTTAGGTTATTTTATGTTAGGTTATGTTAGGTTAGTTTATTTTATTTTGATTAGATTAGGCTATTTTAGTTTAGGTTAGCTTCGTTTGAGTTATTTTTTTAGTTTGTGTTGGGTTGGTTTTTGTTGGGTTAATTTAGGTTAGTTTAGGTTTGGTTAGGTTGGGTTATGTTGGATTATTTTATTTAAAGTTAGTTTAGTTTAGTTTAGGTTTGTAAAGTTTAAGTTAGGTTAGGTTGGTTTAGGTTGTGTTACGTTTTTTTAGGTTGAGTTTTGTTAGGTTGGGTTATGTTGTGTTATTTTGTTTAAGTTTGGATTAATTTGGGTTAGGTTGTGTTAGGTTTTTTTAGGTTATGTTAGCTTATGTAAGTTTAGTTTAAGTTATGTTTGGTTAGGTTAGCTAGCTTAGGTTTATTGTCACTTAATTCATCACAATAATTCTTTTAATACTCTGTATGACTGACTAATCAATCTTCCTTTTTTTACTTCTTCCATCGTCTGATTCTTTTAACCTTCACAATGTTCGGGAAGTCGGCTGTTCGCTTAAGGATATGTTTTACACCACATTGATCCTCTTCAGTCCAGTGCTCATTCTGACCAGACGATCCAGACCTCGAACACTGGCTTGAGCATTAGAATTTGCCCGATCTATTTTGTTCACTCTGTCTCTGATTTCTACCTATCCTCGTAGTCAATGTGTTTTCTTTCACCGGAGCTCTTTTACCTGAACATGAATTTGGCAATGTACCTCCGTCTAGTGCCGTGGTTAAGAATGGACGCATCCAAATCTCTGCTTCGATTGCGGCCCTTCATATCCTAGACAGACAGAACATTACATGGACATGCTTACAAGATGATAATTTTGTGCCCTGGAGATATTTTTGGATGTGACTTTCTAGAGATTAGTAAAATGTGCATCTGCTATGTTTGGTTACATTTTTTCGAAAATTGAATGAAAGACCTGGTGAAGACCAGGAAAGACTTTGGACTCTCGTTTTTCAACAGTTACGATTTCCCTTAATACATGCTACAAGAAAACCACTAAAAGTTTAGAAGAATTCCGCTTAGATGCGGAGCATGTAAAGTGTCATATTGTGTATACGAGATATACGCTAAGGGAATGTGAGTGATTAATATTGGGGGATTGGAAGAAGGTGTCATTAGCTCATTGCCTTATGTAGTGGCGGGCTTGGATATTGGCAGCCCGTGATGTTTGAATTCTGTTTGTACAGTTTTCATTTATAATTGTTTCACGTTTTCCTTAATAAACCTTTACCTACGGAATTTAACAACTTTGACGTCTCTCTGTGTTTTCAGGTCTGATTTCTGCCACCACCTTTCACCGTTTAAAAAATGGAGTGCCGGAGGTGCCACGTGTAGTCACATGGTAAGTCTATGAATTCACGCAACACTGTACTGTACGTAGAGCCTACATTATAGGCACTTTCTCCTACGTCGTAGGCTTGCGGGAAGTGTATGTAACAAGGCCGGGCGAAAACATCATCATAAACATCCAGTGTTGGGCCATTTGGCCCGTTCCGTCTCCAGAGTTACAGTTCTCTCCATCGCTTCTTTGGTCTCCCAATTGTTCTCTTTCCTTGTGGGCTGTAAAGGTATGATTTTAAAGGGATTCGGTTTTGTGGCATTCTTTGTAGGTGTAAAAGCCAGTTCCTTCTGTATTCATCTATCTTGTCTAGTCATATTTCATCTCTTAGATAAAAGTAACAAGTATATCTGTGCCTGTGGGTAACATCAAGCTATACAGGGAAGTGGAGGTATATACCCCCTCATTCTTTACTTCGGTCCTAGCTGAGAGGAATGGAATGCTTCACGCCGATGTCGCTTTGCCCCCTGGGAAGTCTCTCGGTACCCAGTGAGTGTGATCCTTGGGGGATTCGAGAGTACAGGCAAACCACTTGTGCTTACCCAGAATCGAAACACGAATCCTTGAAACTCCAACCCGTACTAACTATACAGTAAGTGGCTTTACCTTCCAGGGGACCACAGTCTCTACGTCCTGATATTCAGTGTTATGGAAAGCAAACTGTACAGTAGATTTTGCCCCATACATACGGTGTATTCTACGCCTCAAGACAGCTCACTAATCTCCACCTAAAATTGGGTTATGTCCCTTCTTACGTATGAGTGACATATGCAGTGCCTGGGTCACTTATATGTAGTTTAATATTGTAAAAATTTCCCAACGAACGGTCACGACACTGACAGTTGGTTTAAAATAGTAGGTGGTAAAGTGTCTAGCTTAGGCTGAGCTTGTAGCCAATGTACGTATAACGTAACATGGGGGTGCGCTGGTGCGACCATTGTTGCAGTGGAAAAGCAAAGAGTATTGCCTGTTGCGAATGTGTGTGTGTGTGTGTGGGGGGGGGGAGCAAATTCATTGAGCATGCAATACGCATGCGCCATGTTTTATTATCATCTGTGGCCCGTCTGGATGTACCATATTTTTCCTCATCTCATAAACGGCAAGTTTTTCGGGAAAAAGTTGCTGAACATAAAATGTGTTGCGATTTGCTCTACACTGAAATATTTCTTATTCTTAGAAGATATAAGCGAGATATTATTACAAATGTACATAGAGTTTCATGTAAATTGCCCGTTGTTCTTGTTCGAGTTTAATGAAACTTGAATTTTCTCGACAGACTTTCGAAAAATCTTCAAATTTCATGAAAACCTGTCAATTGAGAGTCGAGTTGTTCCGTGAGGATGGACGGACAGACATGAAGAAGCTAATAGTCGCTTTTCGCAATTTTGCAGACGCGAGTAATAAGGAGTTATTTTGGAACCCTTAAAATGGATGAAATGAACCTGAAACACTCTTAGTCAAGAGAAAGATGCATTGGATGGTGCAAATTAAAATATAAGCAAGAAATAGCATGGAGAAGATCGGACGTGTGTGGAAATTCAATACCGACAGTAGAGGAATCTGAAGACACTGATATCCCACATGTGGTGCAGCGGAAGATGCACGGAAATGTACAGAAATCTGCAGTCAGGAAGGGGATGTATTTGTGCTACGTGGCAGAGTGTTGACGAAGGAATGGCTTTCAAGAAAGTTGTAAATTGTAGTGACAGGAAGAGTCGTAAGCCTCTGGGTGATTACATGCTCAAACGTGGGAGACGTAAGAGGGAAAGGTAGGTTGAGAGAGTGGATCTTGTGTTTGTAGGTGATAATTACGTACGGTGCAGACAATATGGACGAGTAGCTAGACGCAAAGTATTTAAGTTTTTATGGTACATTCTACTAGGGCTGCCACCTGTAATAAGCAGGAGCCGCAGATCGTATATAACAGCACAATACAAAGTCTAACATTAGGACAGAATTGTAATATGCAGTCCTGATAGGTACGTTGCAAGTAACGGTCGGACATTGCGGAACGAGTTTATTAGGTTCTTAATTACGAAGCAAAATTGTTGCAAATATTATTTAACTATTCGGTCCTTTGATCTGAAAACACACGCACGCACACGAATGCACGCGCGCACGCACACACACAAATCTTGTAGCTTAAAACTAGTATGTCAAGCCTTTCAGAAAAATTAAAATATGCCAATAACCATTACATCTGAAGTGAAAGTTCTACAGCTTCCTAATTCCTAAAGACAACAAAATCGCGATTTTAAACATTGCATTTAATAGGGAAGAAACATCACCAGTTTCTCATGAAGAAGTCGTAGCTGTATAAATATTATATATAATGGATTAGAAAATATCGCTACATAATTGCTGAAGACCTCTAACAGATATGAGTACCAGGGGAATCTGCTGGCAGATAAAGGCGGTCGGGTGCGTAGGGCTGATAACTTTTTGCCATCTTCATATGCCGATTGTCTAGAAATTCTGGGAGCCTTAGCCTCTTGGAGCCTTAAGGGCTGGTCCAGATCTGCGTTGGGATTGTTTCTTTTAGCGCGTGGGTTTGCGGGGCTGCAGCCGCTCCCCTGAGCGATGGCGGTTTCCATTTCCGCCGTGGGCGTGGATATCTGTCTGTTGTGAGTGTTGTGTGTTGTCAGGTAGAGGTCTCTGCGTCAGGCTGATCACTCGTCCAGAGGAGTCCTACCGAGTGTGGTGTGTCTGAGAATGATCTTGAAGGTGTGATAAGGAGGCCCTGGCCCACTGGGGGGCCGTCGCACCATAAAAATAAACAAATCATGGCCGTGTAAAGGTTAGTTCTGATGTGGAGGAAATATGAATAATTCCTGAACGCCGAATCACAGAGGCACACAGAGTGACGGAACTGCCGCCGCCAAGTGTTGGGTTACTTCTGAATTTAATGTAGTGTGCAATATGTAACGTCTGATACATACTGCGTCTTGAATATACGGTACTTTAAATTAAAACTTTGACCAAGATATTGCGAAACCAATCAACTAGGCCTAAATAAAGTTAGCTTGACATATGGCCATCCCGATTAAAGAAAAACAGAGTTCTCCGTTGTAAAAGGATGTTCAGTACAGGAACCAGGTATCTCAGGTACATTCATTGTTCTGCCAGTAAACAGGTTGCAACTGACCGTGGTCCAAAACCCAGCACACAAAGATGTCAAATACTGACATACTGCCGGCTTTTTGAAGATTCTTAAAAGAAAGAAGGCTTGAAGGAAAAGTAGTGGGGAAAAAAAAAGAATGAGAAACAAAGAAAGAAAAGAGAGCAGAGTGGAAAAAAAAATAAATAAAGCACTAAGTGGAAGTGAGTAATAAACAGTTAGAATGAACGTACTTTTCAGCCAAATAATTTAGAACTCTCAGATTTACACTTCACGGCTGGGGCAAATATAAAGTTGGCAGCAACGTGTCACCGCTTTAATATTGCAGTCTTAGGAGACCGTATAAAGTGTGTATTAACTTGTCCTCTGTTGTGTGTGTGTGTGGAGAACTTTCTGTAACAAAATTTTATAACCTACAGCGTTGACACGTTAACTTACATGTCAGAATGTCGTTTTCTTTATAGACGTGAATTGACATTATTTTTTTACCGATAGCACATTTTCGTATCGATGCTGAATTGTTGTGTGAATTTAGACTACGATCAATCCGTACTCGTAAAAAGGGCAGGCATGCCCTGCGGATGTAAGGCTGAGTGTGAAATAAGAACTTATGATGAAAGTTTACTGTGCTTAGCTTCCTTCTAACGATCAAATATCTCTGTATGTCTGACTGTCTGTCTATCTGTATACTGATATAGATACATGTTTGTGTGTGTGTGTGTGGTTAGGTTATCAGAAATCATGAATTAATAAATCAATAATTTTTATACATTATTGCGTTAGTACAGACCCACACAACATTACAGTTGCCAGCAGTAATTTCAAAGCATTACAAGACTGCAGTCCTCAATTTTCTTAACACATAAACACGCCTTCAGTGCAATGGATCTCACTTTGAACTTGTCTCTTGCCTTATTTAATTACACACACACACACACACACACACACATATATATATATATATATATATATATATAATTTAAGAATTCTAAAATTTGCATTAAAACATTTAAAACGTTTCTGCATGTTTCGGTCACACGATCATCCTCAGAGAGCATATATTGTTCCTTGCTAAAGTTATAATAAAATAATGAAATTATAATTAAATAATCTACGGATTAAATAATGAAATTATAATTAAATAATCTACAGAGTGCACGGTGAAACGATGAAAAAATTGTCTCTTGCCATTATATTTGTTTATTTATTATTTAGTATTTTAATTAATGAGGTGTTAAAATATATGGATTTGTATTGTGCACGTTACCGGCTACGTTATAGTGGGAGATTTTATAAAATGAATACCGATAGGGTGTGTATATAGTTCAGTTTAAATGAACAGTGTGTATGAAGTGACAATGAAACTATGTGCCTTACAGCAGTCCGCAATTAATAACCTTGCTCCTAATTGAAGACGAGAGAGAGATCTGAAATTTTTACATCAGGTGGTAGAGAAACATTTGATAGCATGGTTTTGAGGAGAATATTTGGACCTAGGAGGGACGAGGTAATGGGGGAATGGAGGAGATTGCATAACGAGGAGTTAAATGATTTGTACTCCTCACCCAATATTGTGCGGGTGATAAAATCGAAAAGAATAAGATGGGCTGGGCATGTGGCGCGTATGGGTGAAGATAGGGGGGTGTATAGGGTCTTGGTGGGGAAACCGGAGGGAAAGATACCACTGGGGAGACCTAGGCGTAGATGGGTGGATAACATTAGGATGGATCTCCAGGAGGTGGGATGTGGGTGGCGGACGCTTGTGAGTGCGGTAATGAACCTTCGGGTTCCGTGAAATGCGGGGAATTTCTTGACTAGCTGCAAACCAGTTAGCTTCTCAAGAAGGACTCTGCACCATGGAATAAGTAAG
>Ga0123352_10000791_pt1 | contig 39633 bp, 36 predicted proteins | sample TergutLab28metaG_FD_89700 | JGI IMG/M metagenome (GOLD analysis project Ga0123352, IMG submission 89700) | Labiotermes labralis P1 segment gut microbial communities from Petit-Saut dam, French Guiana - Lab288 P1 | ecosystem: Host-associated > Arthropoda: Insects > Digestive system > Gut ... | reverse complement strand
TGAAGAAAAAGGAAATAGCCATCAACACACTCTTTGAGGAAAACAAAGGTTAGGCTACAGCCTACGCCATTAACCTACAAAATTTAAACGCCGAAAATGGGCAAATTTATTTTGCTGTTGACAAATGGGATTAGCCTTGAAAGGCATCAGAGCATATTTGACCATAGTGTTGCAAATGTTAATGGCGGCAACATTAACCTGATGAGCTTTGTTGCGCCAGCTGCGCCACCAAGCCCTCAAATAAATCATCCCTTTGAGAATTTGAGTGTGTTTCAAGGTTTGAATGTGTTTTTGGATCCTGGACACGGAGGCTCTGAACGTGGAGCGCGTGGCTTCGCTCAAATCAATACAATGCCTGGCTTGCTGTTCCCGCCAATCGGTGCTATGCAAATTAGGTTCTTTGATGAAAAGGACATAGCCCTGTCGATTGCTGGTCATGTAAATGATACTTTGCAGTCCTTTGGTATAAATGTAGCACAATCACGCTATGGAGATTACAATGTAGGACTCGATCTTCGAAGAGATATGGCTAACGATTTTGAGGCAGATGTATTCGTGAGCATTCACCTAAACAGTAGCAATATATTCAATAGGGGTACAAAAGTTTTACATCATCCAAATAATCCCTTTTTTGAAGAGAGTAGAGAACTTGCACAAACTGTTAATGATGCGGTGGTTGCTATGACGGGTCTTCGAGATTTAGGAATTGAATTGGGCGAACAAGTAGTTACAGGACGATATACACAAATGCCTGCGATTATAACAGAAACAGGATATATGGGAGGCGACATACGTTTTTTGATAAATTCAGATAACCAAAGACTTATCGGAGAAAGCATAGCTTTGGGTATATTGACTTATTTGTACAACAATGCGCCGCGACCTACTATTCAATCTATTCCTGTGCCTCACAATGAGGTTTCTCCTGTAGATACAAATTCACCGTGGTCGCCAATAGAAAGTATGTGGTAGTTAAAATATCTTCTTAACGGCATCTCTGCAGATGAGATGCCGTTAAGAACTAAACTCACCGGTACTTAACCAATATCACAATATGTCAGAAGGGAAGGATTGAGGGTATGAAAAACCATAAAAGGCTTGTGAGAATCGGCCTGATTGCCCTTGGTGTCGGTGCTGTGCTACTTTCTGTTTTTAGCCTACCGGAACACATAGTGATTAACTTCGAGAATCGTATTAGACACAACAGGGACTTCGACAAAGAAACCAACGAAGCGATGATCAATTTGATTAACAGAACGCTGAGAATAATTTATCAAAGAGATGATAAAAACGATATAGATTTAAACACAATTTTTACCGAAAATTTTTTAATATATGGTAGCGGCAGTGGCACAATATATGATTCTTGGTTTAATAGGAGCTACAGTCCATTTTTAAGAGTAAACAGAAATTATATGCGTACTATATTCGAAAGTACAAATCCAGCTATAGAAAGGTTTGTTGTATATGTAACAACCATTGAAGGCATAGACCCTTTTGAAATCACAAGATTTGTATTTGTCATTATACTTGATGAATTCGGTACATACAAGATTGATTCTGTTGGCTTGGATCGGTAACGATACGTCGCTTCATAGACCCCCTAGGTCTATCCCCAATCCCAAACACCCACGTCCCACTGCGAGACTTCGCAGAAGCGCAGAAGCAACAGTAGGATGGAATGAAGATGCAAGTTAGAGCCGTTTGCACCTGTTTTTGTATGCAGATGCAAACGGCTTTATAGTTAAATCATCGTAACCGTCAAATCGGTTCTTTCCAATCCTAGTTGATAAAACCCATCAAAATAGTATGCCATGGATACATTGGAACGGCAGCAATAATGAACTTGATGCATCTTGAGACCGGGAAAGCAGTTTTTTTTGACAAAGTCATAGAAATGACGGAAATTGCAGCATCGCTGGATATCGAACATTTTTTTAAGAGCGAAAAACTGATGGCGAGTGAACGCAACACTCCTTTGCAGTCAAGTCTGCACTGTCACTTGGAAGGGTATAATGGAATAATCCAAACTATATTATCAATAGCAAAAGGAATACCAAGTGAGAACGAGAAGCGTCTTTTGATTGTATGATAAAGAGCATAATTCCAAAATTTCTTGAATTGAGAAACAACCCCTTAAAGTTGTGGCTAATGACTCGACTTGCATAAAAGTAGGAGGCTAAGTACACTATATTTGCTTTTTGATTGACATTGTTGTATGAGATACAAAGTTTTAGCTTTATATGTTACCCTGCATTTCATATGGGGTCGCAAATCAAAAACTTTTCTGGGAAGTGTATTTACTCGAACCTGTTGACAAATCCATCACGCCACCAATCCGAAATACGAAATTCTGACATTTGCAGCTCTGTTCACTAAAAATACAATAAAAAAATCAGGTAGATTCGACGATATTTTCAGCCTATTCATTGCCTTTGCTATACGTTTCAAGTTTAAAGCCAATGCCGATAGGAGGCATTCCTCGTGTATGCGATGGATGCCTCTTTTCTTGGCTCGATTTAGATTGTACTCTCTTTTTAAGGCGGCAAAAGTGCCTTCTGACCATATACCCCTAAGTCGCTTCATTGATTTATACTCGTCAGTTTTATAACGCTCACGATTTCGATAGAATGAAGGGTAGAAGGGACTAACATTGATGCGTTTTTCTCCGTATGAAAAAGGGCATTGTCTATGATGTTCGCAGTTTATACAAGATTTTCTATCGTCTTTTGACATCTTATATAGGCGATAGTAGTTTTGCGAGGTTTTCTTGTAAATGAGCTTTATGAATTGCAAGTCTTTGTTCTCGGGACACCTAAAACAATCTAATGCAGGGATATACTGACTTCTCGCTTCAAAATATCATAGCTAAAATCAATACAGCTAACGTAGCCTACGATGCCCAATATTTCAAGACTGCAATGCACAGCACCTACATTATACCCAGCATCCAAGCCTAGTTTATCAATATCGACACCAACTTCTTCTTAAATCTTGTTGATATGTTTTAGGATAATGTTGCTTTCACGCTGATTTACAAGGATAACAATCAATGCTCAAAACTATGCCGCTATCCGCATCAACGATAGTTTAAGCCAAATATCCAAAGCCCCCTTTGTTTTCTTGACTGCTATATCCGCAGTCTATGTCGGTAGTGCTTTTGGGGATGGTCTTTTCTTTGGCTACGGGGGTTGACTTCTTGTACACGACTTGCTTATGCAACTCTTCATCAAGAGCATCTAGGTAATGAATACAGCTTTGCTCTACTTCTTTGGTGACTTTTTCAAAGCTATATGACGCAACATTAGCAGGAACGAACGAGTCATCGCTAACAACGGCTTCACCTGTAACTATTCCTTTTTGAATGCACTCCCTAACGATATGATTAAAAATTTCTACTAAAACGCTGCTATCACCAAACCTACGTCTGCGGTTTTGGCTAAAAAGTGAATGGTCAGGAACTTTATCCCATAAATCAAACCCGCAAAACAGGGTCAATGGAGGGGCGGCCTTTTTCGAGTAGCAAGGTGTCAGTTTATCATAAATGAAACTTAAATCTACGAGCTGATTTATCTTGCGCAGTAAATGATTTTCGGGTACAAGAGTTTCTAAATTTATGGCTATAAGTTGCATTTGACCGTCTTTTCTTCCCATCATAAAATCCCCTCCAATATACTAATTATAGTATATTTTTGGGGATTTGGGAAGGGTTTTTGGGGATTTGTCAACAGGTCCGAGGAAATACAGACTCTTTTTCCACAAATTATTTGAAATTGCGAAGGTCAAGAAATTATAGGGGTATCCTCTTATCGGAGCCAAAATCGTCTCTGCAAGAAAGGACTCTCTCCAAACATAGTTAGAAGGCATTTAGATAACATCTCAAAATGCTTAAATAGTGCAGTGAAGCAAAACATAATACCTTTCAATCCTGTTAGTTGTATAGAAAAACCTAAAGCGCAGAAGTTTACAGGCGCTAAATTCTATAACGAAAAACAGATTGAACAACTTTTGGAAGTTTCAAAAGGCGACCCATTAGAAGTTTTTCTATTGGTTACTGTGTTTTACGGATTGCGAAGAAGTGAGGTTTTGGGCTTAAAGTGGGGTGCGGTTGATTTTGAAGAAAAAACAGTTACCATCGAACATACAGCCATTAGAACCAACAAAAATGTCCACAAGCTAGATAGAACCAAAAATCAAGCAAGCCACGCCGCATTTCCAATGCCCGAACGGGTAATTTCTCGTCTTTTAGAATTGAAAAAGAAACAAGACGAACACAAAGTCCTACAACCAAATGATTATGTGGATGAGGACTATATTTTTACTAAGCTAAATGGCGAGGTATTACTGCCTTGTTATGTTAGTAAACATTTTAGGTTATTGCTTAAGAATAATAACTTGCCGCACATTCGATTTCACGATTTGCGACATTCGTCTGCGAGCTTTCTAAAAAGTTTAGGTTTTGACCTCAAAGACATCCAAGTATGGCTTAGGCATAAAGACATACAAACAACTATGAACTTGTACACGTATTTGGATATGGAAGCAAAAGGTAATATTGCTGATACACTAAGCAAAATTACAATCGTTAGAAATCGGTTGTTAGAATTATTTATCTTGTTAGAATTTTGTTAGAATTGTCGAGGTTTATACTTAGAAAGTAAAAAAATACGAGCAACTGATTTTCCGAGAAGCTCGTATTTATAAGGTTTATGCGGATGGAGGGACTTGAACCCCCACGCCATAGGCACAGGTTTCTAAGACCTGCGTGTCTGCCGATTCCACCACATCCGCTTGTTGGTGTTAGTATCGACAAACATAATATCATATCATTGCAAGGTTGTCAAGCATTTTTTTTGCTATTATTAAATAAATATTGATAGGGATGAAATTGTTATGTTTATGGCAATTGGTCGGGCCATTGTATTGGAGAGCGGTCGATGTTTGGTAGTGTGAAGGGTAGTGTGGGCGGCTCGGTTTGTTGTGGTTGTGTTGGTGGCTGGGTTACGGGATTGTCGGGGGCAAAGATTTGTTCGGCAGGCTCATCTTCAGGTTCGCCCCAGTATCCATAAACTGGTTCGTCATAGTCATCGTCTGGTGGACCGTGGTCAATATCATAATAATCATAATCCGCAAATGGGTTAAAGAATGTGGATACTTGTGTTGGTGCTTCCAGCCACGCATCGGTTATACTTACGTTGCCTGCAACTTCCAGCCACGAGCGGTCACGGCGTATAAAGGTGCGTGTTTCTATTTGGTCGGCTGGTGTCCACTGCGGGTCTGGCAGTAGCCCTGTGATGATTTCTACTTCTTGCTCGAAATGAATATGGCAAGAAATCATAGGTGCAGTGCCTGCAATAAAAATCTCACTACGAATACGCCCGCCACGTGGGTCGTTATGGCACGCCGCCGTGGGTATGCCACCAGAATCTATGCAAATTTGCGCTGTAACAAAGCCTGGCGGACGCTCGAAACGGCGTACCTCTAGGTCTTGGTGAATTTGGCGCATTACTGTGCTAAAAATACGTACGTCAGGGCGACCGCCAATTAGCGATAAATTGCGTGCAACGTCGTGTCCAACCCAAACGCCTGCGGTAAAATATGGTGTATAACCCACAAAATAAACATCACGTCCATTTTGCGTTGTACCTGTTTTGCCTGCCACGTCCATATTGCCCGCCCAGTTGGCGGCGGTACCTGTGCCTCCGCCTCTCATAACGTCGCGCATCATATCTGTTAGCAAATATGCCGTATCACGGTTTATTACCTGTGTTGGCTCTAACGCACGGTTGTCGATAACTATATTGCCTTCACGGTCAAGCACTTGGGTGTAAAGTATTGGTTGATGCAATATGCCGCCATTGGCTATAGCACCCATTGCCGCCGTTAGTTCGATGGTTGTAACGCCGTGGTTAAGTCCGCCTAAAACAGCGGCGGCGTTGTTTGCTTCGCTTGGGTCAAGGGTTGTAAAACCGAAGTTTTGCAGATAGTTAAATGCCACTGGTCCACCAACATAATTCCAGTTTTTAACAGCTACTATATTATACGATTGCTCTATAGCACGGCGCACTGTAGTGTGTCCACGGTAAGGTGTTGCACCAGAAGGAGCCCACCAGTTTTGAGGCCAAACACGATGGCGACCCAAGCCGTAGTCGAAAATAATATTCGGTGTATCGTCAAAAGCGGTGGCGGCTGTAATCATTCCTAAATCAATAGCGGGGGCAAATGACGCAAAAATTTTAAAGACAGAACCAGGTTGACGTGTAGCCTGTGTTGCACGGTTCCACTGGCGGTTTGCCTGTTTTTCGCCACGTTGTCCTGCCATAGCTACAACACGCCCGTTGTTATGGTCGATGACGACCATAGAAGATTGCGGTTGAGGTATAGCTATAAAACGATATTGCCCGTGTTGCACATCATCCATTGCCATAATATCGTTTAAAGCCCATTCTATAAAGGTGTCAAACATATCTGGGTTTGTAATTCTTTGCCCAAATTGGGCGGATGTACGCTGTGCGTGCCTAATGCGACCTGTTGTAGTATTCCGTACATCAACATTAAGCTGTAATGTATATTCAAAATCCCTTGCATTTGTTGGAAAATTGGCTTCATTTAAATATTCTCTGTCAACGATTTCTTGAATTTCAGGAATCATTGTTGAATAGATTGTTAAACCATCGTGAAAAATGCGGTGATTTGCTTGGTCACGAGTAAGATTTTGCTGCTCCATCAAATCATCACGAAGCTGAGCGATTACCGCTTCTGTAAAATATGACCAAATATGCTCGTTAGGGTCAACATCACTGCGGAAGGCTTGTATACGGTCGTATACATCGTCCTCCAACGCTTCACGGTGTTGGCTTTCTGTTATCTTGCCCAAACGTAGCATTGCGTCAAGCACATTGGCTTTTCTATAACGATTGTTTTCGGGAAAACGTGATGGATTATAGCTCCATGGAAACTGCGTTATGCCTGCAATTACAGCGGCTTCGCTTAATGTTAGCTCGCTGGCATTTTTGCCGAAATAAAACATTGATGCCGCTTGTACGCCGTTATTGCCGCCGCCAAGATATATTATGTTCATATATTCAAGCAAAATATGTTGTTTGGCGGCTTCGACACTGCCCAATTCTTCCACAAGCATAGTTTCAAATTGCACCGCCATTACCTGTTCTTGCAATTTGCTTTCGACAGAATTGCGCATTAATCCTATTTGGTTTTTGATAAGCTGTTGTGTAATGGTAGAGCCGCCTTGCTGGTTGCCACGCAAAAAAGTTTCGTACACAGCACGACCCATAGAGCGCATATCTACGCCGTTATGCTCGAAAAAACGCTCGTCTTCGATTGCTACAATTGCGTCTTTTAAATATTGAGAAATATCGTCCCATTCTGCCCAAGTGCGGTTTACACCAGCATCAAGACGTGCAATTTCATTGCCGTGGGCATCCAAAATAACGCTGTCAAGTTCCCCGCCGATTATACCACGTGGCAATGTCGAAACGTCCTGCGCGCCTTCTATAACCGAAAAATAAAAACCAATACCTGCACCAGCCACCGCAACAACGGCAATAAGCACAAAGGCAATAACCGCACGCAACACCAAATGGCTTGCTTTATTAATCACTTTTGTACCGTGGTTTTTGTATTTTTTCATACGCTTTTTATTGTTTTCGCTAGAATAATTCAAATACATCATCCCCTTTATATCGTAAATTGTTCTTGCCTGTAATATAGTAGTATAGCATACATTGTTTCCAAAATCTAGTCTTTTAATAAAAACGTAATATTAGAGGTGTAAAATGTTTTATAAGCCGTATTTTGCAATGGGTCGCCGCCCACGTCCAAAGCGTACAAAAATGGGCAAAGCCAAACGGGGTCTTGGTTTTGCTGTGATAATAATTATCGCAATAGCCGTCTTTGGGCTTATTATAGCAAACCGTGCAATAATGCCCGCCGTAATAACCATTGCCAACCAACGCTCGGTTTCTATAATCAACGAAATAATAAACGATTCTATAAACACGACCATAACCCAATTTGGATTGGTTAGCGAAGATTTTTACACAAAAAGCCTTGACGGGGCAGGGCGGTTAAATTCGCTTTCTATAGACGCTATGCGCATTAACCAAGTGGCGGCACAATTGGCTGTTGATATTTCTACACAACTGTCAATTGACCATCCAACACCAATTGCTGTACCCCTTGGTATGCTTACGGGCATACCTATCTTTGCCAGTATTGGGCCCGATATACGCATTAACATCGTCCCAACGGGCGAGGCGACGGTAGAATACGAAACATCTTTCACATCCGCAGGTATAAACCAAATTAATTTTCAAGTTTGGTTGACGGTGGACGCTTCTATGCAAGTGGTTGTGCCTTTGCAAAGCGAAACCGTGCCGATAACCCGCCGTGTGCCGCTGGTAAATACAATTTTCCAAGGCGAAGTGCCGGATGGGATGTTCCTAACAAATTTTGGTATAGGCAATTAAAAAGGCGGCATTTTGCCGCCTTTTTAATTGCCTATTTAATTTTAAAGAAAGCTACTTTCTGGCGCAACATATCAGCCTGCTGGTTTAATTCTTCACTAGCCGCCGCAGATTCTTCTGCTGTTGCGGTCGTTTCTGTTACAACCTTTGCAATTTCTGATACAGATGCATTTATTGACGAGATAGAATCCAATTGCTTTTCAGAAATATCGGTGATATTTTGGATAAGTTCTGAAATTTCCGTAATATTATCGGCTATAAGGTTAAAGGATTCTACAACGTCTTGTGTTGCCTTTATGCCTTCATCTGCAATTTTTGTATCTTCTTTAATAATAATTTCTGTATCAGCCGCAGAGCGTTGGCTACGTCCTGCCAGTGTTCTAACTTCATCCGCAACAACGCTAAAGCCTCTGCCGTGGTCGCCGGCTCTTGCCGCTTCGACCGATGCGTTAAGCGCAAGCAAATTGGTTTGGAAGGCAATGCTACGTATAGAGCTGATTATTTTTGAAACAGAATCGCTGGATTCTTTCACACGGTTCATTGTTTCTACCATCAAACTAACAGATTCTGTGCCGCGGTCAGCAAATTGTCGTGATAATGTAGTTGTGTCATTTGCTGATGTTGCAGAGCTGTTAGCCTGCAAAGCGTCTGTGTGTATAAGCTCGATAGACGCTGACAATTCTTCGATAGCGGCGTTTTGTATGGTTGCACCTGTTGCCAATTGCATAGATGAACCTGAAATTTGCTCTGCACCTTCATTAACTTTGTCTGCCGCCGTTTGTATATCTGCCATTGTGTAGTTTAGCGATTTTAAAATAGTTTTTAATGCATCCCTAATTGGCGCATATTCGCCTATATAGTATCCATCGTGAATACCAACTGTTAAGTCGCCATCGGCGATTTTGGCAAGCACTTTAGAAATTTCGTCAATAACTTCTCTAATATTTGCATTTGCAATATCGCAGGCTTTGCCCACCACGTCAAAGCGACCTTTAAGTCCTACATCACCAAGTAATGTAAAATCGCCCTTGCTCATTAAAATAACATTATGCTCTATTTCTTCAAGCGGTAGTTCCACCGCCTTCATTAATTTGTTAAGCCTGCGAGCCATTTCATACCATTGACCTTTAAAGGTAGAAGCATCCATTGTAACATCAAAATTACCTTCTGCCGCACTATCCGCCATCATTTTAACGCTTGATGCGATATTGGCAAAATTAGACCTAAGCTCGTTTAAAGAATTGCTTACCCAAACCCATTCTCCGTTAAAGTCGTAAACTTCATTGCCAAAATTGCCTTCGCCGTAAGACTTTACAATATCTACAACCTCGGTAATGCCATTTTGATAATATTCAAGCATTTCATTAATTTGGTTTACCAAATCACATCTTGCACCTTCGTGGTTACATACATCAATTCTATAAGAGCTTTGGCCTTGCAGATGTGCCTGTACGGCTTTTTCAATATCGACCAGCAATGTGTTAAAACCATTGTAGTTATCCGCAAAACTTGTGTATAGCTTCGCTGTAATTTCGCTAGAATTTTTATCTTCATTACGTACTTTAAATTCTTCCCGACTATTATTTAATAAATTGCCATCATCCAAAATACGTCTAAAAGAATATTTCAATACACGTATTGTACGTACACGTAAAATAATACCAAGCAAAAGTGAAAGTGTAAACGATATAATAGAAGCGATTATTATATAATTGCGTACTGTGGATGTAATTTGTTCTCCGCTAATATCTGCGCCAACAATACCCACAACATTACCCTGTCTGTCAATAACAGGTGCAAATGCGCCAAGCAAAGTACCCCATTCGCCGGCATATTCAATGCCGGTAGAAACAGTGCGCCGCTCGTTCATAGCATAAAAAGGTTCTGGACCATATACGCCAACTTCTTCAACTTGTCTAAAATAAACATTAGGTGGTTCGCCCATACGTACAGCAGAATTAAAATACATCCAAGTTTCATCATTATAAGGAAGCAAGATGTACAAATATTCTATTGTGGGGCTAATGTCTAAAATAGCACCCATAGAATTTGTAAGCTCGAACCAATATGCGTCGGTTATGTTGGCATTTGCTGAACGATAAAGACGTTCGGCATCAATAACGCCTGAAACCGAGTTTACAATTGCCTCTACTTTTTGTTGGTGATGACGAATGGATGCATTGTAGTACATAAAGTAACTAAAAGTGATTATGATGCCGCCAAAAACCATAGCAAGAGCGATGGAAGAAATAGTTACCCGTGTAGAAATGGATTGCCGTATTCGCAATTTTTTAGCCTTCTGTGTCCTTGCGGTGCCGTTGTTTGACATAGTTGCTCACATCTCCTTTGTATTAATTAATATGATAGAGTTGTTGTATATATATACTGCTAATTTGATTGTACATCATTTGGTGATAGTTTGTCAACCTCTATCAGTTTTTTCACACAAAATAATTTTGTCGATTTATTATTAATTGATATTGATTTGTTTCGCAGGTTTTGTTATAATGAATTGTTTGTAGCACAAAAGCGGAGGTTAATATGGGTATAGACAGCATAGTTTTAATAGCAGGCGGTTTGGGTTTGTTTTTGTTTGGTATGAGGATAATGTCAAGCGGTTTGCAAACCATAGCGGGCGACCGTTTGCAGAGCTTTTTGCAAAAGGCCACTTCTAACAGGTTTTTGGGCGTTGCTGTTGGCATTATCGCAACAATTGCTTTAAACAGCTCTACAGCTTCAACCGTTATGACGGTTAGTTTTGTTAATTCGGGGTTAATGAATTTAACACAGGCAATAGGCATTATATTAGGCGCAAATGTGGGTACGACATTATCTGCCCAATTGGTGGCTTTTAGGATAGATGCTTACGCACCAGTTTTTATATTTATCGGCGTTATAATGTATGTGTTTTTTAAAAACAAACGCATTAAAGATATTGGTTATGTTGTGCTTGGTTTTGGCATACTTTTCTTTGGTATTACCACAATGGGCGGCCCGTTGCGGGCGTTGGCAAGCCTTCCGGGCTTTAGCGATATATTAATTGCTTTTGAAAATCCCTTCTTAGCACTTGTAGCTGGCTTTTTGTTTACGGCGGCGGTGCAAAGCTCTACAGCCGCAACTGGTGTTTTGGTTGCAATGCACGTTGCTGGTGTGCCTATTCCTTTTGAAACATCGGCATTTATTATATTAGGTACAAACATCGGCACATCTATAACCACGCTTATCGCTTCCATCCCTGCAAACCGTGAAAGTAAGCGGGCGGCGGTTTTTCATATAACATATGACATAATTGGTAGCACTGTCTTTGGTCTGCTAATATTCTTTGTGCCTTCCATCTTGGGTTGGTTTGAAACAACGTGGGCAGACCCCGCCCGCCAAGTGGCAATGTTCCACACCCTATACAATGTTGCCACAATGACCTTGCTTTTGGGCTTTGTAACACCTATTGCAAAACTGCTTGAAAAAATTATACCGCAAAAGAAAAACGAAGATGACGAAACATATGAAAGAAAACTAATATATTTGGATACAAAAATAGCACAGCCAGCGTCGGTTGATGTGCATAACGCCCATATGGAGCTTGCCCGTTTAGGCAAAATAGCGAATAAAAACCTAGCAAGAGCAACAAAAGCCTTTTTTGAAAAAGACACCGAAAAAGCAGAAAGGGTTTTTGAGGTAGAGAAAATTGTAAACTATCTAAACCAAGAAATAGCCAATAAGTTAGTAGAAATTAACAACAAAAAGCTATCCAGCGGTGATGCCGAAAAGGTAGGTAAAATGTTCCGCATTTCATCTGATATGGAACGTATAGGCGACCACGCAGAAAATATTGCAGAATATACAATAATGATTGTAGACAACGGATTAAAACTATCTGATGCCGCAAAAGCCGAGCTTAAAGAGCTAAGTGATATAACATTAAGGCTTGCAGACGAAGCCCTAGAAGCCTTTGAAAATCAAGATAACGGCAAGTTGGAGCAAGTTAAAACGCTAGAGCAAGAAGTGGACGACCTAGCCAAAAAATTTGCTGACAACCATATAAAACGTCTGACAACCAACTGTTGCGACCCAAAATGCGGCGTTGTCTTTGTAGATATGTTGACCGACCTAGAAAGAAGCGGCGACCACGCCAACAATATTGCTTTTTCTATAAAATAAAAAATGCGGCAATCAGCCGCTTCAGACTGTAGACAAAGCCTTAAAAAGAAACACTGGTTAAAACCAGTTAAGAAATTTGGGCTGAGAGCCCTATTGCAAGCGACTCACAGTCGCAACTTTTAACCAGTTTTAACTGGTGTTGCATTTAAATTAAGTTTGTCATCAGTCTGTGCGGCAATCAGCCGCTTTTTTTATTTTATTGTATCTTCTATGCCAAAGGTTGCCCAAGCTATGTTAAAGGCGGTTTCTTTGCCGTGTTGGTTAAAATTATTTATAAAAGTTGAGGCGAAGATGTTAAGTTGTTCTTCGGATTGCAGGCGTATTTCTTCTATTGTTTCTTCATTTATGTTTGCTTCGCCTAGATTTATTCTTATCAGTTGCGCCGCTAGACCTATTGCGCCATCTAACAGCAGTCTAAATGCAGTTTGCGAAAATTGCATTTGCGCATTGCCGTTAAAATCTTCACGCATAGCTTCAAAAACATCAACAAATTGTTGCAGACGTTCTTTAAATGTTAGCTGTGTTTGGGTTGTGATGGTTTCTATATTTTCGTCAAGCACTAGATTGTTTCTTTTGTTATATACGCTTGTGCTTACAAAATCGGGTGGCATATGGCGTAACATAAGGCTTAAATGCTCTAGTTCGTGAATTGATGATTGTGCCACGCCCGCAATGCCTTTTGATGTGTCTAACAATGTATGGTTGCCTTCGCCGTCTGGTTTCCAAATGCCCGTTGCGGTTACTATTACCTGCACATCTTCACCGCCAATCTCCAACATTGCAAAGCGTAGATTAAACCCGTTTTGCCGCAAATCTTCACGCAAACATTGCCCTGTTTGCATTTGTTTTGCTTCGTTGCTAATTTGCACTTGGTCTGCTTGTTTTGCGGTTTTTGCTTTGGTTTCGTAGCTTTGTTTTTTACCGTAATTGGCTTGGCTTACTGCCATATTGCTTACTTTGTTAATCATTTAAAGCTCTCCTTTTCCAACGATTTTACTTTTTGCAATTCATCTGCGAGCCGAAAAGCGCAATGTTAAGTTGGTTCGCTATAGCAAAAAGAAAAACGTTAAGAGCGTCCGTGCTTAAATTTATCCTAATACTATATCGGTAATTTTTGCCGTTTCGTAACCGTGGCGCATTATTAGGGCAAAATCTTGCGTAGTTGGTGTTCTTAGCGTTGTTTTATAATCCCGCACAAAGCGGGCTTGGTGTGCCGGTAGGCTTTCTTTGATTATACGACGCTTTTCGGTGAAGTCTTGCGGTGCGTTTTCTAAAATATCTGCTGGTGTGCGACCTATACGCAGATGCAACCCGTTGTTTAGCTGGCGTATGTGGCTGTTTATTGTGCGTGAACGCAATGCGCCTACTTGGTCTGTGGCTATGTCCAGCAACCGTTTTGGGCTTGATGATAGACCACGGCGTTTAAAACCGCTTGTATGCCCTGCATTGCTGACTATAATGTAGTTTATATCATCTGTTAGCCGTCCACCCGATGGACTGTCAGAAATATGAAAAAGACCTTCAAGTCCCAAATTATCATAAACACCGCCATCCCATAAATGATAGCGGCGTGGCAGTTTAAAATCTGCTGGGCGTGGCATATTTTGCGGTAACTGTGCTGGTTGCCAATCGAAATCCTTTCTGCGCAGGATGTATGGACCAATTAGGAAAGGAAAACCCGCCGAAGCCGCCATTGCGTCCGATATTGGTAAATTATGGTCGTGGGCTGTGCCTACAATAAAATCGCCCATTTCTTTTTGGGTTATGCGAAAGCGTCTGCCTGTTTCATATGTAGTGCAATTGGCTTGCCATAGGGGTTGGTGCGACAGACCTTGCATTGTGCCTGTAATGCCCCATTTTTTGCCCATAACCCTTGCTAACAGTGCAGTGCGGCGGCGTAGCCAAAACGGAAAAATCCTAAGCATTGATGATAGCTGTATGTCATTATTAAGGATGACTTGCTCTATTGACGGTAATACATCGTTTAAAAAATCTTTGCTTGCTGGAAATTTGCCGCCGCTGTGTGCAAAAATTAGTCCTGCGCATAGCGAACCACCAGATACGCTTGAAATTTGTACAACTTCTTCTAACATTGTCTGCTCTGCCATCCATTTTAAAACGCCTAAATGAAAAATTAATGCTCTTATACCCCCACCGCTTAATGCCAAACCAATGCGCTTTTGCGCCATAAAATCACCGCCAAAAGTTTTTCTTCATATTAATATATTTTTGATTTTTGAAAAAATTCAAATAAAGCCTGTGATTGTCGCATTTAAATTTTTTTTGAAAAAAAGCTAAAGTATTTTGTGTGGGCAGACGATATATATTATGAGCGGGCAAGATGCTCGCAAGACAAGCGGCAAGGGTAACCACGGCCGGGTAACCCGTAGCTAGCATAAATCTTAAAATGTAATTGTACGCATTATGCGGCAATAACAAAAATTAAAAGTCCAAGACGGACGAATTTAAAATTCAAGGAGGAAGAATTTATGTCTAATATGGTGGTTAGAACAAACGTGATGGCTCTTAACAGCCACAGAAACCTTGGTAACGTAGCACGTCAACAGTCAAATGCTTCTGGTCGTCTTAGCTCTGGTTTCCGTATCAACAGCGGTGCCGATGATGCTGCAGGTCTTGCAATCTCTGAAGGTATGAGAGCGCAAATTCGCGGTATGAACCAAGCGGCTAGAAACTCTCAAGACGGTATCTCTTTAATCCAAACTGCTGAAGGTTATGCTTCTACAATTACTGAATTGATGCAACGTGCTCGTGAACTTGCTACTCAAGGTTCAAACGATACGAACAGTGCTGCACAACGTGTTCATATTCAAAACGAAATGACACAAATTCACACAGAAGTAAGCCGTATTTGGAACAACTCTACATTTAATGGACAAAACGTATTTGGTTCTGGTGGTCTTTTGGATGGTTCCTTCAACCTTCAAGTAGGTGCTGATACTGCTGCTGCTGGCAACGTAATTAACGTAGTTGCTCAAATTCCACAAATTTCTACTGCTGCAACTGCAATAACTAGCTTTGCTGGTAACGCATCTGGCAATACTTCTCACGCTAACTTCAACGCAGCTATTACTGCAATCAACACCAATATTGATGATATATCTGCTTTACGTGCTGGTCTTGGTGCTGTTCAAAACAGACTTGAGTTTACTATCGACAACCTAAACATTGCTTCTGAAAACCTATCTGCCGCTGAATCTCGTATCCGCGACGCTGATATGGCTCAAGAAATGATGAGATTGACGCAAGCTAACGTATTGGGTCAAGCTGCAACTGCAATGTTAGCTCAAGCTAACCAAGCACCACAATCTGTATTGCAACTTTTGGGATAATAACATAGGTAATTAAAAAGAGGGGTTTACCCCTCTTTTTTTGTTTTGTATGTGGGTTGTTGTTGGTCAACCCTTGATAAGGAAGCTGACAAGTGCAAGATTACCAAGCAATTACCGTAAAGCAATACGTTTTTTTAACAAATACAATATAGCAACAATGCACAAAGCGGCAAAACCTATGACAAAGCCCGCAGAGAAGATGTCTATGTAGCCGCCTTCCCAAACTTCAAATGGTATTCTGCCAAATTCTAAACCAACTTGGGGTTGGCTTCTAAATGCAGTCATATTATCTGACATTGTGATTTCTGACAACTCGAAAGAACGACTTTTTAATTTCCCGAAAACATAGAAAAATAAAATGTGGGCTAAAGCGGCAAAAATGCCTGCTATTATACCGTGAATTTTTTTGCCGAAAACAACCGTGTTTGCTAGTGTTACTGTTAAAAATAATATTGATATTAGAGCTATGGCAACAAGGTTTGCTTCGATAAGGCTAAGGAAAAACATTGCGTTTACAACACTTGACATCCCATTTGTAAATTGTTCCCATGTCATAGAAGCTAGTATTATTACGACTATAGGCGATATTAGCAGACTGAAGTTAAACCAAGCCATAGACGTGATAAATTTTGATGCAAGCAATTTGCCGCGTGCTACGGGTAATGTTAATGTCAAATAACCTTCTGCGGAGAAAAAGTTGCGATGGTACATTAAAAGAATTTGTATATATGCGGCTATTATTATTGCCACAATTGCAACTATAAAAATTACCATAACAACAGCCGCCACACCTACCAGCACCGTTGCTTCATCGCTTACATTAGGCAAAAGTCCTGTTAATCTAGCACTTATCGCAAGGATTATAAGTGCTGCCGCCATTGTAAAAAATGTTTTATAGCTAAACATAAAATCATATTTTAATATTTTAGTAAACATTTTTAAACACCTCCCTAAATAATTCGTCTAACGACTGACCTTTTTCTTCACGTATTTTTTCTACATCATCATCCAACACAAGCTCGCCTTGACGTAGGAAAATTGCACGGTCTAGCGCAGGCTCTATATCGGCTATTATGTGTGTAGATATTAGTATTGCGCCGTCTTCATTAAAGTTTTTTAGTATTGTTTCTATAATAAATTCACGGCTGGCTGGGTCTACTGCTCCTATTGGCTCGTCTAGTATATACAGCTTTGCACGGCGTGACATAACCAACGAAAGATTTACTTTTTCCTGCATACCACGGGATAGGGCTTTTAGCTTTTTGTCCAGCGGTATTTGCATTTTTGTTAGCATTTCTTTTGCACGGTTTGCGTCAAAATCTTCGTAAAAATCTGCAAAAAATTGTATGGATTGGTTGACAGTTAGCCAACGTGGTATATGGGCTGTGTCGGGCAGATAGCTGATGTGCTTGTTGGCGACATATCCCGGTTTTTCGCCGTCTATTGATACATTGCCGTCATAGTCGGTCATTAGCCCCATTATGGTTTTAATAAGGGTGGTTTTGCCACTGCCGTTTGGACCTAGCAGTCCCACAATTTGCCCTTTTTCTACATTAAAGGACAGGTCTTTTACAGCTTGAAATTTGCCGTAATTTTTGTTAAGATTGTTAATTTGAAGTATCATTTTTTAACCCCCGTTCGATATAATTTTTAATTTCTTGGGGCTTTACCCCAAAATCCAGCATTTCTTGCAAAAATCCTGATGTCATTTTCATTGGAATGTCGTTTTGCAATATTGCTATTTTTTCTTCATCTTCCGTTACAAAGCGTCCGCTTGTGCGCTCTGCATACAAAAAACCCATTTCGCCCAGTTTTTCCAGCGATTTTTGCATTGTGTTTGGGTTTACCTTGTAACCTGCGGCTAATATGCGTACAGACTGCACTTTTTCGCCAGGCTTTAATTCGCCTTTCGCTATTTGCGCCAGCATATCATCGACGATTTGTTGAAAGATAGGCACAGAATTATTAAAATTTTTCAATACCTTCCTCCCCTCTCATATTGTAATAGTACAATAGTACACTAATACAATTTACTTGTCAATAGGTTTTTTCAATTTTTTTATTTTAATTAAAGATGAGATTGTTTGTTAGTCCAATATGTGGTATAATGCTATTGTAGAGGTGATATAGATATGATACGAGCAATTAGAGGGGCAACTTGCTCTCAAAATACAGCAGAAGATATTGAAAAAAATACAACCGAACTTTTGGCAGAAATTTTTGCGACAAATAATATTGAAATTGATGATGTTATTGCCGTTGCATTTACCTGCACCAAGGATTTAAATGCGGCTTACCCAGCTGTTGCGGCACGTAAATTTGGTCTTGTCCACGCTTCGCTTATGTGTATGGCAGAGATGGATGTTGTGGGCAGTTTGGCATATTGTGTACGTGTGCAGGTTTTGGCTAATACACAGATAACGCAGGATAAAATTTGTCATATTTATTTAGGAGAAGCGAAAAAACTACGACCAGATTTGCTTGAGAAAGGCGAGGAAAATATGTTGCAAATTGCTATAGATGGTCCTTCGGGGTCTGGCAAAAGTACGATTGCAAAACGATTGTCACAACATCTTGACATTGTTTATGTAGATACGGGTGCGCTGTATCGCACAGCGGGGCTTTTTGCCGTGCGTATGGGTGTAGATTTGGATGACGAGGCGGCTGTTAGCGAGCTGACAAAGGATATGCGGGTAGAAATAAAATATTTGGAAGGTTCGCAACATACCTTTTTAAATGGCGAAGATGTTTCGGCTACGATAAGGTTGGATGAAATGGGGCTTGCGGCAAGCAGTATCGGGCGTTATGAGGCTGTGCGTGAACGCATTGTGGGTTTTTCGCGAGAGATAGCAAGCAAACAAAGCGTTATAATGGATGGGCGTGATATTGGCACGGTGGTTTTACCAAATGCTAATATAAAGATTTTTTTGACAGCGACGGTAGAAGCTAGGGCAAAAAGACGTTGCGGCGAATTGGCGGCTTTGCTTGGTGAATTTATTGATTATGACGAGATTTTTGAACAAATAGAGGCTAGGGATTATCAAGATATTAACAGAATTCATTCGCCGCTTAGGCAAGCCGATGATGCAATTATTGTGGATGCTACAGATTTAAATATAGAGCAGGTCGTGCAAAAGATAATGGGTATTGTCGAGGAAGAAAGGAGCAAGATGTAATGTGGATGTGGAAGCTAGGCAGGATATTGGCCGCCCCTGTTTATAGAATCATTTATCGTTTTAGGGTTACGGGGCGAGAGAACATTCCGCTTGAAGGCGGCGTTGTTTTATGCGCCAACCACACTAGTTATCACGATGTTGTGGTTTTGGGGATGACCAGTCCACGAGATTTGCATTATTTAGCAAAGGCAGAGCTGTTTAACGGCAAAATTAAAAATAAATTTTTTAATTTGCTTGGGGCTATACCTGTTGACCGTGAAAAGCCAGGGATGGATACATTAAAGCGTGTTGTTAATGTGTTAAAAGAAGAAAAGCCGCTGGCGATATTTATGCAAGGCGGCAGACATAAAGACAGTGATGATTATAAAGCAGGGGTTGCGCTGTTTGCTATTAAGGGCAAGGCATCTGTTGTGCCCATCAACATCAATTCTACTTTTAAGCTATTTTCAAAAGTACATATTAACATAGGCAAGCCGATTAGTTTTGAGGAATATTATGGGAAGAAAGTGCGGGCAGATGATTTAAACATAGCGGCGCAAAGGGTTATGGATGGGATTGTAGAATTGGGAACGAGGGATTGAAGATGGAAATAATCTTGGCGGATGTTTATGGGTTTTGTTTTGGGGTACAGCGGGCTGTTGATGGGGTTTATAAGGCGGCGGCTGGTGGTAAGGTTGTAACGCTTGGTCCTGTTACGCATAATAAGCGGGTGCTTTTGCAGATGGCAGATGCTGGTATTGACGCAGTCGATTGCATAGATGATGTGGCGGGTGATGCTACGGTTGTTATACGTGCACACGGTGTACCGCCTGCGGTTTATCGCAAGTTGGATGATAAAGGTTTGAATTATGTAGACCTAACTTGCCCATCGGTAACGGCTAACCAAAAGCTGGCAAAGAAAATGTATGATGACGGATGTGTTGTTATATTGACTGGCGACGCTAACCATCCCGAGATTATTGGTATTAACGGCTGGGCGGACGATAGTGCCATTGTTGTATCGTCTGTAGATGATGTCGCGGGGTATAAATGGGATAACCGAAGAAAATATTTTTTAATGTCGCAGACTACATTTTCGTTGCCGATTTTTGCCGAGATTAAAGCAGAGCTTGAGAAGGCTGTTAAAAAACTTGAGATTGCCGACACAATTTGCAAAGCGACAAGGGACAGGCAAGAGGCTTGCGCAAACCTTGCCAAAAAAGCTACAAAAATGGTGGTTTTAGGCGATGCAACAAGCTCTAACAGCAAGAAATTATATGAGATTAGCAAGGCTCTACAAAAAAATACATATTTTATTGAAAAAAATGAAGATTTGGGGTTGATAAATTTTTCTGTTTGTGATACAATCGGAATAACGGCAGGAGCTTCTACTCCACCTGATGCCATAAAGGAGGCAATTAAACGAATGAAAGAAATTGAAAAAAACCTCGTAAATGCAGAGGTAACAGGGCAAGAATCAAATGAAGTAACAGAAAATTTTGAGGACATGCTGAAAGAAAGCGTCACTTCCTTGCGTACGGGTCAGGTGGTTACAGGCGAAGTTATCAGTGTTGTACACGGTGAGGTAATGGTTGACTTAAAGTACAAGTCTGACGGTATTATCCAGCGTGGTCAGTTTTCTGAAAATCCAAATGTCGACCCAGCGGATGAAGTTAAGCCTGGTGATTCTATAACCGTGTTTGTCCTACGTGTAAATGACGGCGAAGGACACGTTTTGTTGTCTAAAAGACGTGTTGACGCTAACAAAGGTCTTAAGATTGTAGAAGATGCCTTTGCAAGCGGCGAGCCTGTTTTAGGCAAGGTTACAGAAGCCGTTAAGGGCGGCATTATTGTTATGGCAAGCGGTATACGTGTTTTTGTGCCGTCTAGCCAAGTTTCTGCACGCTTTGCCCATAATATGGAAGAATTTGTTGGACGTGAGTTGGAAATTAACATTATCGAGCTTAACAAAAGCAAACGTCCGTGGCGCATTATTGGCGGCAGAAAAGAGCTTGTGGCAAGACAAGAAAAAGAAGCTCGTGAAAAAGCTCTTGCTGGCATTGAAGAAGGCTCGAAAGTTAATGGTACTGTTTCAAGCGTAGCCAGATTTGGTGCCTTTGTTGATATTGGTGGCATTGACGGGCTTTTACACATTACCGAGCTTGGCTGGGGACGTGTTAAAAATGTTTCTGATATGCTTAAAATTGGCGATAAAGTTGAGGCTTACGTTATCAAGGTAAACCGTGAAACAGGCAAAATCTCGCTTACATTGAAAAGTGCAGAAAGCGACCCGTGGTATAATCTTTTAGAGCGTTTCCCTATCGGCTCTGTTGTTGTTGGTAAGGTTGTACGTATGATGCCTTTTGGTGCTTTTGTTCAAATTGCGGATGGCGTTGATGGGCTTGTGCATATATCGCAAATTTCGCATAAACACATTAAAAGTCCTGAAGATGTACTAACTATAGGGCAAGAGGTTGAGGTTAGAATAAGTGAGATTGTTTTGGATAAACGCAGAATTTCACTATCTATCAAACAAGCCGCAGATATGGATTATGACGACGACGATTATGACGATTATGACGACGACGATTATGACGATTATGACGATTATGACGACGACGAAATAGCCGAAGAAGTTGTTGCAGAAAATACAGAAGAATAACACAAATGGGGGATGTGATGAACATTCCCCTTTATAATCTAATAATGGTGGGTGAAAAAATGACATTTGCTGACAATAACTTGCACGAGAAAAATGGCGTGGTTTTTTGGGATAAAAACAATACATATATTGGTGTTGATGTAAATATTGGCGAAGGCACTGTTATTTTGCCGTTTTGCATTGTTGAAGGCGATACAGTAATTGGTAAAAACTGTACAATTGGGGCTAATACGCATTTGATTGATATGAAGATTGGTGATAATGTGCATATACGACACACCGTTGCCGAAAAATCTTTTATTGATGATGGTTGTGTTGTCGGACCTTTTGCGCAAATCCGCCCTAATACAAAACTTGCCAAAGGTGTTAAAATTGGCAATTTTGTCGAGGTTAAACAGTCTGTTATCGGCGAAAATTCTAAAGCTAATCATCTTAGCTATGTCGGTGATGCCATTATTGGCAATGATGTTAATATTGGCTGCGGGACAATTACTGTAAACTATGATGGCAAAAACAAGCATACCACCACGATTGAAGATGGAGTTTTTGTGGGTTGCAATGCTAATTTGATAGCACCTGTTACTATTGGTAAAAACGCAACGGTTGCGGCGGGGTCTACTATCAGCAAAAATGTTCCGCCTAATGCGTTGGCAGTGGCTAGAGCCAAGCAGGATAATAAAGAGGGTTGGGTTGCGCCGAAAAACCGGGGGTAATTGGAATGAGGAATTTAAGATTATTTTTTGTTGTTGTTTTGATGGTGTTTTTTGTTGCTTGTAGTGATGATGTGATTGAAAATATGGTCGATGATGGGAACAATTTCCAAACACAGGATGTTGTGAATGATTTTGATGATGAAGATATGATGCTTTTAGATTTTGATATACAAGTAGTATCTGCTACGGATAATGTTTTGGCTGGGTTTGAGAATGTCCACGAGTTTAATTTTAATGACCTTCGTGCGGTAACGGATGGGCTTGTTGGTGATTTTTTCGGCGAGTGGGTTGTTGTTTTTGCAAATGTACCCATAACTGATTTTGCTATAATTTCTGTTAGTGACACTTGGGAATCTGGCAGACACGAACCTATTGTACAATATCTTTTTGGCGATGGGATTGTGCTTGATGTTGACGATGGTTTTCTTATCAGAAATTTTGTTAGTTATTTTGATGTACCCGAAGTGGCGTAACTTTTATTGATAATAATGGTTTGAGGCGGTTTTTTGCTATAGAGCCTAGCACGTTATATGACGGCGATTGGGTTTTAAATGAATTTGAAAATTTTGACCGTGAGGTTGATATTGCGCCGTTGCCGCCTGTTGTTTCGCAAGAGTTAGTAATGCCAAATGCCCAGCGGCGGGCGGAATTGCTTGCCCAGTCTGGTATTAGCGAATATGGCTGGCAGGTAGCGATAGATTTTTTGTGCGATTTTGACAGTTTGCTTACGCCTGTATGGCGTGAAAATCATTTTTTTGGCAGTTTTCATAGATGGGCTAATATAGACGACTGGCGTTGGGTTATGACGTATGAACGGCAACGGGTCGAAATTTCTTTTATAGACGGCTCTGGGGCGGCAGAATTTCAGCCGGAGCAAAAAGGGTTTTTTGACGGACAAGGAAATTTGATAGAGGAAGCACCTTGGATGTATACACAACGTCATGAATGGGAAAATCATCTTGGCGAGCTTGTGGTGTCTTATTCGTTTAATTATGCCGACTATTTTAGTTTGTTTGATTTTGATGGTAGTGGCATACCTGATATTATTATGCACTTTCGTCAGACTTTTGAAGGAGATTATGGTGGATTTAATAGTATTTTTAGGTATATTGACGGCGAATATGTAATGCTTGATATGGATAGTTTTTATACAGACGGCACAGATAGGCAATGGGTTCATTTTGGAAGTTCGCACGACCTTTCACTTTTGCTACCTTTTGAGGAGCTGGGTGCAGAGATGTTGGTTTATTTGATACACGATAGAAATTTTAGGTGATGATATGTTTTTAATAGTTGGGTTGGGAAACCCTGGCAAACAGTATGCGGCAACACGCCACAATATGGGTTTTGAGGTTGTGGACAAGCTGGCTTATGATAATGATGTAAAAATGAAGGCGAGCAAGTTTGACGCTTATAGCGGGGAAACATTTATTAACGGGCATAAAGTTGTTTTTGTTAAGCCTACGACGTATATGAACCTTTCTGGCAGAGCCGTGAGGGATTTTGTGCGTTTTTTTAAGATGCCTGTCGAGGATTTAAAAGAGCGGTTGATTGTGGTTTATGACGATACCGACCTTGCTACGGGAAAAATTCGTATACGCCAGCGAGGTTCTGCCGGCGGACATAATGGTATAAAGGATATTTTGTATCAATTAGAAACGGACGAATTTATACGTGTGCGTGTTGGGGTTGGCAAACGTCCTGAAGGTTGGAAGCAAGCGGATTATGTGTTAAGTCGTTTTGGCAAGGATGAAGAAGATGAGGCGGTGCAGGGGATTTTGACAGCTGTTAGGGCTGTGGATGACATAATACGCAATGGAGTGAGCTTTGCTATGAACAAGCACAACCCTAGCGAAAAACCGCCAAAGCAGGCTAAAAAGCAGGTGGAAAATGAAGAGATTGGACAAAACGGAGTTTTTGAAACCCCTAGAGCAGATTGAGAGTTTTAACCAAGTTTTAGGGTTGTTAAATAAAAATGATAATGTGGTGGCTCTTTGTACGGGTGTGGTGGACGGGCAAAAGAGCCATTTGGCGTGGGCTTTTGCACAAGCGGCAGGAAGCCGACCGTATATTATGTTGACGCATAGCGAGATAAGAGCGAAAGAAATTGCCCGTGATTTGGCGTTTTTTGAAGGGGAAGCGGCATACTTTCCTGCTCTTGATTTTATGGCAAAATATGTTGATGTGGCGAGCAAAGATGTTATTTGCGAGCGTTTGGCTGTTTTGTCGCAATTGTCGTTTCCTTTGGTTGCTACTATGGAGGCTTTGCTTTCGCCTTTATCTTTGCCCGACGATTTTGTGGCGGCTGTTATTACGCTTGCTGAGGGTGATGAAGTTGGTCTTACACAGCTTGCCGAGAAGTTGGTGCATATTGGTTATGAGCGAGCCGAACAGGTAGAAGGACACGGGCAATTTGCGATACGTGGAGGGATTTTGGATATATTTGTGCCTACAGCCCCCAATCCTTTTAGAGTTGAATTTTGGGGGGATGAGGTGGATTCTATCCGCATTATTGACCCATTAACGCAACGGTCTTTAGACGCTGAAAAATTGCGAAAGATTGAAATTCTTCCAATGAAAGAACATTTAGGATGCGATAAAATTGCTACACTTTTTGATTATTTGCCGTCTGATGCTATAATTTTTATTGACGAGGTAAACCGCTCTGCCGTGCGGTTGGACGAGATAAAGGCAGAGCATACGCTGTTTTTGCAAGATTTGTTAGAGAAAAAGCGGATTGCGGCGGATGAATGTAAAATTGATGTGGATTATGCAACAATTGTAAAGGCGGCAGAAGGTTTTGATGTAGTGCTGATGAACCTTATGGCGCATAATGTGCGTGATTTTAAACCTAAAGCCATTGCGCATTTTGAAGGAAAAACCGCCACGAGCTTTGCGGGCAGATTTGATTTGTTGTGCGAAGATTTAAGCTATTTATCCACTCAAAATTATCAGATATTTGTGTTGGCAGGCAACGATACGAAAGTGTTGCGGTTGCGCAATGATTTGGCTGAAGAAGGTATTCCGCTTGCAAATATCAATATAATTACTGGTGAAATTAGCGATGGTTTTGAATATCCTCAGATTAGGCTTGCCTTGATGAATTTTGCAGATAGTGTAGAAGGCGGCACAAAAAAACGTAAAACCCGCCGACCACAACGTAAAAAAGGGCAGACCATTGACCATTTTACCGACCTTAATGTTGGCGATTATGTTGTACACGATGCGCAGGGCATTGGTATTTACCGTGGTTTAGAACGAATACAGATTGACGGTTTTTTTCGTGATTATTTAAAAATTAGCTATCGTGGCGAGGCTAATTTGTATGTTGCTACAAACCAGATGGATGTGTTGCAAAAATATATTGGTGGTGAAAACGCAAAGCCGCAGTTAAGTAAACTTGGTGGTGACGCTTGGGCAAAGACCAAGGCACGTGTGCGTGGCGAGGTTGAAGAAGTTGCCCGTGAGCTGGTAGAGCTTTACGCAAAACGCGAAGCGACACGCGGACACATTTTTGAGCAAGACACAGTATGGCAGACGGAGTTTGAGGATGCTTTTATTTATGACGAAACCGACGACCAATTGACGGCTGTAGAGGATGTAAAGCGGGATATGGAACATTGGCGGGTGATGGATAGGCTTGTTTGCGGTGATGTGGGCTATGGCAAAACAGAGGTTGCCATACGTGCGGCTTTTAAAGCGGTTAATGACCAAAAACAGGTTGCTTTTTTATGTCCGACAACTATTTTGGCACAGCAACATTACAATACATTTGTTCAGCGTATGAAGGATTATCCTGTTAATATACAGGTTGTATCCCGTTTTCGTTCTGCCAAAGAAACGAAACAGATTTTGGATGATGTAGCTTTAGGGAAAGTTGATATTTTAATTGGCACGCACAGACTTCTTTCCAAAGACGTTAATTTTAAAGACTTAGGGCTTATTGTTATTGACGAAGAGCAGCGTTTTGGCGTTATGCATAAAGAAAAACTAAAGCAAAATTGGGCTAATGTGGATGTGTTGACGTTGACAGCAACGCCTATTCCCCGTACGCTTCATATGTCTTTGGCGGGTATACGTGATATGTCTATTCTTAACGAGCCGCCACAACAACGCCAGCCTATACAAACATATGTTTTGGAATATTCGCCAGAGATGGTGCGCAATGCAATAATGCGTGAAATGGGGCGTGGCGGGCAGGTTTATTATCTGCACAATAGGGTACAGAACATTGCTGATACGGCTAATAAGGTGCAAAAATTGGTACCTGATGCAGTTGTTGCTTATGCACACGGCAGAATGAACGAAACCGAGCTTGAAAATGTGATGATGGATTTTATTGACGGCGAGATTGATGTGTTGGTTTGCACGACCATTGTTGAAAGCGGACTTGATATACCTAACGTAAATACGATTATTATACAAGATAGTGATAGGCTAGGTTTGGCACAGCTATATCAGCTTAGGGGTCGAGTTGGGCGTGCTGGGCGTTCGTCTTTCGCTTATTTGATGTATCAAAAAGATAAAATTTTAACGGAAGTTGCAGAGAAGCGTTTGCAAACCATACGTGAATTTACAGAATTTGGTGCGGGTTTTAAGATAGCTATGCGAGATTTGGAAATTAGGGGTGCAGGCAATATGCTTGGCACCAGCCAACACGGGCATATGGACGCTGTTGGTTACGAGATGTATTGCAAACTGCTTGATTTGGCTGTGCGTGAGCTACGAGGTATGGAAGCCCCGAACGATTTTGAAACAACGATTGATTTGCAAATTGATGCTTTTATACCGCCGCAATATATTCCGCACGAAAATACACGTTTAGAAATTTACAAAAAAATAAGCCATACGCAAAATTTGGCAGATTATTATGATATTCAAGAGGAAATGGAAGATAGGTTTGGTACATTGCCGCCGTCAGCGCAAAATTTGCTTGATATTGCGTTGTTAAAGGCAAGGGCTAATGCAATTGATATTACGGCTGTTAAGCAAAATCAGTATAGTGTGACGCTTGCGTTTAAAGTGGATGCCAAAGCCGACCCTGTTCATATTGCTCAGGTTGTGCAGAAATCTAAAGGGCGATTAAAATTTACGCTTTCATCCGCACCTTTTCTGACATTAAAAATTTATGAAAACGACGATGTAATCGGGATGGTATCGGATGTGCTTTTGCAATTAAGCGAAGGCTATTGCTCCCCCAACTAAACCTTGCGCATCTTTGCGGTCTTTTTGCCACATTGCCACGTCAACTCCTCCTAGCGTGCCTCTAGGCACACGTCGTCGTCGCTTCCTTGCACTGCGGCAAAAAACCTCGCAAATCTAGCACAAGGTTTAATCGGTGGAGCAATAATTAAATTTGTCCTATTGACAGATTATTGAAAGTATACTATAATGATATGCTGTATAAGTATATACAAAATTATGTTGAAGGGAGGGCTATTATGAATGGCGTAGAAATTCGGGCAGTAGCGCATTATGTTCCGCCGCGGGTACTTACCAATGACGAGATAAGCAGATGGGTGGATACAAGCGACGAATGGATAACAGAGCGCACGGGCATTAGCACACGCCATATCTCTGACGGCGAAAATACATCAGATTTGGCTGTAAAGGTGGCAAAGCAACTATTGGATGCCGCTAAATTAAGCCCTACCGAGCTAGACCTTATTTTGGTCGCAACAACAACGGGCGATTATAATTCGCCGACGGTGTCGTGCATTGTGCAGGAGGCCATAGGGGCTACCAATGTGCCTGCGCTTGATGTTAATGCGGCTTGCACGGGCTTTATTTATGGTTTTAGCACAGCGCAAAAGTTTTTGCAAAGCGGCGGAAACGGGTATAAAACCGTGATGGTTATAGGTGCGGAGGTTTTGACTAAATATTCGGATTGGACAGACCGTGGTACTTGCATTTTGTTTGGTGATGGTGCCGGCGGCGTTATTTTGTCGGCTAGTGAAAAAAACACCTACGGCGAAAAATTGCACGCACGTGGCGACAAGGCTATTACCGTAAACCATCAAGAGGTCGAAAATCCGTTTAGCAACAAAAAACGCAGTTTGGGACATATCGCCGTTGATGGACAAGAGGTCTTTAAATTTGCGGTTAAAAGCGTCGCCGAAAACATTGCAGAGCTTATGGCGCATATGAATATGAGTCTTGATGAGGTGGATTATATCATCCCACATCAAGCAAACAAGCGCATTATTGACGGTATTGCTAAAAAATTAAAAATTGATTTATCTAAATTTTATATGAATATAGAACGTTTTGGTAACACATCTGCCGCCTCTATACCTATCGCTTTAAGCGAAATGTTTAAAAACGGCATTTTGAAAAAAGGCAATAAGGTTATCCTGGCAGGTTTTGGCGGTGGATTAACTTGGGGCAGTATTTTACTGGAAATTTAGGAGGTTGGGCTTTGATGAAAAATAGGGTTTGTGAACTTTTAGGGATTGAATATCCCATTTTTCAAGGCGGTATGGCTTGGATAGCCGAAAGCTCTTTGGCTTCTGCTGTATCAGAAGCTGGCGGTCTTGGCATTATCGCCGCAGGAGCCGCTCCCGGCGAGGTTGTTCGTGAACAAATTAAAAAAACAAAGGCGGCTACAAGCAAGCCCTTTGGTGTTAATATTATGCTAATGTCGCCATTTGCGGACGATATTGCACGCATTTGCTGTGAGGAAGGTGTTGCCATTGTTACAACAGGCGCAGGTACACCAGGCAAATATATGGAAATGTTTGCACAAGCCAATATCAAGGTAATACCAATTGCACCTAGTGTTGCTATTGCAAAAAAAATGGAAAAAATGGGCGCACACGCCATTATTGCCGAAGGTATGGAAGCTGGTGGGCATATTGGCAAGCTAACCACAATGGCATTAGTGCCGCAAATTGTGGATGCGGTAAGCATACCTGTTATTGCGGCGGGCGGTATAGCTAACGGACGTGGTGTTGGTGCGGCGTTTATGTTGGGTGCAAGTGCTGTACAAATTGGCACACGCTTTTTGGTGGCGACAGAATGTGTTGTACACGAAAACTACAAAAAAGCTGTGTTAAAGGCAAAGGATATTGACACAGTGATAACAGGCACTATAACGGGTCATCCTGTGCGTTCGCTTCGCAACAAGCTAACCGCACGCTTTATAGAGCTTGAAAAAGAAGAACAAATGAAAGAAACCCCCGACCTTGCAAAAATTGAAGAATTTGCTTCGGGCACGCTTCGTCTTGCTGCTGTTGAGGGTGATGTGCAAAACGGCTCTGTTATGGCGGGGCAAATTGCCGCTATGGTTAATAAAGAGCAGACCTGCAAAGAGATTATTGAAGAAGTTTGGGGCGAATACAATGCCTTGATAGCGAGGTGTTGTTAATGAATGTTATAATGTTTAGCGGGCAAGGTGCGCAAAAAGCGGGTATGGGCAAAGATTTTTACAATAACTTTGTCATTGCAAAACAAACCTTTGAAGAAGCCAGCGACGCATTGTCTTTTGATGTTGCGGCACTTTGTTTTGAAGATGCCAATAATCAGCTTGCTTTAACACAATTTGCACAACCTGCTTTGGTAACGACGGGTATAGCGGCATATCGTGTTTTGCAGCAAGAAGGCATTACGGCAGGCTTGTTAATGGGTCTTTCTTTGGGCGAATATACGGCACTTGTTGCCGCTGGCGTGCTTGATTTTGCACGCTGTGTAAAATTGGTACATAAGCGTGGTCTTCTTATGACAGAACTTGCCGTCCAAGGCGGTATGACGGCTGTTATGGGCTTGGGACGTGATGTTGTGGAGCAGATTTGCGAAAAAGCGAGTTATGTGGGACATGTAGCCTGTGCTAATTTTAACACACCACAACAGATAGTGATAAGCGGCGAAAAAGCCGCTCTTGATGCTTGTATTCCTCTTATTAAAGAAGCAAAAGGCAAGGCTATACCATTAAAAGTCAGCGGACCTTTCCATACAAAGTTAATGCAAAAAGCGGCAGATGCTTTTGTTTTGGAAATGGCAGACATCACGCCAAAGGCGGCAACATTGCCGATAATATCAAATGTAACGGCGGATGTGCTTGCAACCGATAATCTTGCCGAACATCTTTCTAAGCATATGACGGGTTCTGTATTGTGGGATTATTCCGTAGTTAAGGCGAAAGAAATGGGCGGTACAAAATTTATAGAATTAGGTTGCGGCAATACGCTGGTTAATTTTGTTAAAAAAATTGATGATACATTAGAAACATACACAATAGAAAGTGCGGCGGAGGTGAAATAGCAATGCAAAAAGTAGCAATTATAACAGGCGGTGCAAAAGGTATTGGGCGTGCAATTGCCTTAAAGTTTGCTGAAAACGGCGTTAATGTGGTAATAAACTATCTATCAAGCGACCCTGCACAATTGGTTGCGCAGATTGAAAAAATGGGCGTGCAAGCCCTAGCGGTTAAAGCGGATGTAAGCGACTTTGAACAAGCGCAAAGCCTTATAAACGCCGCTATGGAAAAATTTGGACGTATTGATTATCTTATCAATAACGCAGGTATTACTCGTGACGGGCTTATTTTAAAGATGAAAGAAGCCGATTTTGACGCAGTTATTGACGCAAACCTTAAAGGTACGTTTAACACAATCCGCCATACTTCCAACATAATGCTAAAGCAAAAGGGCGGTGCTATTGTTAATATCGCTAGTGTTGCAGGTATTATAGGCAATGCGGGGCAAGCGAATTATTCCGCCGCAAAGGCTGGTATTATTGCTATGACAAAAACCGTAGCTCGTGAACTTGGTAGCCGAGGCATTACTGTAAATGCTGTAGCACCCGGTTTTATCGAAACCGATATGACGGATGTTTTGCCAGAAGCTGTAAAGGCAAAATTGCTTGACAGCATTGCATTGCGCCGCTATGGCAAACCTGAAGAAGTGGCTGATTTAGTATATTTTGTAGCAAATTGTTCATATATGACCGCCCAATGTGTAACTATAGATGGCGGTATGATTTAGTTTAAGAAGGAGGGAAAGCTCGTGAACAGAGTAGTTGTAACAGGTATGGGAGTGATTTCTCCTATAGGCAATGATGTGGCAAGTTTTGGGGCGGCATTAAAACGTGGCGATGTCGGCATTGCGCCAATTACAAAGGTTAATGTGCCAAGTTCGCCAATACATTTGGCGGCGGAAGTAAAGGATTTTAACCCAGAACCCACGATTGCAAAAAAAGATGTAAAGCGTTTGGATTTGTTTTCGCAATACGCCTTGGTTGCTGCCGAGCAAGCCGTAACAAGCAGTGGGCTTGATTTGGAAAAAATCGACCACGACCGTTTTGGCGTTATTATCAGTTCTGGCGTTGGTGGTATCGAAACCTTTGAAACAGAGGTTTTAAGACTACATTCAAAAGAAGATTCTATGCGTATTGCGCCGCTTTTTATCCCTATAATGATAGCTAATATGGCGGCGGGTAATGTAGCGTTACGCTTTAGTGCGCAGGGTATTTGCACCAGCGTTGTAACGGCTTGTGCAGGTGCTACACATTCTATAGGCGAGGCTTTTAGGGCTATCAAACACGGCTATGCAGACATTATGCTGGCAGGCGGAACAGAAGCAAGCATTAACCGCACGGCTGTTGCGGGTTTTAATGCGTTGACGGCGTTGTCCCAATCATCCGACCCCAAACGTGGCTCTATTCCTTTTGACAAAGACCGTAACGGCTTTGTTATCGGTGAAGGCGCAGGGATTTTGGTTATAGAAAAATTAGAACACGCCCTAGAGCGTGGTGCAAATATTTTTGCAGAAATTGTGGGCTATGGTGCAAATTGTGATGCACATCATATGACGGCACCTTGCCCGGATGGCGCAGGAGCGGCAAAATGTATGGCTTTAGCATTGAAAGAAGCGGGCATTGCGCCGTCTGATGTGGATTATATTAATGCCCACGGCACATCTACGCCGCTTAATGATGCGGCAGAATCTGCCGCTATTAAAAAGACTTTTGGTGACGTGGCAAAAAATTTATTAATATCTTCCACAAAATCGCAAGTTGGGCATCTGCTTGGTGCGGCTGGCGGTGTAGAAGCTATTGCGACCATCATTGGTATTAACGGCGGTTTTGCGCCGCCTACAATGGGCTATCAAAACCCTGACCCCGATTGTGATTTAAATTATATACCAAATGCGGCGGTGGACGCTGATATAAAATACGCATTATCAAATAATTTCGGCTTTGGCGGGCATAATGCCGCAATAGTTATTAAGAAATGGGAGGAATAGATTATGACATACGTACAAATTAGGGAACTGTTGGAATATATAGAAAATTCGAGCTTTACATCAGCAAGCGTTGGTATGGGCAATGTACACGTTTCTGCAAGCAAAAATGCAAATGACGGGTATTATCCGCCAATGAGCTATGCACCTATGGCAACAGCTCCTGTGCAATTTGCACCGCAAGCCACACAGGCGGCAGAAGCTGACGAAACGTCTGCGCCTGCAAAACCCAAAATTAAATTTGCCGACCCAGACGAAACTACTAACCGTATAAGCGGCCATATCATCACAAGCCCTATCGTAGGCACTTTCTACGCTTCGCCAAATCCTGACAGTCCGGCACTTGCCCCTGTTGGCAAGGCTGTTAAAAAAGGCGATGTACTTTGCATTTTAGAAGCAATGAAGATAATGAACGAAATTACCTCAGATGTTGACGGCACTGTTGCACAAGTTATGGTGGAAAATGGCGATATGGTCGAAGCCTTGCAACCGCTGTTTAGAATAGAGGTTTAATATGCTTGATATTAACCAAATTATGGAAATAATACCGCATCGTCCGCCTTTTTTGTTGATTGATAAAGTGCTTGAGATTGAAGAAGGCAAAAAAGTTGTGGCAATTAAAAATGTTACAATGAACGAGCCGTTTTTTGTAGGGCATTTTCCGCAAGAACCCGTTATGCCCGGCGTTTTAATCGTCGAAGCATTGGCGCAGGCTGGGGCAGTGGCTTTATTATCAATGGACGATTATAAGGGCAAAATTGCATATTTTGGCGCAATTGATAATGTTAAATTCCGCCGCAAGGTTGTGCCGGGAGATACTTTGCGACTAGAGGTAGAATTTACTAAACTTAAAAAAATAGCAGGGCAAGGAAAAGGCATTGCTTATGTTGGCGATGAAAAAGCCGCAGAAGCGGATTTGACGTTTTTTGTAGGGCAATAGCATTAGGAGGGTCAAGATGTTTAATAAAATTTTAATTGCAAACCGTGGTGAAATTGCCGTGCGTGTTATCCGTGCCGCAAAAGAAATGGGCATTTCTACGGTGGCTATATATTCTAAGGCAGACAAGGACGCATTGCACGTACAAATGGCCGACCAAGCCGTTTGCGTTGGGGAATCTCCTTCTTCCGAAAGCTATCTTAATATGCAAAACATTATTTCAGCGGCGGTCTTAACAAAGGCGGAAGCTATTCACCCTGGATTCGGATTTTTATCAGAAAATACTACTTTTGCGCAGATGTGCGAGGATTGTAATATCAAATTTATTGGTCCCGGCTCTGCCGCAATTGACGCTATGGGTAACAAAGCCAATGCTCGTGATGTGATGAAAGCGGCTGGTGTGCCTGTTATACCTGGCACAGACGGCACAGTAGACACTGCCGAGGACGCATTAAAATTTGCTAATGAAGTAGGTTATCCCGTTTTGTTAAAGGCGAGTGCTGGCGGAGGCGGTAAAGGCATACGTCTTTGCGCAAATGACGATGAGCTGCGCAAAAACTATGATGCGGCTAAAAGCGAGGCTTTGCGGGCTTTTTCTGATGATGATATTTATATGGAAAAGGCAATTATCGGCGCAAGACATATAGAAGTGCAGGTTATCGGTGACGAATATGGCAATATTATCCATCTTGGTGAGCGTGAATGCTCTATGCAAATCCGCAATCAAAAAGTGGTTGAAGAAGCCCCATCGGTAGCACTATCGCAAGAATTGCGCAAGGCTTTTGGCGAAGCGGCAATTAAAGCGGCAAAGGCAGTGGACTACAAAAATGCTGGCACGTTGGAATTTTTGTTGGATGCCAACGGCAAAGATTTCTATTTTATGGAAATGAATACAAGAATACAGGTAGAACATCCGATAACCGAGATGGTTACAGGATTTGACCTTGTTAAAGAGCAAATTTCTGTTGCGGCGGGCAATAAATTATCTAAAACGCAAGAAGAAATTACCTTTAGCGGACACGCTATAGAATGTCGCATTAATGCATCCACAACAGGCTTGATAAACTATATGTTTTTGCCTGCTGGCGGTCTTGGTATACGTGTAGATTCTGGCATTTATGCAGGCTATGTAATGCCGCCGTATTATGACAGTATGGTTGCAAAGGTTATTAGCCACGGCAAAAACCGCGAAGAAGCTATTGCTAAAATGAAACGTGCCTTGGACGAACTCGTTATTGACGGTATTATTACTAATATTGACACACACGGTATTATTTTAGAAAATGAAGATTTTTTAAATGGCACATATCACACAAAAACTCTTGAAAAACTGTTAGGCTTAATTTAGATAAAAATAAAATCTTTTTTCGCCAAAATCGGGCGAAAAAACCGCTGTGCTACAACGTGCGTGAAGCCGCACGTTTTCGCTACGTTGACAAGGAGGGACTTACGAGATGAATATTTTCAGTCGCAAAAAATATGTAACGCTTCCAAAAAGCACAAGAGGCGACGGACCGCAGGTTCCTGATGGAATGTGGGAAAAGTGCACAAAATGTAAAAAGGTTGTATATGGTAAACAATTGGGCACACATAAAATTTGCCCGCTTTGCGGCGCACATCAACGCATTTCTGCACCGCAATATATTAGTATTGTGGCGGATGAAGGCAGTGTTACAGAGTTTAATTGCGACCTTACTCCGCAAAACCCTATTGGATTTCCGAAGTATGAGGAAAAAATTGCTAAATTAGGCGAAACCTTAAATGTTAAAGAGGCGGTTGTTACTGTCAGTGCTAAAATTAATGGTATTGATACATATATTTGTGCTATGGACAATCGTTTTATAATGGGTTCTATGGGTTCTGTTGTTGGCGAAAAAATAACACAAGGTTTTGAGTATGCCACAAAAAACCGTTTACCAATGGTTGTTTTTACAGCGTCCGGCGGTGCACGTATGCAAGAAGGCATTGTATCGCTAATGCAGATGGCAAAGGTTTCTGCTGCCGTCAAGCGTCATTCTGACGCAGGCTTATTGTATATAACGGTGCTAACCGACCCAACAACAGGCGGTGTTACAGCATCTTACGCTATGCTTGGCGATATTATTTTGGCAGAGCCTGGCGCATTGGTTGGTTTTGCGGGTCGCCGTGTTATAGAGCAGACCATAAAACAACGCCTGCCTGAAGATTTTCAATCGGCAGAATTTGTGCAAGACCACGGTTTTATAGACAAAATAGTCCCACGTGATAGGTTGCGTGAAACTTTGGGAACAATATTAAAACTACATTCCACAGAATTGTTCTTATCAGATGCACCATCGCAAAATGTGGATTATTATAAAGGAAAAGCTGACTTAGAGCCTTTTAAAGCGGTAGAAATCTCCCGCAAAGTAAACCGCCCTACAGGTCGTGATGTTATCAATTATTTAACGACGGATTTTTTAGAATTTCACGGCGACCGCAATTTTAGGGACGATGGCGCAATCGTCGGCGGCATAGGTTTTTTGGATGGCTTGCCCGTTACAATTATTGCCACACAAAAAGGGCGTAATATCGACGAAAATTTGCTATGCAACTTCGGGCAACCTCATCCTGAAGGTTACCGTAAGGCTTTGCGCCTTATGAAGCAAGCCGAAAAATTCGGTCGTCCCATCCTTACACTTGTCAATACATCTGGTGCGTATCCTGCACAAGGCGCAGAAGAACGTGGTCAAGGAGAGGCAATCGCCCAAAACCTCCTTTATATGAGCGGCTTTAAAGTGCCGATTATAGCTGTAATCGTCGGCGAAGGCGGCTCTGGCGGAGCGTTAGCTCTTGCTGTGTCTGACCGTGTGTTTATGTTTGAATACTCGATGTACTCGATTTTATCACCAGAAGGCTTTGCAAGTATACTTTGGAAGGACGGCAAACGCGCCAAAGAAGCGGCGGCTGTGATGAAACTGCGCCCAACAGACCTTTTAGAGCTTGGCATTATCGAAGGAATTATTCCCGAAGTGGCAGATGGTTTTTGTAATGACATTGCATATTCGCTTGATTATCTTAAAAATCTTGTTCTAGCAGAGTTTGCACAAATTGCGGCATTGCCAACGGACGAAATGCTAGAAGCGCGTTACGAGCGTTACCGTAAGTTTGGGAGGTATTAGATGATAAAAAGAAAAATAATATTTGCAATAATTGCCGTGGTAGCTATATTTATCTTTGTTGCTTGTAGCAATGATAACGATGCAGAAATAACATATGATGATAGAAGTGTAGAAATTAATGCAACAAATTTTTTGGAAACCTTTGAAGAAGTTTTTACGCTTACCCCAAACGATATTGTTCGGGTCGAAGGCGAAATCAGTCGTGGCAATGTGGAGGTTATTGTTACAAATATTTCCACAGGTATTATAACTTTTTCTGCAAATAACCCGCAGGGAAGTCGTATGTCTTTTATTGTACAAGAAGCTGGCGAGCACACCATAACAATTATCGGTAATTCTTTTAATGGCACATTGCGCTTGCATTGGTAAGAAAGGATGTTAATAATGAAGCGAAAAATATTGTTTGCGATTATTGTTGCGGCGGTCTTGCTTGTCTTTGGGGCTTGTAGCAATGACACCCAAATTGCATACGACGACAGAAGCATAGAAATTAATGCCGTCAATTTTTCCGATACTTTTGAAGGGGTTTTTACCATATCCACTAATGATTTGGTTAGGGTCGAATGTGGCAGAACCAGCGGTAGTTCCCAAATAATCGTTACAGACGATGACGGAGCCATTGTTTTTCGTGAATTTAATCTTTGAGGTAGTAGTACAACTTTTAGCGTGTCTAAAAGCGGCGAATACACAATCACAATCAGAGGGTTATCTTACAACGGTATATTGCGTTTATATTGGTAATTATACTATAGGAGAAATATGAAAAATACTTTGCGTGGAATTTTTTCAGCAACACAAAAGGGCTTTGGCTTTGTTTTGCAAAGCGGCACACCTGATATTTATATACCTGCACACGCCGTTAATACAGCAATGCACGGTGACGAGGTTATATGCCAAATTGTTAAACAAGATAAGCCGAACGATATTGGCGAAATAATTAATGTGGTACAGCGTAACAAGGCGCATTTTGTAGGGACTTTTACCCCTGCCGAAGGCGGTGGGCTTGTTATTCCTGACGACAAGCGGCTTGTCGTGCCTGTTTTTGTGCCTTGGAAGTTGATGCAAGACGCAAGCGACGGGCAAAAAGTGCAGGTTAAAATCGACAAATTTAATGATGGCAAACCACACGAAGGGCGTGTTGTGCGCATTTTGGGCAATCCGCTTGATATTGGTATGGATGTGTTATCTATTGTCGTGGATTATGAAATTCCTTACGAATTTCCAAAAAATGTATTATCACAAGCCGAAAGCCTGCCGCATAGCGTTTTGCCTAGCGAAATAGAAGGTCGCAGAGATTTACGCAATCTTCTAACTGTTACCATCGACGGCGAAGATACAAAAGATATTGACGATGCTGTATCTATAGAACGTCTTAACAACGGGCTTTTGCGCCTTTATGTACACATTGCCGACGTTAGCCATTATGTTCAATATGGCACGCCGCTATGGAAAGAAACCGCAAAACGGGCAACAAGCGTATATTTAGCCGACCGTGTTATACCTATGTTGCCGCCCAATCTGTCCAATGGCATATGCTCGCTTAACCCTAATGTAGACAGGCTTGCGCTTACTTGTATTATGGACATAAACAAATACGGGCAGGTTAGCGACCACGAAATTGTCAAAAGCGTAATACACAGTGACCACGCCGTAACATATACCACGCTCGCTGATATTTTGGATAATGAAGATTCAATACACTGTGCAAGCTACCCTGATTTTGCCGATGTTTTTACAGATATGGAGATTTTGGCTACAGCACTTCGCAACAAACGCCTTTCAAAAGGTGCGCTGGAATTTGAATTTCCGGAATGTAAAATTATAGTAGATGCAGATGGCAAAGTAGTAGATATTTTGCGAAGGGAGCGCAACTCTGCCACCAGCATTATTGAAGAATTTATGATTTGTGCTAACGAGGTTGTATCAGAAAAATACCATTGGCTTGACATACCCTTTGTATATCGTGTCCACGAAGAACCCGATAAAGAAAAGATTGATATGCTAATGCAATCGTTACGCACATTGGGCATTAGTCTTAAAAAAGGCGGCGCAAGCGCAAAAAACCTGCAAACCCTTATTAATCGTGTGCAAAATTTGCCACAGGGTGCGGCGGCAAGCAAGCTAGTCCTTCGTAGCCTAAAACAAGCACGATATTATCCCAAAGCCCTAGGGCATTTTGGTCTTGCTACCGAGTTTTACAGTCACTTCACATCGCCAATACGCCGCTTTCCTGACCTTTTAATACACAAAATAATTTCCGATAATATCGCAGGCAAAATTGATGTTGATTATATCGACAATCTAGCAGAATCTTTACCCGAATACTGCCGCCATAGCAGTGAAAACGAACGCCGTGCAGATGATTGTGCAAACGAGGTCGCAAAACTAAAGAAAACACAGTTTATGATGGATAAAATAGGCGAAACCTTTAACGGCATAATATCGCACACCACATCATCGGGCTTTTTTGTAGAGCTTGACAATACCATCGAAGGTTTCGTACCAATAGGCTCCTTAACCGATGATTTTTATGAATATAACGAGGATTATTACCGATTTACAGGTCGCAAACAAGGACGCATTTACACATTAGGCGACACAGTAACAATAACCGTAAAAGATGCTGATTGCGCCCTTCGCCGAATAGATTTCATATTATCTGATGAAAAATAAATAATACAAAACCCACAAAAAAACTTGAATAGAAAATTTTTAAAAAAATCCTTGACAAAACATTACAAAATATGCTAGTATAAGTATATCTAGCATATTTTATTTTGCTAAGTTAAAAAGG